>Ga0183260_10000053_pt1 | contig 76313 bp, 65 predicted proteins | sample AntDrymUQ4972206_2_FD_129768 | JGI IMG/M metagenome (GOLD analysis project Ga0183260, IMG submission 129768) | Polar desert sand microbial communities from Dry Valleys, Antarctica - metaG UQ497 (22.06) (version 2) (version 2) | ecosystem: Environmental > Terrestrial > Soil > Desert | place...
GCCCTCCGGCGCGTCGTTCCGCCTCCGCCGTTTCCGGACCGGTGAGTGCCCGGTCGATCGCTCCCAGCGAGCGGAGGGCGGCCACGAGTTCGAGAGGATCGGCCATGACGCCCATCGGGTGCGCGACTTCACCAGCGAACCGGCGCATGTGTCCCTGCTGCGACACCTCTACCGCCAGGCCTGGGCCGACGACCTCGGCCCCACCGCCCTGTTCCGGGTCGCCCATCGCCGGCTGCTGGCCGAACGGGTCGTCCTGCCCGGGCCAGGTCGTTCTCACGAGAGTGGCAGAACCGCTTCGGGCCTACATCAGTCAACTGACCCATATCCGGGGATATTTCTGCTCTCAACGCGCCGCTCGACCTCAGGCCGAGGGGGCCAGAGGTCGAGCGGACGAGAAGGTCGAGTCGTTTGGGCGTGACCCCGGCTCAGTTCACCTGCTGCGTGAGCGTGCCCGTGCTCCCCAGGAAGGCCAATTTCCCGGCGTAGACGGCTGAGATGGTGTGGGGGCCGGCGGTGAGGTTGGAGAGCGCCTTCGAGGCCTGCCCGCCGACGAGGCCGACCGGAGCTCCGGAGTTCACGCCGTCGACCTTGAACTGCACGTTGCCATTCGGGGTGCCCGTCCCGTGTTCGCGGGCCACTGTGGCGGTGAAGGTCACGGACTGACCGACCGTCGAGGGATTGGCCGACGACGTGAGCGCCGTCGTCGTCGTGCGCTTCACGCCGCACTCCGACTTGCCGAAGTACAGGTTGCCGACGGCCGTCGGACCGTGGATGGTCTGGTGGCCGGCGTAGACCGTGAGCGACCCGTCAGTGTTCGTCACGTGCTTGTTGAAGACGTAGGTCCAGGTTTCCTCGACACCGTTCACGTGGAGGTGACCGGTGTAGGTCGTGTTCTTGGCGGGGGTGGTCGGCACGGTGATCCGCACCGGCGGGTGGTCGCCGGGATCGTTGTAGTTCCCGTTCTCGTTGTCGTCCCAACCGCCGTCGGTCTCCAGCATCCCGTAGGTGATCGTGGTCGAACCGGTGTTGCCGGTTTCGGACGCGGTGCAGGTGCTGGACACGTTGGTGGTGAGCCCGCTCGGGTTCTTGGGGTGCGTGCCGAACGTGTCGAGGGGGCCGTACCCGAAGTTCTCCGAGCCGTTCCGGTCGACGTTGTTGATGGTGGTCGTCTTACTTGTCACCGACCCGCCCACTCCGGTCGTCCCGTTGGTGCTGACGTCGACCTGGCCCGAGCTGAAGAACTCGGCGGGGCCGACGAACCCGCTGGTGGTCGCCTTGGGGCCTGTGACGAGGAACCGTGCAGAATCCTGAACGGATAGGCGCGCAGAGCAAGCTCGACGGGCCCCGGGCGTGGGACGGGAGCCGCCGGTAGAGTGCCGACGTCGGACGCTTCGGAGTCCCGGTTAAGCAGGCAGCCTGGTTGAGCAGCCCACTCCTGGTGGCCGGAGTCGTTCGACGCCGCCCGCCGGCCAGCTCACAAACGATGGATCGGCAGCCTCCTGAGACGATGATTCCGGACACGGGTTGTGAACGCGTCCAAGAGGGCCTCTGACCGCTCGTGGCCGTCGTCGCAGAATCGACCGTTTTTGACGGTGAGCCGGTGTCCAGATCCCGGCGTTATGGGAGACCCGCGTGAGCGGACAGTCGGGCGACCGGAACGAGTAGACAGACCGACGTGCCAACCATCAACGAGTCTCTTGGGGCCCCCTCCCCGAACTCGACGAGCCCGACCTCGGGCCAACCGTCTGAGGCGGCGGTGGCGTGGCGCTCAGCCGGCGATCTGGGACATGCGATCTGGGACACGTTCAAAGGGGTCTCCGGGGTAAACGCGCCAAAGTGGCAAAGAACTCGGCTACTAACACGAGTTAGAAGTAGTACCGCAGCTTCCGGAGTTCTTTGAGTTTCTGCTCAAGGTGACGCCTTCTTCCGCCGATTCTCACCGCGCGGCCCGATCTCTGGGCTGGCATTCGGCTGGAGGGCAGACGCCCTTGCCAGAAGGAGATCCGGGATGAACAGGGACTTGAGTCCATGCACAGGCCAACGCGGCTTCAAGGAGATGGTGCGTCGCCGGAGAAATAGTCAAGACCTGTGGATCGGGACCTCCCGCTGATTACGCGGCGGCTTCCTGATCCTGCTCGCTGGGACGCTCGATCATCACCCCCTTCTCGAACTTGGCGCCGGCCCGGACGAGGGCGACGAGGTGCGGCGCGTTGACCGACCGCCAGCGCTGCTGGGCTGCCTCGATGAGCTTGAAGGCCATGGCGAGGCCGGCTGCTCGTGATCCCGGTCCCTTGGTGACCTTGGTTCGAAGCCGCACGGTGGCGAAGGTCGACTCGATCGGGTTGGTTGTCTTCAGGTGGATCCAATGCTCGACGGGGAAGTCGTAGAACGCCAGCAGCGGCTCGGCATCGTCGACGATCTTGGCCACCGCCTTGGGCCACTTGGCGGCGAACTCCGCAGCGAAGGCATCGATGGCGACAACGGCGTGGTCACGGTCCTCGGCGTCTCGGATCTCGGCCAGCATGCGCCGGGCGGTCGGCTGGGCCGACTTGGGGAGGGCGTTGAGGCAGTTGGCGACCTTGTGCACCCAGCACCGCGCCTCAGTGGTCTCAGGCCACACGGTGCGCAGCGCCGCCCAGAACCCGAGAGCGCCGTCGCCGACGGCCACCATCGGGGCTCCCATGCCTCGGCGCTTGAGGTCGCGCAGCAGGTCGGCCCAGCTCTCGGTCGACTCCCGGTGGCCGTCCGTGATGGCCACCAGCTCCTTGGTCCCGTCGGCCCGAACGCCCACGATGACCAGGGCGCACAGGCGAGCCTCTTGGAGGCGCACGTTGAAATGCACCCCGTCAGCCCAGATGTAGACGAAGTCACGGTCGTCCAGGCTCCGCCCGGCGAAGGCACGCTGCTCGTCCTGCCAGGAGGTGGTCAGCCGGGTGATCACCGATGCGGACAGGCCGGCGGCCGAGCCGAAGAACTCCTCGAGCGCAGGGACGAAGTCACCCGAGCTCATGCCGTGCAGGTACATCAGGGGCAGGACCTCGGTGACCTTGGGGCTCTTGCGGCACCACGGCGGCACGATCACCGAGGCGAACCGCCGGCGCCGGCCGGTCTCGTCATCGACGCCCCGATCGTTGACCCGTGGCGCTTCGATCTCGATCCCACCGGCCGCGGTGGTGATGGTGCGCGCCTGGGCGTGGCCGTTGCGCGTCACGAGCCGATTCCCGTCGTCGTCACGCTCGTCAGCGAAAGTGCCCACGTAGGCGTCGACCTCGGCCTCCAAGGCCGCGGCGAGCATCCGGCGTGCTCCTTCACGGACGATCTCATCGAGCCCGCAGGTCAGCTCCGCGCGGGCGGCTTCGTCAGTCAGTACTCTCAACATCGGCGTTCCTTCCTCGCCGGCGTTCCACCGCCAGCGACATCTCGTTTTGGTCAACGAGGAAGGTACGCCGCGCCCTCGAGCAGGTGGTCGATCCACAGGTTCCGGTTATAACTCGCGTCGCCGCGCGTTGGCCCCCTTCGCACTTACGATCGCCCTCGTGGCAACGATCCTGCCGTTGGCATCCAGCGCGGCTTCGGCCCAGCCGACTCCTCCCACCCCGTCGAATCCCGTGCCGTCGCCGGATTCAGGAACTCCGCCGGATCACCCGTTGGTGGATACGACGACGTCACCCGTCGACCCCGCCAAGGTCCTTCCTCCGCTCCCCTCGGGCGCCAGCCTTGGGACTCGTGGACAGGAACTTGTCGATCGACGGACTGCCACGTCGAAGACCTTCGTGGGGGAGCGCCCGGGCGAGCTACGTACCGAGCTCTACGCGTCTCCGCTCCACTACCGAGACTCGAGAGGTCGATGGGCCGACATCGACGCCGACCTGGGGTCGTCGAAGGACGGCCGTCGCCGCAGCGGCGCCAACAGCTTCGGCCTGGCGATTGCCGACTCCGCAGCCGACGCCTCCCTGGCCGAGGTGTCCCTCGACGACAGTCACTCCGTCGGGTTCGGGCTCGAGGAAGCCGCCAAGGTCAAAGGCAAGGTGGACAGCAAGGATGTCACCTATCCCAAGGTGCAGCGAGACACCGACGTGCGCCTCACGTCCCGTTTCGACGGGTTGAAAGAGGAGCTGGTGCTGGCCTCACCGGCGGCCCCCGACCGCTTCGTATTCCCCCTGAAGCTTCGCGGCCTCACCGCCTCTATCGACGAGGGCGGCGACGTCGTCTACCGCGACGCCTCCGGGGCGGAGCGGGCCCGCACGCCGCACGGGTTCATGACCGACGCCAGGATCGATCCGGCCACGGGCGAGCCCGCCCGATCGACGAACGTCGCTTACACGCTCATCCCGCGGGGCAAAGATGTCGCCCTGGAGGTCCGCATCGACCGCGCCTGGCTGAACGACCCCTCCCGCGTCTGGCCCGTGACCGTCGACCCCCAGATCGTCGTCGCCAGCGGCGGCGACGACACCTTCGTCATGTCGCCGTTCCACGCGGACAACTCCTACAGCGCCGAGCTCAAGGTGGGTACCTTCAACGGCGGTGCCAACATCGCCCGCTCCTACATGCACTTCGACACCAGCTTCCTCAGCGGCGCCACTGTCACCCGCGCCGAGCTGCAAGCCGCCGAGCGCCACTCGTGGAACTGTGCGGCGTGGCCGGAGGCCGCCTACCGCGTCACCCAGGGCTGGAACGGCCGCACGATGCAGGACTTTCCCGGCGCCACCGTCGATCCCAACTGGGCCGGAGGCCGTTGGGGCCCCGGGGCCTGCCGAAGCCGCAACGCCATCTGGGACGTGACCTCGTTCGCCGCCACCTGGGCGTCGACCCGGGACCCACAGGGCTCGATCTCGCTGCGGGCCACCAACGAATCCGACAACAACCGATGGAAGATCTACTCCTCCAGTGACGCGGGTGCCCCTCCGGTCCTGTCGGTCACCTACAACAGCGCCCCCATCACTCCGGTGTGGATCAGCCCGGCCAACAACGCCCACGTCATCGGCTCCAGGACGACTGCCACAGCCACCTACGCCGACGCCGACGGCGGCAGCGGCCAAGTCGGCTTCGCCGTGCGGAACGCGTCGGCGCAGCCGGTGTGGTCGGCGTGGAGCCCCTCGGTATGCACCTGGTGTGCCACCTCGGTGGCCATGCCGGCACTCGCCCACGGGTGGTACTACCTGCAGGCCATCGGCTACGACGGTCAGTACCTCTCAGCATGGTCGCCCGCCCAGTGGTTCTTCATCGACACGGTTCCGCCACCACCGCCGACCATTCTGTCGCCCGCGCCTGGGGCCTACGTAACGTCACCAGTGACGGTCTCCGCCCGCTACACCGAGCCCGACGGCTGGGCCGGCCGCGTCGTGTTCAATGTGCTTACTTCTTCTGGGGCCCAGGGGCCGACGGTGTGGAGTGGTCTCGTGGCCAACGGCGGTACCGCGACCGTCACCCTGCCGGCCCTGGCCCCGGGTGCCTACACCCTCTACGCCCTGTCCTCTGATGGCGCCAGCTCAGGTTGGGCACCGACGCGCACGTTCAACGTAGGAACGCCGCCGGCAGCCCCCTCCGGACTGCAGGCCACTGCGGGGGCCTTGTCCGCCCTGCTCAGCTGGGTCGTGCCGCCGTCGACCGGGGGGCCGATCAGCTCCTACACCTTCACGGCCACTGACGCGGCCGGGGGAGCGCCAATTCACGCCTCCTGCACCGGATGCACCACATCGTTCACGATGGGTGGGCTCACCGCCGGCCATAGCTACACCTTCACAGCCAGGGCCACCAACGCAGTGGGCTCCGGCGCGGTCTCTGCGCAATCGAACCCCATCTCTGCTCTGCTCGCCCTGGTGCTCACGCCGACCAACGTTCAAGCAACGGCTGGCAACACCACCGCCACGGTCACGTGGACGGCGCCAACGGTGAACGTCCCCGGGATCACCGGCTACAACGTCACCGCGTACAGGGCCAGCGACAACATCCAGTTGGGACCACCGGCCACCACCACCGCTACGAGTTTCACCTGGCCGGAGAACACTTTCCGGAACGGGACGCCCATCTACTTCACCCTCTCCTCCACCACCCTCATTCTCCCCAGTCCGCCATCCCCGGCGTCCAATGCCGTAACGCCCTACGGTCCGCCGTTCGCTCCGGAGGCCGTGTACGCCGATCCTGGTGACCACTCGGCGACGGTCCACTGGCAACCCCCGTCCGCTCGGCCCGATGGGACACCCGGTGATAACGGCCGTCCAATAACCGGCTATCAGGTCGTCACTCTGACGGATGGCCAACCCGTGCCGCCGAGGACCGCACCGGCGGACTCCACGTCGCTTTCAATTGGGGATCTCTTCAACGGCAAGAACTCGTACCGCTTCACGGTTCAAGCACTAAACGATGCCGGTGCGGGAGCGGCTTCCTCGGCAAGCAATCCCGTCGTGCCGGCCGGAGCCCCCTTCCGGCCACAGTTCGTGACTGCGAACGTAATTGACTCAACCCAGGTGTCCTTGTTCTGGACTGCGCCGCAAACACAGAGCGACGGAACGCCAGGCGACAATGGTAGTGCCATCCGCTGGTACACGGTCCTGCCCACGCCAGCCTGTAGCTCCTGCATGGGAAGGACAGTGCCCGCCGATGATATGCTGACCCTTCAAACGACGATTCGTGGCCTTGTGCCGGGTCAGAGCTACACCTTCCGGGTGGTTGCGACCAACGGAGTCGGGACGAGTGATCCGTCCGATCCTTCGGGCTCCGTGACGACCCCATCCCCAGACCCTCCGCCACCGCCAGGGTTTCCCGTCTCACCTTCGGGGGTCACGGCCGTCTTCGGCGACACAACCGCACAGGTAAGCTGGGCTCCGTCCGATTCGGGGGGCTCACCGATCCTCGATTACACGGTCAGGGCTATACGTCCCGACGGCTCTGAGGCGACTCGCACGGTCGTGCCGGGATCGGCAACCTCGGCATCGTTCGTTGGTCTCAGCAACACAGCCGTTTACTCGTTCTTCGTCGCAGCGAGAACTGCGGTCGGTGCCAGCACTGTCGCGTCGTCCGACCCGGGCTCACTTCGATGGGTGGCCGCGTCGCACATGACATCGTCTCTAGCTGACTTCATGGCTGCCAAGCTCCGAGCTGCGCCTCCCTTTGATTGGGACGATGACGGTTGCTCGACCTGGTTCGGGCGCCAGCTACCGGCGATGTTCCTCCCAGGCTGTCTGCGCCATGACTTTGGCTACCGTAATTTCGGCAACGGTCTCGAACTAGGACCAGATGAGGACACTAGACATTGGATCGACATGATCCTATGGAATGACCTCCCCGCTATCTGCGAGGCAACTTACGAAGATGGGCTCGACAAGAACCTGTGCATGGATACGGCGGAAAACGCCTATAATGGCACCCGGGCATTCGGCGGCGGAGCATATTGAATGATCCCAGTAGGCAATCGTGAAGAGAGGTGATTCGATGACTCTTTGGAGGATCGTTGAGATCACGATTGCGGTTCTGGGAATGCTCGCGCTCCTCGCTGCCGTCATCTATCTCATCGGCGGGTCCGTTCTCACCGGAACAGTCATTATTGGCGTTTAGAGCCACCCGTCAGCCAAGACTGAGGAGTGGGATTAGTGTTCGAGGACGGCATTGTGTGGGGAGAGGGGGGATGTCCATTGGCGCCGTTCATGGCGTGCGGCCCGCTGTACTAGTGGTCCGTCGCGGCATTAGGGGTCATCTGAGTAACGGCGTCAAAGTGGCCAACAATTCATCCACTAACTCGGGTTAGAGGCCAAGACGCTGGAGTGTTGATGACGCCGGGCGACGATCGAAGCAGTTCCTCCGCCAGCGCCCGCGCTCACGCTGTCCTTTACTGGTTCACGAACCTACGATTGTCAAGACGCCGATCGCGTTGAAGAGCACATGCACGAGCGTCCCGGGATAGACGCTGTCCGTACGACTGCGGAGGTAGGCCTCATCTGAGGCCCAAACCTGCGCGGACCCTTTCACTGCGCCATGGGGCGATGGCCGAGGACGCGTGTTGCGCCTGCTTAGGCTTAGCCCGGCAGTCTCGGTCGGGGCGACTGGTCGAGGACCCACGTCAACGTCTCAAGGACCGTATTGAGCGTGGCTTCGTCCCCGATCCCGGCGGTCTGGACTGACGGGGAGTCTTTCGCCGCCGTAAGCGCGAGCCCCGCAACGGCGAGCCGTTCTCGAAGCTGCTGCAGGAAGCTCGCCTCGTCGAAATCCTCGCGGTTTCGGAGGTTCCAGACGTCGATGGAGAGTGTGCCGTCGGTCCATGCGGAGAAGGCGCGGCGAGTGCCGTCAGGCCATGTCGGGTACCAGGACCCGAACTTCTTGCCGGTGCCGAAGCGGTCTGTGGCGCCACGATCGGCGGCCCAGTCCATGATCTTCATCACGGTGTCCACGCACCGTTCGCCGCGCGACAAGCCGAGAACCTCTAGGAAGGAGTCTCGATTCCATGAGCCTCTTTCGACTGGCTCCTTCTGGCTAGCGATCTCGGCGCCGTACACGCTGGGGACGAGAACTTGAACATCACCGTCCTGCACGTAGCCCACCTCGAGGGCGAGGATGCTTAGGCCCGGCGTGGTGTGGACGTTGAGGAACTCGACCGTACGGCGGAGTTCCTCGGTGATTTCATCAACAGTGAAGACCAGCCGGAACCGTCCTTGAGCGAGATTCTCCGCCACCGCGGCGCGGAACGCGGGGGCGTCCCAGTTGGCGGCGTCCGCGGCCGGCAGGAGGGCGCGCATGCAAGCTTCGAGGCTTCCTGCTCCGCCATGGCTGACGTGGTGATCAAACTGGTCGTAGCCGAGTCGCCACAGCCCGGACGCGTAGGCGAAGAGCTGACCGACGATCCATCGCTTGATCTCATGGTTCCTTCGCAGCTTGCACTCACAGAGCGTGATTGACCCGTCGAACGAGACGCAGAGAATGTCGAGGAAGCAATCCTCTGAGGTCGGGAACTCAGCGACGGTCACCGCCGGCGTGGGTACCGCCGGCAGTAGCTGGGGTGAGCCAAGGATGATCTCCTGGAGATGCGCCTCGTTCTCATAGGCGGTGATCGCCGGCTCGTGCCACTCGCCGGAGCCGCCGGTGCGTAGCAGCAAGGTCATGACCGCCCTTTTAGCACCAATCCGCGTGGATTGCTCCGCAAGCGCGGGTCAGGCAGGCCGAGCCCACACCCGCGCCTGCCGATTAGGCGAGGGATGTCCCCGAACGCGCGCACGTATCGGCGTGGGACATGACCCCGAGGATTCGTTGGGGGCGCCTTGCCGAACCAGGAGCTTGGTGGCCCTTGCCAGCGGAGGGCCGCCGGACCGGACCGGAGCCGGTGGCGGGCGAGGGCGCGTGCCCTCCGAATCACCGGGGTGATTCGTTGGATGTTCCCAGGCACCCTGGACTCGCTACGGAGCCTCCGGACCGGTCGATAGATCGGCCTACGCGTTCAGGATCCTGCGCCGATCCTCGTCACGGGCCAACACTGTCTGCATGGTCGCTGGTTGTGCGCCATCAAGGCCTGATCCCGACCGGACCGGGGCCGACTTCTTGGTTCAGGACCACGCCCACGAGACAATCCGCGTCCAGGTGAAGACCACGGCCGTGCCCGACGAGGCTGAGGCCGCCTTCCGCTTCCCGCTCGACATTCGGACCTACGACCTGCTCCGCCAGGGCAACACGCCGGGCTACCTCGTCGTGGTTGTGGTGCTCGACCCACACCCCCGGTGGATCGGGCTCTGCCGCAAGGGATCCATCGTCCGGGCGGCGATGTACTGGACCTGCCTGACTGGGTTGGCCCCCGTATCGAACACCAGTACGAGCACGTTGTCTCTCCCCCTTGGCAACATGTTGACACCAGAGGCGCTGCTGGGCTTCTTTCCGAAGGGGGGTGACACGCATGGAAATTCCGCTTGAGCCACTCATTGAGGCCGTCGTGCTCTACCTGCGAGCGAACGGGTGGGAGGTGGAACGCCGGGATGCTCGGCGGTCGATCTGGATCCATGCCACGGGCGCGCGCGTCTTCGTCCCGGCAAGCCCCGCCGTCGATAGTCCTGATCTCCTGCGGACCGCGGTTCAGGAGATCGCGAGAGCGGAGGGCCAGAGCGAGGACGAGTTGATGATCGACCTCGCCTGGAGGCAGTTCGACAAGCTCCATGTCCGCAGGGATGCCCCTCAGTCGGCTCTCCTCCTCAACGATGCGCTTGATCTTCATGGTGCCTTGTACGACGCGATCGTGGCCGCGGCCAGGGCTTCGTCCGAGCCCCGGGCGTCGTACTTGGGCCGCCGGCCGCACATGGTCGAGTCGTACATCGACCGCGTCCTACTGATCCCCTCAGTGCCCGGCAGTTTTGTGGTCAGGGCGCTTCTCCCTCTGGACGAGCCACCGAACCAGGAACGACTTCCGCTCGTGGGGCCAGCGGCACCGAAGGTGCGGGCGATCGCGACCACCCTCCTGCGAGCGGCTGCCGGAACAGTGGAGACTGCGCGGGAGGTGGCGCAAGGCGCGCCAGTGAGTCGCTGGAACGAGGCCGTGCCGCTCGGAGTCAGCTCGAACCTATGCGATGCGCTCTCGCGGCTCACGGGACTAGCCGAGGATCGCATCGGCGGCGATGTCGAATTGCGGATCACCTGGACCTGGTCGGCCCCGAACGACCCAACGCCTGCCGTTAACATTCCCCGCGGGCTTGCGCCGGTCATCGCCGCCGGCGGCGATTTTCTCCATGGGGAGCCCGAGGAGCACACGATTCGCATTGTTGGTCTTGTGACAAAGCTCCACCGTGAGGAGGCTTCGGGTCCGGGCGAAGTCACCGTCCGGGGGCACATAGAGAACTGGGAATCAGGGTCACGGGCCATCCGTTTCGAGTTGGACGAGCCGACCTACCGCGTGGCGATTTCGGCCCACGAGGCGGGGCAGTCGGTCAGGACCAGAGCAGTCGTCCGCCAGTCGGATCGTGGCCTCACGGTGGTCCGGGTCGACGACTTCGAAGTCCTCACGTAGTCGCTCTCGTCTCGGCACCCAGCGCGTCGTCGTAGGCTCGGTTGACGAACGGAGTGTCAAGACGGCGTCCCGCTCCCAGCGACTCGGGACTCGATCGGCGCCTCGGAGCCGTCTCCTATCGTTCGGCCCAACATGATCGAGCCGGGAGTCATCGAACTCGTACCTCTTCGGCCGAGATACCTCATCGTCGGGTGGGTGGGCCTGACGACGCATGCCGTGGGACTCGTCGCACTGCCCTTCGCCAGGCGAGCGGTCCTAAGCGTCGTGGTCTTCGGCATCCTGGCCGTCCTCGGAGGAGCCCTGGTGTTCGCGGCCTACCGGCAAGCCCTGAGGCGAGTAGTGGTCCCGCTACCGCCGGGAGCGATCATCCTGCCAGCGCTGTTCCCCACGGGCCACGTCGCTGCGTCGGTCGGAATCACGGCTGTGATCCTTGCCTCATCGGTGGCCCGGAATTTCGGAGGCTCCGTACTCGGGGTCGGTTTCGGAACCTCCCTCGCCACGCTCTGGGCTGCACACAAGATCACCCAGTTCGAGGGCGACGACCACGATGGGCGGCGCATCCTTTGGAAGCTCGGCCCACGACGCTCTGGGCGGCCCGGAGGCTCGTTCCGGGATCCTGCACCGATCCTCCTCACGGGCCATCATGGCCAAGACCCGGCACCGCAACCTCGGACGGCCATGCGCTACGTCAAGCCAGGTGGCGTCGCCGTGGGGAATCGAGCCAGGACATGCGCTCGTCAACGCGTGGATGCGGGATCCGACCAGGCCGAGTCCGCAGAAGGCCGCGGCGGTCGTCCGACCCATTGCTGTTGAACCTGCTCGCTTTACCGGCAAAGGCAAACGAGCTGCTGTCCTTCTACGCCTGACCGCTGCCGGGTCACTCTCGCCCGCAGGCGGTACTACAGGTCTCGTGGAAGCCGGTCGCGGTAGGCACGGAGCCGATCCCGCAGTTCGTCCGTGGGAACCGTCGGCAACTCCGACAAGCACATCTCGATCAATTCCTTCTTCGTGGATCGAACTCCTTCGCATCGCAGTCCGTGGATCAGCTCCGCCAGGCGAAAGTCCAATGATTGCCTCACGCGAAGGGTCAAGTTCGCAGTGGGCTCGGCGGCGACCCCTGTCGGCGAGTACTCGGGCTCGGGGACCGGCGACACCCCCGTGGGAGCTGTGGTCCTGCGCTCAGTCGCCTTGTCGGCCCCGGAGATGACTTCGCGACCGGGCCGACCGGGCGCTCGGTTGGCTGCTCCTTGAGTCCTCGGGCTATCCACTCCCCCACTCCGGGCCTGTCCCGCACCGGGGCCCTGCTCAGGCACGAGGGCGGCAGCTTCGCCATTGTCATCCCTGGCGGAGGAACTGCCTTCGCTCGACACGGATCGTGGAGTTGCACGATCGGCCACATCTGCAGCCGGCGCCCTCGTAGGTCGGCTCGATGTCTCCTCTCCCCCACCGTCGGCATTGCCGCCACCCAGATCCCGGCCGCCGCCCATGACGTCGCTCTCGCCGGCAATGCCGCTGACCGCATCGTTCCGAGGCCGCCGAGGGGGCGGTACGGATCGGGACCGGCGCTCGACGCGAGCACGCAGCTCGTCGACGCCATCGCCAGTCTCAGCCACAGGCCTTCTCCACGGCTTCAGCCAGCTGGTGAAACTCCTGGCTCGCCTTCCTGACGGCCTTGCCTGGATTGGGTTGCAGAGATATGGCGGCGCGCCGGGCTCGCCGGCGGATCCATCGGTGCTCCGAGACAGGCGGTGCTACCGGGATGCCGACCGCCAGGGTCGCCAAGCGCTCGACGTAGCGCCGCGGGGGCGACGGCGGGACCATGTTGGGCACGAGCAGGAGCCGATAGCCGGCAAAGTCCCGGAGCATCCCTTCGAGGGCATCCATCTCCCTCGCTCCGAGGATGATGGGCACGACGACGAGATCGGCGACTTGCATCGCGCCGTCGGTGAGCGGATTCGCCCCGGGATGAGTGTCGACCACCACATAGCGGTCGCCCCACTGCTTCGTCCAGGCCACGAGGCAGTCACCAACCAGGCTGTCGTCGATACGACTGGCGGCGAGGTCGGGGCTTGCCGGTACGAGTGCTGGTTGGTGGCGGCGTTGCCGCGGTCGTGGCGCGTTCCCCAGCGGGCCCGCCTCGAGAGCGTCGAGCAGTGGTGCGGTTCGATACCTGGCCGGGTCGTAGCCCCACATCCGAGTGGCTCCCCCACTGTCCCAGTCAAGGTCCACAAGGACGCCATCCAACGCGGCGGCCAGCTCGAAGGCCACAGTGGTCTTACCTACTCCCCCTTTGGTGGCGGCAACCGTTACCACAGGCACGCAATCATGCTAGCTGGCATTACCGCGTTAAACCAGTACCGGCTGCAATACCGCAAACATTACTGCGATGATGCAAGACCGCTGCACGGGGGGAGCTGCAGCCCGTACGCCGACGACGGGGCAAATCCGATCCTCAGCGACCCCGGGCTCAACAGCCTGCATCATCGCGGTACAGCAATGATGCTTGCATCACCGGCGGCATGTGCCGACCATCCACCTCCCAAACAACAGAGGGCCAAGAAGGGGAGGAACCGCGAGGCAAACCTCACTAGCGCGTACACTCCGCCCCAGTGAAGCCACCGCCTCCGACCATGCCACTCGCTCTGCCCAGGCACGTCGGGTAACGCCGCCGGGTCACGACGATGAGCCTAGATGGGACCCCGAAGAACGAGGACTTCGGCCTTGGGACCGAACGGTGGGTGTCGGTCCGCGAGGCGGCACGGGCCGCTGCCGTGGATCCCCGTACCATTCGACGCTGGGCTGATACAGGCCGCATTCGCGGACGTCGAACACCTGGCGGGCATCGCCAAATTTCCCTGGATGGTCTCAACGGGGCCTACTCCTCGACCGTCCATCGATCAAACCCGCCGGCTGGCACCAATCGAGATCCCTCCGAGATCATCCCGGACTGGGCCGCGAGCGTTCCGCTTTGGGCCCACTGGCACCCGCCTCGCCGCCTCAGCGACGACGACCTGGAGTCGCTGCGCCTCGACGTCGCCGCATGCCGTCGCGGCCTCGACGACGTCGACGATGCCCTGACAGCAGAACTCCATCAGCGCGATGAGGCCGCTGTCGAGGCTGAGCGAAACCGGTTCGTTTACTGAGCCTCCGATCCAGGATGTTCAATCGCTCAAGCACGAGTTGAGCATGCATCTCGCGTTTGAGTCCGACGCGATCACGCCTAGCGGCCTTTCGGGCCACGCAGAGCCTTGACGCCAGCGCGCCGAGGGTGGCGACGCCTCGGGTTTTGGGACGTCTATCGAATAGTCTGTAGCCACGGCAGGGCCCGCCGCACTGATTCCGCCGGAATCAGCCACACCACCCGTCGCCGAGGGCCTCGCACAGACACCTTCCCCCCGACCCACCTAGGCCAGTCAAGGGGACCGTCGTGAGGACAGCCTCACCGTCCTCACGACGCACGCCCCTTGACGGGCTGGGCAAGCTCCACCCCATCCTGGACACAGGGAAGGGCGCCCGACTCCCGTGCACATCCGCACCCACGGATGACGCCCGCCCTGACCACCCCGGGCGTCCTTTCCTGCCCGCGCCTTTGGCCCTGTGAACTTGCCCCTCGCCTCCAGGGGCCACCGCGTGGTCCTGTGGCGGCCCGCCTCCGGCGGCCCTACGAGGCGAGCGATGGCAGCCACCGCTGCGGAGGTCGGATGATTCTGTCGGAATCACTCGGTGGGCGGGAGGCATGGCTAGAACGGCTTTCCCCTAGGGTGATGGCCCTGGTGATGTTGAAGGCGTTTCGCGTGCCTCCGACCTTGGAGAAGTAGGGAACCAGTCATGGACAGCGAGACGCATCGACGGACGAGGCGGTGAGCGCGAAGGGGGAAGCCCGCACCCTGGCTGAGAAGCTGGATCACCTGTTTCGGACGGTCCACCCACCTGGCCGTGGCGAGTACACGTACGAAGAAGTGGCCTCCGGGATGGCTCGTGCGGGCGGTCCTACGATCTCGGCCTCTTATGTGTGGCAGTTGCGGAAAGGTCAGCGGGACAACCCCACACGGCGGAACATGGAGGCGCTGTGTGAGTTCTTCGGGGTGCCGCCTGGCTACTTTTTCGACGACGCCCTGGCCGAACGCGTGGATGGCCAGCTACGGCTTCTCACGGCCATGCGGGATGCGGGCGTCGAGAAGATCATGCTGCGTAGCGCGGGGCTGCCGAGTGAGGACCTCGATGCCCTGAGCGACATGATTGAGCACCTGCGCACGATGCGCGGCCTGGAAGAAGACGACGAGGAGCCGACGTAGTGAGCCGAAGGAGATCGAGGGACGATCAGCGCATGTGGCGCCGGTGCGAGGCGCTCGTGGGGCGGGTGGACGTCCCCGTACCCTTCGACTTCGAGACCATGTGTTCTCGGTACGGGGCGTCGCAGCGCGGCCGGCCCCTCGTGGTGGTCTACGAGGACTTGGTGAGCAGCGGCCTTCCCTGTGGCATGTGGGTTCCGCTGCCCGACCAGGACGTCCTCGTGGTGGACGGCAAGGCAAGTCCACTCCATCGCCGCCAGATCGGCCTTCACGAGTTCGGCCATGTGCTGTGCGACCACGATGGTGGGTGGACGCAGCTGGGCGGGGACAATCCAATCCTGGGCGATCTGGCCCCACATCTGGTGAGTTCCTACCTGGGCCGGTCGACGTATGACCAAGACCAGGAGCGCGAAGCGGAGATGGTCGCGACGCTGTTGGGAGAGCGAGCCGCGTCAGATCATGGCGTGATGTCTCCGTTGGTGGCCGGCAGGGTTGACGGCGACGATGTGCTGGCGGAGTTGCGCCGGGTTATGGGTGGACGGCCGGGGAGACGGACGCCGTGATCAGCCGTCTGGTGCCCGTGGTGGTGTTGTGGGCTGTGGTGATCGGGCGGTGGCCGATGCTTCGCCGTCCGGGGCCGAGCCGGGTGCTATGGGTGACCTTCCTGTTGTCGGGGTCGGCGTGCGTGTTGCGGCTCCCTCCGGTCTACGAGTGGGTTGGCCGCGTGAGCGGATCGCTTGTGTTGGCCCCCGTGCTGAAACTTGGGCTGGTCGTGGCGGCATGTGCGGGGCTGATGGTTCTGATTTCGATCCTCCCCGGCGGCCGTCCTAGGGCAGCTCGCGACTGTGGGATTGCCGCGGTGGCGATTCTGATCTTGAGTGTTCCTGTCCTGCTGTCGCCGCCGGTACGTGTTGCGCCGGTGGTCGCTGCCTCCGGAGACTTCTACAACTCCACATGGCGGAGTCTCGTCCACTGGGTGCCCTACATCGCGTACGTTGGCTGGGCCATGGCGTCAGGGGTGATGCTCGCCGGGCGTAACGCTCGCCTGGCGCCATACAGGCGGTTGGCGACAGGGCTGCGGCTGGTCGCGATCGGCTGTGGTTTCGGGGTCATCCACGCGGTGTTGAAATTGGCGACGTTGGTGGCGTGGCACACGGATCCGAGCGAGGCGGGAACGTGGATGAGTATTAGCGGTGGGCCAGGGTCGGTCGGCCTGGCGTTGGGTGTAACCCTGATAGCGGTGGGCTCGGCCTGGGAGGGCCTAGCCGAGGCAGTTGGGCGCTGGCGGCAGGTCGTGTGGGGTAGATGGGCTCTTTGGCGACTGGAGGTGCTGTGGGGAGACCTCGTGCAGCTCTATCCGCAGGTCCGGCTGCACGAGGACGGCGACTCGACGGGGAGGGTGCGGTACCGCCTGGTTCGGCGCGTCGTCGAGATACAGGATGGGATTCTCCACGTAGGGCGCCGGTTGGACCCGACGATCCTGGATCGGATGCAAGCAGCGGTCGCGAAGAACGGAGTCGTCGGCGAGGCAGCGTCCGCTGGCGTGGTCGCTCTCGCGATCAAGTGGGCGGCGGGGCACGCCGGTGAAGCCGGCGGTGGTTATGTGGAGCTGCCGCACGCAGAGGGCGTCGATATCTGGAGCGAGGTGCGATGGTTGTTGATGGTGGTCAAGGCGTACAAGAAGCTGGGGACGACAGCGGCGTCGACGGCGGAGCTCGTGTCGGCCAAGTAGACGCCGATCACCAGCTATACCGGCAACTGGCCTTTCACGAGTTCGCGTTTGAGATGCTGAACGGGTTTCGCGCCGCGTACTACCGAACGTTCGGAGTGCCCCGTATAGCGGGCTTGCTCGCGACGACCGGCGAGGTTGCCCGCGATCCTCTTCGCCGTGCCATGGACACCGGCCTGCTGATGTACGAGTTGATCGATGCCGGGACACGAGCTGAGCGGGGCCGAGAGGTCATCCGCATGGTGAATCGGTTTCACGGGCCCTACGCCATCGACCCCGACGACATGAGATACGTGCTCTGCACGTTCATCGTCGTGCCGCTGCGGTGGATTGATGAGTATGCGTGGCGCTCCTGCACGACGGGGGAGCGTGACGCCGTCACCCGATTCTACGGTGAGATCGGCCGGCTGATGGGCATGCCGGATCGGCCGAGGACCTGGGACGAGGCCGCGACGTTCCTGGACGAGTTTGAGGCAGCGCACGTCCGGTACTCGGCCGAGGGGGCTGCGTTGATGGCGGCCTCGGAGGCGGAGATCGCGCAGCGGCTGCCGCGAGTGGTCCGGCCGTTGGCGGGTCGGATCAACGCGCTCTTGTTGACCGACCAGCTGTGCGGGGCGGTTGGTGTCGCCTCGCCGACCAGGGTGAGCCGCTCGGTCTTTCAGGCGGTGATGTGGGGGCATGCGCAAGTGGCCCGCCACCGCGGGCCGCGCAAGGAACCTCGCTTTCGCCCGGGTGCTTCGGCGAGGGGCTTGTACCCGTCTGGTTATCGTCTCTCCGACTTGGGGCCAGGGGGCGGCGCCGGCGGTGGGCACGACAGCGGCCTGAAGGAAACCAGACCGGCCTCCTGATCGGGGGCCTTCCCCGATGAAGTTCGTTGCGGGCGTCTTGACCGTGGGTGTACGTTCTCCTTGGTGAATCAACTCACGCGAATGCAACCCAGATGCCTGGCAAACTGGTGAAGGGTCGCCGCTCCGTCCGTCAGCGCTCCGGATGGTTGAAGGGCTGCTGTGGTGGCAGCGTTTCGCCAGCGGCCCGAGGCAGCGTGGATGCCAACTGTTTCGGTGGCGGGCGCTCCGCCAGAAGAGAGCACGAGGGGATTGACAAATGTTTGGTCGCAAGCGTGAACGCCCAGTCCGTGAGCCGCGAACCCGTGAGCCGAGGGGAGCCGCCGATGCCTACCGAGAGCCGGCAAGCCGGGCGGACTCGGACTATCGCCGTCAGGTTGAGGACGACCGACTGCGAACAGAGCGGCTTCGCGACGAGGAGCGGGTGCGCCGTAGCTACGAGCGATAGCGGGGAGTCCGGCACTGGGTTGGCCATGTCGGCCGGGCCGAGCGAGGCGGCCCTCAAGCTAGCGGCGCGGCCATTCTCCCCTGGGCGGCCTGGTCGAGCGGTGACTACCAGCACTCTCGCACCGCGTCGTCCGGCCGCAACAGGCGTCGGGCTCCGTGTCCTCCCTCGCTGCGCTCAGTCCTGGTACTCGCCCCGCCCTGCGGGCGACCTGTTGCCCCCGTTTTCCGCCGTGCGCAGGAGCCGGCGTACCGCAGCCCAGCCCACCAGGGAGGAATGATGAATACCGTCCAGCTCATCGGGAACCTCACCCGAGACCCCGAACTTCGTCGCACGACAAGCGGAACCGCCGTGTGCACCATCGCCATCGCAGTCGACCGGCGCAAGCGCAAGGGTGAGCCGCAGGATCCCGTCTACGTTGATGTCGTCACGTGGGGAGCCCAAGCGGAGAACGTCGCCGATCACCTGGCCAAGGGCCGGCGGGTGGCCGTCATCGGCCGCTTGGAGTTCCGCCGGTGGAACGACGCCGAGCAGCGCCCGCACTCGAAGCACGAGGTTGTGGCCAACGAGGTTCAGTTCCTCGACCCGCCCCGCAGGGGCGGAGCGGCTGCAGAGCCCGCTTATGGCGAAGAGCCCGCCTGAATCGGTGTCTGCGCACCAACAGGGCCGGGCCCCGAGTTACGCAGGCGCCGGCCCTTGGCGCGTTCGGAGTGGTTTCGACGGAATCACTCGACGAAGGGCCCCGGGCTCAACAGCGGCGAGGGAGGGAGGGAGGGAGTGGGGGATGGTGAACCCCTGGCAGTGGGCCAGCCGGGCCGGGCCCTGGCACTTCGGGCCGTCCCTCGATCGGAGCGCGTCGGGCGGAGGGAAACCTAGGCGGTTGCGGCTTCGGGTGGGTTGTAGGTGATGGAGAAGCTCGCGGGGTCCTGGTTCTGTGAGCGGATCCAGTCGAGCGCCTCCTGCTTGTACTGGCGCAGGGTGGCTTCGTAGGCAGGGAGTTGCCGCTCGTTGTTGAGGATGGCGTAGAGAGTGATCTGGAGGGTGATGCTCCGATCGGGGAAGGCGCGGTAGTCGACCTTGTAGTGAGACGTCTCGCGGGGCAGGACCTGGACGAACGGCTGTGTGCGCTCGAGGAGGTCGGTCTTGTCGAGTCCCGCTTGGCCGAGGTTGGTGGTTGTGCTGGCCAACGGCGTGGTGGTGGGGGTGGTCGTTGATGTGGCGATCTCGGTGGAAGGCGTCGTCGTGGCGACAGGGGCAACGGCAGCCGTGTGCTTGGTGCGCCGGTTGAGCGCAAACACGACGACGATGGCCACGAGCCCGGTGACGAACACAGCGAGGGCGATGGCGGCGAAGCGGGTTCTCATGCGGCGAGCCGGAGAGGTGGAGACGCTGAGAAGGCAACCGGGGGAGCGGTGGCGATCATGCGCCCCCAGCCGACGACGGTGGGATCACTGAGGCCGTAGCTGCGGCGGCCGACCTTGTTGCTGGTATTCCCCTCGATGGTGTTGATCGTAGAGCCGTCGAAGCTTTCGACCAGGCCGGTGTGCTCGTCGCCGGAGAAGATGATCACGTCACCTGTCTGGGGCGCGTCCCCGTCGCCGGGGAAGTGGTAGATGCCGTTGTCGCCAAGCCACTGGCGGAGCCCGGCAACGCCGGCGAGACGCCAGCCTCCGTCTTGGCCACCGGTGAAGGGGTGGCCTGCTTGGAGGTAGACCCACGAGACGAAGTCGGCGCACCAGAACTCGCCCGGCGAACTGCCCAGGAACTTCTGAATGTCGGGTCCGCAGTTGCAGTCGTCGGGGATCTCGCGCAGGCCGATCTGCTGTTGGGCGATGGCGACGATGGCGTTGCCCGACAAGGCAGGACAGCCGGTGGCCGAGGACCCGCCGAGCCTGGTGAACACGGTGAAGCCACCGGGCCGGGTGTCGGTCCTTCCGGCAAGGGTCTCGCCGGGGATGCTGGGAAAGACCATGTTTTGGTGGGCCGCGTCGTACTGGTTCATGACGTAGGGGGACGCATCGGCGGGCATTGACGCTCGTTGGTAGCTGAACCCGCGGTTGTAGGCGATGAGTGCGTTTTTGATCTCATCGCCCGAACTGGCAGCGGTCAGGTTGACCCCGTAGACCATGGCGGCCATGCCTTTCACGTGGGCGGCGGCTTGGTGGAGGCTGTCGAGCTTGGAGCTGGTGACCGCTCCGGTGTCGGGGTTGATCGAGCCGATGGGCTCGCCCGACAGGGCGGACAGGGCGGGGTCGTTGCCGTTCTCGCGATAGTCGATGGCGGCCAGCAGCGCCCAGCTGACGTTGTTCTCCGCGCCGGCCTGGTCGTAGGAGGGCTTCAAGGCGTTGACGCCGTCGATGATGACTTGGGGAAGATCGGCCGAGGAGGGGATGCCGCCGCCGGGTAGGCAGGCAGCGTCGGCGGGCTTGTCGGTGGCACCGAACGAGACGACGACGACCATCATCACTGCGAGGACCGCGCCGGCGAGGGCAACACCCCGCCCGGCGATGCTCGTCACGGATGGTGCTCCAGGACGAGTTGCGCCAGGCCTCGGTGAATTCGCGCAGGGTCAGCTGGTAGGCCACCACGCACTCGCGTTCTCGCTCGGGCCGTCGCAGGCGATGCTCGATGGGCCAGGCGACGCCCTCGCTGGTTCCCAGCGTCGCGGCAATATCCGGCTCGAAGAGGCCTTCCCTGATGCCCCGAGCGATGCGCGCTGCCTTCAACTGTCCGGGTAGGAACCCGACAACCCGCCCGACCACCGTCAACAGTCGCCACCGCGAGACAGACTAGCAGCTCTCTTCGCACCAGTTGATGCCTGGTCTCGCAAAGTCCAGCGCCAATGGGACGTCGCCGACGGGAGGTGGGTCCATGAAGATCAGGTCGCGCAAGTCGGTCGTAGCGGCGCCAGACCCTACCGAAACAGGGTTTTCGACCGATGGACCGTTGTCGACGCTGTACTTCGCAAGCCCGGCGCCAGGCTGTCGGCGTGGCCCGTCCGGCGCGGAGTGGGCGGCACGACCTTGAGCGAGGCGCTGGAACCGTGGGGGTAGTATCTTCGCACCAGTTGATGTAGGGTCTCGCAAAGCCCAGCGCGAATGGGACGTGCGGGGCGGGGAGGTGGGTTCCATGAAGATGAGATCACGGCGGCGGGGCATAGCTGGTCGGGACGCTCCCGGAGGAGGTAATTCGACCGGGGGACCGTCGATCCCGTCCGAAGGGTCGGTCCTTGTTGTCGGTGCCCACGGCGGGGCGGGGACGACCACCCTGAAGGACGCGCTGTGGGCCGGGGCGAGGGAGCTTTCTCGGCGAGAGGCGTCGGAGGGGACCGTCGCTGACGGTGGCGGTGGGTGGGCGGCGACTCCGGTGATTGTGGTCGGTAGGGGGACAGCCGCTGGCGTCGCAGCGGCAGTGGTGACGGCGTTGGAGTTGCGCGCTGTGGGGGCAGCCGTCGTCTTGGCGGTGGTGGGGGACGGAACGCTCCCAGAGCCGGCGGCCGTCAGGGCACGGCTTCGCGCTGTGCGCGACCAGGTCCTCGACGTGGTGCGCGTGCCCTATGTGGCGCGCTGGAGGTTTATCGACGCGCCAGGCGAACCGCCAACCGCGTACGTGGACGCGGTTTCCAGGATTCGTTCCGCCGTTGAGCGGAGCGAGGCCGGCGCACGCCGGGGCAACAGGGCAGGTGCAGTGTCTGGGGCTGGGACCAGCGAACAGCGAACCGGCAGAAAGTCGGTTCGGACAGCGAAAGGAACAGCGTGACGATTGACAGCACCAACGAGCTGGCTACCGAATGGGTGGAAACCGCACCCCTGGGTGGTGGGTGGTGGGTGGCGCTTCGAGCGGCCGTGGCTGGCGCTTTTGCCAGTTTGGTCGTCGCGGTAGCCTCCACTCCTGCGTGGGGGCAGGCCCCGAACCCGCCGCCCGCCCCGCCGCCCGGGCTCGACTCTGCGGCAAACACCTTCCTCGGGTGGATGAAATGGGGCGGGCTCGTGGCGGGAGTCCTGGGGCTCTTCATCTGCGGCGTCATGATGATGGTGGGGAGAAGGAACCGCTCCACGGCGGCCGTCGACGGGGCCACCGGCATCCCCTGGGTGTTGGGGGGTCTCACAGTGATGTCCTTCGCTGCCGGGATTGTGGGGCAGGTTCTGTCGTGAGCAACCTTCTCGGCGCGGGCGAAGCCGCTCGGGGGCTTGGTCTCGTGGCTGGGGCCATGGGGTTGCTGTTGTGCCGGGTGGTGCAGCAGAGCGAGGCTCGTCGGCGTGAGGCTGAGGATGGCAACGGGAAGGGCGAGGTGCCAAGGGGCCTGCTTGGCTTCACGGCCGCGTCGTTCGTCGTGAGCATGATCGGACAGGTGGTGAGCTGATGATCTCTGCTGACGAGGCGGCCCGCCGTACGCGGCGGCGGGCCAAAAGGGCAGTCGTTGCTGGCGCGATCGTGGGCGTGTTGGTCCTGGTGCTGGTCGTGGCCCTCGTGGTGAACACCGCCGGCGGCGGGAAGGTTGGGGGAGAGGAGCAGGGAGGCGCTGCGCCCGGGAGCGGTGCAGCGCCAGTCGGTCCAGGTGGCGAGAACGGGTCCGCAGCAACTCTGTCGGCGTCGACGGTGACCTGGTCGGAGATCTATGGGGCTCCCATTCCAACGTCAGCGGCTGGACCCCACAAGAGCGAGAAGGGCTTGGCAGCTGGGTTCGACCAGTCTCCGGATGGTGCGGTGCTCGCAGGCATTCACATCCTCACGCGAGCGAGTGGCACCTACGGCCCGAAGGTGTTCCGGCCAACGATCAACTTGCAGATGGTGGGTTCCGACAAGGGGATTCTGTTGTCAAAGGTGGAAGCCGAGTATCAGCGGCTCAAGGCCCTCGGTCCGACCGGCCGGAATGGGGAGCTCGTGACCGAATTGGCGAAGGGTCGTCAGCAGGACAGCGGAGTCTGGGGGTACCGGCTGGATGGGTACACACCGGACACGGCGTTCGTGCAGCTCCTGAGTAGAACTACCCCGGCGGGGTCGGCCCAGCCGACGTACGTGAACGTCGGGTTGAGCCTGAAGTGGGCGGAGGGCGACTGGCGGCTATCGGCGCCTCCGCAGGGGGAGTGGAAGAACGTCTCCCGTCTGGTCCCGAATCCGCCCGCCGACTACATCGCGCTCGGGCGCGATTAGAGGGAGTCGATTCCTGTGCCGCTGTGTAATCCGATAACCGACCCGATCGGCTGTGTGACGGACGTTGTGGGCGGCGTGGGCAGTACGGTCGCGAAGGCAGGCGCGGAGGGCCTCGCTGACGCGTTCCGCGATGGAGCGAAGTGGGTCATCAAAACCACGGTCGGCTGGTGGTTGAACATCCCTTCGATTGACATCGCCAGCTCGCCCGCTGGCGAGATCCGACGAGATGTCTTGTATATCTCGCTCGTAGTGGCGGTTGGGGGGATGATGTGGGGCGGTATCCGGCTTGCCTTCCGGCGCAAGTCTGAGGCGGCGTGGGACCTGGGCACGGGGCTGATTCGCCTGGCGGCGACGTCGTCGCTTGCATTCCTCGTCGTGCAGCTGTTGCTCAACGCCGGCGACAGCTTCAGCGTCTGGGTGATGAACACCGCCGTGACCGACGACGTGGCTGACCGTATGACGCGGCTAGCCGGGATGAGCGGGATCACGGCCCCGGGCGCGGTGATCATGGTCGCGATCCTGTTGATCCTCTCGGGCGTCGTGCAGGCCGCCCTCATGTTTCTGCGGGAGGGTGGCATCGTCGTCTTGACCGGGGTCCTGATCCTGGCTGCAGCCGGAGGCTTCAATCCGGCAACGAAGTCGTGGTTTCCGCGGGTCTCGGGCTGGCTTCTTGCCCTGATCTTCTACAAGCCGTTCGCTGCACTGGTGTATGCCGCAGCGCTTCACATGATCGGCACAGACGACAGCGATCCGCGCATGGTCTTCGTCGGGATCACGATGATCGTTCTCTCGATCTTCGCGCTCCCAGCCATGATGAAGTTCTTTTCGTGGGCCGCGCCAGCGGCCGCCAACGCAGGGGGTGGGGGAGGGGCGCTCGGTGCCCTCGCCGGGGCCGGCGTGGCGGCAATGGCGATGCGTGGGACCGCGAGCGGTGGAACGGCCTCCGACCAGGCGTCGCATATCAAAACCGATCTCGGCCCGGCCGCGAGCCCGAGCGCGAACAGCGGGCCCAGTGGAGCTTCGACGGCAGCGGCGGGCCCAACCGGGGCGGGGATGGGTTCGCCCACGGCCGGGGCGGCGTCAACGGCGGCTCCCGCAGCAGGCGCCGGCGGCGTGGCCTCTGGCGGCGCCGCAGCAGCAGGAGGACCGGCTGCTATGGCGGCCATGGCCGCTATGCAGGCTGCCAGTGCGGTGAAGGAGAAGGCGAGCGCCGCCGTCACAGGAGGAGGAGAGAATGCCTGAGGGAGCAACTGTCAACGCACCGGAGGTTCCCACCTACGGTGGATGGCGCCAGGCCCGGGGCATCGGGCTCTTCGGCCTCGATGTCACCGGGACGCTGGTAGTCCTCGGCGCGGTGATGGTCGGACTGATTCTGGTCAGCTTCAACTTCAGATGGTTCGCCATGTGGGTCATCCCGGGTGGCTTGATCGTGGCCGCGACGGTGGTGCGGTTTCAGGGGGAGACGCTGCGGGATCGGGTGCAGCGCCGTGTCCAGTGGACGTGGGGGTCGATGCGCGGTTATCGCACGCTGCGGGGTGGGGTCCTCGTCGAGCGCGACGGCGCCTGGGAACTGCCGGGCCTCTTGGCACCCACCCGCGTGATCGAGGTCGAGGACGGCAGGGGAGAGCGGTTTGGGATTGTCCACGATCGCCGTAGCGGGTGCCTTACCGCCACGCTGCGCTGCGACGCGAGGAGCACGTGGCTCGTCGATGGCCTCCAGGCCGACGGCTGGGTTGCGAACTGGCACTCCTGGCTGGCCGACCTCGGCCTGGTGCCACTCGTTGCGTGGGTCGCGGTCACCGTAGAGACCGCGCCGGAGCCGGGGTCGACGCTCGTGCAGGAGGTGAACCGGCGCATCGAGCCCGGGTCGCCTCAGGACGCGCAGGAGCTGCTGCGGGAGCTGGTGCTGTGCTCGCCGGGCGCATCGGCGGACGTAGCCACCCGCGTATCGATCACCTTCGACCCGGCTCGGTCGTTCGAGCGCCTGCCGGATCTGGCCGACCAGGCGGCCGAGGTCAGTCGCCTACTCACGGGGATGGAATCGAGCTTGGCTGAGTGCGGGGTCAGCGTGTTGGGACGGGCGAGTGCCGCGGAGCTGGCCGGGATCGTGCGGACCGCCTTCGATCCGCTCAGCCGTGGCGATGTGAACGCGATGTTGGCGGCTGGTGACGAGGGTACCGCCGAGCTACTGCGGTGGGGCGATGCGGGGCCGGTGAGCCACGACGAGGAGTGGGATGCGTACCACCACGACTCGGGGTGGTCGGTGACCTGGGGTTGGTTCGAACCCCCCCGCCAGCAGGTGACCTCCAACGTGCTGATCAGACTTCTTTCACCTGGGCGTTGGCCCCGCCGGGTGACGGTCCTCTACCGCCCCCTGTCCGCGGAGAGCGCGGCGCGCGAGCTCGAGAACGAAGTCAACGCGGCGACGATTCGCAAGATGGTGCGGCAGAAGCAGGGGCGGGACGAGACGGCACGGGACAGCGCCGACCAGGAACGAGCGCACCAGGCGGCTCGAGAGGAAGCGGTGGGTGCCGGGGTGGTGCGGATGACGATGTACGTCACCGTCACCGTCACCAACCCGGCTGAACTGGCGACCGCGTGTGCCGACGTGGAGTCACGGGGGCAACAGTCGAAGATCAGGCTGCGCCGGCTGTACGCCGGACAAGCGGCTGGCTTCGCCACGACTCTGCCGGCAGGGATTCACCCTGCGCACGCAGCGACCCGAGGTCACAAGTGAGCCAGCGCCGCACGGCGAAGACAGCGGGTCTCGACGTTCCGGGATGGATTGCGGGTCACGTGCGTCGGGTGGTGGCTTCTGGATCAGCCGCTGGGAGAGACCAGCGGGCCGCCACTGCACGGAAGGCGTCTGGGGTGGGTCTTCCCCCGCCGGGCCCGCTGATTCCGCCGGAATCACTGGGGCGCGATGACCAAGCGGTTCGGGAGAGCGACGCAGTCCACGTGGAGCTAGTCGAGGGCCTCTCCGTCGACGGTGCCGTGGTCGACCTGGCCATCGATGAAACCGTTGCCGTGGAGGCCGTCGTCGGTGACGACGGCACCGTCGCGGAAGCGATCGTCGTCGAGGACGTGGCCGCGGCGGCCCCCGCCGACCGAAACAGGAATGGCCGTGGCGGTCCCGGTCATCTCTCCGCCGTGAATGACGACCGGGTGATCTCCGAGAACGTAGTTGTCACTCTCGTTCCCCCCGTGCGGTACGAGCCCGAAGGCTTGCTCGTCGACGACGAAGTTGAGCCCACGAAGTCTCTGCGCGAACAGCGGGCGCTCATCGCGCCGCCCTGGGGCCGGCGGCGCCCGGAGGGTGGTCGGGTGTCGCACATTGGCCAGGCCAGGGAGTACCAGGCGACGACGACCCAGGCCTGCGGCTTGTTCCCGTTCCTGGCAGGCTCCGGGTCTCCCTCGGTAGGCGTTCCCATCGGTCGCCACATGATGTGGGGTGAGGTTGTGTGCCTCGACCAGTTTGGCTGGCTGGCCGCAGGCCTGGTGACGAACCCGGGGGTGTTCGTGCTGGGCCAACCCGGGACAGGGAAGTCGAGCCTCATCAAGCGGCTGGTGCGGGGCATGTGCGGCTATGGCGTCACGCCCTTCATCCTCGGCGACCTGAAGCCCGACTACACCAACGTGATCCGTCGCCTGGGTGGCCAGGTGATCACGATCGGCCGGGGTCTCGACCGCATCAACCCCCTCGACACCGGACCCCTCGGCCAAGCGGCGGCCAGGCTGACGGGCTCGGCTGCGGAACAGCTGCGGGCCGAGAGTCGAGGCCGCCGGCTCAACGCGCTTCTCGCACTGCTGACCCTCGTGCGTCGGGGTCCAATCACCAACGGGGAGGAGAACGTCCTTGGGGCCATCATCGACCTCCTCGATGCCGACTCGGCGCGGGACCAGCCGACCATCCCCGACGTCCTGATGATCCTGCGCAGCGGCCAGGGTCTGGACGCGCTCATGCCGGCGGCCGACGCCGATTCGCCCGAGGAGTTCCGGGCCGACACGAAAGAGCTTCGCCAGACCCTCAACCTCCTGTGCACCGGCTCGATGAAGGGGGTCTTCGACGCGCCGACGACCAGGCCCATCGACTTGGACGCCCCGGGCGTGACGGTTGACATCTCCCGCGTGGCGGCCGCCGGTGACACGCTGGTCGCTGCGGCGATGCTGTCGACCTGGGCGTACGGGTACGCCATGATCGACGGCGCCAGCGCGCTGTCCAACGCCGGACTGGCCCCGCAACGCAAGTTCCTGGTCGTGATGGACGAGCTCTGGCGGGCGCTGCGTGGCAGTCCCGGGCTTGTGGAACACGCAGATGCCCTCACCCGGGTGAATCGCTCCAAGGGCGTGGCTGACATCCGGGCCACTCACACGCTGTCCGACTTGGAGGCGCTACCGACCGAGGAGGACCGGGCGAAGGCGCGGGGCTTCATCGAGCGAGCCGGGGTCGTGGTTCTGGCCGGACTGCCGCCACGTGAGCTGGCCAAGGTGACCGAGGTCGTGCCGTTGTCGTATGAGGAACGGTCGATGGTGTCGGGGTGGTCGGCGCCGTCGTCGTGGGCGGCTTCGGAGCGCCATCCCGGGCGTGGCAAGTACCTCCTCAAGTGCGGCCAGCGCGTCGGGATTCCCGTCGAGCTGGAGTACGTCGGCGACGAGGGCGTCCTCTACGACACGGACGGAGCCATGGCGCTCAACCTGGCCGGGGAGGTCTGACATGACGCGAGCCCTGGGGCCGCGGGTGGGGATGCCGCCGCAGGCTCTGATGCCGTTGACCATCGTGGGGATCTGCTGGGTACCCGTGGCTGCGGTCGGCGCCGTGTGGCTCGCCGGCCACGGCGCGTCGTGGATGAGCGGCCATGGGTGGGTCGGTCCGCCGCTCACGTTGGATTGGGGCCTCGGGCTGTTGTCTAACGGGCCGGGGCCGTCCTGGCCCACGTCGCCTGTCGCGTTGATCTGGGTCTTGGCTGCGGCGATGGCCCTCGCGGTCGTCGTCCCGGCTCTGCTGATCTTCGTGAAGTGGCACGGCCGCCAGAGCATTCCCGGCCACGCGTTGTCCTCGATGGCCACGCCCGCCGACGTGGTGGGGCTGACACCTCGAGGCGTGGCGGCCAAGGCCCAGAGCTTGCGGCCGTCGTTGAAGGGCGTGAAGGCCAAAGCGCTGGCCCCGGCGGACACGGGCCCGCCCCTAGGTGTGTTGCGCCCGGGGGGCCCAGCGCTGCGGGCATCGTGGGAGGACGTGATGCTCGTCTTCATGGCGCCTCGGTCGGGCAAGACGTCGGAGGTGGCGGTGCCGCTGATCCTCGACGCTCCCGGCGCGGTGGTGGCCACGTCGAACAAGTCCGACTTGTGGCTGCTCACGTCGACGGCAAGGGCGACGGTCACGGGCAAACGAGAGTGGGTCTTCGACCCCCAGCGCATCGCCATGGTTCCCCAGACGTGGTGGTGGAACCCGCTGAGAGATGTGACCACCGTGGAGGCGGCGCAGCGGCTGACCACGCACTTTATCGTCGAGATCAAGGGCGACCGCGAGCACGAATTCTGGTCTTCGGCCGCCGAGGACCTGCTGGCGTCGTTGTTCCTCGCCGCCGGCAGCTCGGGGCGCAGCCTCGTGGACGTGTACGAGTGGTTGAACCGCCCCACCAACCCCTTGCCCGTCGACCTGCTGCGGGAGCACGGTCACGTGGCCACGGCCAACGGCCTCGCCGGCCGTCAGGCCGGCGCCGTTGAGACTCGGGAGGGCGTGTTCGAGACGGCTCGGACGGCGGCAAAGTGCCTGCGTGACCCGAACATCATGGCCTGGGTCACCCCGCCGCCGTTCACCCTCGAGGAGTTGCAGACAGCCAACTTTGCAGCCACGCGGCAGACGCTCTACCTGCTCACAAAGGAGGCGGCGGGCGGGGCAGCCCCGTTGGTCGCGGCCATCGCGGATCGAGTGATGCAGGACGCGACGGTGCTGGCAGAGCGGCGCGGCGGGCGACTCGACCCGCCCATGCTCGTCGTGCTCGACGAAGCGGCCAACATCTGCAAGATCGAGGACCTGCCCAAGCTGTACTCCCACCTGGGCAGTCGGGGCATCATCCCGGTGACGATCCTGCAATCCTATCCCCAGGGCGCGGGGGTCTGGGGCGAGACGGGCATGGACACGCTGTGGGCGGCAAGCACGGTGAAGATCGTGGGCGCCGGCCTCGACGACGAGCGGTTCCTGGAGAAGGTAAGCCGCCTCATCGGTGACCACGACGTGGCCACCAGGGCAGTGCACCAGGGCAGTGGCCAGTACGGGGAGAACCTGTCACTGCGCCGCCAGCGAATCCTGGCTGTCGAAGACCTGCGCGAGCTGCCCAAAAGCACGGCGGTGCTGTTCGCTACCGGATGCAAGGCAGCGCTGCTGGCCATGCAGCCGTGGTACCGGGGACCGCGAGCGGCCGAGATCACCGCGGCGTCGGAGAAGCTGATGGCAGGACTGACGCAGCGGGCCAACGCCGGCGTCGAGGCGTCGCACGTCGACGCCGGCAACGGCCAAGCTGATTCCGCGGGAATCGCCGAGGAACACCCTGAAGCCGTGGCCTCGCGTCCTGGCAAACCCGTGGCCGCCGCCGCTGGGGTTGAACCCGAGGCGACGCGGTGAGCGACAACGGGGCCGGACAGGAGGCTGGCGACGTCCTGGTCCGCCTGAGCCGCCTGGAGGCCGCATATGACCGCCTGGAGGACGACAGTGCTGGTCTGGCGGCCTTGGCGGCGCCCAACGGCTCAACGCCCGCTCCTGAGCCCGCTGAGCCGCTCTACGGCGACGTCGAGGCCTGGGTGACGGGGTTCTTCGGCCCCGTCTTCGCACGGCGCATGGGTGGAGCGACGAACTGGTGTGCATCGTGGTGGGAGCACGCCGAGGCCATCCTGCGCCTCGAAGCGCTGTGGCGGTCGTGGGAGGTTCTGCGCCGCGATCCCGGAACGGGCATGGGCGTGTGGCTGCGCGACTTCCTGGAGCCCCAGCGCCTTGTGCTCATGGGCGACAGCGGCCCGTTTCACGGCTGCCAGGAGACCGTTCACTCCGGTGCTCCTGAACTACCCGTCAACGCAGCGCCCGCGGGGCACTGGGGTACCGACACGAGGAAGGTGGCGCCGGTATGAGTGAAATGATGGACCACCAACACCCGGGCAATCCGCTGGTGGAGGGAGCGGGGGACGGGGTATCGAGAGTGGGCCAAATGGCGGGCCTGCTGATGATGGCCGCCCAGCACGCCGCCCGGGCCCGCGAACAGCGCCTGCAAGCCGAGCTGGCCGCCGATGAGCGGGCCGCCGACGCGCAGCGGGCCCAGCTACGGGCTGACCATGCCGCCGATCGGCTGCGATGGGCGCCCGCCCTTGAACGCGAATTCGCGACAGGAGCCACGGCGCAGGAGGCCATGGTCGCCTGGACGGCGGCGCAGCCGTGGGTCGAACACGATGCCAGCGCCGCTCAGGCCGCGACCAGGGCCGAGGAGCGTCTTGGCGTGCTGCACCCGGAGTTGATCGAGGAGTACCGGGCCTACCGGGCCGACGACATGGAACCCACGCAGGCGATGCTCGAGGCCGGCCGCACGGTCTCGGCGCCGGCGTGGCGCGGCGTGCTCGACCCGGCCACCCGCCAGGACATGGGCGTCGATGAGACGTTGCGTTCTTGGAGCGCGGCCCGCCCATGGGCAGCCGCGGCCCCCCAGCCTGACGGGCTGTGGTCGCCTCGCAGCGAGGAAGCGGCCCAGGCCATGGGCGAGGCCGAAGCCCACCTGCGCCGCCTACGGCCCGCGGCGATGGCCGACTACGACGAGGCCCGGGCCATGGGTGTCGACCCACTGGAAGCCATGAGGGCGGTGGCTCCCCAGCTGGGCGAGCGCGTGTGGGAGCCTGACCGGGTCGACCGGGGGGCCCTCGATCCCGGTGGTGCTCAGGCCGCGCAGACACTTGCCGTTGAGGAACGGGGCGACGCAGCGCGGGACTTTGCCACGCCCGACCATCCGTCCACCCCCGGCGTCGACGAGCACTTGGACGCAGCCCGCGATGGCGGCGAGCACCAGGAGGTGTTCGAGTCCAGCGCCGCCCGGGCGGCTTCGCTCGCGGGCCAATCCTATCCCCAGACGGTTCACGGCGCGTTGGCGGCGCCACGTCAGGCGGCCTCCGCCACAACCGGTAGGGCCGTGCCAGTGGCCCAGCAGATTCCCGGGCGCCGCCGGTGAGGCGCCCGCCTCTCCCTCGCGGGGCCCCAACCCCCCGGGGATGGAGGGGTGAGCGGCATGGCCAACCGGGCGGGGTGAATCCACCTCCCTCGTCGATCGGGGGCCATGTCGCTTACCCCGTTCTTGCAGATGACCGACGCGAACAGGGACAGGAATGACACGTCCGAGGGGAGAACGAGGCCAGCCGTGGCGAAGCGAAACGACGGCGGAGAGCAGCTCTCCTTTGAGGCTCTGCTTGCTGCGGGGTCGGCATCGGGCGACGATGACGTCGATGACCAGGCGCAGCGATCGCGTGATGAGGTCGATGGACCCGTTCGGCCGCCGGGCGATGGACTACGTCCGCGAGCATTGCCCGCGCCAGTACGCAGCGATCCCGGACCCGGTGAGCTTTTTCAGCCGCCTGGGCGACGAGATGCGGGCGCAGATGACGCAGGCGGCCGAGGTTCTGGGGCAGGCGCCGGCGCCACCCGAACCGACGACGCCCGAGGGGTGGGCCCAGCGCCTCGGCGAGGCGAACATGGCGGGGCTGATGGCCGAGGAGCGAGTCTTTTCGGAGATGGTCTGGACGGCGTTTCCAGCGGAGGACGAGGACGATCCCCCGGCCCGCCTTCTCCCGGACTTCTCGGAGGTGGCGCAGGCCGAAGCGGAGGACCGCCACCTGTAGGCCAGTTCCGCCCTGGCGGCCAGGACGACCTGGCCCCGGTTGGCCCCCGAGCCAAGGCGAGGGCCAACCTGGCCGCCCTCGACGTGCTGAGGGCGCTCGACGCCGAGGATCGTCCCGCCCGCGCCGACGAGCAGGCGGTCCTGGCCCGGTGGTCGGGATGGGGCTCGTTGCCGGGCGTGTTCGACGACGGCGACGCCCGGTGGGCCGACGTGCGTTCCCAGCTTCGTGACCGTCTTGACGACGGCGCCTGGGACGCGGCCCGACGCACCACGCTCAACGCTCACTACAGCCCGGCGGCAGCCGTCGACGCCATCTGGGGGGCGGTGCGAGATCTCGGTTTCTCCCGCGGCCGTGTCCTCGAGCCGGGATGCGGGTCGGGCAACTTCATCGGCATGGCCCCCGAGGGCCTTGCCGTCGAGATGGTCGGCGTCGAGCTCGACCCCACGACGGCAGCCATCGCCCAGGCGCTCTACCCCCGGGCCGACGTTCGCTCCGAGGGTTTCGAGCGTTCCCGCTTCGCCGACGACTCCTTTGATCTCGCCGTCGGGAACGTGCCGTTCGCCAGGCTGTCCCTCCACGATCCCCTGCACAACCGCGGCGGGCACAGCTTGCACAACCACTTCATCATCAAGTCCCTGGACCTGACGCATCCCGGCGGCCTGGTCGCCGTGGTGACGTCGCGCTTCACCCTCGACGCTCGCAACCCCGCCGCCCGGCGCGAGATGGCGGAGCGCGCCGACCTGGTGGGGGCGGTCCGTCTCCCCGCCGGCGCCCTACGGGCCGCGGCCGGAACGGACGCGGTCGCCGATCTGTTGATCCTGCGCCGCCGCGAGCCCGGCCGGGCGCCGGGCGGCGAGTCGTGGGAGCGAGTGACGTCGGTGGCGACGCCCGACGGAGAGGCCACGATCAACGAGTACCTGGCCCGCCATCCCGAGCGAGTGCTTGGGGAGCTGCGGGCCACGGGAGGCCAGTACGGCCAGGCCGACCTGACCGTCGTGGCCGGCCCAGCACCCCTCGACGCGGCGCTGCCCCAGGCTCTGCGGGGTGTCGTCGCCGACGCCCGCGTCGTGGGCCTCACCTGGTCGGCCTACGAGGGCCGGCGCCCCGATCGCGTTCAGTCCTCGACGCTGCAGACACGACAGCTCGTCGAGGCGCACAGCGAGGGGAGCATCGTGTTGGCCGCCGGCGGCTTCGCCCGCATCGCGGGCGGTGACGTCGAGCGCTACGAGGTGACGCCGCGCCGGGACACCGCGGAGTTGCGGGCGCTGCTCGGCGTACGGGATGCGTTCAACGACCTGCTCGCACTCGAGGCGACGAACGCGGACGACGAAGCGTGCGCGCCAGCACGGGCGCTGCTCAACCGGCACTACGACGCGTATGCCGACCGCTACGGGGCTCTCAACCGCTTCTCCCTGGTCCGTACCGGGCGGCGCGATCCCGACACCGGCGAGGACCGCATGCGCCGGGCCCGCCCCTCGATAGGCGGCTTCCGCCGTGACCCCGACTACCGCTCAGTCCTTGCCCTGGAGGTGTTCGACCCCGAGACGCAACGGGCAACGAAGGCACCGATCTTCCAAACCCGCGTGGTTGCTCCTCGCGAGCCCCGCCACGGCGCCGACACAGCCCAGGACGCCTTGGCCATCTGCCTCGACGAGCAGGGGCACCCCGAGCTGGCCACCGTGGCGAGGCTCCTCGGGGTGGACGAGGCCGCGGCCCGCGCCGAGCTGGGCGACCTGGTGTGGGATGACCCCGCGACCGGCGACCTGGTGGCAGCGCAGATGTACCTGTCGGGCGACGTGCGAGCCAAGCTGGCCGAGGCTGAAGCGGCGGCGCTCGACGACCAGCGGTGGTTGCCGAACGTCGAGGCCCTGCGTGGTGTCATGCCCGTCGACCTCGGCCCCGCCGAGATCGACGCCCGGCTCGGCTCGGCGTGGATTCGCGCCGACGACGTGGCCGCCTTCGGCCGTGAGGTCCTTGAGTGCCCATCCCTTCGGGTCGAGCACGCCGCGGTGACGGCGACGTGGGCGGTACGAGCCCCGGCGTTCGAACGCGACTCGGTGGCGGCCAGCAGCGTATGGGGCACCAAGCGTGCCGATGCGGTGGCCCTCATGCAGTCCTCGCTCAACCAGACGCCGGTGACGGTGTACGACCCCCTGCCCGACAACAAGCGCGTCATCAACCCGGCCGAGACGCTGGCCGCCAGGGAGAAGCAGGAGGCCCTCGGGCAACGGTTCTCCGCCTGGGTGTGGGAGGACCCTGACCGCTCGGCGCGCTTGGCGGGCGAGTACAACCGCCTCTTCAACTCGACCGTGCTTCCCCGGTACGACGGCTCGCATCTGAGCTTGCGCGGCGTGGCCGCCAATTTCTCCCCCCACGCTCACCAGCGCGACGCGGTGTGGCGCATCATCTGCGAACCGACGACCCTCCTTGCCCACGACGTCGGCGCCGGCAAGACAGCCACCATGGTGATGGCCAGCCAGGAGATGCGGCGCCTCGGCCTGGTGAAGAAGCCGTGCTTCGTCGTCCCCAACCACATGCTCGATCAGTTCTCCCGTGAGCTCAACCAGCTATACCCCCAGGCCAAGGTGCTCGTGGCCACGAAGGAGGACACGACAGCCGGCGCCCGGCGGGAGTTCGTGGCTCGATGCGCCACCGGCGACTGGGACGCGGTGGTCATGACCCAGTCGGCCTTCGTGCGCATCCCGGTGAGCGAGGAGACCCGCAAGGCCTACGTCGAGGCGCACGTGGCCGAGTTGCGCAAGGCCATCGCCGAGTCCGAACAGGGCGAGCGTCTGACGGTCAAGCGCCTGGAGGCACGCGTCGCGCAGCTGGAGGCGACACAAGCCAAGCTGCTCGACGAAGACCGCAAAGACGTGGGAGTCGAGTGGGGCGCCACCGGCGTCGACTGGGTCGGGATCGACGAGGCGCACCACTATAAAAACCGAAGCTTCACGACGCATATGTCCAACGTCGGTGGGCAAGGTTCGCTCAAAGCCACCGACCTCGAGCTGAAGCTGAGCGAGCTGCGCCAGCGCCACGGCGAGCGGGTGACGATCTTCGCGACGGCCACCCCCATCGCCAACAGCCTGTCGGAGATGTGGGTCATGCAGAGCTATCTCCAGCCCGAGCGCCTGCGCGCCGCGGGTGTGGAGACCTTCGACGCCTGGGCGGCCACCTTCGGCAGGACGGTGACCGCGCTGGAGTTGGCCCCTGATGGCGGGTCCTATCGCCTCAACACCCGTTTCGCCCGGTTTGCGAACGTGCCCGAGCTGCTGACCATGTTCCAGGGCGTCGCCGACGTGCGCAGCGCCGCGCAGCTCGGCCTGGCGATCCCCACGGTCGCCGGTGGCGCTCCCGAGACGGTCGTCGTGCCTGCTTCCGAGGCCCTGCAGACCTACGTCTCGCAGTTGGTCAAGCGGGCCGAAGATGTGCGTCAGCGGGTGGTGAGCCCCGACGAGGACAACATGCTGAAGATCGCCGGGGACGGCCGGCGCGCAGCGTTGGACCTGCGCCTGGTCGGCCACGACCCTGATCCCGCGGGCGGCAAGGCCGCAGCGGCCGCCGAGCGCATCGCCGACTGGTACCACGCGACCAAGGGAGCCGTGTACCCCGACGTGTCCGGCGGGCCCTCACAACGCCTCGGCAGCCTCCAGCTGGTGTTCTGCGACCTGGGCACCCCGAAGCCCGGTGAGTGGAGCGTGTACGAGGACTTGCGCCAGCGCCTCGACGTCAGGGGCGTCCCCGACCACATGGTGCGCTTTATCCATGAGGCCGGCGACGATCGGGCCAAGGCTGAACTGTTCGCGGCATGTCGGGACGGGCGTGTGGCCGTGCTTGTCGGAAGCACCGAGAAGATGGGCGTGGGCACCAACGTCCAAGCCCGCCTGGTGGCCCTGCACCACATGGACTGCCCGTGGCGGCCCGCCGACCTGTCCCAGCGCGACGGTCGGGCACTGAGACAGGGCAACCTCAACGCCGAGGTGGGAATGCTCCGTTACGTCACCGAGGGCAGCTTCGACGTGTTCATGTGGCAGACCTGCGAGCGCAAGGCGGCCTTCATCCACCAGATCATGGCGGGCGAGGTCACCGGGCGCGAGGTCGACGATGTCGGCGACGTCGCCCTGTCCTATGCCGAGGTCAAGGCCCTGGCCACCGGCGACCCCCTCATTCTCGAGAAAGCCGGGATCGACAACGACATCGCCCGCCTCAGCCGGCTCCGCCAGGCCCACGACCGTGATCAGACCGCGCTGTTTCGCACCGTCGCCGGGTGCGAGGTTCGCGAGGCCCGGCTGGAGAACCTCATCGCCCTCACCGACGCCGCGGTGGGCCGCCGTCGCGACACCGGCGGAGATGCCTTCACGATGGTGGTCGACGGCGCCCGTCACACAAAGCGCGTCGACGCCGGTGCCCATCTGCGCACCAAGTTGAGCGAGACGGCCGCAAGGGCCGGCCGCGTCGGCTCGCTTGCTCCCTCGACGGCCGGTCAGCTGGCAGGCTTCGCGGTGGAGATCGGCACGACGCGTGACCGCAGCGACCCCCAGGTCACGCTGAGCCTCGCCGACACTCCCATCGCCCTGCGATTCACTCGCGACGAGGTCGCCAAGCTCGACCCCGCCGGCCTTGTAGCCAGGCTGGAACATGGCGTGCGGGGGCTCGACGACGTAGCCAGCACAGCTCGGCGGGATCTCGACCACACCCGCAGCGAGGCAGCGGCTGCACAAGCCCGAATCGGCAAGCCCTTTCCTCACGACAAGGAGCTGGCCGGCCTGCGCCGGCGCCAGGGCGAGATCGAGGAGGCGCTGACTCCTGTAGAGCCAGAGTCAGTGCCCGTCGACGGCGTCGATGGCTCGGCCGAACCCTCCCCGGCCCCGGCGGCTCGCCTCGCAGCGAAGTCGTTTCCTGCGGCCGGCCCTTCAGGGGCCGGGGCTTCACCGGCCGTCCCGGCCGCAGCACCGGGACGGGAGCACGCTCCGACCAGCGCCCCGCATCGCTGAATTCCTGCGCACTCAGGTCCCACTGGTCCTCAAGAATCGTCTCTATGGCCGTCTCAGAAGGCCGTTTCCGAGGCCATAGCCGCGATCGGGAGGGATTCTGTCGCCGTGGCGGCCCGGTGGCGCTCTGCGCCCCCTGACAGTCGTTGAGCAGTCTCCCGGCTAGCGACCCCGCTCCGGTCCGCCCGGGCTCGGCGGTCGGTACGTGGTCGACGGCACCGGTGGAGCAGCTGGGCGCGGTCGCGTGCCCGTCGTCGTGCCGGCGGCCATCGTGGTCGCCGCTTCGTGTAGCTGGGTACCCGCCTGCCGGGCCGCCGCCGCCTCGGCCACGCGGGCCTCCGTCGCCCGCAGCTCAGCCATGGCCTCGACGAGACCGGCCAGCGCCAGCACCAGGCCGATCATCGCTGCGCTTTCGTTGCGCCCGGCTGAGACCAACAACCCGAGGGTCATGGCGGTCATGCGTAGGTCGTTGCCGACCGGGCCACGGGGCGCCTGGCGCCCGTGGAGATCCCGACTGGCTCGGTCGTAGGCCCGAGCCGCGTCGGTGAGCGGCCCCTTCCCCCCCGGTTCGTGGGTCCGCGCCGCCACGTTGAGCACGTCGGCCGCGGCTCGAGCGGCGCCGGCGGCCGCCGCCGGGTCTCGGCCTGCGCTCTGACGGATCCGCTCCGTCGCTTCGTCGGCGGTTTGGCGAGCCTCCGACCACACCTGGCCACGTTCCTCGGCGGTGAGCCGGCGAGTTCGGCCGGCCGGGCGCTTCGGCGGGCCTTCCTCGTGGCCACCCCACTGTGCTTGAAGGCGAGGAAGCGACAGCTCGGGGGCGAGGCTGCCGCCGCCGCGCCACACGGGCTGGCCTTGGAGGTCGCGCTCGCCGGGCAGGGCCACGGCGTAGCCCGTCACCTCGTCGGGGTGGATCTCCGAGTACCGCTCGCGCACGAGCACGCCGCCCTCGCGCAGGCGGGCGAAGAACTCCTCGGGGCCGGCGGCGCCCTGGGCAGCCCGCTCGACCTCGTGACGCAGCCGCAGCCGCCCGGATCCGTTGTCCGGGCCCGTCGACGCCGCCGTGGTCGTCGCGCCCGTCCCATCCGCGCCCCAGTGGGCGCGCAGTTTCGGCAGCGACAGGTCGGGGGCGAGCTTGGCCCCGCCGAACCAGATCGGCTCCCCCGCCGCCGTTGAGGTCCCGCCGAGCTCAACGGGGAGGGCCACGGCGTAGCCCGTCACCTGGTCGGGCTGGATCTCCGAGTAGCGCCGCCTCACCTTGACCCCCGCTCCTTCCAGGCGGGCGAAGAACTCCCCGTCGGACCTCGACGCGGCGGCCGCCGTCTGAACCTCGGTCCGGAGCAGGTCGCGTGCCGGCGCGGGTTTGTCGAGGCGACTCGCTTTCTCCGTCTCAGCCCGGCTCGACCGGGCCGCCGCGCTGCGGTCGCGGCCGGGCGTGATGGCTAAGCCGTACCGTTCCTCGATCGCCTGGCACGCTTCGCCCACCCGGTAGTAGTCGTTGTGCAGGGCCGCCCGGCGCCCGTCCTGGCGGGCCAGAGTCACAACCAGATGCACGTGGTCGTCGGCGTGGCGTACGGCCACCCACCGACACCCGCCATCGTCGCCGCGTGGCGCCAGCCCCGTGCGGTCGAGAACCTCGGCCACGACGTCGGCCCACTCCGGGTCGCTCAGCGTCCGATCCCCGGGAGCACTCCGGAGAGGCACGTGCCAGACGCACTCCTTCGGCGCTCGGGCGCCGGCCAACGGAGTGTTCAGCTTTTCGATGAGCGGGCGGAAGTCGCGCCGGTCGGCCACCGTCAACGCCGGTTCCAACGCGTTGGGCTCGTCCCACGCGGCGACGAGGTGAGGGTCCACGTGCGCGTTGGCCTTGCCCGGTCCGTAGAGGTAGCGCAGGAGCCCGCCAACGCTCTTGCCCCGGATTACCTTGCCGATCACCGCGCCTCCCGTCGGGCCAGGCGGGCCACGTGGGCGGCGGCCGCGTCGACGCGCTCCACGGCCTCGTCCGCCCGCTCGACGCGTCCCTCGAGCCACGTCGGCAAGTCGCCCGTCCCGTGCAGCTGGGCCACGGCCTGGTTGACGTTCACGCCGTACCGGCGCAGCTGCGTCCGGGCCTGCATTAGCTCGACGAGGACCTGCCGTAGCCCCTCGTCGTCGCCGGCCAACGCGGCTGCGTCATCGGCCATGGCGACTCCCCTGGCCGTGGCCAACGCAGCCTCGGCCGCGAAGCCGGTCGGCGTCAGCCCGCCGTGCTCGGCCGCCGCCGCGGCGATGGTCTCGTACTCCCGCTCCGACAACTTGAGCAGTATCCGCCGGGGTCGCGACGGCAGTTGGTGGCGTCGGTGGCGGGCCGGGATCGCGGGCTCTGCGGTGCCATCGTCGGGCGCCGTTTCGTCGGCCCTGTCCGCGGTTGTCAACGCGCTCCCCCAAGGCCCGAGTGCGCACGCTCGGGCTGTTCGTCTGCCGACCCCGCCGGGTCGGTGGACGCCTCGGCCCTCGACGTCGACGTCGACGTCGACGTCGACGTCGACGAGCACCTTGCAGCCGGCCGAAGGGCGCTGCAGCGATGGCGGCGGCGGGAGCCCGGTGGCGGCGAAGCCGACCACGCCTTCGCGATTGGGTTACCCAATCGCATATCTTGCTCCACCTGCTTCATCGGTGGCGGAGTCTAGGTCTGTGTGGTCCCAAAAGCATCAACCACCCCTCGTCGCGACCTGCCCCGCTGTTAGGCCGAGCGTCGCGGTTGACTGCAACGCAAAGGCGGCTGGCATCGAAGAACGCCCTGGTGTGGTCGGTCTCGGGCGAGCGTCGGCAGCGGTGGGGGAGGGGACCGGGAGGGCGTCCTTCGAGATCTCGATTGTGTGGTGGAGCGTGCCCAGCCCGTCAAGGGGCGTGCGCCGTGAGGGCGATGAGGCTGCCCTCACAACGGTCCCCTTGACCGGCTTCGATCGAGCGGAGGAGGGGGGGGAGTGACGTGTCGGGGGAGGTCCTCTGCGACAGGTCAGTGGTGTCCAACCGCAGAGGCGTGTCGCCGACGCGGACGACGTCTTGGGGTGGGTGGTGATTCCGCCGGAATCAGTCTCGGCTTCGCCGACGACCACGTGCTGCGGCGGATGCAGCGCAGGCGATGCACGGCTCGTAGGGGTTCTCCCGTTCGTGGATCTCACAGCACGAGTGGGCCGGTCCAACCTCGTCGGAGAGCCAGGTGCGTTGGCCCCACACCGGGTCCCCGCAGTAGCGGCACGGACCGAGCGGAGGCGGTTCGGCGGAGGACCGTGTGGCCATCGTCGTCACCTCAGAATGGCAGCCGCAGCTGGCCCTCGGTGGATGCGCCGCCGTCGCGGGAAGTGGTGGTGTCGCTCGACTTCCGGCCGGTCCACTCGTACTCGCTGACGCACGCCGCGTGGTCAACCCCACGCCGCCGGCAAGTGCAGTTGCAATCCGCACAAAGCGGGACAGGCCACCCGTGGGGGTGGAACCACTGCGAGCACCACATCGTCCCGCAGCTCCCGCACCGCCAAGGATGTCGGTAGCGAAGCTTGACGGTCGGGGCGAACCTCCCCTCGCCCCTGGGGGTGCCGGCGCTCACCCTCGCACCGACGATCGGCAGCGGGCCGCTTTGGGCTTGGTCGTCTCCTCGGCCCTGGTGAAGGGGGACCCGAGACACTCGCCGCAGCCGGGACAACAGTTCTCGATGGTCTTGCCTCGGGGCGTCGTCCAAGCACCGCCGACAAGATGGACAACGGCTCCGCAGGGATGCGTCAGGGCAACTTCGATCAGCATCGGATTCTCCTTCCGAAGGGGGAAGCGGGGCGGGGGGTCGTCGAGGGCGTCGGGGCGGGCAGTGGTGGTGGTGTCTGCCCGCCCCCTGGTCGGTCCGCTAGAAGGGCTCGCCGTACGGGTCGGTGGGCTCGGCACTGGCAGCCGGGGCGTCTTTGGGGGCTGCGTCGAGGAACTCGACCTCGCCGGCGACGACCTCGTGGATCGAGTGGCGCACGTCGTCGGTGGTCCACTCCCGGTGCTCGAGCCGGCCCGTCACGGAGACCCGACGCCCCTTGGCCATGTGCTCGGCCACGACCTCGGCCAGGCCGCTGTAGGTGACGACGTTGACGTAGACCGGAGCGGGCTCGGGCTCACCCTTGCGCCGGCGCCGGGGGACAGCGAGGCGGATGGTGCAGGTGGGCGTGCCGCCGTTGGTGTAGCGGAGTTCGGGATCGGCGGTGAGTCGGCCGATGAGCTGGATGCTGTTCATGTCGTGTTCTCCTGTTCGTGGGCTGCGTTTCGTGGGCAGAGGAAGCCCCGGTGGAAAGGACGGGGGCAACAGGTCGCCCGTAGGGCGGGGCGAGTACCAGGACTGAGCGCAGCGAGGGAGGGCACGGAGCCCGACACCTGTTGCGGCCGGACGACACCGGGGCACACTTCTGACCGGGGAGACGCAAGACCTCGCGAAACAGGGGGGCGAGGGAACGGGCAGCCGGGCCGCGGGATGGCTCCTTGTCGTTGCTCGACTCTGCGTCGCGCCACTGGCGGCACGAGCCCGTGGGACCATCTCGCTGGCCCTGAATGCCGGGCGCGGTCGGTGAGGCGAATCCCGTCTCGTCTATGCACAATTCGGTGACATTGGCTAGTCAGGGCGCGTGGTCGCACATGGGCGATGGGCGCGACCTACGGTGGGGGGCGATGCGGGTGGTGGGCTACGTCCGGGTGTCAACCGACCGCCAGGTCGACGCCGGCGCCGGCGTGGAGGCGCGCCGGGCGGTCCGGCGTGGTGCCGGGCGAGGGTCATCGGCTCGTCGACTTGGTGACCGACGCCGGGGGGGGCGGCACCCTGTCTGACCGCCCCGCCCTCGCCGAGGCCCTGGTCCTGCTGCGGGAGAGAAAAGCCCGGGGCCTTGTCGTGCATCGCCTCGACCGCCGGGCCCGCGACCTCGTACTTCAGAAGCAGCTGCTGGCCGAGGTCTGGAGGATAGGCGCCACCGTGTCGTTGACGGTGACCGGTGAGCCCCTACCTCAGCGACGACCCGGCAGACCCGTCACGCCGGCTGATCCGACAGGTCTTGGGCGCAGTGTCGGACTACGAGCGGGCGATGGTGCGCTTGCGGTGGTATTGAAGGATGGCTGAAGGGCCGCTCTTCATGGTCGACAACAGCGAGGCCGGGGTGCGACACGAGGTTGACTACCTGCGCGAGTGGTCGGAGCTGGCGAGCAGCATCGACATCGCCACCGGATTCTTCGAGATCGGCTCCCTGCTCGACCTCGACGGCCCACTGGCAGAAGTTCGACAAGACTTAGCGTCACCCCCTCTGACCGGCGCGACGTTCAGGATCCTGCGCGGATCCTCGTCAGAAGCCATCTGGCGCCCCACAGGAGCGCCGTAGAGGCCCTCGAACCATTGGGTCCGGCACCTGGGTGCCCACGAATTGACGTCACCAGTGGGCAAAGTAGTGGCTCATCGCCCGGGAGGGCTGTCCGCACCCCCGCTTCCGCTGCGTGGGTGTTCGGCGAACCATCCCGGGGCGTGTTCGCCCGGTGGCGGGGGCCCGGTAGCCTCACCTTCGGAAAGAACACGCGAAGAGGTAGGCCGACGTGGCGGCACCAGCAGCTGCAGGAGAGGCGAACGGCAAGCCCGGAGAATGGGCGGGCGAGGTGATCCCCCTCGAGGAGCTGACAGCGCTGCTGGCCCGGTTCGGGATGATCGTCGGGCTCGACACAAGCCCTGAGGCCGACAGGGAACTTCAGGTCGCGCAGCTGGCACACGCCTTGGTCGGCGCCGTCGAAGCGCATGCCACCCGTGCCGAGCAGGCCTACCGCGACGCGGGAGCCGAACCCCCCGACCTCATCCAGGCCTCGCTGATGGCCTTCGGTGGCGTGAACTGCCAGAGCGAGTCCGACGAGCTCGCCCTCATCGCGTGGCGGGCCACCCGCCTCGCCGGGGTCCTGGGCGCCCTAGACTTCTCCGGGCCGATCACACGCCAGGGCGCAATCGGTTCGGGCGACGCACTGATCCGCACCATGCGCCTGGTCGCCGCCGCCCTGTCCGGGATGGCCACCGCCGCCCAGGCCTCGGTCAACCCAGGGCGCGGGCCTGGAGAGGCTGCCGTGGCCGGGCAAGCTCTGGCCAAGTCAATGAGCGCCCTGGAAGAGGCCGCCAAAGACGTCCACGAGCACCGGGCCATCGGTGACCTGATGGGCATGGTCGACTGACCCAGCTCGGACCGAACCGCGGGGTGCAGAGCCGTCTACCAGCAGGAGAAGGCGATCCGCTGGCGACGAGTGACGTCGCTGTGGCGACGCTGCTGGACGGCGGGTACCCGCTGCCGCTACTGGTCAGGCGGCGCCGGGGGCGGGGCGCTGCAGCAGGATCATCAGATACCGGGGGCGGCGATAGAGGCCAACGACGAATAGGATCCAAGAAAGGCGAGGCGTAGGCCGTTAGGGCCTCCGCCGCTCGTCTCGCCCTCACGGTTTTTCCTGAGGAGCACTTCCACGACTCCCCTGTCCTTCGACTCGGGGTTGTAGAGCTCGTCTCGGTAGAGACACATCACCGCGTCGCTGTCAGCTTCGATCGCGCCCGACTCCCTCAGATCCGACAGGAGTGGCCGCTTGTCCTGGCGCTGGTCGACGTTGCGGTTGATCTGGGCCGCCACCAGCACGGGCACGTCGAGATCCTTGGCCAGGAGCTTGAGTCCTCGGGAGAACTGCGCCACCTCGACCTGGCGGTTCTCGGCCCGCCCCGTCGAGGTCATGAGCTGGAGGTAGTCGACGACCACCAGGCCGAGATCGCCGTAGCGCGCCTTGATGCGCCGGCACCGGGCCCGCATGTGCAGCAGGGTGCACGTGCTCGTCTCGTCGATCACCAGCGGCGAACCGTGCAGGCGCCCCACCGCGGCGGTCAGCTTGGGCCAGTCGGTGTCGACGAGCTTGCCGGTACGGATGCGGCGGCTGTCGACGCGGGCCTCAGCAGCGAGGAGGCGCTGCGTCAGTGCACGGCGCGACATCTCCAGGGAGAAGAACACGACCGGACGCCGCTTGGCCATGGCCACGTGGGCCGCCGCTCCGAGGACGAACGACGTCTTGCAGTGCCCGGGGGCGGCCGCCACCACGTAGAGGCCCTGCGGCTGCAGCCCGAGCAGCGCACGGTCGACGTCGGCGTAGCCGAGCGGCACGCCGATGATGTCGCCGGCGTTGGCCTCGATGCGGGCCTCGATCAGGTCCAGGGCCTCGTTCAGGGCAACGTCGAGGTCGGTGACCGACTCGGTGAGGCGGTGTTCGGCCACCGCGAACACCAGGCTCTCGGCTTCGTCGATGACCTGGTCGACGTCGTCGGGCACGTCGTAGCCGAGCTCGGCGATGGTGCCGGCGGCGGCGATGAGGCGGCGCAGCAGCGAGTGCTCGTGCACGATGCCGGCGTAGCGGGCGGCGTTGCCGATGGCCGGCGTGCGCGCCTGCAGCGAGATGAGTGTGGCGGGCCCGCCGATGGACTCCAGCAGGTCAGCCCGACGCAGGGCTTCGGCCACCGTCACCGGGTCGGCTGGCTGGCCGTCGGCGTACAGCGAGGTGACGGTGTCGTAGACGTGGCCGTGCGCCGGCTTGTAGAAGTCGCTCGGGCTCAGCTGCACCTCGATGGCGTCGCCGATGGCCTCCCGGCTGAGCAGCATGGCGCCCAACAGCGACTCCTCGGCCTCGAGGTTGTGAGGGGGGACCCGCCCACCGGCACTTGCGACCTGCCGGCGGCGGGTTTGGTCGAGAGACTGGGCCATTAGATGTGCTCCTCCACGCTCGGGTCGCTCCGTTGAAGGTTGCGCCACACGATCGGGCGCCAGTGGGTCAGGGTGGCCGGTGAGTTCAAGGCGTTGGCGGCCATGCCTTCGCCGAGGAGTCGTTGCACATGGGCACGCACGGCCTCGTCGAGCTGGTCGAGGGCGTGGGAGTCGAGGACCAGTACTGCGGCCGCGGCCTCCTCGTCGACCTCGTCGCCGTCGTCGGCGAGCACGGGGGGCGCCGCGGGAGGCTTGGGCTCGGCGGCGCTGCGGAAGTAGTACGGGTCGCCCTGGTCGGCTTTGCGGATGAGGATGGCGACAGGCGAACGCATTGGAGCACCGGAGCGGAGGTCAGCCGCCATCTGCCGGGCAGCAGAGGTGACCTGGTCGGCACGGTAGGGGCGGAGGCTGGCGATCACTCGTTGCGCGTCACTGACCCCCGGCAGCTCACGGCGATCGCACTCGGTGAGAAGGGGGGCCAGCAGCTGGGGCAGATCCTCAGGCCCCCAGTCGCTCGGGCCGTCGACCCGCGGGTTTTCGGCGCGCACCTCGTCCGGGTCCCGCGATTCCGCGGCGCGCAGAGATGATGGATTTGATGTGATTTGAACATCACTCCTATCAATCAAGTCAACATCAGGAGAAGATTCGCGAGCCCGATCCGCGACGGATTCGGCGCGCAGCTCGTCGTCATCCGCGGCTTGCGCGCCGAAAATTCGCGGATCTTGCGGGCCTTCGTTCGCGGGCTGGGAGGCGCTGACGAGCTGGCCGGCGATTGCGGCCACCAGGCCGAGGAGGTCGCTGAGCTTGTCGAGGAGGCGCAGGACCTGTTCGGGCGTGACGGACCCTGTGACGGGAGATCCGCCGACGACTGCGGGCGGCGATTGGTCGTTTATGGGTGACTCCTTGGTCGTCGTGGCGCGGCCATCGACGAGGTAGAGGCGATGGCCACGACGCTGAAGCCGTCCGGCTGCCTCGAGGGCGGTTACGTGGCGGTGGACGCTGGAACGGTTGATGCCGAGGTGCGTTGCCAGGTCGTGCAGCGAGGCGCGATGGCCGTCCTCGCCGTTGACCAGTTCGACTCGGGTGCCGTCAGCCGTCGGCCGAGCGAACGCGTCGATGAGTTCTCGTTCTACGGCGACGGTACGGGGGGCCAGTGGGCGGCTGTCCAGTCCGAGCTCGCTCAGCTCCCCACGGTCCAGGACGAGACCGCCCCGGCGGCTGACTATCACAGGTCCCAACTGCCTCAGATACCAGGAGACAGTGCTCGGGGCGCACTGGTTGTGGCGGGCCAGCCCTTGTTGGCTGAGGCGCACGCGAACATGGTCGTTGCCGGCGCCGGGGACGCGTTCGCCGAATCGGGAGACGGTGTCCCATGCGAAGGCGACGGCCGCTGCCGAGGGTCTCACGCGTTCCTGATCCCGCCGCGATGGGTACCGCTCGCCTCGCCAGCGCGGGTGCACGTTGGTGACAAGGAGCCTTGCCAAGGTTCCTTGTCACCAGAAGTCCGGCGAGGCGATCTTGTCCACCGCGTCAAGGATCCTTGCACCCGTCGCAGAAACGGATACAATGGGCAGAGAAGGGATCCGGGGTACACGCCTCCAACTCCTTTCGCTGGCCCCTCCGCCTGGTAAGCGAGAAGAGGGACCCGCAGGTCAGGCAGCTACGGGCCTCCTTGCCGGGAGACCCGTAGCTGACGTTCTTCGTGTGGGTGAAATCACAGCGATGTCATTCAGACAAGTTTCTACCGGGCTGCAGTTCGAATCGCGCGGATGGTCAACAACTTCTGTGTCATTCCGGCCCGGCGGGCGGCGGCGCCGAACGACAAGGAGCCTTGCGCAGAGCGCAGCGGGCAGCGCAGCGGAGTGACTGACGGCGCCTCGGCCAGTGGCCGTTCACTTGCAGTCGTACCGGCGTCTCCCGAGCGCCCGTGGTACGGCGTGCGTGAGGCCGCCGAGATGCTGGGTGTGAGCCGCCAGGCGGTGAACCAGCGGGTCCGTGGGCTGCAAGGGGCCCAACTCGTCGACGGACACTGGCGGATACCAGCTGAGGTCGTCCAGGCCTTGCTCACGGCCGAGCGAGCGAAGGCAAAGGCGGTTGGCACGGTGGTGTCGCTCCCGGGCGTTCCGGAGAATGGCCCGATTGACCAGGCTGAGACCGGCGATCTAACCCGCCGAGTCGCCGAGCTCGAGCGTGCTGTCACCGAGCAGGATCGGGAGTTCAGGCGACAGCTGGCCGATCGGGACGCGATCATCGACGAGTTGCGCTCCGAGCGCCGCCACCTCCGCCAAGCGCTCGCGTCACTCATGCAGGGCCTCGGCCACTTGATCGGCGACGGCGACTGAGCGTTCGGTCGCACCGAACAGGCCGGTTGACGGCGACGGCTACCCATCGCGAATCGCCACCCCGATCGATTTGGTGCCATACCCCTCTACGGGTGCGGCCGAGGCCTGTTTTTGACAGAAAACTTTGAGGCGCCTGCCATGTGACCGTCGGTGGTCGGTGATATGTGTCGCCCTCGGTTACTCGGGGTCGGGCGATGATCAGTGCGGAAAGTGCAACAGGGACATCACGGTTGGGAGGGACCGAGCTCGCTCGTGCCGCCACCGCCGCACCGGTCCCACGCTTGCGTTTGCCGGCCGCCGGCCCCTCGACGAGGCTTCTGCGTCGTGAGTGACGCACAGCTGTCCCACGGCATCCGAGGGGGCGCTCTCTTCCGCGACGACGGGACCTGCCAGGGCCACTCCGTTCGATGCTCATGCGGCTGGGAGAGCGAGCTCTCTGCAACCCTCGTCCATGCGGAGGCGGCAGGAGAGCAGCACATGGAACTCCACCGACCTCGTCGAACGGGCCGAGCCAGAGACTGAGGTCCGACAACGACTCAGGTGACGCACTGCGGGTCCGTCGTGGCAGGGTTGCCCCCTCGATGCCCCGTGGACCGAACTCACACGACGATCCTGAAGCCTTCTTCGAACGGCTCGACGTTGTAGATGCTCCCCGGGAGCTGATAGCCCTCGGCGGCCGACTCGACGTTCCCACGCTGGTTGCCGCCTATCGTGCCGGCTGCTTTCCTTGGCCGAGTACTGGGCCCTACCAAGCGTTGTTGGAGGAGGAGGCCAGCGAGCTCGCTAGAGAGGGCGAGGTGCCGGTGCTTCCTCATACTGACCCTGCGGTTGTGGCCATGCCGTGGACCTGTCCCGATCCGCGACCCGTCCTCTTCCCCGAAACCGTGGTCATTTCCCGGTCCTTGCGTCATCGGCTGCGGCGTTGCGGCTGGGAGACAACCATGGACGCAGCCTTCAACGAGGTCCTGGCTGGCTGTGCCGACCGGGATGGCACCTGGATCTCGCCGGCCATGCAGCAGGCGTACGCCAAACTGCACCGGGCCGGCGTCGCCCACAGCCTCGAGGTCTGGGCCGACAGGCGCCTGGTGGGAGGCCTCTACGGTGTGCTGACTGGGCGGGTCTTCGCCGGAGAGTCAATGTTCCATCGTGTCTCGGACGCCTCCAAGGTGGCCGTCGTCGACCTGTGCCACCGCCTCGTTCAAGCTGGCGTCGTTGTCATCGACACCGAGCAGGAGAGCGAGCACATGGAGCACCTGGGCCAGATCCCGTTGAGCCGGGAGCAGTACGTGGGGCTCGTGCGACGATTGCGAGACCAGCATGTGGAGCTGGCTACCGACCGCCGCCCGGTGGCACACCTGGTCCCCTGATGAGGTGCGGAAGCAAGTCGGCTATGCGGGAAACGGCAGGCTCAGGACCCGGACCGGTCGTACCCGGCCGAGCGGACCGCGTGTGGCGCGGGACCGTGGCGGAACGCAGGCACAATTCCGTCATCCGGACGCCGTCGCGCTCGGTGACCACACGTGATAGTTGCATCGGAGTGCTTCCACTAGGTCTTGGGGTATCGGCCGGGCCGGACGCTCAACCGACTCCTCAGAGCTGTCTTCAAGGTCCGCCTCAATTGCCTCGATGCCCTGCTCACCTCCCACTCCGCTTCCGATCAGCGCCTCCTGCTCCCGGTCGCGCTGGAGGAGTGTTGCGTAGATGCGCTCATCGTAGGAGCCCGCCAGCAGCGGCACCCCGACGATGAGGTCGGCGCCTTCCCGCTCGGACTTGCTGCCGATGCGGTCGCAACGTCCAGTGCGTTGCTCGAACTTCGCCGGGTTGAATGAGAGGTCGTAGTGAATCACCACCCGGCAATACCGCTGAAGATCGATTCCTTCGCCACCGATCTGCGTGCAGACGAGCACGTCGGGAAACAGCGGACTGTTGAATCGGTCGAAGGTCCGGCTTCGCTCCACGCCGGTGTTTCTGCCGGACAGCTCTGCCACCGGCGGCCGCGTCCCTTCCAGGTCGTTGAGGGCGTCGTCAAGGTTGCGCTCATCCTTAATGGCGGTAAGTGAGTCGACGAGGTCCGCCAGCCGTTCGAGCAGGCTCTCCGCTTGCCTGCCCCGGCCCCCACGACGCATCGGTCGTGCCATGGCGGCGGCGAGATCTTCGGTCGTCATTTCGCTGGAGGGATCCAGACCGGGGAGGCGCGCCAGGGTCTCCTGGGACTGGATGATGGAACGAAGCAGCTGAAGGAGTTTGCTCCGTTGGATCAGCGCATCGCCCGGGTGTTCCCAACGGTCGGTGTATCGGGCCAGCGACTTGGCAAGTTTTGCAGCCGGATGGGTGTGGTCTCCCAGGGTGGTAGCGCCGGTAAGAAGCGAAGCATCGTCAGTGATCGCCACCAAGAACCGACTATGTCCGGAGGTGGCCCTGGACGACCCGCTCGAGGAAGAAGGTGCTGTGTCGAGGTAGGCCCGGAGCAGCGCCGCTGACCGGTCATCCGCAGACGACAGCGCCGCCTCAGCTAGGATTGACTGGTACAGGCGATGCACTCGGCGCACGTCCTCCGGTCGCAGCCGTTCGGGAAGACGTAGCTTGGAGGCGTTGGCTTCGAAGTCATCTCGGGCACCGTTGGCGAGTTCGTCGTAGGGAACCTCAAGGCGTCCTGCCAAGCAGAGCGAGTGGACGAGCCGGTCCAGAGTGCCCGGGCCGCCCGAAACTCGACGCTGCAGGCGACGCCAGGCGGGGTCGGCCGTACGGGTACCGAGCTGCTGGCGAATCGCAGCTGCCACCACTCTGGCGGTGTTGACCCGCCAGCAGTAAACCAGGACCTTGTCGCCTTGGGCCCACGATTCCTCCACCGTCTGCAGCGTCCCCTGCAGCTTTGGGTGAAGATTTGACACCCGCACCCGCCTGCCATCAAGCAAGCGTCCCTCGGTGTCGATGTGGGGTTGCAGCAGAGCCCGATAAGGCTTTACCTCCGGCTGGCGGGTGAAGAGATGCTTGCCTTCCTTGGAAACGATAATCGTCGAGTAGCAGCCGGTCATCGAAGCCCCAAGCGTGGTGCGGCCTGGGCTTTCAGCGGCAAGGGCGACCAGGCGCATGAGGGCGAGCTGCGCCAACTGGGCCCCGTCGTCGACTGTGCCAACAGCGTCATGGAGCACGGTGTTCTCCGCGATCGCGGGCCTGGGCTCCCGCAGGTTGGCGGGGACGAGCTCCTCACCGACTAACACCCTTCGGTGTCCGCGATTGCGCCGATGTCGAACGAGCCACGGTTGGAGGGCGCCCTCGAGCTGGCGGTTCGCCCGGTCTAGCTCCTCGACGGCGGCGTCCAGCCGTTCATGGCGGACGTCCACGCTCGATCCGGCGATGTTGACCTCCACCCCGGGAGGAGCGACAGCCCAGGCGAGGCGGAACTGCTCTGCCGCCCCGGCTGCCCTCCGCAGCCGCCCCGTCACCTTGTCCAACTCCTCCTTCAGAATCTGCGGAGGCTTGATCTTCACGTGTGCGCCGAGGTCACTGAACTGGCCGAGCAGGTTCGGCAGATCATCCGCTTCGAGCTGTAGGGGAGTAGCGGTGAGGAGGAGGGCGCTGCGGGCCCGGTGCAGGTACGCCAGGCGGGCTTCGTTGGCACCCTTGGCGCGGTTTACCCAGTTGTGAGCCTCGTCCACGATTACAAGGTCAAACACCGGCAGTTGAGCGATCAGTGCGGCCGAGACAAGGTCTCGCAGGGTGACGCGAAGCGCAGCTTGAAGGGTGCTGTAGGAGCAGTTTTTTGGGACCGTTTGAACGGCTTCGACTGCCGCCGCCCAGACGTCCCTGCCGCAGCGTCCCTCAATGTGGGTGGCGGACCAGCGATTCTTGCCGCTCGGCATCTTGGTGGCCAGAAGAGGCCGCTGTCCGGTCCGGAGTCGACGCACCGCCTGTACGAGGCTTTGATCGAGGTCGCCCGACTCGCCTCCTGCTTGGTCGAACACACGGCTGAGGCGTTGTCGCCATCCCGCCAAGCTGGGATCCCTGCTGAGGGCGACGGCGGCGCAGTGGTAGCGCTTCTCGGCATCCTTGAATTTCTTGGAGGCGAGGCCAAAGGCGCCATAGCGAATGATGGCCAGCTGCCGACGGGGCGAGCCACGGCTGAGGTCAGCGAGGTCCTCGACGTCGAAGCGGTCTGGGCCAGTAGGCGGGCGAAGGGACAAGGCCTCGTTGGTTACGCAGGCGGCCATGAAATCGCGGACCTCACGCTGCCATTTCCTGCGCAGCTCTTCATTGGGCACGAGCACCGCCACCCGGGCCGGGCGACCAACAGGCTTGAGGGCAGCAGCCACGGCCAAGGCGACATAGGTCTTGCCCATGCCAACCTCATCAGCCAAGAGCTGCACGGGACGTCGCCCGAGGCGCCGAAGCAGTTCCACGGCGGTCACGGTCTGGCGGTCGATGTCCTCCACCCGAACCGCCGTGACGTCGGCCGCGTGCCGGTTCATGCCGGCAAGGTCGATTCCGTGCAAGATCACGTCCCCTTTCGCAGGCGCCGGAGGCGCTTTGGGGTCGTCCCCGATGCCATTCGGTGGAGCAGGGCGTCGATCAGCAGGGCTAGTTCCTTGCGGAGAGGAGCCAGCGCAGTCACGACCACCGGGGCGGTAGCCAGACGCGAGAACAGCAACTCGATTTCGATGGTTGCGAACGCAGCGGCGGTAAGTGTCAGGCCGACGTCGGTCCCCGCCGTTGAGTCCAGCCGGCGGGCAAGGTCGAGGATGCCGCCGGCTCCGGCCAGACGCAGCTCGATGAGACGACAGGGCGGGTCCGTCGCGAGAAAGGCCTTGAGTGGAGCCTCGGAAGCGGTGATGACCTCAATCGTCTCGCGGGCCCGGTGGACGGGCTTGCGGGGTACTACGCGTCGGGCCATATCCAACCCAGGCGGGGGACCGTCAGCGTCATTCGGCTCGTCCGTGCCGTCGTAGGGGTCATCGGATGGTCGCCCGAGCGGATTACGGCGAAGCCTGTCGAGGAGCGAGTCCAGGTCGGTCGCTCCCGCCTCAGCCCTGACGAGGTCGTCAGAGACCACCACCGGGACTGGGAGTCGAGTCCCAGATGAGCTAACGACGGTGACCTCCGGGCGACGAAGCAGCCCGCTGACAATGTCGGCTTCAACATCAAGTTTCTGTCTCGTACGCTGTCGGAGCAAACGGACCGGGCCCCCGGTAGGTACCTCGAGATATGCGCCTCGGGCCGGCGTCGGTTCACACGTGAGCTCGAGGACTCCTCCGCTCCGCAGGTGAGCGGTGGCGTAGGAATCAGCGAATGGCGCCGCAGAGGCTGATGCCGGGTCGTCAGGGTCGACTACCGCCGGCGGTGGCCGGGTGCTCTCGGCAGCTGAGCCCTTGAGGAGCGGTCCGATCTCAGCGACGACACCGAGCTCGACATTAGGCTTGCCGGCCAGGGCCAGACCCTGCACCGTGGCGTTCGCCGACCCGACGTAGGAACGCCATTGCTGCCCGGTCCGAAGGCTGAACTGTTTGGCGTGCAGTAGCCGCCGAGAGACGGCATCGGTGGGGGAATTCGGGTCGTTGGGAGCGGCTGCGACCTCCATTTTTACCCCGGCGCATCGGGAGCTCGTCGCCATGGCGTCGGGAAGTTCGAGCACCGCCGTACCCGGAGCGGCCCGACCGACGAGCGTGACGTCCGGAGCGAGCCTGCGAAGCTCTGCCACCACCCGGGCGGACCCTGGTGCATCAGCTGGCCAGAAGGGCGAGGTGACGATGAGCTCCTCGCCGGGGGCCAGGCCATCGAGAGGGTGGCCGTTGAAGGGTTTTCCGGACCAGACGACGTGTGGGTCACCGCTCGTCGGCGGTGGAAGGCGACTCTCCAGTTCGGCCGCAGCTTCAGCGAAGCGCATCTCCTTGATGGCGAAGGCAAGGAGGCGCAGCCCACGGGCCAGCTCGGCGATGGCCGCAGCCGCTTGCCGCTCGGCGACCGTGACCGGTTGGCGTGGTGCCGTCCAGGCGACGCCCATCTCGATGTTGCTGCACCACGAGCCATCGGTCAGGTTGGCTGAGGTGACCAACGCGTGCAGGTTTGATCGGCTCGCGGCGAGGAGGCACTTGGCGTGCTGCACGCCGAGGCGCCGCGTTGGCCAGAGGTGGCGGTCGACCCAAGCAGGCGTGGCGCCGGGAGAGGGACAACCCTGGATCACGCCAACGAACGGGTTCCCGAGAGCGTCGCGCACTACATCTGCGCTGATCCGTCGCCGGAGGGATTGTCCCGCACGGTCCAGGTTGAGCTCCCCAGCCAGGGCCGGCAGGACGCCTGTGTGAACGAAAAACTCGCTGTCAAAGTTGAACGTAGTAGCCAGGATGATCTCGAAGGCTCCGTCGTGGCCCATACCGGAGACGAGGTCGAGCAGACGGGCGGTATCGGTCACAGCGCAACGCCGGCTGCGGCGATTTCCCGGGCGAGCCCACGGAGGTTCAACAGCCGGAAGTCGTGGCCTCGGGGGGCGCTGGCCAGGTCGAACGGTCGGTAGCCCGGGTTAGGGGTGGCGGCGGCTCGGACCAAGTGGCCTCCCCGCCAGTCGAGCCACGGAGGCCGACCTTTGGCCTCTTGTACGCGCCGATGGCGGTCGACGAGGATCTCGACCGCCTCCCAGGGGTGATGAGCTTCGGCCACGCGCCGGCCGAGGTCGACGAGTTCATGGTCGACGCCGCCCCGCTCCAGATCCTCGACCGCTTGTTGCGCCCGGGCCTTCCAGTCGTCGAGCACATCGAGAAGTGCGGGACTCCTGCGGATTTCCGAGGGCTCGACGCTCCCGGCTTGTGAGGCGACCTCGACGGCGGCGTCGAGCGGCCGGCTCAGCGCAGCATAGGTCTGCTCAAGAGCAACGGCTGCGGACGCCTGCACTCGGAACCGGGGGGTCCCTCCAAGCCTCGCTAGAAGCGCGTCCTGGCTTTGTCGGCCATTTCGGAGGGTCTTCGCCGCTGCTCGGCGGTTGACATCGTTGCTGAGGGCGTCCCATGCTGCCTCGGCCGTATGCCGGTCGATTGCGGCGAATAGGCCAGCTTTCCGGCCGAAGTCCCGTAGTGCCGTCGATGACGTGCTCTTCACCCGAACCAAGGCTGCGGGGCGCAGGCCGGAGGACTCCACGTCGGCGACAAAAGTGTCGCTCAGGCGCTGGCCCAGGCTAGTTACTGAACCTGCGTCCAGAAGGAGAAGGTTGTGCGCGGACCTGCGGTACAGGCCGAGAGCGCCGGCGCGGCCCTGGCTCCCCCGTTGGAACAGCGGATAGTCGAGCTCTTGGCGCGCCTTAGCCGCCTCTGCCGCGGATCGGACGTAGGTGATACCGAGCAGCCCCGAGCCGCTGCGGTCACCGGCTGCTTTGTCAGCGAGGTAGGAGGCAAGCGCCCATGTTCGCTCGAGGCGCAAAACCACGTCGCGGGGGTCGGCCACTCCCGCCTCGGCGGCAATGCGAATACCGGCGGCCACCAGTTGGTAGTAGCGCACCGAGCGGGTAAACACGGTCAGGCCTAGGGCGAAGTGTTCGGCGAGGCGCTCAGCTGATGCTGCGAATCCCAGTGCGTCCTGGCTGACCGGATCCTTGGGGACATCCGCCAGGCTCGCAACGATGCGGATCGTCGCCGTGTTCGACCCCTTCTGAGCGATTACGCCTCCCGAGAGCTCAATGCAATGAACCAGCATCCGCGGGGCCAGGCTAAGGACTGCGCCGCTGACCGAGCGTACCCGGCAACCCCCATTATGTCAGAGAGGGATACTGACGTTCGGCGGGGTCATGGTTCGCGGGCCGCGTGGTGGAGCGCACCGATACCGGTGACCACATGGGCTTCCTCCTCAAGCCGTTCGACGGCGAGAGCGGGCCGTGGTCGGGGCAGTTGGGCTTCCGGCAGGTGGTCGGCATCGAGCCCGGCCACGACGCCGTCGACGATCTTCTCGAGCCGTCCCGTGCACGGTGACGAGCCCCGACCGAAGCTGGAGACCCACGGCGAGTACGTACTGGGGGTGCTGCTCGTACCCGTGATCCTGGCCGACGAGGACCGGGTCTACTACCAGGAGGTCGACCTGGTGCTCACGACGCGTTAGCTGCGACCTTTGGTGCTGTCGTACTGGGGGTGGCAAGACGGCTCACCACGACGGGTGTTGGCTGCGGCTCGTCCCCCGGGGCAGCCCCTCGCGGTCTGCCAGACCCTCCAAGTACGTTCGCGTCGTGAACTGCGACGGGGCATGAGGGCCCCGTTCGACTCTCCGGGATCGGATCCTGGACGGTTCGCCCCGCTCCCACGTAGAGGTGCTGTTGATGATCCAAGGACCGTTGCCAGCTCGTGTGAATGCCCGACGAGGCTGCCCCCACGCGCTCGAGCCCATCCCGTTCACGGCAGACGGTCTTGATCGACTTCCCTGAAGAGCTCGACCTTCTTCGCGAGTACTGGCCGCCGGACCTCGGCGGCCTCTACTGGGTTGACAAGGATGTGTTCGGGCGGCCCGACACCAAGCCGAAGCGGCCGTATGTGGTGGTGGCTCTACCTCACGAGAATCGGCCCGACCTCATCGTCGTGCGGCGTTCGACGTCGGCTGGGACGGGCGTCCTTCACGACGAGCACCCAGAGGTCGACCTTGAGAAGGGCTGGTTCTGTGAGCCACGAAACGCGCCTACCGTTCTCTGGACCGTCAGCCTGGTTAGCGAGATCGGCCTCGTCCTCACTGAGGAAGAGCTCGCGTGGGTGATGGGGACGTTCCTGTGAGCGCACTCGACGAGCTTCGCGAGAACGACGTGGGAGACGCCTTCGTTCAACTGCTGCAGCGCACGATCCGTGCTGTCGCGATTGCTCGCAACTTCCCCGCGCCGGAAGGGCGCGGTCGGTGGGACGAGACTTCGGTTGCGTTGGTGGCGGCGGACCTCTTTGCCCACCCGAACACACCCCGCCGCCTCACCGACCTGGTGACCCACTGCCGAACCGACGACGCACTGAAGCGCCGGCTCCAGGCGACCGTTCAGAACTTCCTGGCTGACAATGGTCGGCGCACCCCGGTAGGCCGGCTCGTTCTGCGGTTCAACGAGGTGCTGGGTGACAGCGAGGGCTTTGAGCGCCGTGGCCGCTCATGGGCGCTCGCGGGCATGCCTGATGAGGCGGTTGGTGTCGACGTTGATGCCCTCGTGGCCGCCGCGTCCGCTGTTGAGGTTGTGGTCCCAACGGCGTGGGTCACGGGCGCACGACAGAGCCCGGACATCGACCCACCGTCCGTCGTCCGTCTTGCCACTGCGGTGCTCAAGGAGGCCGGCGGCGCGCTCAGCAGTGGAGTACTTGCTCAAGTTGCGGCCCGGCGGCTCGGCCTTGGCGGTGCTCCGCTGTCCATCGAGGCAACATCTTTCGATCCCCCGGAGACGTACACGTCATCTCCAGATACGACTGGAGCGGCGGGGCTGCTGGACATCCGGGCAGCGGAGGTGTTCAGCCTGTTGAACGATGCGGAGCGGGTGTCCCTGGGTGTTCCCGGGTTCCCGGTCGCTCAGCTTGGGCCGACTCTCCGCATGAGCGGTTCGTCTGCAGCCCTGATCCGCAAGCGGGCCATCATAATTATCAAGGGCGAGCTCGATGACGAGGAGGACGGACAGTCCGTAGCCACCGCTGTGCTCGAGCTCGCGCGATTGTGGACTGAGTTTTGGATGACGAAGAACGATCCGGCGTACTGACACTGTGATGTCCACCCCAGCATCTGACCGCCACCCTCTCGACACTGATCTGCTCGATCTGGTCGAGGGTGCTCTTAACCCCAGCGATGCGCGCTCCGTCGAGGAGCACCTCGCTGGTTGCGTCTTGTGCCGGATCAAGCGCCAGCGCCTCACCAACCAACCACCCATTACGTTCACCGGCGTGCGAAATGTCGCAATCCCGTTGTTCGGAGCTGTCGCGACTGTGGCCGCCCCACTGTCCACGGTGCAGGCCGGGGAGCTGTGGCTGACCGGTGGCGATGAGGCCATCATGGTTCTGGTCCGGAGAGTCCTTGACCCTGGTTTGGGGCTGGTGGTCGTTCCTGTCACGTTCGACGTCGAGGTAGCTGACAACGGAGCGCTGGTTCTCGCCGCGGAAGCGTCACCGCTTGGTGTTCCGTTGGGGATCTACGACGGCATGCTCTCGGGTCTTCCCGTTGGGGCACTTAGCAGCCGCGTCGTGACCGTCCAGGATGTTGACCTGCTCAACCTGCTCGACGGCGACCCGGGCGTCACCCGCGGGTCCGCGTTGGAAGGGCCGGGAGACCCTCGCCATGAAGTTCGGCAGTACGTCGCGGACCGGCTTACGAGGCTGTCGCCCCTCGAGGACGACGAAGATTACGAGTACGACGAGCTGCCCCCGGACGCGGTTGGTCGTGACTTCGCGATCTTCCGTCGCGAGTTGAAGGAACTGCGCTCCGACGGCTTGACAGTGGAGCAGAGCCCGATCTTGACCAGCTGCCCCGACGGCTGGGTTGGCTTGGGTCAGATCCTGCGCCGCCACCAGACGGTGGGGGTCATCGGCACGCCTGCGGGCCTGGTCTCCGACGGTGACTTCCTAGCTGCGCGCAGCCTCGTTCTCCGCTGGCATCTGTCCGCACTCGTCGTGTGTCCCCGTGATGGGGAGATCGTTGATCTCTACCCTCCTGAAGCCCTCTACGACGGCTACGACGTTCCGAGCGGCGACCCGGGTCGACGGCCGTTCATCGGTTCACATGGGCTTAGCGACAGCGTCCGCAAGTTTCTCGGGGATCGTGACAAGTGGAACGTGCCGTTCGCGTCCGAGACCGGGCAGGTTGAGCGAGTTGATGTTTCCGAGCTGCTGAGCGAACTCGCCCTGAAGGCGGCTACCGATCTCGGAACTGGGAACTTCCGGGGGGAGAAGCGGGAAGGCTGGCGTCGAGCCGCGAACCGCGGGGAGCAACTGGCCGCAGTTCTACGGACGGCAGCGGATGGGACGTTCGACTTGTCCAAGGTCACGGATCTCGCCAACGAGGAAGAGACGTGATCACGCGCGTTCAGCTGACGAACTGGAAGGCGTACGACCACCTCGATCTCGAGCTGACGTCGGGAACGACGTTTCTCGTGGCGCCGAACGGGGTCGGCAAGAGCTCGTTCTTGGAAGCCGTCAGGTGGTCCCTCGATCCCAACGCGGCTCCGAGCGAAGCTCTTATGCGACGACTCGCGGCGACGACAACCGTCATCGTCGACCTGTGCGTTCGAGAGACCGACGTCATCATCTCGCACACCCTGACCAGAGGGTCCGGCGCCACGCCATTACTCACGAGCAACGCGACCGTCGGTGGGAAGGACGAGCGCATCTCGGAGGCGCTCAAGTGGATCGCGTCGAGCTGGAAGGCCGATCCGGATTTCCTGTACCGGTCCGCGTTCCTAACTGATCGTCTGCTTCTCGAGTCGGGGGAGCCCGATCTGGAGGACCACCTGGTCCGGCTGTACTCCCTCGATGCGCTGCGACAGGCCCAGACGGCTGCCAAGGCGGGCGCAGTAACGTTCGAAACCCAGGGGAAGGCTGCGAAGAAGCAGACCGCGGTTAGTGCCGCTGACCTCTCAGCAGCCGAACAGCACGTCGAAGAGCTCGACTCCGCAGCAACTGTCGCTACCGAAGACGCGACCACCGCTGACGCCGCCGTGACTGCAACCCAAGCGGAGATCCTTGCTCGTGCGCAGTACGAACGATGGGAGTCGACGTACGCAGCTCTCGTGATGGACGTGGAGGGCCTTCTCGGTGAGCTGAACCCGGACACCAGCCTCGATGACCTCCTGCAGAGCGCGGAAGCTGGGGCCCGGGCCCAGTTCGTGCGGGACACCGAGCGGAGGGCAGCGCTGACCGAACGCGTCTCGTCCGTCGACGCCTCGCTCGCCCGTCTCCGTTCCGCCGAGGGCGACTGCCCGGTCTGCCGTCGACCGCTGGACGCAGATAGTCGAGAGCACGCCGAAGCTGCGCATCAGGCGGACCGTGAAACCGCAGCTGGTGAGCTGGCGAATCTGGATCCGGCCGGCGCCGACGGTGTCGCGTCCGACATCGGCCGACTTCGCCGCAGGCTCCAGGACCTTGGCCAGCGTCCGGTGCTGCCTGACGAGACGGACCCGGACCTCGCAGCACTCCAGGAAGTCGCAGAAACGGCACATGTTGCCGCGACCACCGCTGGGACCGTGGCAGAACAGGCCCGAGTGGCCGCGGGTGTGGCCCGGCAGCGGGTAGCCGACCTCAAGGCATCCAACGCTGCTCCCGACGCAACCCTTCTGTTTGAGCAGGCTGGCCTCCTCACCGCGTGTGCGGAGGCTCTGGACGACGGAATCGCGCAGGTACTCGAGCGGCAGATCGGTCCGCTCAGTGACCAGGTGAACCGTCGCTGGGAGGCGTTGTTCCCTGATCGAGCTGGGCTCACGCTGGATCGCAGGGGGAAGCTCGCCCGGGTCTACGACGACGAGGGCGGCCCGTTGCCGTTCGAGTCGTTCAGCTCCGGCGAGAAGGTAATAGCCAAGATCCTCATGCGTCTCACGACGCTTTCAGCGACAACGGAGATCCCGTTCATCTGGATCGACGAGCCGCTCGAGCACCTCGACCCAAACTCCCGGATATTCGTGGCCGAGACCCTCGCGCTGTTGACCTCCACCGATGGCATCGCGCAGATCGTGGTGACGACCTACGAGGACGAGCTCGCACGCCGCCTCGAGGCGCAGGAGGACCACCCGGTCCGCCTGCGGGTGCTGCGAAACACCGCCGCCTTCAACTAGCAGGGCGTTCGTTCGGATGCGCTGACGCGCTCCGACGTAGATGAGCGGCGAGGCCGATGGTCGGCCCAGAACAGGAGCACCACCGTGGTGAAGAGTCCCGAGGACCTGCGTCCTCCCGGCCACGAGGACGGTGATGAGCTTCGCCCCGGCGAGAAGCCGACCATCGTCATCGACGGCAAGAAGTACCGGGCCCCGGCCCGGGTCATGAACGGCGCCCAGTTGCGCCGGCTGTCGGAGCCGAACATCGGTCCGGAATACGATCTCTGGCAGGAGGTCCCAGGCGGCGACGACAACCTCGTCGGCGACAAGGAGCGCATCAAGGTCCGCGACGGCATGGGGTTCTACAGCTCCAGCTGCGAGATCAACCCGGGCTGACCGTTATGTCGGTTGCCACCACCACGGCCATGCTCCGACCCGTCGACCGGGCGTACCTGGATGAGAGCAATTTCGTCTGGGACGCCGTCGTCGAGGCCGGCATGGTCTGCGTGACCATCAAGGAGTACCCGTTGGCCGCCAGCCTCACGCCGGCGGTCAACGAGCTCCTCGTCCGCCTCCCCTCCGGGTTCCCCGACGTCGGGCCCGACATGTTCTGGCTCGCCGAGCCGGTCGCCCGCGTCGACGGGACCGAGATCCCGGCCATCCAGGTCGACGAGGTCCACCTGAATCGGTCCTGGCAGCGCTGGTCGCGGCACATCGCTGCCCGGTGGCGCCCCGGCTTGGATGACCTGCGCAGCTACATGACGTACATCGCCACTTGCATCCAGGCGGCAGCGAAGTGACTGAGCGCCATACCCTCGTGCTGACCAGCGCCTTGCTGGCCGATGTCCTTGCCAAAGCGCCCGGACTCGTGGCGCGCCCCGTGACCAGCACCCACGGCGTCCTGCTGCTCGCCCAACGCGCCGGAACTGACGGAGCCGATGGTGACGTCGTCGTGGCGTTGGGCCCGGATGGGCTCGAGGTCACTTCCAACACGGCCGTCGGCGTGCTTCCGGGCCCGGAAGCACCCGTCCCAGTCGGCGCAGTACGTGTCATCGGCGACGGCTGGCGCCTGCTGCTTCCTGACGGCGACGACGGACTCGGCATCATGTTCGACCGGCAGATCCGAGCGTTCGGTCCCGCCGGCCAGCGCGTGCTCGGCCACCTCCGGGTCGGCATCGTCGGCGCCGGCGGCACCGGATCCGCCGTGTTTGAGCAGCTGGTGCGCCTCGGTGTCGGCGAGATCCTGATCATCGACCCGGACATCATCAACGACGAAGGCTCGAACGTCACCCGCGTCTACGGCTCGACCATGGCCGACATCGGCCGGCCCAAGGTCGACCTCGCCGACCGCAACGCCGACCGGATCGGCCTCGGGACGAAGGTCACCGCCATCAACGGCACGATCAACGACGAGGCAACCGCCCGGCTGCTGACCGACTGCGACGTGGTCTTCGGCTGCACGGACGACAACCGCGGCCGCGTCACCCTCGGCCGTCTCGCCACGTGGTACCTGATCCCCATCATCGACATGGGCGTGAAGCTCACCTCCACCGACGGCACCCTCCACGGGATCGAAGGTCGCGTTACCGTCATCCAACCCGGCGGAGGCTGCCTCCAGTGCCGAGGCCGCATCAACGCCGCCGCCCTCCAGAGCGAAGTACTCAACCCTGTCGAACGTGAACAGCGTGTCGACGAGGGCTATGCGGCCGGGCTCGAAGATCGCGACCCGGCCGTCATTGCCTTCACCACCGGTGTGGCCTCCCACGCCGTGAGCGAACTCCTGCACCGCACCTTCGACCTCGACGACGAGCCGCCGCCCGGCGAACTCATCATTCAGTTCCACCGCCGAGAGATCCGTCGGAACACGCGGCCCGCCCAGCGCGGCCACTGGTGCGTCGACCCAGCCCACCTCGGCGGCGGCGACACGGTGCCCTTTCTCGGAACGACCTGGACGTCATGACCTCGATCACCGGCAACCTCATCGACTGGTGGCGCCGATGCCGTCGGAATGCCGCCCGGATCAACAAGATCCGCACCTACCCGTCCGCGGCTGCTCTCCCAGCGCAGCTCGGCCGCCATGTGCTCGCAATCGCCGGTGACCCTGTCGCTTGGGCAGTGATGGAATGCCCCTGCGGGAACGGCCACCGCCTCCAAGTCCGCATCCGCGCGCACGCGAACGCCATCGTGTGGGACGTACGGGAGAAGGACCGTCGCCCCAGCCTCCACCCGTCGGTCGACTTCGATTCCGCAGACCGCCGATGCCACTTCTGGCTCGACCAGGGACGGGTCCGATGGGTGCGGGACTAGCGGCCCTGCCCGGGCCTCCTCGTGGTCACGGGTGATGTCGGGGCGTGTCATGCCCGCGTTCCCCAGAGCTAACCGACGAGGCACCCCTGCCTGACGGGCACCTGGCGTGAGACACCCGTCTAGGCCCTGCCCTCTCGGCGCTCTCCCGCCAACGACCAGCAAACGAGTCCGGCGCCGCCAGTCGTACCGGGAGAACCTCGCCCCCGAGGACGCCGGCATCCTGCACTGGATCATCCGCGGATGGGTCGACAAGCGAGCCTGGGTCGATCCCGCCGACAGGGCGGTCGTCGACAGGCCTCGACGAGCGGGGCTACTGACATTCCGTGTCGTTTCCACTGACATGCGGATGTCGCTATCACTGACAGGAACGTGTCGTTCCCACTGACATTCTCGTGTCGCTTCACACCGAGGTCTTCGGGAAGCGCCTTCTTCGCCGTGATCGACTGGTTGGTTGATTCCCCATAACAAATATTATGGGGACTAGAGTACGAGGATGCCCCGGGCCGGCAGGCTGTCCCCCTCGTCCCGCTTCGCCGAGCTCGTCGACGCCTGGCTGCGGGATCTCGGCACGACCAAGCCGGCGGCCAACACCGTGGCGGCCTACCGGCGGGACCTCGAAGGCGTCGCCCGACGCATCGCCGCCGATACCGAGGTCTCGGTGCTGCACCTGGAAGACCTGACGAAAGACGCCATGCGGGGCGCCTTCGCCTCGTGGGCTGCCGACCACGCCGCAGCCTCGGTGCTGCGAGCCCACTCGTCGTGGTCGAGCTTTTTCGACTTCCTGGTTGCCGAGGATCTCCTGGAGGGCAATCCCATGGCGGCGGTGGCCAAGCCCAGGGCGGTCGTGTCCGCCCCCCGGGCCATCCGGGCTCCCGATGCTGCGAGTCGCTTGCTGGGCGTCGCCGCCGTGGCTGATCCACGGGGACGCGACCCCTGGCCGGCGCGGGACCTGGCCCTGGTGGCCACATTCTGCGTGACCGGCATCCGCGAGTCCGAAGCCGTGGCGCTGGGCATGGGGTCGCTGGAGGGGACCGCCGGTGCCCGCCGCCTCCAGGTAGTCGGGAAGGGCAACAAGACCAGGGCCATTCCCATCGAAGCCGGTCTCGAGCAGGTCCTCGACGCCTACCTTCGCACCCGAGCGGCCCGCTTCCCGAGACATGATCTGCAGCATCCAGCCACGGCCCTGTTCGTCGACGTTCGGGGCCGGCGCCTTTCCGCCGACCAGGTGAAGTACCTGATCGAACGGCTCTACGTCCGCGCCGGGCTACGGGCGAGGGTGCCGGCGGGCGCCATGGTCCACGCGCTGCGTCACACTTTTGCCACCTCGGCGCTCGAGGCGGGCGCAGACGTCGTCGAGCTGCAGACGCTGCTGGGTCACGCGTCGTTGGACACCACCCGGCGGTACCTCGACGCCACCGCCGAGGGACTGCGCGATGTGGTCCGTGGCCATCCTGGCCAAGTGGCGTTGCGCGAACACCTGCGGGGACAGGCGGATGAGCACCACTCCCCTCCCCCATCGCGCGGCCCAGCCTGAATCGCGGGGTCTTCCATGGATACGATCCAGTATCCGTTTGATCATTGGTACCGGGGGCGAATCACGCCCACGGAGTCAGGGACTCTCGTCATTGGCCCAATCGAGGATGCCAGCTTCGACCGGCCCCCTGTCGTGGCTCAGAACGGCTCAAGACAGCACGTGGCAAAGCTGAACGGCTGCCTCTGCTGCTCCTCCCAGTAGTCATGCACGGTGGTGCTGAACTGCGGATTGACCACGCGGCCCACGCAGACGATCGCAGCCACCTGGCCACCAGCGCGGTTGATCGCCGATGCAGCGCTCTGCGCCCGAGCGCCTGACGTGTAGGTGTCGTCGATCACAAGCACGCGCTCGCCGTGCAGCTCGCGCCGGGGCGCATAGCCCTTCGACTTTGCGTGCAGGTGATCGATCTGTGCCTCACCTCGACGGAGCAGGGGCACGTACTGATCACGCACTGACGACAGCATCTTGATCGCAGTCACCAGGGGGTGTTGGCCGGTACGTGTGCCCGACGAAGGAACGAACGTCACCACGTCCCAGCCGCCGCCGGCCGCCGCGCTCAGGCAGTCACCGTGGCGCTCCAGGAAGTGTCCGATCAGCGCCGCAACGTAGGTGGTGAACTCGTTGCTCCGGTCCGGATAGCTGCCGCTCTTGTAGTGCCGCAGTACGTGGTGGAGTTGCGACGGGATCTCGTACAAGCTGATCGGGACGACGAGCGAGCACGGCGCCGAGAGCTGACCGGTGACGCTGTCGCAGCTCCAGCACCTGCCCCATCCTGGGTTGGGGCACCCGTGACAGAGGTCGCAGATGCCGTCACCGACGTGTGGAACGGAGGTGCAGATGCCGGCGAGCCCAACGGCGATGTCGCGAGCGGTAGCCACGTCGAGGCGATCCCCTCGGCGTCAGAAGAGCTGTAGCTCTGTGACGGTCTCCCGCTCGCTTTCCAGGGCGGTGAGGATGTCGTCTACGGAGTCGACCACGACGGCGCCCGGGCGCCGCGAGTACCGCTGTGCCCACTCCTCATGCATGACGAGGCTTCTCACCAGGAATAGTCGCTTGCCATGTTCGAGGGCCAGCCGGGCCTGCATCTTCGCTCCGCTGGTTGCGTTGGCCTCGATGACCACCGTGCCCACGGCGGTGCCGCTGGTTACTACATTCCGGAGGGGGAAGTTCTGGGATCGCGGAGGGCTCCCCGGCCAGAACTGCGACAGCAGCGCGCCGCGAGCGGCGATCTGCTCCGAGAGCCCGCGATTGGCCGCTGGATAGACCTTGTCGATGCCGTTGCCCATTACGGCGATCGTCCGGCCACCCGCGTCGAGCGTTGCCTGGTGGGCAGCGGTGTCGATACCCGCCGCCATCCCGGAGATGACCGTTACGCGGCGCCCCGTAAGCGCCGTGGCAAGGTCCTTCGCGAGCCGGATCCCCTCCGGTGACGCCTTCCGCGTACCGACGATGGCCACCGAGCGGACGTCCTCCGTATCAAGGGTCCCGCGAACGAAGAGGAAGGGTGGGCGGTTATAGATCTTCCGGAGATTGGCCGGATAGTCCTTATCGAGCACGGTGACGAGACTGGTCTCCGGTGACCCCGCGAGGGTCGCTTCAAGAACCTCGGACCAGTGCTCCACCATCTCATCCGTGGTTCGCCCCGCCAGCTCGTGGACGAGTTCCTGATCGGCGGTCACGTACGACTGGTGGGAGCCGTCTGCCACGGACAAAGCGCTCCCGGCGCTCTCGACCAGGTCCGCCACCTCGTACCACGGCCGAGGCGAGGCAGCCTCCGTCAGGGCCAGGAGGGCGGCGTGCTCGGCGCGGGCGGTCATAGTCGTGGCGGGCCTCACGAACATTAGTTCGATCGTACTACGATGAGCTTCGGACTGCCTAAATCGGCTCCGGCTGGCCGGAGGTGAGTGCAGGAACCCCTGCAGAGTATGACGCGGGCAGGACCGCTTGCCACCACGCCGGTAGGGGAGGTCAGGACCACTTGCCCCGAAAACCGCCCCACAGGAGCCCCATAGAGGCCCTCGAACAGTTGGGTCCGACACCGGGGTGCCCACGAATTCGCCCTCTGCCAAAGACCGGGAGGGGCGAGCCAGATCCGAGCCCGCGCAGAGTGCCATTGCCTGGGCATCAGCGGGACACAGCCGCACGAGTGGGCGCTGTGGGCGCTCCCACGAGGCCATTGAGAGAGCTGTGACGATGCAGGCAGGGCGTGACGGCCTGACGCTGGCATAGGTACCCGCCCAGTCCGGCGGCCTCGTCAAGGGTCGGGTACGGATCCGTGAGGCCGATGGCGTACTCCCAGGCACATCTACGATTGGCTCAACGGGCCGTGCCAAGTACGGCATGGTGGGGGCGGACATGAGCACCAAGGAAGGCCAAGGGGTCAATCGAGGCGTGGCGGCGCACGCCGTGTGCAGTAGGGGGCCGTCCAGTCGCCCGCCAGGGCCCGTCGCGTCGTGGCCCTTGGAGATCTGAGGGGTGAGCATCGAACGCGGCCAGCAGGTCCGACTTCCAGGTGAAAGCCGTTACGTAGTGGTTGACGGGGTTATGCCGCACGCCGACGGCGGACTTCGCCTTTACGTCCTGGATGCCGGTGCACTCCGCCCGGTGACGCTCGATCACGCTGCCGTCCAGAAGGTCGAAATTCTCACCGAGGACGGAAGGGCCGACCCCGCGTCCGTCCTGGCCGCCCTGTGGTCGCAGTGGATGACCCGGGCCGCAACGGACGGCAAAGTCTCCGCACTGGCGTCCTCCCCTCTGGTGCCGTACGTGCACCAGAACCGTGCGGTCTACGGGGCGATGCTGTCGCAGCCAGTTCTGAGGTTCTTACTGGCTGACGAGCCGGGCACGGGCAAGACGATCATGGCGGGCCTCTGGCTGCGAGAGATGCAGGCCGGCGGGTTCGTGAACCGTGCCCTCATCGTCTGCCCGGCCCACCTGGTATCGAAGTGGCAGCAGGACTTCGAGCGGTTCTTCGGCGGGACGGGGGGCCTCCGACAGATCACCGCCGACACCGTGCGCGAGCATGCCGTCGCCATCGGCCACGATATGTGGGTCGTCTCACTGGAACTAGCGGGCATGAACCCATCGGTCCTCGAAGCGATCGACCCCGACAGGGCGGGTTGGGATGCGGTCGTGTTCGATGAGGCCCACCGGATGACGCCGAGCGCCGGCCAGTGGCATCGGGTTGGGCTCACCCTGGCTCGCAAAACGCCCCGCGTGCTGCTCATGACCGCCACGCCGCACCGGGGAAAGGAGTGGCTGTTCCGAGCGCTCATGCACCTGGTCGATCCTTCGGTCTACCCGCCTGTCGACAAGGACCAGCTCAACGGCGAGCAGCCCGCCAAGTCGCTCCGCCCGGGGTCGCTGCACTTCCTTCGCCGAATGAAGGAGGAGCTGGTCGACTACGACGGTCAGACCCTTCTCTTCAAGAGTCGTCGGGCCTTCAACTTCAACGTCGCTCTGAACGTGAACGAGCGAGCCTTCTATGTCGAGGCACTCGACCTGGTCGACAGCCACTTCCCAGGTACGTCCGCCGGCCTCGCCAAGATGGTTTACGGCAAGCGTGCCGCCTCGGCCTTCTACTCCCTGGCCGAGACACTTCGTCGGCGCAGGGACGGCATGGGCGCCTGGGCGCCGGCGACTCCCGAAGGCTCCACCGAGGGGGATCCCTGGGAGGCTGACGACGCCGAGCGAGATGAGAATGAGGTCATCCACGCTGGATCAGGAGCCTCCCGCGAGGAGAAGAAGGCCATCGGCGAGTTGCTCACCCGGTTGGATGCCCACCTGGCGGACAACACCAAGCCGATCTCGAAGTGGCCTCGGTTGATGACGGACTGCCTGGCGGACAATGGCATTGTTCCTGGGAACGGGACGCAGGCCGTGGTCTTCACGGAGTACGCCGACACGGCCGACTGGCTGGTCGAGAGACTCGTCACTGCGGGCTTCAGCGCCAGGCGCTACTCAGGACGAGACCCCCACCATGTGCGCGACCAGGTGCGGGCGGAGTTCGAGTCGCTCCAGTTCCAGATCATCGTCTCGACGGATGCCGGCAACGAAGGCATCGACCTCCAGACCGCTCACGTGCTCGTGAACTGGGACATCCCGTGGTCCCTGGTGCGACTCGAACAGCGGATGGGCCGCATCCACCGGATCGGCCAAACCGAGCCCGTGAAGTTGTACAACCTCGTTGCCACCGGAACCCGCGAGGGTGACGCCCACCTCCGGCTCCTGGAGAACCTCTGCGCCGCGGCGAACGAGCTTGGCGGGAAGATGTTCGACTCGCTCAGCCTGGTGGCCGAAAGGGCCCTGTCGGAAGCTGGCATCGACGACATCGAGAAGTTCCTGGCCAAGACGTACCAGGGTGGGGGCCCTGGCGATGCCGAAACCTTGGCGATCCGGTCGATCACCAAGGAACGCCTCCGCCAGATACACGACGCTGCCCGTCGCGAGGAGGACAAGTTGTCCTCCCGTGTCGACCTGGCGAAGGCCATCTCCTCGCTTCATCACGAGCAACTGGAGCGGATCAACCCTGACATCGTCGAATGGTTCCTGGCCCGTATCGGTCGGGCAGGACTGATCGAGATGGCCCGGTCGGCGATGGCCGACGAAGGACTGTGGCACCTGTCGGGCCGTACGCTGGTCCTCCCTCCGGGGTTCTCCGGCTCGCCCTCGCTCGTAGCCACGAGCGGTAAAGCTAAACGAGACGCCCTTGCCGCTGGTAGTGGCGAGGCCGGACGGGCCGTCATCCTCGGCCCTGGCGAACCGACGTTCTCCGCCCTGGCGACCGCTGCCAGCGAGGCCTTGCGACCGGCCCTCTACCAGGGCGGGCGCCTCAACGATCCCAACTCCGTCACCGACTACGACCTGTTCGTCTTCGAGGTGCCCATCGTCGAGGGGGCGGGCCGGCGCAACACCCGCTGGTCATACCTCGTCCGGGTCGACGACACGGGAGCCCGTAGCGTGAAGTGGGAGATGCTCGCCAACCTCGTCGCTAGCGACCTGGCGGCCAAGACCCCGCATCCGGCCAGGATTACCCATGCGGAGACTGCGGCCCAGGTGTCGCTCGACAAGGATCTAGCCACCCGAAGACAGGCGCTGGCAACCTGGTTGGCCGAGTCCCGCACCCAGCTTCAACAGCTCCCGAACGATCTGACTGACCACATCGCCGACCGGGATCAACGGCTTGCTGCCCGTGCTGGCATTGAGCACGCAGTTGCAGGGCGGATCGACGAACTCGACAAGGCCGTGACGATCTCCAACGAGGAGTTGGCGCGGGTCGGGTGGGCGCACGTCCGCGGCACCGGCATCCCGACTGACCCGAAGGAGAAGGACAGCGAGGTGATCGCCATGGCCCATGTCGTCCGCTTGCTGTCCGAGGACGGTTGGGGCGTCGCCGATCGCCACGGCGAGAAGTACCTCGGCTACGACATGGAAGCCACGAGGGGACGCGAGCAGCGGTGCGTCGAGGTGAAGGGGATCTGGGACTCGGCGGCCAGCAACGGCGTCTCGATGACCGGCGAGGAGGTCCTCAAGGCCGGACTGTTGGGCGAGAACTACTGGCTCTACGTGGTGGACCAGTGCCACGACGGACGCGGGACTCTGTTCCATGCCTGGCGCGACCCAGCCGTGGTGTTCGCCGGGGCGACGAAGGACGTTGCGCTGGTGCGGATCCCCGGGTCGGCCCTCTCTGCTGCCAGGGCGGGGGTGACGGTATGACCCGCATGATCGAGCGATGGTTCCCATGCCAGGAGGTGTCCGAGAACACGGTCTCTGGCTGGGGCTCGGGGAACGCAGAGAAGGCCCTTTTCACCTGGTTCGCGGCTCGGCCGCTTGCTCAGGCGAAGGCGGCCGTCATCTGCTCGTTCCTTCCTTGGCCAGACGACCCCGCCGAGCAGCAGCGACTCCAAGCTCTCGTTCGCAAGGCTCTGACAGGACGCGATGCCGCCCACGCTGAACTTGTTGCCGAGCTGAAGGAGAACTATCCGGACGGCGCGTCAATGCTCGATCCCTACTCCGGGCGAGCGATGATCCCGTTGGAGGCGGCACGGCTGGGCGTCAAGGCGTGGGGTATCGACTATTCACCCGTTGCTACGGTTGCCGGCACCCTATTGGCTGATTACCCGCTTCGCGACTGGAACAACGAACCCAGCCTCCCGTTCGAGGGCTATGACGGTGCGACAAGCGAACACTGGGCCACGCCTCGGCTGCTTCGAGACGTTGAGTTCGTTCTCGATCTGATCGGACAACGCTTTGAGGCAGCGATGGACGAGTTCTACCCGGCCGTCAACGGCAGGCGTCCTTGGGGCTACGTCTGGGCCGTGACTCTTCCCTGCCAGAACTGCGGTCGTCGATTTCCTCTGACCGGGAACCTTGCACTTCGGCCGCCGGTGGCGAAGAAGCACGATCCGGGACAGTCCTATCGGATCGTGGCCAACCCCGAGGCGAACGCCTTCACCATCCAGGTCCACGATGGCCCGCCAGCCGGTCAGCCGACCCTTGTCGAGGTCGGTGGCAAGCGCGGTAAGGCCGCCGTGTGTCCCTTCTGCGACCACGTTCACGGCAAGGAAGTCCATGCCCGGTTGATGAATGATGGGCTCGCAGAGGACGCGCTCCTCCTCACCGCTGATCTCGATGCGGAACTGGGAAAGCTCTTCAGGGAGCCGACTGCTACCGAGCGCGCAGCCATCTTGGCAGCAAACACTGCCTTGGAGACAGAGCCCGCCTTCGCCCCGGGTCTTCCAGCAGTCCCTCACGAGGGGGTTCCGGCGGGCAACAATCATACGATCCGGCCGTCGATGTACGGCTATCGAACCTACGGGTCGTTCTGCAACGATCGGCAATCGCTTGGGTTCGTACGGCTTTGCCGTGAAATTGACCGATTTTACCAGGAGTCCGCCGTCGTTCTCTCGCCGGATTACGCAGCAGCTCTCACCAGCTTCGCATCCTCCGCCCTCGTCCGGAAGATGCGGCGGTCGACACGTGGAGCCAGGCTTGAGGTCTACAACGACGGGCGACCGACCGGGGCGAAGGACATCTTCGTGAACGAAGCGTCCATAGCCTTTACCTACGACCACTTCGAGGCCGGGATCGGCACGACGGCCGCCGGAACATGGGGTTCGATCTGCACACGCACACTCTCGACGCTTCGGGCTTTGGTTGTCCCCGTACCCGGTGGGAGTCCGGCCCTCATCCGTCGAGGGACTGCTGCGTCCGTCCCGCTCCCGGATCGGTCCCTCGATGCGGTCGTGATGGATCCGCCGTACGACTCCATGATCGACTACTCCGACGCGTCCGACCTGTTCTTCGTCTGGCTGAAGAGGGCTCTGGTTACGTCTCATCCGGACTTCGGAATTACCTCCCACCCTCTGGGCGTACAGGAGAAGGACGAGGAAGCCATCGTCAAGGACTCATGGAAGTCAGTCGGAGACCACCGAGATGAGAATCACTATGACCGCTGCATCACCGCCGGGTTCACCCAAGCCCGGCGGAAGGTGAAGGAGGACGGTGTCGTCACGATCGTCTTCGGCCACGGGGATCCCGAGGTTTGGCACCGACTCCTCACATCCATCGACCAAGCCGGACTTACCCTCACCGGGTCGTGGCCGGCGCGGACGGAGAAGGGTGGCAAGGCCGGATCGGCGAACATCGAGACGACTCTGACCTTGGCTTGTCGTCCAGCATCACAGGGTCGACAGCCTGGTCGTGTGGCGGAGGTGGATGCCGAGGTTCGCAAGGAGATCCGGGCCAGGTTGCCGTTGTGGGATGCCGCTGGTCTTGCACTCACTGACCAACTGATGGCGTCGGCTGGTCCGGCGATGGAGGTGGTTGGGCGGTACTCAGCGGTGCTGGACAAGATGGGCAACCCTGTCGCCCTCGACCGGTACCTCCCCTTGGCTCGGCAGATGGTGCAGGAGGCGGCAGACATCAGGATCGATGACCTCCCGCTTGGGACGTTCGATGAACGAACCCGTTTCGCCCTGTTCTGGGCCAGGGTGTTCGGCAGGTCCATCACCCCGGGCTCGGAAGCCAGGTGGCAGCGCCTCGCTGCCGACCTCGACGACGAGGCCACCGTTGGATTACTGGTGAAGGACGGCAAGGGCGTTCGCCTCGCATATGCCTCTGAGTCACCCCTCGCCACCGACGATATCGACCCAACCACGCCAGTTTTCGATGTAGCGCTGGCCATGATCGCCGAAGGCAAGAGCCTTGCTCGGTCCGCCGAGGTGCTCATCGCAGCCGACAAGATCGAGGATCCTTACGTCTGGGCTGCGGTTCACGCCCTCTCCGACGCGGTCCCCGAGGCTGACCGTGACGGCGAGGCATGGACGTACCTCGTGAGGAACCGCCAGGCTGTGGTGTCGAGCACGCGCAACCTTGCCGTCGCTCGTGATCGAGAAGACAAAGCCGCCGAGGTTCGGTCGGCGCAGGGCAGTCTGACGTTCGGAGATAGCTGAGATGACACTGACGCCATGGTGGGAAGCGGTCAGCCTGCGCGACGAGGTCGCTTCCGGAGCTGGCCAGATCGACGACGTGCAGATGTCGTTGTTCAACGCCGTCAAGGGCTCCGTCCCGTACTCCGATGCCAGTTACTACGGCGACATCACCCACCCGACCGCTGACCTGGTGGACCTGATGGGCAAGATCGCCGTTCGGCTCGGGGTTGCCGGAACGGGCTCCGAGCAGGCGAAGGCGGTGTGGCGGCTCGACCAGGGCATGGGTGGCGGCAAGAGCCACGGCCTGGTGGGCATGTGGCACCTGGCGGCTCATACTGCCGAGTTTGCCAAGACCGAGATCGGTCGCAAGGCGATGGCCTCCGCCACGGCGCTGGCCGGCACCTGGCCCATCAGCCCCGAGCTTCAGGATCCGCTGTGCGTGGTGCTCAGTTGCGACAACATGACCCCCGGCAAGCCCGATGTCTCGGTTGACGGGCCAGCGGTCACCCTCGGCGAACGGTGCCTGTGGCGGCTCGTCGAGAGAGACGGAGCCAAGTTCGAGCAGTACCGGGAGCGGATCAACTCCACAAACAAAGACGTGATCCAGGCGGCGATCGAGTCCTCCGGACGGCCCGTCCTGATCCTCGTCGATGAGGTCATGGACTACCTCCGGGTGGCCGCCGCCACCGACGAGGCTCTTCTATCAAAGGACCTGGCCTTCTTGCGCGGCCTCCTCGACTGCGCCAACGAGGCGAAGAACTGCGTCGTGGTCATGGTGATGATCGCATCCGACAACGACAGCATGCAGTTGAGCCCCAGGGGCCAGGAGGCCCGCGAGGAGCTGAACGGGCTCTTGATCCGCAACGGCCGGACGGCGGCGGTCACCGGCGGCGGAGACTTCGCCGACATCATCCGCCGTCGCCTGTTTGCCAACGACCCCACCCCGGAAGTCATCTCGGAGACGGCCAGCGCGTTCCTCGGGGTGATGGGTGGCCGGTGGCGCACGGACGTGTTTGGGAAGCTCGACTGGGCCAAGGAGGAAGAGTTCAGGCGGGCCATCGCACGCTGCTACCCGTTCCACCCGGGCCTGATCGACCTGGCGGAGCACGAGTGGTCGGCGCACACCGGGTTCCAGCGGGTGCGGTCCACCATCCAAATCTTCGCGACCACCGTTTACGCCCACACCAGGCGGGCTGCGGCAGACGAGTGGGTTCCTGCGCTCATAGGCCCTGGCGACCTCCCACTTTCGAACCCGGACGTGGTGAACGCTGTTCTCACCTCCGGGCTGCTCGAAGACGACCGGATCGTGTCGTCCTACCGAGAGATCGCCGGCACCGAGGTGGTCGATACCACCGACAGCCGCGGCACGGCCCGTGAGAGGGATCTCGCCCGCACCGACGGGTTCGCCTCGATCAACCCACGGGCCTCGGAACGGCTCGGCACGGCACTGTTCCTGTACTCGGTGAGCCCCCGCCCCCGGGGCCTTCAGGGCGCGACGGAAGCAGAACTGCTGGCCGCCACGTTCGCCCCGAACGTCAGTTATCAGCCAAGCGACGCCGACGTGGTGTTCGCCGAGCTTCAGAACCCCAACGGTGGATTCGTCACTCTCGACAGCCTGCCCGGCAAGGGGGGTCAACAGAGCCGGCACTTCTTCTCCACCCGCCAGACCATCAACATGCTGATCAAGGCCCAGAGGGCGATGGTCTCCGACACTGATCGGGACGCGGTCTTGGCTGAGCGAGCGCAAGCGCTGGCCAAGCCCAGTCCGTTCGTCCCCGTAGTTGTGTCCACGCCCCCCGAAAGCGACGGGAGAACGCTGCGTGAGATCCTCGCTACCGCAGGCCTGGACGAAGCACGCAAAGTGCGCCTGATGATCCTCGACCCCCGCCGCTTCAGCCTTCTGAACGGGGTCGACCAGGAAACCAGGGCGGCCGTCCGCGCTGCTCTTGGTGTCGGTGATGACAAGCTCGCTGCACCCTGGGCGTCCTCGGCCATCTTCGTCTGCGTGAACACCCAGCGACGTGGTCAGGCGCGCAACCTGGCAAGTGAGTACGAGGCCCGCCTGCGTGTCACCACCCTCGATGCGGTGCGTACCGACAGCGACATGAAGGAGAAGGCGGACCAGGAGGTGAAGGAGGCGAGGGAGCGGCTCGAAAAGGCGATCCGGGCGGCCTACCAGCACATCATTTACCTGGGCGAGGACAGCGACGGGGTGCGCTCAGAGGACACGATCCGCCTCGACGGCGACAACGAGACCGCTTTGCACGGAGACCTCGTCTGGGCCGCACTCCAGGCCAAGGACAAGGCGTTCGGCCAGGGTGAGTTCAGTGCCAAGGCACTGCTGCACCAGCTCCGGGACAGCGACTACGGCAAGCCGCTGTCGGAGATACGCGATGGGTTTTGGAACGCCCCCAGGCTCCCGCTCCTCCATGGCGGCGAGCCCGAGCTGAGACGGGCGATCTTCGGTGCCGTACAGGCTGGCGAGCTTGCCCTCGCTGACGGATCGGGCAACCCGTACACGGCGCACTCGGAAAGCGAGATCAACCTCCAGTCGTCCTCGATCAGGCTGGTCAAGCCCGGCGGGCCGACGACCGTGGTCGTCCCGAACGTCTCTGGTATGAGCCTCGATCCCGCCACCAACACCGTCAGGGCCGCCGGCCTTGTGGTGGCCGCGTCGGGTAGCGGGAACATCGTTCAGCAGTCGCCGGTCGCCGGGTCCGTGGTGGATGCAGATACGACCATCACGCTGACCGCCTCCGCTGGCGGGGGAAGCGTCGGGAGCGGCAGCATCGCTCCGGCAGAGTTTCAGGTCAAGGTTTCAACGATCACCAGCATCGACGACGGTGCTCATCGTGACGCCCTACGACTCCTGCTCACGCAGATCGCGAACGCGATCGACACCAGTGCCAGCCACCTTCGGTTGAGCGTAGAGGTGACTGTGGATGCCTCGACGAGGGACTCGCTGCAGCAGGCCTCCGACAACGCCAAGGCGTCGTCATCGGTGACCGACCTGTAGGAGGGGCCCTGGCGCCCGGGTAGGGGTCGGTCGGCTCTCCCTCTACCGGCGAAGCGAAACGAGACCAATCCCAGGGCGGCACGGGATCGATGAAGCCCTGCGTCTTGCCGCCTCGGATGTCCCGCCGGACGATTCCATCCTCTACGAACGTCGAGACTTCAGTGTGGTCGGCACCAAGGTGGCCCTCCGCGACGAACCTGGGATGACCGGGTGGTGAGGGTCCACCGCTGAGGCTGGGGCCTCCACGAATCTCGTGACTATCTGACGGTCCGAGAAACGGGAGGCCCTGGTGGTCGACGGTACAGCGGTGTGGTTCGGCACGGCCGGCTTCGAGGTGCTGGCTCTGGTCGATGACGGTGTGGAGCTGGCGGTGGATGTCGAGACGACGCCTGCGGCCGTGGGCTGCTCGAGCTGTGGCACACGGGCGGTGCCCAAGGATCGACGGTGGGTGACGTTGCGCGACGTGCCGGCGGGACGGCGATTCGTCCGCCTCCGCTGGCGCAAACGCGTCTGGCGCTGTGTCGACCCCGACTGTGAGGTCAACACGTGGACCGAGCAGTCCGAGCTCGCCGATCCTCGTCGGGTGCTCACCGCCAGGGCGGCCGAGTGGGCCACCGACCGGGTGGAGGCGATCGAGGGGACGCCGACGTCGATCGCCCGTGGGTTCGGGGTGGCGTGGTCGACGGTGTGGTCTGCTGTTGAGCGAATCGGCACTCAGCGCATCGACGACCCCGCCAGGGTGGGCCCGGCGTCGATGGTCGGCTTCGACGAGACGGTCATGTCGCCGGCGTCACGGCGGCGTCGACGGCGCTTCGTCACCGCTGTGGTCGACGTCGGCAGCGGCCAGCTACTCGACGTGTTCGAAGGCCGAGACGCCAAGGACCTGCGGGCGTGGATGACGGCCA
>Ga0183260_10000054_pt1 | contig 76198 bp, 67 predicted proteins | sample AntDrymUQ4972206_2_FD_129768 | JGI IMG/M metagenome (GOLD analysis project Ga0183260, IMG submission 129768) | Polar desert sand microbial communities from Dry Valleys, Antarctica - metaG UQ497 (22.06) (version 2) (version 2) | ecosystem: Environmental > Terrestrial > Soil > Desert | place...
GGTTGGTAATGGTTTATCATAAACGATTTTTGCTGAAGTTTCGGAAATTAGTAAATCCAGGTCATTCAATACTCTTTTGAAAAGATCATCAAGGTTAGATTCAGAAAATTCTTTTACACTATGCGCCACTTTTGAATATTCCAAAACCTCTTTTATTAATTGGGACATACGTTCGGCTGACTTATTTATTTTTTCTACCAGCTCTTTTCCCTCATCAGGGAATGTTTCCTTGTACCGTTGACTTAATAATGTAGTAAACGTTCTGATCTTCCGCAAGGGCTCCTGCAGATCGTGCGAAGCAATGGATGCAAATTGCTGCAGGTTTTCATTGGAGTACGTTAATTCACTATTCGCTTCCTTTAATTCTTTTGTTTGCATCTCTACTTGCCGCACCAGTTCATCTGCAAAATGCTTTTGCGCTTTGTCAAGCAAATCTCTTTCAGTAATGTCGTGTATGGCCAATAAGATCAACTGTTCCTGGTTGATTTCGTTTATTATTTGCCGGGCATTAAGTTCTAATACCTTTGGCACTTTTGATGGGGAAACAACTGTGATTTGTAAACCTTCAAAGTAAGATTGGTTGGGAATTATTTTTTGAAAACGTTCCAGCAAGCCGGGTACATTCCAAAAACCATTTTGCCATTGAAAAAACATCTTTCCTTCCAATTCTTTCTCGTTTGCTTCAAATCTTTGATAGAAAGATTTATTTGCACTTTTAATGCGAAACTCATTGGTGAGTACGAGCATGGGTTCGTGAAGTGTAGCTATAATGGCTTCGGCATATTTGCGGGTATAGATTATTTGTTCATTTCGCTCAATCAATTCACTATTCAGCACCGTTAATTCTTCGTTCGTACTTTGAATTTCTTCTTTAGTTGTTTCGAGTTCTTCATTCAGCGTTTGTAATTCCTCACTGCCTGATAATAACTCTTCATTTGCACTTTGCAGTTCTTCGTTGGCAGCTTCGTGATTTTCTAATACGTTCCGCATTTCTTCACGGGCCTGAACCAGTTCTTTTTCTAATTGTTCAATACGATCTGAATGAAAATCTATGTCTTTATTGCCTGAAGTGACCTTTCTTTTTTTATTTGATATAGTAGTATTGGCTAGCGGAGGATCATCCCAAAAAGAAACTAAAAAATAAGATTCAACAGTATTGGTCAGGGGGATTACTTCTATGTTCACACTGCGGTCACCTTTTTCCAGAGGTACACTTTCTTTGATAACGGATTTATTAGTTGTTCTGGCTTTATCAAAAGCGATACGTAATTCGTAAGCCAGGCCTTCTTTAGCCATCTTTAAAATGGAATGGCTGGCTTTACCGGGAGCAGCTTCCAGGAAATCGCCGGTAGCCCCCCTGAACTGAACGATATCGAGCTGCTCATTTACGATTACACCAACGGGCGCATACTTAAGCAATATGGCCTCATTAGCTGCCTTTTGAAAATCATCGTTAACTGTTTTATCTTTCTTCAGGCTCTCATCATTTCTTTTAAAAGCTTTTTCATTTTGTGCCGTCGCCACGGGCATATATTTTATCAGAGTAGATGATTTTTTAAAAAATTTTTCTTGTTTATATAAGGGAATAAATTGCTCCGACAAAATACTTGTGGACTCAGAATGTCCTAAAAAAAGTACGCCCCTGGGGTTGAGTGCGTAATGAAATGTTGTCAAAGCTTTTTTCTGAAGATAAGGCTCCATATATATAAGCACATTGCGGCAACATATAAGATCCATTTTAGCAAAAGGGGGATCTTTCAGGAAGTTATGGTGTGCAAAGACGCACATTTCCCTTATCATTTTATTGAGCTGGTATTCCCCGTTTATTTTAGTAAAATAACGGTTTATCTGTTCATCAGAAATCCCGGCAATATCTCTTTTATTATAGAGACCTCTCCTGGCTTTATTAATGGATTGCTCTGAAATATCAGATGCAAAAATTTGAATAGATGGAGACACTTTATCCTGAAAATACTGGTGAAGGCAAATAGCTACAGAATAAGCCTCTTCACCGGTAGAGCATCCTGCCACCCACACACGGACAGGATCTTTTTCAGTTTTATCTTTCAATAAATCAGAAAGAATTTTTTGGCCTAAAACTTCAAATGATTTTGCATCTCTGAAAAATGCAGTTACAGGAATCAAAATGTCTTTCAATAAGGCATCCTGCTCTGATTTATTTTCAAAAAGGAAATTCTGGTATTCCTTTATCTTTTCTAATTTATTGATTGACTTACGCCTTAAAATGCGCCGGCGGATTGTGCTTTGTTTATAGTATGTAAAATCAACCCCGCATTTTGCTTTAAGCAATCCTATTACCTGCTTAAAAAAAACATCTTCGTTTACTTCTTCGGTATCAAAAACAGTTTCATCCATTTTAAAATTATGCGACAATTCGATCAAATGAGCCGGAATGTCGCGGGGAGGAAGAATAAAATCCACTACTTCAGAATTGATTGCGCTTTGGGGCATAGCGAAATAAGCGGATGAAGCTTCATCCTGAGCTATGGTAATGCCACCTTGATCTTTTATTGTTTTCAATCCTATAGTACCGTCCGTACCTGTTCCTGAAAACACGATGCCGATTGCAAAATTTTGATGTATTTCGGCAAGAGAAGAAAAAAACACATCAATAGTATTAATTCTTTGACCTTTTGATAGAGCGTCGAGGTGAAGTACCCCGTCATTTGCAGTCAGGTAGCGATTAGAAGGGATAATGTAGATATGGTTGGGCAGCACTTTTATTTTATCAATAATTTCAACTACAGGTAATTTTGTGGATTTTTGGAGTATTTCCGTGAGCATGCTTTCATGCTGAGGCGCCAGGTGCTGTACTAAAATGTAGGCCATCCCGGAATTTTCGGGAATGGCTTTTACCAATTCCTTAAACGCATCTAAACCACCAGCAGATGCGCCTACGCCTACTACAGGAAAAAGGTTTTTGGAAAGTATTTTGGTTGGTTGGTTTTTTTCTATAGACATAATAGTTAAGTGCTTCCGGAGGGGTAAATCTTAAAAAGTACGAACTGTTCGTGGACCAAGAATTGGGGATTTAAAAGATATTCCGGCTGTTAGCTAATTGAGTAAAAATAAAATGATTACACATATCAATAATAAGACAATTAAGTAATAAACTCCTTCATTGAAATAAGAATTACTGTGAGAATTATGATAAATAATTTGAAAATAGTATGATAGTTTCAATACTCCTGAATTTAGATTTGCAATGGTTTTTCAAAGGATATTGGATTTTAAACCGAGCTGGATTTCTATCCGGCTCTTTTTTTAAAAAAACGTGTTTGCTATTTATTTCAACCCCCTCTACGCTTATTATTAGGGTTTTTAAAAACAAGCCAAAAGCGCACAGACACTGGCTTATTTAAATAATGGTGATGTTCCTTTGCAATCTTAAATGATTTATCGTGCAGTCAAGCTGCCCGGAAATATATAAGAACAGTTTATACTATCCCGGGGAAAAAGTAAATACATGGTTATATATGAAAATTAATTTGAAACGCGGCTATGTAGGGGGTTCTAAAATCAGGAAATGGAAGAGCTTAAATCATTGCATTTCGGTTATTACGAAATGTTGAATACATTAGATATAAATGACAGAATCCATAGTATATAGACTTAAACACCATTGATACCAAACGTTTGCCGATTTTTAAAACGTAGATAACGGAGAAAACCCAAAGATTTCGTGTACATTTGCATCCCGTTTGAAAAAACGGATATTGCTTAAAGAGGCTCCCAAAGTGCTTCCCTGTGGAAACCGCCTCAAGGGCTACATTTATAATTGCATGCAATAATGCCAAAGGTGAAAACCAATTCAAGCGCTAAAAAACGCTTTAAGGTAACCGGTACAGGAAAGATCACACATCAGAAATCCTTTAAACGACACATCCTTACCAAAAAATCAAAAAAACGTAAAAGAGCTATGCGAAAGGATGGTGAAGTTGCAAAATCGCACATGCATTTTGTACAGCGCCTGCTGGGATTGAAATAAAGCCCTGAGAATTGAGTTATCTCGCATAACTACAAACTAAAAACTACAAACTCTAAAATTCTTAAAATATGCCTCGCTCAAAAAATGCCGTTGCTTCCAGAGCACGCCGCAAAAGAATATTAAAACAAGCCAAAGGCTTTTATGGTAAACGCAAAAACGTTTATACCGTTTCCAAGAATATAGTAGAAAAAGGAATGACCTATAGCTATGTAGGTCGTAAACTTAAGAAAAGAGAATACCGCCGACTCTGGATTGCACGTATCAATGCTGCTGTCCGCGAAGAGGGGCTTACTTATTCACAGTTTATGAATCTATTGAATACTAAGAACATTGGTCTGGATCGTAAGATGCTGGCTGATCTTGCAATGAATAACCCGGAGAGCTTTAAGGCACTCATTGCCCAGGTAAAATAGACTTCGAATATGATTACAATTTCAACCGTGTTGTTTGTATTAACGATGCGGTTTTCTTTTTGTATAAACCTATACTTTTGTAAAGGCACACCATGAGTTTACTGAACAACCCATTTTAGTTTAATGAATAATTCCTACCGCGGTCTCGTAGAGCAAACATTCAATTTCCCGCAGGAAGGTTTTGAGTTAAAGGATGATTACCTGCAATTCAACGGCCTGGATATAAAAGCGCTTATTGAAAAATATGGTACTCCATTGAAATTGTCTTACCTGCCCAAGATCGGTATGCAGATCAATAAGGCAAAAGAAATGTTTGCCAAAGCCATCAAAAAGCATAAGTATGAAGGACAATATTTTTACTGTTACTGTACCAAGAGTTCACACTTCAGTTTTGTAGTGGAAGAAGCTTTGCAACACGGAATACATCTGGAAACTTCGTATGCTTATGATCTTGAGATCATCAAAAAACTCTATGAAAAAAAGCGTATTACAAAAGATGTTTTTATAATATGTAATGGATTTAAACAAAAAGGATACACCAGGCGTATAGCCGCTTTATTAAATGCAGGATTTAAAAATGTAATTCCGGTGTTAGATAATAAAGAAGAATTGCTGGCATACCAAAAGTCTGTGAAAGCACCTTTCAAACTGGGCATTCGGGTAGCTGCAGAGGAAGAACCCAATTTTCCGTTTTATACTTCGAGGCTCGGTATAAGGGCAAAAGATATTCTAGAATTTTATGTGGACCATATTGAAGGGTATGAGAATAAGTTTCAACTCAAGATGCTGCATATCTTTTTAAACAAAGGCATTAAAGATGACATTTATTACTGGTCTGAACTTAATAAAATCATTAACCTTTATTGCCAGTTAAAAAAGATTTGCCCGGAGCTGGATTCCATCAATATCGGCGGTGGATTTCCTATCAAACATTCTTTAGGCTTTGAATACGACTACCAGTTTATGATCACTGAAATAGTCGGCAATATTAAAGCAGCCTGCAAGCGAAACAAAGTACCCATGCCGGATATCTTTACTGAGTTTGGGAGTTATACTGTAGGAGAAAGCATGGCGCATATTTACAGCGTGATCGGTGAAAAAGCACAGAACGACCGCGAGACCTGGTATATGATTGATTCATCTTTTATTACTACTCTACCTGATACTTGGGGCATTGGTGAACGGTTCCTCTTACTTCCCATCAATAAATGGGACCAGGAACCCCAAAGAGTTGTTTTGGGTGGCATTACCTGCGACAGTCATGATTATTATGATTCTGAGGAACACATAAATGAAGTGTTTCTTCCTAAAACGACAGGTGATGAACCCTTGTATTTAGGCTTTTTTCATACAGGCGCTTATCAGGATCAGATTAGTGGATATGGCGGAATAAAGCATTGCCTTATACCATCACCCAAACATGTGATTATCGAGCGGGATAAAAATGGTAAGCTTGTTGACTGGCTTTATGCAAGAGAACAGTCGGCACAAAGCATGTTGAAGATATTGGGTTATATAAAATGAAAACCCGCCAACGCGGGTTTAGATGGTTTTTTTTAGGAAATATTATTGATTTTTTCTCCCAAGAATACGTTTTCTTGCTTCCTCATCATTTGCACGTTGATCTCTTCTTTGGTCGTCGCTTACTGTTGGTCTGGAATCCCGTGGAGTATAATGGTTGTTGTTGTTTGAATAGTTTCTGTTGCTATTATAATAGCTTCTGTTTCCATTATAATAATTGCGGTCGTAACCATAATTATCTATGGATGAATAAGTATTTGAAGGATAAACATAAAAATATTTACCAGAATACCTATCACGTACAAGAATAGGGGCATTGTTGCTATAATAAGAATCTGTATTCCTGTATCTATCATTATAAGATCGGGTCTGGTAATCATCAGTGGTATCATGAATAGTAGAACAACCAACTAAAAATACCATCAACAAAGCCGTTCCGACCATTGATAATATTGAAGTCTTTTTCATATTTTTTAAGATTTATCTTAATTAATCAAAATCAAAACCAAAATCTCTTAAAATGCCATGTATGAAATGGATATTTACTCTTTTAACATTTCTCAGTCTTAAAGCTTTTTCCCAACCTGAAAATGAACTTGTGAAAATTCCGATTAACAATCTGTTTGAAGGGATGAGACTTTCAGATACCGCCTTATTAAAAGCTGCTTTTGCCCCTTCAGCGATCTTACAAACTATTACCAAAAGCAAAGAAGGCAAAGTGGATGTTTGAACGGAGGTTATCAAAGATTTTATCACTTTTATTGCAAAACCTCACCCTGAAATTTATGATGAGCGTATACATTTTGAAGTCATCAGGGTTGATGCAGATCTTGCCGTAGTATGGACACCATATAAATTTTTTGTAGGTAAAAAATTCAGCCATTGCGGTGTCAATTCTTTCCAGTTAATAAAACTTAATGGCAATTGGAAGATTCAATATCTGATAGACACACGCAGAAAAGAAGGTTGTGATAAAATAAAAACCCTTCGGTAGTACCGAAGGGGCTCAAAATAATCCACATATTAATATAAGAATTACTGAACAGTGATTTGTTTCGTTTTCATTGTGACCTCAGGCCTTTTTGGGAGGTTTACAGTTAAAATACCATTGATATATTCTGCAGAAATCTGATCTACATCTATGTTTTTATCAAGGCTAAATGACCTATGAAATGACGGAAGGGTAACATTGCCTTCAGGATTGTACCCAATGAACCCACCTACATACCTATAATGCAGGTTATAGCCGAACGTTCAAGGGTAATGCCTCTCTCCTCAAGTATTTTATATCATTTTCATTTGGCTGATCTGATTTGCTCTCGGCAGAAATTGTCAACGCATTATTATCCAGATTCATTTTAAAACCTTCTTTCGTAAATCCTGGTGCTGCTACTTCTAATTGATATCCGGATTGAAATTCCCGCACGTTGACAGGAACAGAAGAATGGGTTTCGCCTGCTTCAAAGTCGTCTTTATAAAATGAAGCAGGTTGAAAAAAATCGCTCATAAATCTATTCAGATTCACTGAAGCGGGGTGGTTTTTAAATTTTACAAGTGTCATAGTTTTAAGTTTTATTAAAACACTTTTTTACAAAAGACATACCTGTGCATTTTTCCGAAAAATTATCTGACAGCACGACTTATCACATAAAATATATCTGTCAAATTTTCCTAATGTTTTTCGCGTAAATGTTATAATAACAGTTTGGTTACCTTTGCAAAAATTTAAAAAAATGTATCCGATAGAAATAGTGCAACCGATGAAAGAAGAACTCACTGAAAATGGGTTTGTTGAGTTGATGACAAGTAGTGAAGTGGAAGAACAATTGACAAAAGAAGGTACCACACTGGTAATGATCAATTCTGTGTGTGGATGCTCTGCTGGTACGGCACGGCCAGGTGTATTAATGGCGGTCACCAATACTTCAAAGAAACCTGATTACCTTGCTACTGCATTTGCTGGTTATGATACGGAAGGTGTGCAATCACTTCGTCAGCACCTGATGCCTTACCCACCCTCATCGCCTGCTATTGCTTTATTCAAAAATGGTGAACTGGTTCATTTTATAGAACGCCATCAGATAGAAGGAAGATCAGCACAAATGATAGCTAATAACCTCATCAGTGCTTTTGAACAGCATTGCAATTAAATACGTTTTTCTTTTGTGCTTGCCCCTGCAGTTCGTTTCCTTTTTTAACTTTTAAAATACTTATGTATCCCAACCTGTATTATGCTTTCAAGGATTTGTTCGGTTTGGAAATAGCCCCCTTACGCTTTGTCAATTCATTCGGTTTTTTTGTTGCTATAGCCTTTCTAACTGCAGCAACATTGTTGGGATATGAATTAAAAAGAAAAAGCAGCGCTGGCTTATTACACCCGACTGAAGAAAAAGTTAAGGTGGGAGAAAAGGCTACTATTACAGAATTACTTTTAAATTTCTTCCTCGGCTTTGTTTTAGGTTATAAAGTACTTGCCTTGTTTTTTTTAAATGCTGAAGAAACTCAAGATCCCCAGGGTTTTATATTTTCTTCTTTAGGAAACTGGCCGCTCGGTATTGGTTTGGGTTTACTCTTTGCCGGCTTAAAATGGTGGGAAAAGAAAAAAAGACAATTACCAACTCCCGAACAAAGAATTGTGCGTATCTGGCCACAAGATAGAGTAGGCGAAATCACGATATTAGCTCTGATTTTTGGATTGTTAGGAGCTAAGCTTTTTGATATTTTTGAAAATTGGAGCGATTTCATAAAACGACCTGCTGACTATTTATTATCCCCGGCGGGGTTGACCTTCTATGGAGGACTCATATGTGCTGCTATTGCCATAATCATTTTTGCAAGGAAGCATAAAATTTCGTTAAGACATTTGGCAGATGGTTTGGCAGCTCCTCTAATGATCGCCTATGCTATCGGCCGTATTGGTTGTCAGGTTTCAGGAGATGGGGATTGGGGTATAGTGAATACAAATCCTAAGCCTGTAAGCTGGATACCCGACTGGATGTGGGCTTATAATTTTCCGCATAATGTGAATGAAATAGGAATACCAATACCTGGATGCATTGGCAAGTTTTGTAATCAATTACCTCAGGCCGTTTATCCTACAGCTTTTTATGAAACAATCATCTGTCTTATTCTTTTCGCCATTTTATGGGCTCTCCGCAAAAAAATAAAACCTTATGGTGCCCTGTTTGCTCTTTATCTCATCCTTAATGGTATCGAAAGATTTTTGATTGAAAAGATCAGGGTTAATAATGAATTAAATATTAATGGCTTTACTCCGACTCAGGCAGAGATTATTGCCTTTGCCCTTATCCTTTTAGGAATTGCCTTATGGATTTTTCTTATTCAAAGGAATAAGGTCGATACGGTAAGTGTTACTAAACCTGTTTGATTTTTACCATTTGTTTTTATCTTCTTCAGCCTATATGGGTTACATCTTCAGTAAAGTAGTATAATAATTGTAGATAACTATTAACGTAAATCATTATGAGGTTTCGGTTATAAAATTTAACTTTGCAAAGGCTTCTTGTATTTTGTACACATTCCAATTTTACCTTGCAAAAATCGTTTTATCGTCACTTCCTATTTAAATTTAAGTAAAACATTATGCGGCAGCTCAAAATTGCTACCCAGATCACCAACAGGGATTCGCAGGCAGTAGAAAAATATCTTCAGGAAATTTCGAAAATTCCTATGATCACCCCGGAAGAGGAAACCACGCTGGCTCAGCGTATAAAAATGGGGGATCAAAGGGCTTTGGATAAATTAGTTCAGGCCAACTTACGTTTTGTGGTTTCTGTGGCAAAGCAATATCAACACCAGGGTCTTTCTTTAAGCGATCTTATTAACGAAGGAAATCTTGGTTTAATCAAGGCTGCTCAGCGATTCGATGAAACTAAAGGTTTTAAATTTATTTCCTATGCTGTTTGGTGGATACGACAATCCATTTTGCAGGCATTAGCGGAACAAGGACGTCTGGTAAGATTACCTCAGAATAAGATCGGTACTTATAATAAAGCAAACAAAGCTTACATGGCTTTCGAGCAGGAGCATGAAAGGGAACCCAGTACAGAAGAGCTTGCTGACATCCTGGAGATGAGCGAAACAGAAATCAACAACATTTTTCAAAGTAATACACGCCATACTTCTTTAGATGCACCAGTACATGAGGCTGAAGATGTAGCCATGGGCGATCTCTTAGAAGGCAGCGATGATACTGATGAGGATGTAATGAAAGATTCCTTGCGCAATGAAATCCGTCGTGTGTTAAAATCGCTTTCACCAAGGGAAGCAGAGATCGTAAATGCTTATTTTGGATTGGATGGGGAGAATGGCGTTACTATTGAACAGATAGGACAGAAATATGATCTTACAAAAGAAAGGATCCGGCAGATTAAAGAAAGAGCAATCAAAAGGTTACAAAAAGCACGATACAGCAATGCATTGAAAGCATATTTAGGGTAAACTCTAATCTGCAATTCAAACTAAAATAAAAAGATATGTTATTGAAACAGCCCCGATGTAAAAACCGGGGCTGTTTTTATTATTTTTGACATTCATGAAAACCAGTGTTTTATTATTATTATCATTTACCGCATTCATTATCACAGGTTGTGAACGTGCCGTTGACTTTGAATTAGATGAAGCTAAACCAAAACTAGTAGTTGAAGCTACAATTGAAAACGATCAGCCTCCCATTGTTATTTTAAGTAAATCACTTAATTATTTTGGGAAGATCAGCCCCCAGATTCTTGCAGAAAGTTTTGTACATGGCGCGGTAGTTACTATTGCAAATGCTACAAATAAATATGCATTAAAAGAATATGCTGTGCCCATCGCTGGAGGGTATAATCTTTATTATTACAGCACTGATTCAGTTATGCAGGCAACCAATCCATTTATCGGAAAAGTAAATAACAAATATGAATTGAGTATTTTACTTGATGGTACTAAATACGACGCTGTTACCACCATTCCTAATATCACCAAACGTATAGATTCGATATGGTGGAAATCTGTTCCCTCAGATACTACGGGGCGAGTGAATGTAATGTTGCGTGCAACTGATCCAAAAGGGTTTGGAGATTATGTCCGCTACTTTACTAAAAAAAATCGTGAAAGGTTTTTGCCTGGTTTTACCTCTGCTTATGATGATGCAGTAATTGACGGCACTTCTTATGACCTTGAGGTAGAGCCAGGAATAGATCGTAACAGAGGATTCGATGAAGACAAACGTTCATTCAAAAGAGGCGATACGGTCACTTTAAAATTGAGCAATATAGATAAAGCCACTTTCGATTTTTGGCGGACCATGGAATATACATACAGCTCAGTCGGCAATCCATTTTCTTCACCTATTACGGTAATTGGTAACATTAGTAATGGAGCGTTGGGTTACTTTGGAGGATATGCTATTCAATATCGCTCGATCATTATTCCCAAGTAACCATCAAGGGCGAGTTTCAATTCAAGTTATTTATTTACGCCTAAATTTGACGACCCTAAATTTTTAAGGTACAATGGAAAATAACATTCCAGAAAAAGTGCAATTACTCATCATAGGTTCAGGGCCTGCTGGTTATACTGCTGCAGTGTATGCAGCAAGAGCGAATTTGAAACCTGTATTATACCAGGGTATTCAACCGGGTGGCCAGTTAACCATTACGACCGAAGTTGAGAACTATCCTGGTTTTCCTGATGGCGTACAGGGGCCCGAACTAATGATACATTTTGAGAAACAGGCTCAACGAATGGGTGCGGATCTTCGCTATGGTTTAGCTACAAAAGTTGATTTTAATTCAACTCCATTCCGCGTATGGATAGATGAGGAAAAGGAAATTACTGCAGATGCAGTAATCATTGCTACAGGTGCATCTGCCAAGTGGCTTGGTATAGAGAGCGAGCAAAGATTAAATGGACATGGAGTAAGTGCCTGTGCTGTGTGTGATGGATTTTTTTTTCGCGGAAAAGAAGTGGCTATTGTAGGTGCCGGTGATACTGCTGCAGAAGAAGCACTTTATCTTTCTAAGCTTTGTTCTACCGTGCACATGTTTATTCGTAAAGATCAAATGCGTGCAAGTAAAATAATGCAGGAAAGAGTAAAGGCAACACCGAATATCAAGATCTACTGGAATACAGAAACAGAGGAAATACTTGGCGAAAAACTCGTAGAAGCTGTACGTATAAAAAATACCGGTTCGGGAGAAACAACTACTATACCTGTCAAAGGATTTTTTGTAGCCATCGGCCATCATCCTAATTCAGATATTTTCAAACCTTATTTGAAAATGGATGATGCGAATTACATTCAAACAGTTCCGGGTACTTCACAAACCAACATCGAAGGCATTTTTGCATCCGGCGATGTGCAGGATAAAATATACCGTCAGGCAGTCACCGCTGCAGGTACTGGCTGCATGGCTGCCTTGGATGCAGAACGTTATCTTTCCGCAAAAGGGTTACATTAGTTCAGAATTTTTTCAGTCATTATGCCTTCAATCATTACTATTGAGCTACAAGGAATGCGTCTCTGCGGCAAGCATGGCTTATACCTGGAAGAATCGAAGTTGGGCAATGAGTTTGAACTGGATTTGAAAATTTCTTTTAAAACACCAAAAAAAAATCTAACTGAAGTACAGGATACCATAGATTATGTGCAGGTTTTTCAAATCGTAAAAGCTCAATTCAAACAAGAAGAAAATTTGTTGGAAACATGTGCTATCAAAATAGCAGAACGGTTATACACTGAATTCAATAAAATAACTAAAATACAAATCCGCATAAAAAAATTGGCTCCACCTATAACCAACTTTACGGGATCTGTGGGCATCACTTATACGAGAACGTTCAAATAAACTATGCAAACTTTTCTTCTCTTTCTTTTTAGTTTTTTGTATATAAGTTCCGCTGCCCAAACAGAAGCTCAGTAGATGTCTCATGCTGAAAAACAAGAAATAGCAGTTGATGGAGAGGGCTTTGAATCTTTTAGAATTGGCTAAAGCTTATAATCAGAATGAACAAAAATCAAAAGCGATTGCAATTTTGAAAACGCTTCCATCCATCTCCAATAGAATTATGGACGATATACGCATCAAATAAGAGGGTGCTGTTTTACTTAAAAAACTAATGAATTGAAAATGCTGATAACAATGCCAACCTGGGCAGCAGGACATTGTCTCTATACCACCTTTTTTCTCCAGCGGTTGCTTTTTATATACCAATAAGAACCTACAAATAAAATAGTCCAGTAGAGCACTTCTGACATCCACCCCCAAAATATAGAAAGTTGGTAAATTTCCAACGCCAGATAAACATATATGCAATACACGAATATTGCCGACAGTTCGATCAAAAAAGTAACACTGCTATTGCCTGTGCCTGTTACTGCATTGAACCAAATGTTTGCAAAGGACATCAATACCATCGCGAATGCTATGAGGCGCATAACAGGTATGCCAGCCTGTATAAATGCTTCATCAAGTCCGTAGATTGAAAGATAACTATGTGGAAACAGATTCAGTAACAAACAAATCACAAGCGATATACCTACACTGATCTTCATTATCTTATTAATCAGTGGAGCCACTTCATCTTTTTTACCCTGGCCTATTACATTGCTCACCATGCTATTGGTAGCAGAAGATAATGCCCATACAAATACTCCAAAAAATCCAAATATATTCCGGATCGCATTTGAGACTGCCATCCCTGTTTGATTGCTATTGCGCTCTACGAGCAAAAAAAAGAAGAACCAACTTGCAATACTCATGGCATGCTGGAGTACCAATGGACCTGAAATTTTCAAAATAGATTTTGAAATCTTTGCATTCCATTCTAAATTTTTCCATAAGGAGAATCTTTGATTCATTCCTTTTCCCCGTATTACGAGGAAGATCACAAATAAACCCATCATCTCGGATAAGATGGAAGCATACGCTGCACCATTAAAACCCAATTGAGGAAAACCGAATTGGCCGAAAATAAGTGTATAGTCGAAAAATACATTGCTGATGGCTTCTGCAATAGTACCCGCGACCAGGTAGCGGCTTTGGTTAGTGCCTACAAGAAAAGCGTTCCTCATTTGATACAAATAGAGAAAAGGAAGTCCCCAGATACGTATATTTAAAAATGAAATAGCTTTTTGATAAGTGACATCAGAGTGAAGGTATGTACGTAAAATAAGAGGTGCAACCAGAATGGTAAATAAAATACCGGTAGCGGCTATTGCAAAAGAAATGAAGACACCATGTTGAAATACTTTTCCAATCTCTTCCGGGCGATTTTCACCTGCCCGTCTTGAAATCAATGCCTGGAGGCCATTATTCAATCCATAGCCTATGCCGGCGAAAATGAGATAATACACACCTGTAATACTTGCAATGGCAAGTGATTCTTCACTTAAATGCCCTAAAAAAATATTATTAATGATGAAATTGAATTGCGGAACCAGGATGGCAAAACTAATTGGCAATGCAATTTTTAAAATCTGCTTATAACTTACATTTACCTGGAGTATATTTTCCATTTCTAAAAATGGGTGCAAACTTATGCAAAGGTTAATGGCTATAATGCATTAACAGAAATGCTTACTTTGCAAAAAAATAATTGAATACACTTTTTAAAATAAATGGAAGCACCCCAAAAAGAGATGATGACATTTTGTTATGTGAATGGGGCGAAAATTTTTGCATTACCACGCTATACCAACCTGAAACAAAAACACTTCATGAACTCAAATATTTTACATTCGAACTTTTGACTGATGGTGTTACAAATGAAATATTAGCCTTCCGGGAGTTCGCAACAAACGGGAAAATCTATATCTGCTCCTCATTTCCCCAAGCCCTTCTGATCCCTAAAAAATTATATAAAGAAAATGTTGATTTACTATCACCAATTTACGGACTGAATTACAAAGAAGCACACAGTGAATTTATAGGCGAGTGGCAGCTATATAATAATTATGGGTTGCCAACATCTTTGTACAAAAGATTACAGGAATCATTTCAAAACATAGAGTTCATACATTCCTATACTGCATCTCTTAAAGCCTACAATGACGTAGAGGCAGAAAACCAGGTTAGTATTCATTTTAGCCCAAAAAATTTCAGTGTAATTGTAAAAAAAAATGGTCAGTTTCTTTTAGCCCAAATGTATTTTTATAGTACGCATCTCGATGTGATCTACTATCTCTTAAAGATCTTTCAGGAATCTGGCCTGGATAATAACAGTAGTCAAATTATTTTATCAGGTTTGGTAGACGTGGATTCTACGATGTACAAAGAAATTCTCAGTTACTTTTCAAATGTAGATTTTCATGCAGTTTCGTCAATCCTTTTGGAAAATAATCCGCATCCATCTCATTTCTTTACTTCTGTTTCTAATTTAGCAGCATGCGTATCATCAGCGGATCATTAGGAGGCCGGAGGATTAAACCACCTTCTAAAATGCCCTACACCAGGCCAACCACTGATATTGCACGGGAAGGATTATTTAATATTCTTCAAAACAAGATTGATTTTTCAGGCATGAAAACACTTGACCTTTTTGGCGGAACAGGAAGTATTAGTTATGAGTTGGCTTCAAGAGGCGCATCGGATATGACGATAGTAGAAAAGGATTTGGATATGTACTCGTTTATCAAAAAAACAGCTGAGGCTTTATCAATTGAAAATTGCAACGTTGTACGGTCCGATGTATTTAAATTTATTGCACAGTGTCTTGAATCTTATCATTTTATTTTTGCCGGACCACCGTATGCTCTACAAACAATTGATAAATTGCCAACCGCTATTTTTGAACAGGGGTTGTTGAAGAAAAATGGATGGTTCGTATTGGAACATACACCCCGCAACGATTACAAGCAATTTCCTTTTTTCAATTCATCCCGCAACTATGGAACAACAATATTTTCATTTTTCCTAAACCAAACCTGAATCACTCTCAAAGCATGCAAAAAAAAGAAATAAGAAAAATATACAGGCAAAAGCGTGATGATATGTCTGTTGGTGAAAAGCTTAAAGCAGATGATCTTATCCTCATTCAACTGCAAACAATTGAACTTCCTTTCTTATCACTTGTAATGAGTTTTTATCCATTAGAAGATAGGAATGAAATAGATACATTTTTAATTACAGATTACCTGCACTTTCGTAATCCGGCATTGCGCATAGCTTATCCTAAAACCGATCCGGCTAATAACACTATGAAAGCTATCGAGTGCACTGCAGATAGTTCTTTTGAGATGAATGAATTCAATGTTCCGGAGCCTATGCATGATGATGAAGTTGACCCCGCCGAAATTGAATTGGCTTTAATTCCATTATTAGCTTTTGATCACAAAGGTTTTCGTGTAGGTTACGGGAAAGGTTTTTATGATCGCTTTTTGAAAGATTGCAGAGACGATTGCATTAAACTTGGATTCAGCTATTTTGAACCAATTGAGTCCATAGAAGGTACGCATGAATTTGATGTACCTTTAGATATTTGTATTACCCCGCAACAGGTCTATGTTTTCTAACTGGTTTTTGAAGTCATTCCGGATATTATTACTTCCTTTTGCAATTTTATTTTGGCTTCTTATTAAGCTGCGCAACTGGGCTTTTAGCGTAGGTATCTTCAAGTCAGTTTCCTTTGGTTTACCGCTTATATGTGTGGGCAATCTTTCGGTAGGAGGCACCGGCAAATCACCAATGGTTGAATACCTGGTACTTCAATTAATGAATCGCTATAAAATAGCCACTTTGAGCAGGGGATATAAAAGAAAGACGAAAGGATATGCAATAGCTAATCCGCAGACTACAGCAATTGATATTGGCGATGAACCCATGCAGTTTCATAAAAAATTTCCTGAAGTGCCTGTAGCAGTGGGTGAAGAAAGGATTGTGGCAATACCTCAACTATTGCACGACCGTCCGGATACAGAAGTGATCATTCTGGATGATGCCTTTCAGCATCGTGCCATCAAATCAGGTTTTAATATCGTGCTTACAGATTTTAATAATTTATATACGAGGGATTTTTTTTTACCTACCGGAGACCTTAGGGATACACGACAAAGTGCAAAAAGAGCGCATGTGATTATTGTTACCAAATGTAATCCTTCTCTTTCTTCATATGAGAAAGAGGAGGTGATTAAGGAATTGAATACATTGCCTCATCAGCATGTTTTTTTTTCATCTATTATTTATGGAAAGCCATATCATATCACCGATCATACAAAGACCGATCTGGATAGTGATACAGATGCATTGCTTATTACTGGCATAGCCAAGCCACGTCATTTAAAAAATTACCTCGAAGAAAGGATTGACACATATTACATGATGCAATATGGAGATCACCACATTTTCTCCATTGATGACTGGAAAGACATTGTAAAAAAGTTTGATTCGATAGAAGCTGACAAAAAAATAATAATTACTACTGAAAAGGATGCAATGCGATTACTGAAGTTTGAAACAGAAATTGGCAAACTTCCTCTTTATGTATTACCTATACATACTAATTTTTTATTTGACGAAGGCAATGCCTTTAATGATTTAGTTTTTAAATTCATTGAAAATTTCAAACCGCCTGATTAATGGGAAGAAAAAACGAAAAGAAAACAAAACATAAATCTACACAGAATGATGCACATAAAGGTGTGTTGGAGATTACACGGTCAGGGGTTGGTTTCGTGATAGTGCAGGATCTGCACACAGATATACTGGTGCGGCCTAATGACTTTAATACCGCCATGCATGGCGATACAGTGCGGGTACAAGCCAGGCCTCAAAGGGATGGTAAAAAGCTGCAGGGAGAAGTAATACAAGTGATTGAAAGAAAGCAATCTGAGTTTATAGGCAGGTTGCAAATGAATAATTCAAACGCTTCTACACCTCTTGCTTCAGAAGAATATGCTGATGGTACGCAGTCAGCACAGAGTAGTAATCGGCCATCACGGGGGTTTGCATTTTTTGTGGTAGATGGCGAAAGGAAAATGCCCGACATATACATACCTGAGCAAAATTTCAACGGGGCCAGGGATGGCGATCGTGTAGTTGTAAAGATTACTGCATGGGAGCAGGGAGCAGGCAAACGCCCGGTAGGCGAAGTGGTAACCGTGCTTTCTGAAGAAGATGCCAATGATATAGCTATGAAGGAAATACTTTTAGAGAATGGATTTCCGCTGGGCTTCGATGATGAAGTATTGGAAGAAGCTACACGTATGCCTGACTTAATTTCTGAAGAAGAAATAAACATAAGAAAAGATTTCCGGGAGATACTGACATTTACAATTGACCCTGTAGATGCAAAAGATTTTGATGATGCCATTTCGATACGGGTTTTAAAAACGGGAAATTATGAAGTAGGTGTACATATAGCAGATGTGGCACATTATATACAGCCGGACACTAAGCTGGATGAAGCTGCTTATGAAAAGGCCACTTCAGTGTATTTGCCCGACAGAGTGAATCCAATGTTGCCTGAACATATTTCAAATGTATTATGTTCCCTTAGGCCTAAGGAGGATAAACTCACGTTTTCTGCTGTGTTTGAAATGACACCTAAAGGCCAAGTGAAAGAACATTGGCTGGGAAAAACAATCATTCATTCAGATCATCGCTTTTCATACGAAGAAGTGCAGGAAGTGATAGAAAACCAGGCAGGTCAATTTAGTGATGAAGTGTTGTTGCTGAATAGCATTGCACAACGTTTACGCAAAAAACGTTTTGACAGCGGCGCTATTAATTTTTCATCTACCGAAGTGCGTTTCAAACTGGATGAAAAAGGAAAACCCATTGGTGTAATGGTAAAAGAAAGCAAGGAAGCGCATCAGCTCATAGAAGAATTCATGCTTCTTGCCAATAAGTATGTAGCGCAAGACATTGCAAAGATCAAAATCAATAAAAAGTCATTGCCTTTTCCATATAGAGTGCATGATGTGCCCAGCGAAGAAAAGTTATTACCCTTCATGGCATTTGCCAAAAAGTTTGGACATAAGTTCGACACGTCCACTCCTCAGGCTATTGCTTCATCTTTCAATCAAATGCTGGCAGATGCACGTGGTACTCCACAGCAGCATGTATTAGAACAATTAGGTATTCGTACCATGGCCAAAGCAATTTACACATCTGAAAATATTGGACATTATGGGTTAGGCTTTGAAAACTATTGTCATTTTACATCTCCAATCCGGCGCTACCCCGATATTTTAGTGCACAGAATATTACTGCAGGTTTTGGAAAAAAATATTGTAGTTGATAAAAAGTTAGAGCAAAAGTGTAAACATGCCAGTGTGAAGGAGCGTGCAGCAATGGAAGCCGAAAGAGCAGCAAATAAATACAAGCAGGTAGAATACATGTCCGGCTATTTAGGACAAGAGTTTGAAGGAGTGATCAGTGGTGTAGCCGGTTTTGGTTTTTGGGTAGAAACAATTGAACATAAGTGTGAAGGCATGGTGACCATTACAAGTCTTGCTGAATATGACGACTTCAGATTAATAGCGGAAGATTATTGCCTGGTAGGTGCAAGAAGTGGCCGCAAATTCAGGATGGGGGACAGGGTGCGCATACAGGTGATAGCAGCAAGCCTTGATAAAAGACAATTGGATTACGAATGGGTACTGACTCCTCCCTCGGAGACATCGGATAAACTGATTTCAACAGTTAAAAGCAAGACCAAAGGTAAAAAACTAAATAGATGAAACGAAACTTCAAACAGGAACATTTTCAATTTACAAAGGGCTTATAATGCAAGCTTTCCTATGAGAAAATTTATAGATTTGTCAAAGCTGTTTATAGCGCAATTTGAGATTGAGCATTTTCCCTCTTCGCCTCCATCATTATATGATCCGAACCGGTATTTTTTAAAATTAGGTGGTAAAAGAATACGGCCCGTGCTGTGCCTAATGGGTAATGAATTATTTGATGACATCAGCCCGGATGCATTCAATGCAGCAAATGCGATTGAGCTTTTTCACAACTTCACACTTATTCATGACGATATGATGGATGAGGCACCATTGAGAAGAGGCATGCAGACCGTACATGAAAAATGGGGAAAGCATACTGCATTACTCGCAGGAGATGTAATGCTTGTTAAGGCTTATGATTATTTGAATAAGATTTCTTCGAATTATTTACGAAAGATCATTTTTCTTTTTAATAAAACTGCTACTGAAGTATGCGAAGGACAGCAGTTGGATATGGGTTATGAAAAAGTTGAACGGGTAAATTTTGACGATTACCTGCAAATGATCAATTTAAAAACCTCTGTGCTTCTTGCATCGAGCCTGCAGATAGGTGCGGTGATAGGTGGTGCAGGTGAACGTAATCAACTTCTGCTTTATGAATTTGGGCGCAAACTGGGACTGGCCTTCCAAGTACAAGATGATTACCTTGATGCATTTGGTGATCCCGAAAAATTTGGAAAACAGATTGGTGGTGATATAAAAGCCGGCAAAAAAACATTTTTACTAATACATGCTCTGGAAACAGCATCACCAGGTCAGGCAGCCGAACTATTAAGTAGTCTTTCTAATTACAAGAATGATAATATTGAATCTATTCTGAATATTTACAGGCAATGCGGTGTAGAGGAATGGGCTACACAACTTAAAGAGAAATACATTCAAGAAGCCTTTACACATCTTGATGATATTGCGGTGTTATCTAAAAGAAAACAACCTTTACAGGAGTTAGCAATGGGTCTCATTCAACGAGAATCTTAAGCTCTTTGTCAATAATTATTTATTTTTCAACAAATAACTGCTAATGGCACACCCACTTTTCAGAAGAAAGCCTATTCATGAGATAATGGAAGATAAGCAGGATGCCGAGGCGCATAAGCACGGGCTCAGCAGGATCCTGACTGTACGTGATCTCACCTTCTTTGGAATAGCCGCCATTATTGGGGCAGGAAGTTTCAGTAGTTTGGGTGGAGCGGTTTTCTCCGGCGGCCCGGGTGTTATGCTGCTTTTCATTATTTGCGGAATAGCATGTGCATTCACTGCCTTTTGCTATGCCGAATTTGCAAGCAGAATTCCCGTTGCAGGTAGTGCCTATACTTATGCGTATGCATCGTTCGGAGAATTATTTGCATGGATGATAGGTTGGGCCCTGATCTTAGAATATTCCATTGGTAATATTTATGTTGCTTTTTCCTGGAGCGATTATTTTACTTCTTTTCTAAGTAAATTAGATATCCACATTCCCGATTACCTCACCACCAGTTACATGGAGGCAAAAGGCTTGATTGCACAAAACACTACGAACGAGGAAGCACTGAGTGCCTGGAATACCGCCCCACAATTTGGTGGATTAAGAATGATCTTCGATCTGCCTGCATTGATCATCACGATATTAATTTCAATACTTGTATATAGAGGTATAAAAGAATCCAGAAACTTCAGCAACGTGATGGTATTGATAAAGCTCGCTGTAGTTATGTTAGTAATAGGAATTGGTGGAGCACTCATTTTTTCAAATGATCTGACTGGAAATTGGTTACCTGCTGACGATGTCGGTGTACGGTCATTTATGCCTAATGGTTTTGGTGGAGTGATGATGGCGGTGAGCGGTGTATTCTTTGCCTATATTGGTTTCGATGCAGTAAGTGTGTTGGCGGAAGAAAGTAAAAATCCGCAAAGAGATCTTCCGAGGGGTATGATGTTGTCTCTTGTCATTTGCACTGTCATCTATATTTTGCTCACCCTGGTACTTACAGGCGCAGTCAATTATCGAAAGTTTGAGGGTATTGGTGATCCGCTGGCATTCATTTTCGAACCACAAAATTTAAATGTAGGGTGGATGCAGTTTGTTGTAGCACTTGTGGCAGTTGTTGCCATGACAAGTGTAATGCTTGTTTTTCAAATGGGCCAGCCCCGAATTTGGATGAGCATGAGTCGTGATGGACTTTTACCAGATAAATTTCAGGAGATTCATCCCCGTTATAAAACCCCTTCTTACGCTACTATCATCGCAGGCTTGCTGGTGATTGTTCCGCTCTTTTTTACAGATAAGACTTTTGTACTTGACTTTACATCTATTGGCACTTTGTTCGCTTTTGTATTGGTTTGTGGAGGAGTTTTATTGATACCGCGAAAACAAAAAGTAGCCGGTAAGTTTCATCTTCCTTATATCAATGCGCAATACATTTTCCCATTTGTAATACTCGCTGCTATACTAATAGCGACATTGATTACTGGTAACTATTTTGGTGATAGTAGCAAAAGTGGAACAAGTTATTTTTCAGAATTATTCAATGGTGATTTTACTGATTACAGTGATTCATCCAATAACAACAATATTTTATTTCTTACTCCTGCGCAAAAGCTTACAACTATTATATTCTGGGTTGTTTGCCTGGCGCTTTCTTACCTTGCTTTTAGAAAAAAATATTCGCTTATTCCTTTGTTAGGTTTTACTTCCTGTTTGTATTTATTGACAGGCATGTCAGCTTCTAACTGGATGTGGTTTTCGGTCTGGCTTGCCATAGGGCTTGTAGTGTATTTTATATATGGTTATAGGAAAAGTAAGTTGAAGGTTGTGGAGGACAAGAGTTGATTAGTTGGTAAGTTGAAAAGTTGATAGGTTGAAATTTTGATAAGCGAACTTATATTTGAAACCCTGTTTATTATTGTTGGCAATATAATCTACTTGCTCATTGCCTTTTGCCAATTGACTTCCCTCTTAACTTTGTAAAATGAAATTTCAGCAGGGAGACCGTGTATTAGTGCTTCATTCCAATGAAGAAGGTGAAGTAGTGGATATCATCAACGATAAAATGGTAATGGTAGATGTGAGGGGAGTAAAATTTCCTGCTTACATAGATCAATTGGACTTTCCTTATTTCAAAGCATTTTCTGAAAAACGATTGTTTCCGGCCAAAAAAGAAAAGAAATATATTGATAATATAAATAAAGAAAAGAAAATTCCCCAAAGAATTGTTGACGGAGTGTGGCTATCATTTTTACCCATTTTCGAAACCGATGAATTTGGTGATGAATTGGTAGATGAACTGAAGATACATTTAATAAACCGCACTGAAACAGCTTATCATTTTCAATACAAATTACTTTTTTTTGGTAAACCTGATTTTGAATTCAAAGGAAAAGTAAAACCTTTTGAGGATTTTTATTTGCATGATGTTGCATTTTCAGAAATGAGTGACAGCCCTTCATTTCAATTTGAATTTTCATTGATACAGCCCCAAAAGGGTAAAGCAGAGTATTATGAGAGTGGAGTAAAGTTAAAACCTAAGCAGCTCTTTGATCGGATAGAAGAATTGAAACAAAAAGGAGAGGCGACATTTTCTTATAAATTATTTGAAATATTTCCTGATAACGCAAGTGAAGAAAAACTTCATTTTGACTCATTACTCGCCAAAGGTGTAAAGATTTACAATATTAAAGAAGTCCGTATGCATTTGCCTCCGGCACGTACTATTGTAGATCTGCATATCGAAAAATTACTGAATGACTGGAATGGACTAAATAATGCAGAAATATTAAATATACAATTAAGGGAATTCGATAAATGGTATGACCTTGCTGTAGCCCACCATCAGTCGCAACTGATCGTAATTCATGGGGTAGGGAAGGGGAGGCTCAGAGATGAGATACATGATATGTTACGTTTGAAAAAAGAAGTCAAAACATTTGTAAATCAATATCATCCATCTTTTGGATTTGGCGCTACTGAAGTATTTTTTCAGTACTAGGATTCAAGTCGCTCTAAGCAAACCAACTGACAAAAATGAAAAAATGACATTAAGCTAAACTGCTTTTGTCCGAATCAAAGAGGTATTTCCTAAGTTTATAGAGGAAGCCTGTAAATTTTTCCGTTTCCATCCAGATGGCACACATTTCGCCTAAGTTTGCACGCCGTTCAGGCATTCTCAAATTCTAAACTTAAAAATTTATACACGTATGGCTAACACAGTAAATGTTACCCCTCTGCACGACAGAGTAATTGTAAGACCTGCTGCAGCAGAAGAAAAATCTGCCGGAGGTATCATTATCCCCGATACAGCAAAAGAAAAACCTCAGCGTGGCACCGTTATCGCTGCCGGCCCTGGTAAAAAAGATGAGCCTGTAACTGTAAAAGAAGGCGACACCGTATTATATGGCAAATATGCCGGTACCGAGATCGCTATCGAAGGTGAAGACCTTTTGATCATGCGTGAAAGCGACATTTTAGCTATTTTATAATTGACACTACTCAATTATAATTGGTATTCATTTATCTGTTAACATTAAAATTTAAAATAAATCATGGCAAAGCAACTTTTTTTTGAAACTGACGCCCGTAATAAAATGAAAAAAGGGGTTGACGTTTTAGCAAATGCTGTAAAAGTAACATTGGGACCTAAGGGTCGTAATGTAGTAATCGAAAAGAAATTTGGCTCACCGCAAATAACTAAGGATGGTGTAACGGTAGCAAAAGAAATTGAACTGGAAGATGCTATTGAGAATATGGGTGCCCAGATGTTAAAAGAAGTTGCCAGTAAAACTTCTGATATTGCAGGCGATGGTACTACAACTGCAACTGTTTTGGCGCAAGCGATCATTACAGAAGGTTTAAAAAATGTGGCCGCAGGGGCAAATCCTATGGATTTAAAACGCGGTATTGACAAAGCTGTCAAGGCAGTTGTTGAGCATTTGCGTACACAATCTCAATCAGTAGGCCAGGACAATAGCAAAATTGAGCAAGTAGCTTCCATTTCTGCTAATAACGATAGCGAAATTGGAAAATTGATTGCACAGGCAATGGAAAAAGTTTCTAAAGATGGTGTTATCACTATTGAAGAAGCAAAAGGAATTGAAACAACTGTCGATGTGGTAGAAGGTATGCAGTTTGACCGTGGTTACATTTCTCCTTACTTTGTAACTAATAGTGAAAAAATGCAGACCGAGCTCGAGAATCCTTATATTCTTATTTATGATAAGAAGGTAAGCAGCATGAAAGACATTTTGCACATTTTGGAGAAAGTAGCCCAGCAAGGTGCTCCTTTATTAATTATTGCGGAGGACCTCGAAGGTGAAGCATTAGCGACATTGGTGGTAAATAAATTACGCGGCACATTAAAAGTAGCTGCTGTGAAAGCTCCTGGTTTTGGCGATCGCCGTAAAGAAATGCTTCAAGATCTCGCAGTATTGACAAAAGGTATTGTGATCTCAGAAGAGCAGGGATATAAATTAGAAAACGCTGATCTTACTTACTTAGGTCGTTGCGAAAGGGTGGTTATTGATAAAGACAATACAACTATCGTAGCAGGAAGCGGAGAAAAAGATGCAATCACCGGGCGTATCAATCAAATTAAATCTCAGATTGAGTCAACTACATCTGATTATGATAAAGAAAAATTACAGGAACGCCTGGCTAAATTAAGCGGCGGTGTAGCTGTCTTAAACGTTGGTGCTGCTACAGAGGTTGAAATGAAGGAAAAAAAGGACAGAGTGGACGATGCCTTACATGCAACACGTGCAGCTATTGAAGAAGGTATTGTACCTGGTGGCGGTGTTGCTTACGTTCGTGCTATTGCCGCTTTAGAAAATTTGGATACTTTAAACAATGATGAATTAACTGGTGTGCAGATCGTTCGCCGTTCACTGGAAGAACCCATGCGCCAGATTGTTGAGAACTGCGGTATAGAGGGTAGTGTAGTGGTGAATAAAGTAAAAGAAGGCCAGGGAGATTATGGGTTCAATGCACGTACAGAAGCATATGAAAACCTGATTGGTGCAGGTGTTATTGATCCCACTAAAGTTACCCGCATTGCTCTTGAGAATGCAGCATCCATTGCCGGTATGTTGTTGACTACAGAGTGTGTTGTAGCAGATAGACCCGAGCCTAAGTCATCTGGCGGAGCTCCTGCAGGTATGCCTGGTGGTATGGGTGGAATGGATTATTAATACTCCACTTCAAATTTTTATAAAAGCCTCTTCAGCAATGAAGGGGCTTTTTATGTTTTATTTTATGGAATGTATTCTGAAAGGGATCTGCGTTACTCTATACTAATTCCACATCTTCGAAAATACATTGATAGGTATCTTCGCTTATGCGCTCGATACAATGGCTTTCCATAATTTTTACGATCATTCTCATTATTGCCTGCTTTGCTCCGTGGGTAATCATTGAAAGCAAAAACATTATTGTAAGCGGTAATCATGCTGTTGGAACTGCTTTTGGCAAACCGGGGTATATGCACATTTTGATGGGAGTTATTTTTCTCACATTGATATTACTGGACAAATGGTGGAGTAAGCGAATAGCACTTTTTGTAGCTGCTTTCAATGTTGCATGGGGTATAAGGAATTTTATCATTATCTCCGCTTGTCATGGAGGTGAATGCCCTGTAAAGCAATGGGGTATTTACATTATGTTGGTAAGCTCAGTTTCCATGCTTATTGCTATTCTCTTTAATCCATCATTAACACGGGAAAAATCATCAGCTGATCTATAAAGCTTTCAAGCTTCGTTTTATAATATCAATACATTCTTCAATTTGCACTTTTGTAATTGTCAATGGTGGGGCAAACCTAATCTTATCACCATGAGTGGACTTTGCAAGCAAACCATTTTCCTTTAATTCCATGCACAGCTTATCAGCTGCATCTTTTTGGGAATGGTTTATCACTATTGCATTTAGCAAGCCCTTACCCCTGATAATTTTTATATGAGGAGAATGTAAATTTTCTAACCCTTTTCTGAAATGATCCCCTAATTTTTCTGCATTATCTGCCAAACCTTCCTCTTTCAATACTTCTAATGAAGCCATGGCCACAGTACATGCCAAAGGGTTCCCCCCATAAGTGGAGCCATGTTCGCCGGGGCGAATGTTCATCATTACTTCATCGTCAGTGAGCACAGCACTCACAGGTAACGTACCCCCACTTAAAGCCTTTCCTAAAATCAATATGTCCGGTCGTACCTCTTCATGATCACAGGCAAGCATTTTACCGGTACGACAAAGCCCTGTCTGTATTTCATCTGCCATGAATAATACATTCGCTTCTTCGCAAAGCTTTTTCGCATCCCTTAAATATCCATCAGCTGGCACAATTACCCCTGCTTCTCCCTGAATAGGTTCAAGAAGAAAACCGGCCACTGTTTCATTTTCCAAAGCTGTTTTTAAAGCTGGTATATCATCGAATGGGATTTGAACAAATCCCGGCATAAAAGGACCAAAACCGGAGTAAGCTAATGGATCACTGCTGAAAGAAATAACTGCCGCTGTACGACCATGAAAATTATTTCTGCATACTATAATCTTCGCCCCATTATCATGAATTCTTTTTTGCTTATAGCCCCACCTGCGTGCTAATTTAATAGCAGTCTCCACCGCTTCTACACCTGTATTCATGGGTAACAACTTATCATATCCAAAATATTCCGTTATGTATTTTGCATAGCTTCCTAAGAGATCACTATGAAAAGCACGGCTGGTAAGTGTTAGCTTTTGAGCTTGTTCAATCAATGCCTGTATGATCCTGGGATGGCAATGTCCCTGGTTGACTGCTGAATAACCGCTTAAAAAATCATAATAGCGTTTTCTATTTACATCCCAAACAAAAACTCCTTCACCTCTCATCAATACTACAGGCAATGGATGATAATTGTGTGCAGTGTACTGCTCTTCGAGCTGTAAATAATATTCGGTATTTTTTAATGAAGACATCGTTGCCTGCATATCTTTATTTTTTATAAATTAAATTTAACGGAAGGTTTGATTTCAGGTATAGTGTAATACTTCCCCTTAATGATTCAAAAGGTCAAGATAGGAAGCCAGAAATGGGAGAGAAGATTGCATGACTTTTTATAAAAAAATCAAAAATACTGAATAATATTGGCTTATAAAATTTCTGCGCAAACACGAATCGGTCATGTACATCTAAAAGTGTCTAACATTGAAAAGTCTTTAGAGTTTTATAAAGATCTACTTGGATTTGAAATCATGCAGTATTATGGGAGCAGTGCAGTTTTCCTGTCTGCTGGTGGTTATCATCATCACATCGGATTAAATACCTGGCATAGCAAAGGAGAATCAGCAGCTCCTTTGAAATCAGTGGGCTTGTATCATGTAGCGATATTATATCCGGAACGAAAAGATCTGGCAGCAATATTATCAAGACTTATAAATGCAAATTATCCTTTATCAGGAGCATCAGATCATGGAGTGTCGGAAGCTATTTACCTTAACGACCCGGATGGTAACGGTGTAGAGCTTTATTGGGACAAACCAAAAAGTGAATGGCCCATTAGGGAAAATGGAGAGTTAAATATGAAAACAGATGCGCTGGATATTGATGCTCTGCTACAATTAGCTTAAATTATTTTGATAAAATAATGACCCGGAAAATAGAAAACAGGTTTTACATCTTTTTTAAATATGCCAAAAAGGGACGAACCGCTTCCGGACATGGAGGCATACAATGCTCCTGCTAAGTATAATTGTTCTTTCACCTTTGCTATTTCGGGGTATTGATTAAAAATGGCTTTTTCAAAATCATTCGTAAGACTATTTTTCCATGTACGCACGGGTAGTTTGATAGCATCTTTCATTAGTTCCTGCGAATCATCAGGTATTATTTCACTAAATCCCTGGACGGTGGAAATATGAATACCGGGGTTTACAATAATCATTGTGTAGGAAGAAAGGTCTAATTCAATTTCATTCAAAATTTCACCTCGCCCTGTTGCAACACAAGGTTTATTTTTTATAAAAAAAGGACAATCACTTCCCAATTGAGCAGCATAAGTCAGCAATTGGTCTTCAGCTAAACCCATCTGAAATTGTTGATTCAACAATTGCAATGTGGCAGCTCCATTGGAGCTTCCACCACCAAGTCCGGCACCGGATGGAATCACTTTATGCAAGTGCATTTTTACTACAGGAAGTAAGGGAAAATCTTTTTTAAGTAGATCGTAGGCTTTTTTACAAATGTTGTTTTCATCACCAATATTCAGTGGCAAACCTGACGATCTAAACCATACATCATTGATTGAATCATCCTGGATAATCTCCAATGCATCCCTGATGGCTAGAGGGTAGAGGATTGTTTCTATATCATGAAAACCATCTATCCTTTTCCTAAGAATGTGAAGTCCAAGATTGATCTTACAATTAGGAAAAAAAATCAATTGAAAATTTTTTGAAAACCACCGGAAGAATTAACGGTTTAAATTATATGTCAATTAAATGAAGAGGTAAACGAATAGAACTTTTAACTTATATTGAAATCAGTTACTTACGTTTCTTTTTTCTATTTTGCAATTCATCCCTGATGGCAATAGCACGTATATAATCCTCCTGGTCAAGCACTTCATTCAGCAGTTGTTCCAGGTCATCGAGTTCCATTCCTTTGAGATCTTCTTTGCTGCTTACCACTGATTCTTCATCGGAGGAGGAGGCGGCAGCACCTTTTCTTTTTTTTGTGGCAGTGCCGGTATCTTCCATCATAATGCCTGCGCTTTCTAAGATATGTTCGTAAGTGTAAACAGTACAGCCAAAACGTACGGCTAAGGCAAGTGCATCAGATGTTCTTGAGTCTATTTCCACCGTGTCATTATCAGATGAGCAAACCAGTTTTGAGTAAAAAATGCCTTCCTGAAGATCTGAAATGATAATTTCATGAAGATCAATATTGAAAGCAGTCATAAAGTTTTTCATCAGGTCGTGGGTGAGTGGACGACTCGGCTGCATTTTTTCTAAAGCAACTGCAATAGCCTGGGCTTCAAAACCACCAATCACAATAGGCAATCTCCTCAACCCGTTTACTTCACCCAACACTACAGCATAAGAATGTGTTTGAGTAATACTGTGCGACAGAGCCACAATTTCCAATTCTATTTTCTTCATAACCTGGTAAAAAATCTATGCTTAGCTACAAGTTACAAACCTACTATTTTTAGGTCAATTAAATTTCCGGCTTTGTACCTCTTTATGATTGGGATTTAATATAGTTAGACGACCCCCTTTACTTTTTTTACTGCTTCTATCATTTTTGGAACTATTTCAAATGCATCTCCAACGATGCCATAATCTGCTGCTTTAAAAAACGGTGCTTCAGGATCTTTATTCACAACAACAATTACTTTACTTCTGTTTACTCCTGCAAGATGCTGAATGGCACCACTTATACCAATAGCGATATATAAATTTGGCGCAATGGCTACACCTGTCTGGCCTACGTGTTCATTGTGCGGTCTCCAATGGGCATCTGCAACCGGGCGGCTACAAGCCAAACCTGCTCCTAAAAGTTGAGCGAGTTCTTCTACCATCTTCCAGTTCTCAGGTCCTTTCAGGCCCCGGCCTGCGCTCACCACAGTATCCGCTTCTGTTAATGCTATGGATGCACTGGTTTTTGTTGTGTTGATCACTTTTATTTTCGATGCCGGAACATCAACTGAACTTTGCACTACTTCTGCCACTCCCTCATTTTCTTCTACGGTGAAGGAGTTTACGTTTAGTGTGATTACCTTGATATCGGAGGAAACAGATACATGCGCAAAGGCTTTACCTGAAAATACATTCTTTCTTACTTCGAAACCCTTAGTGGTATCGGGTAATGCAGTAGCACCTGAAACCAAACCCGCTTTTAAGCGTACCGCTACACGGGGTGCCAATGATTTTCCGGCAGGATTATTTGAAAAAATAATTGTTTTAGCCCCGCTTTCTTCTGCTATTTGTGCAATCACTTTTGTGTAAACCTGCGAATCGAATTGATGCAAAATATCGTTCTGTACCTGGTATATTTTTTTGACACCAAATTTTCCTAACGAAGGCAGATCGTCTGTGGGACTGCCTAAAACAATACCTTCAGCAATGTCACCGGTTTGCTCTGCAAGCTTAGCGCCGTAGGTGATAGCTTCATGGGAAGCTTTTTTTATTTCACCTTCTGTATGTTCTATAAATATTAAAACGCTCATGAATTTTATTATAATTTAAAATCTTTGTGCTTAGTGTTTACAAATAAAAGCCAACTTAAAGAATCAAAATAGTGTATTGCCATTTATTTCTGACTTTCAACTTAAAGAACTAAAGGAGCATAAAAAAAATCCTTGACCTAAGTGCCTCCCCGTCCGACCAGGTCATCCGGGCGGGCACCGGGGGGACAGGGAGCGGACCTTTTATATCGCCCTTGCTTCTTCATGAAGCAAACGCACAAGTTCTTCTACATTATCCGGAGAAATTAATTTTACTCCTGCTTTGGCCGGGGGCAAATCGAATGCTGCAACTGATGTAAAGCTTTCAACTGAAATAGGTTCAAGTACTTTTAAAGGTTTTGTACGGGCTCCCATTATGCCCCGCATATTTGGAATCCGGGCTTCAGCCATTCCTTTTTGACAACTGATAACAACGGGCAATGAAACTTCAACTGTTTCTTCACCCCCCTGCACTTCATGTTTGACGGTAGCTAATGTACCGGCCAATTGTAAATTCGTAGCGAGTCCAATGTAGGGCAGATCCATCATCTCCGCTAACATAGCGCCTACAGCACCATTATTGTAATCAATCGTTTCTTTGCCTGTGAGAATAAGGTCATAATTGCCTGCTCTTGCTACTTCAGCTATCTGTGCCGCTACAAAGTAAGGTTCACCTGGAGATGCATTAATACGGATAGCTTCTTCACCTCCAAGTGCAAGTGCTTTGCGCATGATAGGTTCAGCATCCACTCCACCAACAGTAATGAGGTGTATCGTTGCAGATGCATCTGCTTCTTTCAATTCAATGGCACGGATAAGAGCATACCATTCATCGTAAGGATTGATAATCCATTGCACTCCCGCTTCCGCAAATTTCGTGTTGTTATCTGTGAAGGCTATTTTTGCCGTTGTATCAGGGGTTTTACTGATACAGACCAGGATTTTCATGCTCTGCTTTTTTGAAGTTCAAAGTTAGTTGCTTATGCAACTATATAGTGCAAATATAGTGGCAAAAATTATCGCAAATACATAATCAGCATGGATAGAATAGAACAGCTAAAAAAGTTTTTACAAACTAATCCTGAAGATTGTTTTGTAAAGCATGCCTTAGCGCTGGAGCATATAAAAAACGGTGATCAGGAAGCAGCTAAAGAACTATTTGAAGAAGTGCTGCAGACAGATGAAAACTATATCGGAAGCTATTATCACCTGGCTAAACTTTTGGAGCGCAATGAAGATACAGAGGCTGCCATAGCAGTATATGAAAAGGGGTTGAAGCATGCAAAGGACGCAGGGGAGCAACATGCTTATAATGAATTAAAATCTGCGTACGAGGAATTAATATTTTAGTTATTAAATAATTAATTTTTGTTCTGAAATTCTGCTACTTCTAATTTTATTTTATTTTGAACCTCTTAGATCGATATCGGAAAAACATAGAATCTCTAAAATTATTTACTAAAGAAGATCATCTTCTGATTGCTGTGAGCGGGGGTGTAGATTCCGTAGTGCTTTGTCATTTGAATAAGACTGCAGGTTTGAGATTCAGCATCGCTCATTGCAATTTTGGCTTGAGAGGAGAGGAGAGTGAAAGAGATAAAGCTTTCGTGAAATCTTTAGCTAATGAACTTAAGGTGCCTTTTTATTGTAAGGAATTTGATACAAATGAGTATGCGTCACATAATAAAATATCTGTGCAGGTGGCTGCCCGCAATTTGCGTTATGAATGGTTTAACCAGATATTGAAAGGAGCATATAAACCTGAAAATGATGAAATGCAAAAGCCTTTTGCTTTGCCCCAAATCATACTGACTGCCCATCATGCAGATGATAATGTGGAGACCCTGCTAATAAATTTTTTTAAAGGAACCGGCCTAAAAGGATTGCAAGGCATTCCCTTAAAAAATGAAAAAATAGTTCGACCCCTTTTATTCGCTTCTAAACTGGAAATTTTAGATTGGGCACATTCCAACAACATAGAATGGATAAATGACAGCAGTAACGAAGAAATTAAATACACACGTAATTACCTGCGTCACCAGGTTATTCCTGCATTGGAAAAAGTATTTCCGCAAGTGAAAGAAAATTTAAGGGACAATCTCAAAAGATTTAGCGATATAGATTTGTTGTACCGGGAGTCAATTACATTGCACAAAAAAAAACTGCTTGAATACAAGGATGAGGAAGTGCATATTCCGGTTCTAAAACTAAAAAAAGTAGCTGCGCTACAAACTATTTTATTTGAAGTGATAAAAGAATATGGATTTAATGCTGCACAGGTTGTTGAAGCGCTGAAATTGCTCCAAAGTGAAACCGGAAAATACATTAGTTCACATTCACACCGCATACTGCGAAACAGAGGCTGGCTTATCATTACACCATTAAATGCCAGTAAAGCAAGTATAATTACAATAGAGGCAGGCAAAGAAGAAATCCTTTTTGAGAATGGTAAACTGAATATTTATGAAAAAAAATATGAGGAAAAATCTTTTTCCAAATCAAATGCTGAAGTATTAGATGCCGGGAACATTGAATACCCGCTCATTTTGCGTAAGTGGAAGTCAGGAGATTATTTTTACCCCCTGGGCATGCGCAAAAAGAAAAAGATAGCCCGCTTTCTGATAGATCAAAAAATTTCGCAAACGCAAAAAGAAAAGACATGGGTTCTGGAATCAGGCAAAAAAATTGTCTGGGTTGTCGGGCTTCGTATTGACGACCGTTTCAAAATGACATCAGCAACAAAAAAAGTAATCCATTTTAGTTTGTCCAGCCCTTAGATTGCATATAGCCTTTGATTCGCTCATATGCTTCTTCTATGGCATTATACTGCACAAAATAACCGGCAACCATCACAAAAAGCAAACCGTATAACCCGCCCCAAATGTGGGCTGAATGGTTTATATTATCCCCGCCTCTCCTGTCAAGCAATACAGAGATCAATACAAACAATGGGGCAAAAATAAAACCCGGTATAGGAATCGGGATGAAGAAAATATATACCTCTGTCCCTGGTGCAAGCATTAGACCTGCGAAAATAACTGCGCTTACTGCTCCTGATGCTCCGAGACTACGATATTGTGCATTGTTTTTATTTTTTAAATAAGTGGGCAGCAAGGAGAATAGGAGTGCAGAAACATATAAAAACAGATAAAGCCATTTGCCCATTTCGCCAAAAATTTCAAGAAAAGCTCTTTCCACTCCTGGTCCGAAAAAATAAAGCGATAACATATTAAAAAGCAGATGTCCAAAATCTGCATGGATCAAACCGCAGGTAAAAAAACGATACCACTGTCCACGCTGGCTTACTGCAGGCGGATAAAAAATAAGGTCCTCAATTATTTTCGGTCTGGAAAATCCGCCAATAGATACTAAAACGGTAATGATGATAATGATAAGAGTTATTGAAAGTTGCATTCCGGAATTTATGGTTTGTGTCCGCCCGCCCGCCCGTGCCGGTACGGACGGGGATGACCAGTCGGACGGGGTTTATAATTTTTGATTGTCGAAAAAATAGTTAAGCACAGGAAACACTTTATTCAGGAAAATTACATGATCTTATTTATGGTGGTATTTCTCATTGCGCAAAATAGTGCAAGCACGGTAAACTTGTTCGGCTAAGATCAAACGTACAAGCTGATGTGGGAAAGTAAGTGCGGAAAGAGACCATTTTAATTTTGCTTTATTCAAAACAGATTCATGTAGCCCAAAAGCGCCACCAATAATAAACACAATCTTCCTGGTACTTTGAGATGCTCTTTCAGCCAGGAAATCTGATAATGTTTCAGAACTTAAACTTTTTCCTTTTTCATCCAGTGCCACGAGGTAATCATCTTCTTTCAAACCGTCTAATATCAATTCACTTTCGCGTTTGCGTAGTTCCGTTTCTGAAAGCATGCCTGCATTTTTAGGCGGAGGAATTATCATCCATTCAACAGGAAAATAGTTTGAGATTCTTTTTGTAAAATCCTGAACCCCTTCGTTTACATAGCTTTCATGTCCTTTACCAATAGCTCTAAGCGATAATTTCATGGTCTGCACATGTTGGAGTCTGGCATAGTTAATGAATAATTATAGAAAACAAGTTTTTATGAAACGAATACTTTTTTCAAGCCTGGCGATAATTTTCTTTTTTACACAATGCGATACACTAAAAAATATACCTACCAATACCAGCGGAGGGCTTTTTTCTTTAAATGGAAACTGGCAACTTTCTTCTTCGAGTGATAATGGAGCTCTTGAAGGAACAATTGTGACTGTAACACCCGGATTGAGTGATGCCAGCGTACGTACTTTAAATAATAATAACTATTGCCTTCGCGAAAGAGATATAGTTTGGAGAGGATTGAAAAGCACCCAGACAGGAGTATTTAGTTTGGAAAGCCTGGTAACTGCATGCAATAATGCCACCTTGTACAAAGCAGGGACGCTTACTGTACTCACAAACGATGAGGTTAGGGTAACCACCCGAAACGCTCTAGGGGCCGAATTGCTGCAAACCTGGAAAAGAGTGCCTAATCAATAATCCCATTTTCATTCTATTTGCTCTGCCTTTTCAACTAGTTGGCGGAGGGTAAGCCACTATTGCTTCAGCAAAGCAAAATGTTCATAGAAATGCCGGCTAAACAGAATTCGTGACGAGGAGCCTGTACAGCTTATTGGGGAATACAATATATTTTTTTCTGATGTTGTGTCCCTACTCACAATCTCCCATGTCTTTTTTTATCCGGCCATCAGGGATTATTTTATTATTTTTTATATACTTTATCTGTTAACAATTGCATTGGTTAATTTGTAATAAATTGAGCGCTCATTTCTCGACTCTTCCCGTTTATGATAAAATTTTCAGTTCTCATTCCACTATTTTTTTTTCTTCAATCTGCCAATGCCCAGTCCATATCGCTGGAAGGAGATTCAGCAAGGGTGCAGGCCAGTACAAAATACAGCGATCCCTCCTTCTTCAGACGGTTCTTCATGGGCAAAAATTATAGAAAGGAATGGCAAACCCTTGTACAGTTGCCTATATTCAAGATAAAGGAAATGGGCTTTACACCTACAGAATTAGGAGGAGGTATGCAAACGAAGTCTTTAAGGATGTCTGATGCCAAAGGAAAAGAATGGGTGTTGCGTACAGTAGATAAAAATGTAGAACCTAATTTGCCACCTAAACTCAGAAATACTTTAGCAGAAAAAATTGTGCAGGATATGATTTCAGCTGCACATCCTTATGCTCCCCTTACTATACCGCCAATGGCCGATGCAATTGGACTGCTTGTAGCATCACCTGTTTTTTATGCAATACCAGATGACCCCAACCTTGGAAAATATCGGTCCATTTTTGCAAATACCATTTGTATGTTGGAGGAAAGAGAACCTGGACATTTGGGTAAAGAAACAAAGAGTACAGAGGAGGTGCTGGAAAAATTAAAAGACGAGAATGACCACCTGGTTATGCAGCAGCAAGTATTGAAAGCACGCCTGATGGATATGCTCATTGGCGATTGGGATCGCCATGCAGACCAATGGCGCTGGGGCAAAGAAGATTCGGGCAAATTGGAACATTATTATGCAATTCCCCGTGACAGAGACCAGGCTTATTTTTATTCAAAAGGTTTACTGCTGAAGTTGGTTAAGCTATTTTCCTTAAAGCACATGGTGAGTTATGATGATGATCTGGATAAATTAAAAAGTCTCAGTTGGAAATCATGGGGCTTTGATGGGGTTTTCTTAAATGAATTAGATCGAAATGATTGGGAAAAAGAAATTGTGCATATCCAGCAAAAATTATCAGATGATTTACTGAGTGATGCATTTAAGAAATTACCACCTGAAGTATATGTTATCAGTGGTAAAAAATTGGAACAAAAATTCAAAGGAAGGCGAGATGATTTGATGCATGCCGGTTTGAAATATTATAAATTTTTATCCCATAGAGTTACGATCAATGGCACCGATAAAAAAGAAATCTTTCAGATAAAGAGTGACCAAAAAAAGCTCACAGTTAGCATATATGATGACAAGGATGGAAAGCAGGGAATAAAATTATATGAAAGAAATTTTGATCATGCCGATACAAAATTTATTGACATCAATGGGATGGGTAATAACGACCAATTCATAATAGATGAAGATGCTTCATCAAAAATAAAATTAATAATCAAGGGGGGTGCCGGGGCAGATGTTTACGATCTTAATGGCAAAGTAAGAAATACTGTTCACGATGATAAATCGGATGGGAATAAAGTATTGAATACATCAAATTCTAAATTAAGAATTATGTAAAAAACAGATATTTTTTACCTGTTTAATTTTTTCAATTTTTAAATAATCTCTTCTTAATAAGTTGATTGGAAATTCCCCCTCCTTTTAAATCTTTGAACAATTTTTTTTCAAATCAATACAAGTTCCGGACAATGGCGTTTTGATTTTCCGGATTATTTAAAAAAATTTTTATCGTATTTATTTCCGGCCGGTTTGCCGAACCCTTTCCCAGGGCAAGTAATTTATTATAGTAACTAGTTGCTTTTGCAATTTGTCCCCCCTTTTCGGCCGCTAAGCCAGCACCATAAAGACCATTAAACCTGTTGGGATGTTTTTTCAGATTTGCCTCATAAGCTTCTAATGCTTTGCCCCAATTATTCAATTGCATATACATGTCTCCCAATAGCTCTCTTGCAGGTAATACTTCACCCGGTGTGACAGGATGTTTTTCTGTTTTATCTTCCATATCTGCAGACAAATTCATCATGCGAAGGGCTTCATCTTTTTTTCCTTCTTTCAAAAGAATCCATGCTTCGGCAGCATTTCGTTTAATTTCAACCTGTGATGCTATGTATGCATCTTTTTGTTCTTTAAATAAAGCATGAATTCGATTCAGTTCCTGCAATTCCTTTTTAGCCGCAGTGATATTTCCAGTATGCACCGAGCCCAATGCTCTTGTAAAATGAATTATTGCCTTCTGCCATTGGAAATTGTCCCAGGCAAAATCTTCTTTATGAATGTCAAGAGTTGATGCTTCTTTCCACATTCTGTTTTCTAAAACATATCGTGAAGGAATGGACGCAAATGCATAAGCGACTTTAAAATTGAGCGGGCTAACTTCTTTTATTGTTTTAAGATAATCCCATTGTTTTTGAGCCTCGCCATTTCTGCCTTGTTGCAAATAGGCATAGACAAGATAATCCAGGCCATGAAGTTCTTCATCCCAATGTCCTTTTATACCCGCTTCTTCCGCATAGCATTTGGCAGCGGAGACAGAGGTAAGGTTCGAATGGATACACTCATCCCAGAGACCCAGTCTTGTAAAAATATGCGAAGGCATATGCAGCGCATGCGCTGAAGAGGGAGCAACAGAGGCATACTTTCTTGCAGCAGGCAAGGCCATTTCGGCGAGCTCCGGAGAATCGTAGGTATGAATAAGATAATGAACAATACCCGGATGATCGGGTTCGTCTGGGTGAAGGGATGCTAAAATAGCACCTGCTTTTTTTGCCTGGCAAAAGTTTTATCCGTAGGATCAGCGGCTGCATTGAGCGCTAAAGCATAAAATATAGCAGCCTCCTTATCATCTTTATATTTTGCAGATAAATTTTTCATTGCCGATTCGAAGTTGAGGCATCGGCTGCGATGATCAACTTTTTGCCAGTTGTAATAATAGGAGGAAAGTGCATTGATATAATCCGTTTCCCTTTGTGATTTAGACTTTATAGACTGCCCGATCTCGAGTGCTTTAGCACCCTTATTTAGTTCAACTTCAGAAGGAGGCGTCCATAAAGGATGAAAATTCGACATAGCCACACCCCAGTATGCCATTGCACATTGTGGATCTTCGTCAATGATCTTAGCAAAGACCTTTTCAGCTTCATCATATTCAAATGAATGCAACATCTTTATTGCCAGGTTGAAGTCTTCTTTTATTTTTTGTTCGCCTGAAAACTGGAAATCAACTGACCCAAATTGCGTGTCATTCCTCCCACATAAAATGACCGGGCCTCTTTTCAGATTAATGGCCTGAATGTCTTCTTTTGATGGGGCCGTGTTTTTTTCATTACATGCCTGAAGTATAAATAACAATTGAAATATAATGATGTGACCGGGTAAGAGGAATGATTTTTTCATAACATTAAAAAGCGGCATTTTTAAGAAAGAGTTATAGCCAATTAACCCGGGAACAAATCATCGCTTTGAAAGACGCCGCTACACTTCTAATGTACAATAAAAGTTCGCCTCTGTCAATACATGAGTATATAAATATGTAAGGGTCTGGCATAGAAAGCGCATATAACGATAGATAAATATGCCCTTTTTCGGAAATGAGGATTAAGCTTCAGGAGATTGTATAAATTAAATATTACTTTTTAGGATAATTAGTTGCCGTCCTGGTGAAAGCGGCCGGTTGCTCACCTGTATTTACTTCGGTATTGGTTTCAATAGTTGTATCGCGGAAAAGAAGAACGATTCCCAATAAGCATATACCTGCGAAAATGCACATTCCTAATAAAAGGCCATGTTGTGGTTCGCCATAAACCGTATCAGAACCTGGAACTGATATAGTAACCCTGCGATCGGTAGAACGATAAATAGCATAACCTAAAGAAACCAATGCTGCAATTAAGAGCAGAAGAGAAAATGTTTTTCTATTCAATGTGGATCTATTCATAAATTAGAATTTCTTCAAAGCTACAAATACAGAACTTCTGAATTTGAGAATTTCTATTTAACCTAATTCTGCAGCCACTTTTTGGAGCAATGCTTTTGTTTTTCGTATTCCTTCATCTTCGCTAAGCTTATCACCTTCATACTCTATTCCTATATATCCACGAAAGCCCGAGTCCTTTACAATCTTCATCATTTTGTTGTAATCAGTCTCCACACAATAGCCTTTTTCATCGAAGTCATAAGATTTGGCACTGGCGCCTTTGGCAAAAGGCATCATTTCAGCTACCCCTTTATACCTGTCGTATTCTTCCATGCATTTTTGGCCTTCTCTTTTGATACAGAAATTACCAAAGTCGGGTAGGGTGCCTACATTGGTTTTATTGATTCTTTTCATAACTCCAGCCAACCAGGCACCATTGGATGAGTAACCACCATGATTTTCCACAATGACATTTATATTTTCCTTAGCCGCATACTCCGCCAGCCGGCTAAGACCATCAATTGCCGCTGCCTGTACATCAGCGGCGCTACCTTGTCCGGCAGCATTCACTCTTATGGTAGCACATCCTAAATATTTAGCTGCATCAACCCATTTATAATGGTTCTCAACTGCCCTTGCCCTTTTTGCGCCATCCAGATCCCCTAAATCACCTTCGCCATCACACATAATGAGGTGATTCTTCACACCATTATCGTTACAGCGTTTTAATAATTCATTCAGGTAAGTTGTGTCGTTTGCTTTGTCTTTGAAAAACTGGTTTACATATTCTACGGTACTGATTCCAAACTGTTGTTTGGCAATTACAGGAAAGTCAAGATTGCTTATCTTTTTTGAAAATAGTGCTTTATGCAAACTCCATTCGGCGAGTGATATCTCAAAAAAAGTGGGGGCGGTTTTGTTTGAAGAAGTTGCTTTTCTATTCATTGCACAAGCAGTGGCGCCAATACCAATTGCTGCCATACCGGCTAATTGAGTGATAAATTTTTTACGTGTAGTGGTTGACATTTTTATATGTTGAATAGAGTGATTGGGTTATGAATTCAAGGTAAACAAAAAATGATGATGCTGAACTTGATTTATAGTGTTTTGTATAATAAAAGAACCAAAGTGAAACGGATTTGGGCGTTTTTGCCTGAAGCTTCTTCAGTGGGATTGTTTTTTAGGTATAATTATGTGGTTTCCATCTTTCAAGATTGAATATTTTTTGCTTCAACTGCGTTTCTTTTTTTTTATCTAATCCTAGGTTTTTGGTTTTTGCTTCTTCAAAAACTTGTTGTGCAGTCAAAAGTGGATTTTTAAATTGTCCATTGCTATAGCAATCTGCACAGAAGCTATAATTTTTTGAACCATCATCTTCTTTTCCATGTCTGACCATACTATTAAATTGCCTGCCACAACTTTGGCAACTGTAGATTATACGGGGTAAGTCTAAATTTTTTCTTTGCTCAAGCCATAACTCTTGTAATTGTATATTCCTTTTTTGGGAATCATCAATCGTCCACATGAGCGTTCCCAAAATAAATAATACTAGTGCAGTAATGCGATAAATATTAGCTTTTTTTAAACCATATTTGAATTGCTCTTCAGCCCAATCTATCATATACAACTGAACCTGAAGTTCTTTATGTCGCTTAGTGAATGTGTCTAATTCAGCCATATCCCATTTTAACATTGCACCAAATGAATCACTATAAACTTTTAGTTCCTTCATTTCATTTTCAGACAAGGTTTTCAATACTTCACGTTTAATTCTGCCGGAATCGTCTAAAGCTTTTGCAATTTCCGGTGGGGCCCTTTTTTTAAGCCACTCCCTTCCTTTTGTCTTTTCTGCGAATAATTCAAAGTCCTTACTGTATCTAGTAACATCCTTGCCAAAATCCTGTGCTTCTTTAGAAAATTTTTCTTGTGTCGAATTATAATAATATTCTGCATAAATAAATAAGCCGATGCTTATAGCTATTATAAGTTTATAAAGAGTATCTGGAATATTTGGAAAAGACATAATACAGGCTTTATAAGTCTAATCTACTTCATTTTCTATTCTGAGTCATATTCAAGGAATGGCTTTAAGAAAAGCGGAATCATTTTACAGTTCAAATTTGATTGATGTTGAAGTACAGATGCTATCTAAAACCTGTACTACTATTCAGAAGTATATTACAAAGAAAAATAAAAAGGAAATTCTATCTTAACCTTATGCAAGATGAACAGAATAATTCGGGTACGAAACTCATAGTGTAGACTGTAATACTTCTGATTTATGACGACAATATTCACTGTTAGTGATGCAAAAGTACCCAGTGATAACCCTGGTCCTATAATACTGCTCATTTTTGGAGTGATAGTGATAGTAATGATATGGGGTTTCATTTGCGGACAAGACACGCAAAAAAATTAATTACATCGCTTCCCACTTATTAACAAAAATGTGAATATTTCGGTAATGGTTTACCTTTTTTGTAGTGGCAACTTTATTGTATGTCAACAGATGCAATCATGATAGGGAGTTGAAGCAGCCTTACTCACTTCATATCATCACTCTCCAAAGCAGCTACAATCCAATAACAGTATGGCTTCTATCAAATCTCAATGAAATTGTTTGTTGAAATATTTACTATGCCTTATTTTTGCCCTCCCCCGCAAATGGCTGCGTAGCTCAATTGAATAGAGCATCTGACTACGGATCAGAAGGTTTTAGGTTTGAATCCTAACGCGGTCACAAAGCCTTCGCTGAAAAGCGGAGGCTTTTTATTTGTGCGCCATGCATGCTCTTTTACTATAGGGTGCAAGTCCCGAACAGGCGTTGATAACTGCGAACTGTAGCTGAAGGCAAGGGCGGTGTCGTGAGGCATTGTCTGAAGGAAGCTGAAGGCAAAAGCAGGTGATAACGAACAGAAACAGGATATAAGGCATATCGAGGGCGGCAAGCGGGCATTGGACTGCGAAGCCGAAAAGTTATCCGTAACCGAGAGTGTAAATCCTGTATCATTTGCTGAAAGTAAAAGGGCTTACCGTGGGAGGTCTCCACTTCGAGAGAACTGGAGAAGTCAGCAGAAGCCATAGTAATCTGGATACGAGCTCCGCGTAATGCGGGGAGGTCTCACCAAGGATGAAGGGCTGAATTATTAAGCAAGGCAGTTTACTGCATTATTTGTAAAAGCTACGATGAAAGAAGTGAACACAAGAGCGAAAGCAGGCTTGATGCACCCGATGGGTAAAGGGTCTGCCGCCACCTTATGGCAGCGAGTAACGGTGGTACACCGTGAAAGCTGCGGTAAGGTATCGCACAAGTGGCTTTCAGCATGTGCAGCAGAGCGAGCCTTAGCGACAGGGTTGATGGAGCATATAATCGAGCCATCAAACCTGATGCGGTCATACCGCAAAGTAGTGAGCAACGGCGGCAGTGCCGGAGTGGATGGCATGAGTGTAAAGGAACTCAAAGAATGGCTGCGTCAGAACTACAGCACACTAAAACAGCAGTTGCTTAGTGGCAATTACAAACCATGTGCTGTACGTAAAGTGGAGATACCCAAACCGGACGGTGGCAAACGTATATTAGGCATACCTACAGTAATAGACCGGCTGCTGCAGCAGGCGATTGCACAGGTGCTACTGCCCCGTTACGAAGAAGTATTCTCTAAGAACAGCTTTGGGTTCCGCCCACACAAAAATGCGCATCAGGCACTTGAAGCAGGCGGTCAGTATGTAGCAGGGGGCAAGAAGTACGTGGTGGACTTAGACTTGGAAAAGTTCTTTGACGAAGTAAACCATGACCGTTTAATGTGGTTGCTAAGCACACGCATTGGCGATAAGCGACTGCTTCACCTGATACGCAGTTATTTACAAAGCGGCATCATGGAAGGGGGGCTTATCAGTCAGCGAATCAAAGGCACGCCCCAAGGCAGTCCACTGTCACCATTGCTATCGAACATTGTGTTGGATGAACTGGACAAAGAACTGGAAAGGAGAAACCTTAGCTATGTGCGCTACGCCGACGATGTGAAGGTCTTTGTAAGCAGTGCTGCATCAGCCGAAAGAGTGAAACAAAAGCTAACCAGTTACATTACTCACAAGCTCAAGCTGAAAGTCAACGAGCAAAAGAGTAAGGTGTGCTTTAGCCAGGAGTTGCACTTCTTAGGTCACAGCATATTGCAGGATGGAACATTAGGGCTGAGTGCCAAAAGTGAAAAGCGGCTTCGCCAGAAAGTAAAACAAATCACCCGCCGCAACCGTGCAGTAAACATGGAGCAAATGGTGGATGAACTGCATGTGGTGCTGAAAGGATGGTTGCAATACTTTAAAAAAGCCAGGATGAGAAAGAGAATGGAAGTGATAGATGGTTGGATCAGGCGCAGGCTGCGCTGCGTACGACTAAAGCACTGCAAACGCACCATTGGCATTGTAAGATTACTTCGAAGGCTGGGCATGCAGGAAAAACGCTGCTGGCTGACTGCCCTGAGTGGCAAAGGTTGGTGGCGCCTTGGCAACAGCCCTGCGGTGAACGAAGCAATGAGCAAAGAATGGTTTTCAAAGCAAGGCTACTACAGCCTCAGTGCACACTACAATCGTTACAACTTAATAAAACCGCCGTATGCGTAGAAGCATGTACGGTGGTGTGAGAGGGGGCAAAGCTACGCTGTACCTTTGCCCCCTACTTTAATTGCAACTAAACAAATTTACTTGTGGAAACGGAATGAAAGAATATAACCTTCTGTCCTAACTGGCAAGAACGATTATTTACTCTTTCGACTTTCTCTATATTCAATATAAGTTTTAAAGCCCGACAGAATATTACTTTTATCAGATTCACCTCTTGACATAAAAGCATTCTTAGTTGGTAGTTCTGCCAAAAGCTTTCTGAGGTAGGAAGTGGAAGGCACTTTTTCAAGATCTATGATCGCAAGATCTTTTTCTATTTGCCGCATGTAGCTTAGATAAATACTCCAAGTTTTATAGCCATTGGCTTTTAGCCAACTTTCATAATTGTGATATTTTTCCATAATCTAATTCAATTATTTTAGCCTTCCGCAGCTACTGTTAATTTTTCTTCTTCAATTTTATATTCTTTTACAGCTGGCTGCCATAGCTTATTTATTTCATCTTTTATTTTTTGCTCATAAATTTTTATAAGCTCCTTATTAGCATTTACTAATTGTTGCTCTTGTTCAATTTCCTTTACGATTTTTTGTTGTTCTGATTTTGGAATATTAGGAATTGGTAGGTTTTGAATAATATCTAAGTTTAGATTCGCCATTGTAACCCCTCTGCTACTTTTTTCTAAATATTTTACAGTGTTCGCATCGCTAAAAAATCTTGTATATAATTTACCGTTATAATTTTTTTTTAGTCGTATGATCAGACTTCCCGTTCCACAGAACCAACCATCTTGTGCATCATCAATGAATGCTACTCGTCCCATTTCACCACGCCTTGCCATTATTACATCACCTTTTCTTAAATAATATTGAGATAGGCTATCTGCTTTTTCTTTGGATATTCTTTCTTGTGGAAAGATTCTAAAATCTTTAATGTGTTTAGGATTGATAATTGGAATGCCAAAATCTTTATAATCTTCTTGATGTAACTGAGTTCCGAAAGGTCCAATTTGAATTACTTCACAAACCTCTCCCAATTTCACCGTTTCCCAATCAACATTAATTTCAATTTGTGGTTTGTAATTTTCTACAACTTGTTTTGCTCCGTTAATGATGGCTTGATAACCTTCTATTTTAGAAACTATTTGTTGTTGGATGGAAAGTGGAGGAAGTGGAATTTCAAGTTCCTTTAAATCAGCATTTGATAGATGTAAAATATTAGCTCCCTTCGCAAATTTTGATAATGATATTTTCAATGGTGGAGTACTAATTAAATAAGCTAAATAAATTGAATTGATAAATTCATTTTTTGTCCTTATGATATTTATATCTCCTCCCAAAACGACATTATCTTCATTTAATGCTCTTGCAATTGAAATTCCTAAAGCATCTGCTGTTGTTGTTGAAGGAACTAATACATCTCCTATTTCAGAAACTATTCTACCATTAAAGTTTGTATAAGAGCTTACTTCTTTAATAATAATATCAAACTTGGTATATAAATCTCCATAATGAATACACTTATAATTTCCACTGGGAATGATGTCTTTTTTTGAAATGCCTTGCCCTCTTAAAAATTTTATTTTACCATCATTTTCTAAATCACCCAATCTCACCATATCAAAATTACTCTGCCTTACATTTTCATTTATTCGATAACGCTCAACAGATAAATTGTAATCTCCAGTTCCTTTGATTGTTTTCTTATCAATAACAAAAGCATTTTTATTGGCACTTATAAATGAAGCATTGTTCAATATAAAATCTCTATATTCCTGTAAGTGAATTAATCCTGCAGTTAAATCATTCTTATCAATTGCCCTACGTTGCGCGCCTAAATCAAAACCATCATTCTCAATTTTTACAAAAAGGATATTATCAGTCTTTTTTGCCAACGCTCTGTCCATAAAAAGAATGGAAGTTTTTACACCGCTATACGGCTGAAATATTCCGGCAGGTAAACTAACCACTGCATATAAATATTTTTTATCAACCAGCATTTGCCTTAACTGCTTATAAGCATTTGCGCTTTGAAAAATAATTCCTTCAGGTACAATTACACCTGCACGCCCTGTTGTTGGGTTTATGTGTTCCGCAATGTAATCCACAAACAAAACCTCACTGCGGTTTGCCTGCATCGTAAATTTCTTGTGCGGCTTAATGCCACCCTTTGGCGACATAAATGGCGGGTTAGCCATAATAATATCAAAGCTTTCATTCCACCTGTCTTCACTTGTTAAAGTATCGTATTCAAAAACTTTTGGCGTGGTAAAATTGTGCAGGTACATGTTAACCAAACTAAGCCTTACCATGTCAGGCGAAATATCGTAGCCAACAAAATGCTGCATCATTTTTTTCTTATCATCAGGCGTTAGCAAATCACCTTTATTCTTTTTTGTGTTTTGCTGCAAAATGTATTTATAAGAAGAAATGAGAAATCCCGCAGTACCACAAGCAGGATCGCAAAGGGTTTCATTTTTCTTTGGCTGTAAAACTGCTACAATAAAATCAATGATATGCCTTGGCGTTCTGAATTGCCCTGCATCACCCTGAGAGCCTAATACTGAAAGAAGATATTCAAATGCATCGCCTAATTTTTCGCTATGGTCGTAATGAAATTCATTGATGGTTTTTAAAAATAATTTTAGTGTTTCAGGATCACGGTACGGTAAATAAGCATTCTTAAAAATATCACGAAACAATTGAGGAATGTTTGGATTTTGGTTAAGCTTCATTATTGCTTCCTGATAAAGGTTCAGCATTTCAAAGCCGCCAATCTTTGGATCAAATATCTTTGTCCAACTATATTTCTCCCATTCACCTGTAAAGAAAGTTGATTCACCCCCAAAGCTTACTGCTTCCTTATCCATATCATCCATGAATTTGTAAATAAGCGCAATCGTAATTTGCTCTACCTGGCTTTTGGGATCAGGTAATTTGCCAACCAAAATATCACGGGCAGTATCAATTCTTCTTCTTGTTTCGTTATCGAGCATTAATTTTTATTTTTCTTTTGTGCATCCTTAAGCATTTTCTTTTCATCACCTTCTAACTTTCGTTTTACTTTACTTACATCTTCAGATGCAGGAAGCTGTTCGGGTTTCACACCTCTTTCAATCAGCATTTTTCTTACGGCTACATTATTTTCAATATGTTCTTTCCCGATCTTTTCATTGCCTTTTAAATCCTTCTCAATTACATTGTGACTGGTTAATTCTGTTGCAAAATCTTTTGCCTTAATGGTAAGCGTAGGAAGAAAATCAGCTAAAGGTTTATTATCGGGAACTTTCAATTTATATTTCATATCCCCCGTACTAAAGCCTCCGAATAAGGCTTGGTCGCCTTTGCTGCGGATAATGGCAAAGCCCTTATCATCAACTCCTCTTTCATAAATTATTCCTGAAAGCTTTTTCTCAGACTTTGATAATTTTTCTCTTGCGGAAACCCTTGCTACATCCAGCAATCTTTGCTCAATGATTTCCTGTTTGCGTGTTTGTACAGCGAAATAAGTTTGGGCAAAAGCAACTTCACTTTTGGACGAATCACCATTTTGTGCAACAAGATAACAGGCATATCTTGTAAGGGCTACGTCCTCTATTTCTCTTTGTGAGCCACTGCCAAGATCAACCATTTTGTTGAGATCAACGAAATGGTTAACAACATTAGCCCCACTGTTTTCACAGGCAATCTTTGCTTTATCAATAACCCTTACAAAATTTCTCCATTCAGCATAATTAAAAACGGATTGTAATTCTCTTGCACTCCAGCATTCCATGTTATTAAAGATGTAGCATGCGCTTTCAAATTTTTCAAACAGTTCCTGTATAAGTTCTTTTTTCATTTTAAGTTGTTAAGCCATAAATTGATTTAGTGTAATGTTGTCTTTTATGTATTCCGGTATAAGCTTTCTTAATTCGGGAGGAAGATTTCTAAATACGTTTCCATTAGGATTTGTATTTAACAGCGCATATTTTTTTTGCTCTATTATCTCCCTGAACTCACTATCCGTTATATAACTTTTAAAGTAATTTTTTGCATAATCAAATACCTTTTCATCAGGTAAATACCTGCTGTCAAACTTATCAAATTCATCTTCCAGCAATTCATCTTTGCTTTTAAAATAAGGGATATAGCCAAATATCTTTTCTATTATTTCTTTAAGAGATAAACGACGATCAACCTTCATAGAATTACGAAGCTTGTCAAGATTGTAATATTCTTCCGGCTTATTAAATATATTATTTACAATGTATTGTTCTATTGCATCAAGATCATGGTCTTTTATCATCTTTTGTACCGCAGCATCCTCTTTAACCGTTTCTTCAAATTGGTCAAAATACATACGGTCAATCTTCATCCCCTTTTCATCAATCTCCTGGAATCTTAATGTTTTCAATGGATCAATCTTTGTGCTGTCATATTCATCATCGCTTATATAAACAGCTTTACCGCCTTCGTTTGATTTTGTTGGTTTTACAGGCAGTTTAATGATCTCGTCATAATTAAACTTTTCTTCGAAATATTCACAGTTGGCAAAGAAGTCAAACAACTTAAAGTTTTTCTTTTCAGGGTTTTTCACATTAGTTGCCTCTTCCTTATCCTGTAAATCAGTTAGAAAATTATGTTTACGGGTTCCCCGTCCTTTTATCTGAATGAAATCAGTAGGCGAGAAAATAGGTCGCATTAAACAAACATTCAACAAGTCAGGACAATCATAGCCCGTAGTCATCATTCCTACAGTAACGCAAACTCTTGTCTTGCTTGTTTTATAAAGCGGATTAAAGTTTCTTGAACCGTTAAGATTATTGTTGGCAAAGTTTATTGTGTGTTGTTGTGCTCCGGTAACAAATGATGTAACCTGTACCGCAAAGTCAGAATTATATTTCCCCGGAAACATAGCATCTGCAAATTCATTTAGTATTTGCGTAATTTTTGCAGCGTGGTTTTGGCTTACGCAAAAAGCAATTGTTTTACCAATTTCATTTGATACAGGATCATAAAATGCATTTTCCAAAAAAGTTTTGCAAAAGATTCTATTTGTATTTTCAGAAAATATTTTTCTTTCAAAATCTCTTTGAGAAAAAATTGTTTCAGTTTCTTCATTGTCCTCTGATGTTGTAATAATAGTATATCCCTCATCTGAAAGAAGTTGAGTTGTTATTTCTGTCCGGGCATCAGCAACAACCGGATTAACTAAAAATCCATCCCTTACTCCATGCAAAAGACTGTATTGAAAAGTTGGCTTTCCATCTTCGCAGCCAAATGTTGTATAAGTATCTAATAACATTCTTCTTTCTAATTCTCTGGGATCCTTTTCACCAAGCTTTGTAGAATCAACTTTTTTCAGGTAATCTTTTGGTGTAGCTGTTAAGCCTAATTTATAACCTATGAAATATTCAAATACTGCCCTGCTATTTCCACCAATGCTTCTGTGTGCTTCATCTGAAATAACTAAATCAAAATCAGTGGGAGAAAAAATTCGTTTGTATTTATTTTTAAATAAAAAAGATTGAACAGTAGAAACGACAATTTCTGCTTTTCTCCAATCGTCCCTGTTTTCTTTGTATATACTACACTTATAATCGCTGCGTAAATATTTCTTAAAGGCTTTATCTGCCTGATCTTCTAACTCCAAACGATCAACTAAAAACAATACACGCCTTGCATTCCCTGTGCGTAAAAACAATTTTATTACAGCAGCAGCAGTTAGTGTTTTTCCTGTACCGGTTGCCATTTCAAAAAGAAAGCGGTCTTTGCCTGTTTTTACTTCTTCCTGAATTCGTTCTATGGCTCTTACCTGATATTTGCGTAATAGGCTAAGTTTATTTTCTTCTAAAAAAGTTTTTCGTTGGGATTCATCAATGAATCTAGGGTCTTGACTGTAATCTGGCTTTTGGGTTATTGCTATATAATCATCCTTTACTTTCTCATTAATTAAAGTTTGGGGATTAGGGTTAAATTCATTGTATTGTAAAACAGTTTCAGGAGATGGGAATTTAGAGATGATATTAGGGTTGCCTCTTTGCAGATCCCATAAATAATGCTGATTGCCATTTGAAAGAATTATGAAACGGCAATTTTGAGATTGTGCATATTTTCTTGCCTGCTCTTTAGCCGAAAGAGGATGTATATTTTCTTTTTTGGCTTCTAAAACAATAAAAGGAAAACCTTTATCATCTAGTAATAGGTAATCAATAAAACCTTTAGTTGTGTTTTCGAAATCCTCGCCTAATTCATTTAATCTTGTTTGCGTAAACTTGGCATTATTTTCTAAAACAATATTCGCCAACTTTCCTGTTTCATCAAAAAAGCGCCAGCCTGCTTCCTGAAGCAGTTGATTTATTTTGATGCGGGCTTTGGCTTCTTTTGACATTGCTAGCTTTATTGCACAATATAAAAAAAGAAGGGCAGGTAGTTATTATCAATTAAACACCCTTTTTCGGCATTAAATAATAAATCATTCTGATTGAAAAAAACTTTCTATTTATGCACTTCGTTAACAGATATTGATTTATTAAACTGTAGCCATCGTCATTGTCATGTTGAGTCTGCCGAAACATCAGGCTGACACGTTTTTTAGAGATGCCCATAATTCATAAAACAAAACATTATGCCTAAAATAACCTTGCATTCATTAGGGAATGCGAATCAAACGCAAAAGGATTTTGCCACAAAGGCAATAAGAAGATTAAAGGCCGTTCTCAACGATGAGGAATTCATTTCAAGAGTAAGCGAGGCAGATTATTCAGGAAGAAAATTCAAGGCTGATGACGGATCGGATACCGAAGCTACTAATGAACAAATTGTAGAAATCATCACTACGGGCAAAGAACGCAAGACAGATCCCGACAATGAAATAGATCTTCAAATTAAGTTAAGTCCCCTGGAAGACGGGGTGGCTGGTTCTGTAACACCGCCCAGTCGAATAATCACTACAAGCACTACTTATTTTAATGAATGGATGGAAGGCAAACAACCCTTATCTCTTGCTGCACACTGGATGCATGAATGGCTTCATGTTGCAGGATTTCGGAATGTAAACAGCGATGGTAAACCTGATACCAATGACGTCAATTATTCAATTGGCCGGTTTGTAGTAGAAATAGGCAGACAGCATTTACTGGACGATGGAGTATCGGAGGCTATGGCTTCACTCGACGGACAAGGTTATTTGGATTCTTCTGTTGAACATTTGGATACGGTGCAAGAATAAGGATGCTAAATATTCATTGTAATCAGTTGATTGAATTGTTTTGAAAGGCTGAGCTCTTGTTGCAGTACAAGTGCGACGTCCGCCCGTGCCGGTACGGACGGGCAACAAAAGTTGAATAATGTGCTATTGCTAAGTAGAAAAATTTTCAATACTCCTTCCTTACAAAAGCCTCCATAGCCGCATAATGTGTCAATCCTAATTGTGCATAGAGATTAGCCGTATGGGCATTGCGTTCTTCAGCCCGCTGCCAAAACTCCCTGCTGTCGCTTCCCTGGAAGGGCACCATGTCTTTCTGCGACTGATGAATAAAAATGCCATGTCTTTTTTTCAACACCTGGTCGGGACTCATGGGAATGGCCATTTCGATTTCTTCAATATTCCATTCCTGCCATGCACCTTTGTAGAGCCAAAGCCAGCAGTATTTTACCCATTCATCGCCTTCACTTTTTATTTGTGCCAAAGCCTCCATTACCACATCAAGGCAGATTTTATGTGTGCCATGCGGATCGGCAAGGTCGCCTGCACAAAATATTTGGTGCGGTTGCAGGCTTCGCAAAAGTTCTATTGTGGATTGAAGGTCTTCTTCACCCATGGGCTTTTTCTCTATCGTTCCTGTTTCATAAAACGGTAGATCCTGGAAATGTATATTGCTTTCCGGTATGCCCACATAGCGGCATGTTGCCCGTGCTTCACCACGACGGATAAGGCCTTTTATAGAACGTATCTGTTGCGTATCTAATTGATTTTTTCTCTTGCGGGAAAGATAACGACGCACATCATTGAATATTTGTTCCGACCTGTCGTTATTGATGCCGGCAATCTCTTCAAAGCCTACAGCAAAATCAATAAAACGTGTAACAAATTCATCTGTTACTGCTATATTTCCGGATGTTTGATAAGCTACATGCACATCATGCCCCTGGTCTTTTAAACGCTGAAAAGTGCCGCCCATACTGATGATATCGTCATCGGGGTGAGGTGAGAAGATGAGCACTTTTTTTGGATAGGGCAGGGGACGCTCTGGATGTTTGGGCAAATGGGCATTGGGCTTACCCCCGGGCCATCCTGTTATAGAATCTCTGAGAAAATAATATACCTGCAAATTAATTTCATAAGCATCTCCTTTTTCTACTAATAAATCGCCCAGGCCATATTCATTGTAATCATTGTTGGTGAGTGAAAGAACCGGCTTGTTTAATTTCAAAGCCATATTCACAACCGCTTTTTTTATTGTTTTATCATTCCATTCTATCTCACCTGTGAGCCAGGGAGATTTATTGCGTGTCAATTGGGATGCTGCTCCTTCATCTATAACGAATGTGCAATTGGGGTGTTGTTGTAAAAGTGAGGCGGGCACCTGCTCTGTTACAGGTCCTTCAACTGATTTCTGTACTACCTGAGCTTTTGAAGGTCCCCACGCCAGCAGGATTATTTTTTTTGCTTTTAGTATGGTATTTATGCCCATGGTCAAAGCGAGGCGGGGCACTTCGGATATATTGGCAAACTCGTAGGCATTGGCAAGCCTTGTTGTGTTTTCAAGATTGATTAACCGTGTACGTGAAAAGATACTTGAAGCGGGTTCATTAAATCCGATATGTCCATTAATGCCTATGCCTAGTATCTGAAGTTCAATACCACCTGCGGCTGTAATTTTATGTTCGTAATCAGCGCAATGTTCTTTTATTTCTTCTTTAAGTAATTCACCATTGAGCAGGTGAATATTGTTTTTATCTATATCTACATGATCAAAAAGCAGGCGGTGCATATAACTATTGTAACTCTGTATGGCATCGTTTTCCAGGGGATAATATTCATCCAGGTTGAAGCTGATCACATTCTTAAAACTCAATCCTTCCTCACGATGCATTCGTATTAGTTCTGTATATACTGATTTCGGCGTAGAGCCTGTAGCCAGGCCAAGTACACATGGTTCATTGTTTTTTTGTTTCTCCCTTATGAGGGCAGCAATCTCCGTAGCAATAAATAAGGAACCGTCACGAATGGAGGGAAATATTTGTACAGGAATTCGTTCAAAAGCATCTATTAAATTGATATCCGTCATGAAATAAAAATAGTGGTTGCAGGCTTTAAAGATAGGATCAAGTTTTTTGGAATCACGTATGTATACGCATAAAATTAAAATAAGGACGCATTTACCGCAGCCAATTTGAGGATTTGCATTCTGTGTCTGCGGTAATTATTACTTAATACACTTATATTTAATCTGAAAAAAGCCAGGCTTTATTTCCACATCCAAGCTTCGTCCGGAATCAATTAGTAATTTTTTCAAACATTATTTAAAATCTTTACTTTTTGTACAAATTTTTATTCAGACTTCATAAAATTATTTTATTACAGGAACTATGAGTGATGAAGGGTATTGAGTGCTGTGATAAATCATTATTTCAGCTTTTTGAAAATCGCTGTCATTTGCTTCGTAAATATTTATGAACTTCTGTGGATTACGATCAGCTACAGGAAACCAGCTGCTTTGCACCTGTACCATAATTTTATGTCCTTTTTTAAATGTATGTGCTACATCAGGTAAATAAAATTTTACCTTTTCTACTTTACCAGGCGTGAAAGGTTCTGGCTTTTCAAATGAATTGCGGTATTTCCCCCGCATGATCTCACCCCGCACCAGCATCTGATATCCCTCCATGGGGTAGGGAAGGGGCGTTGCTGAAGTTTTGTACCGAAACGTATCCGGGAATACATCAATTAATTTGACAACAAAGTCAGCATCGGTAGTGGAAATGGAGGCAAAAAGTTCTGCATATAAAGGACCACCAAGCGTAAGATCAGATTTTAGTATATCAGTTTCAAATGTGAGTACATCAGTGCGCCTCGAAGCAAAACGCTGATCATCGGTCATGTATTCCCTTGTGCGCCTTGTATGTACATCTTCGGTGTAAGGGACAGGCTTGGCAGGGTCGCTCGTATATTCTGAAAAGCTATTGCTACCACCAGGTTTACTCCATGCAAGAGAGCCATCAGACTGCAAAAATAAATTTTGGGTTTGGGTATTTTTTGGTGGCCATTGATCTAATTGTTTCCACTTATTTTCTCCACTGAAAAAAATGGTGGCTTCAGGCAAGTTTCCCCCGTTTCCTTTACCTTTTAAATAATAATTAAAAAAAGGAAATTCTATATTGTTTTGATACCATTCTGAAGTTTTGCTACCAAACTGAACATTGCCTAAAGAAGCGCCATCGCTGCCGCCTCCCCACTGCCCATGAAACCAGGGGCCCATCACGATTTTATTATTATTCTTTCCTTTTACTTCAATGGCTTTATAAAGGTTCCATGCCCCGAATACATCTTCTGCATCAAACAAACCACCCACTACAAGTGTATTTGCAGTAACCGGTATGTGTTGCACAAAATTCATGGGGTTTCTGCTCTTCCACCAATCATCAAGGTTGGGATGTGCATATAGGTCTTTCCAGAAGAGAATGGAATCGCCCATCAGTTTTGCAAAGTTTTTTAAAGCGCCTGTCTTTAAATAATACCGGTAATTATCTCCGGTAGGTGTAAACCTTGATGAAGCTGATTGTGTAGTGGGCTGGGGACGAGGCCGGCCAAAGGATGGATAAAAAGAAAAAGCATCCATGAGCATGAATGCTCCATTGTGGTGAAAATCATCGCCCATAAACCAGTCTGTGACCGGAGCCTGGGGGCTTACTGCTTTCACTGCAGGGTGACCACTAAGTGCGACCATTGTTGCGTAAAATCCGGGATAAGAAATACCAAATGCGCCTACATTTCCATTGTTATTCGGAATGTTTTTCACTATCCATTCTACGGCATCATACGAATCACTTGCTTCATCAATTTCAGTTCCTTTTTTTGTTGGATTGAAAGGACGTATATCCATATACTGACCTTCACTCATAAACTTTCCTCTTACATCCTGAAATATCATTATATAATTTTCCCGGAAGTACAAACGATGATAACGTGAGGCAAAGTTGGGCCAGGCATCCAAGCCATAAGGTGCAGAAGAGTATGGAGTACGGGTCATTAAAATGGGATGCCTTTCAGTAGAATCTTTCGGCATGTAAATAGAAGTATATAATTTTTTACCATCCCGCATAGGGATCATGCGTTCCCACTTTACATAATTTTCCCTGATCCAGGCGCTATCAAGGCTATTGGACTGCGCATGTGCAGAAGCAACAACAACGAAATAAAAAAAGAAGTGAAGGAGCTGTTTCATATTGATGTTTTGAACAGCACCTAAGGTAAAAACAAATTCGGTTACAAGTAAAGCTTAAAATTGAAGGCTACCCATTTTATCGCTTTCATAATCAAGGATTGCCTGTTTGATCTCACCGGGATAATTTAAGTACAAGAGCACTTCTGTATTTCATTTTTTAATATTCATTGGAACTTCCATGATTAAAATCCGGGTATCTGTATCAGCTTTTATACTTAATTCCCTGGTATCTGTAATACCTAAACCGTCGCGGCGATTCATTGCTATATCATTTATCAAAACGTTACCTTCCAGCACAAAGGCATACACACCATTTTCTTCTTTATGTAAATTATAATTTACCAATATACCTGCATCAAGGTCGCCAATACTGAACCAGGCATTCTGGTGTATCTGCACACCATCGCTTTCTCCAATTGGAGATACAATTGTTTGTAATTGGTTTTTAGTTTCTGTAACAGAAATCTTTTTTTGATCGTATCGTGGGGTTACATCTTTTTTATTTGGAAAAATCCAAATCTGTAAAAATTTTACAGGCTTATCACTGCTGGCATTTTTTTCTGAATGAACCACACCTGTACCTGCACTCATTATCTGCACATCGCCTTGCTTTATGACGGTTGTGTTTCCAATATTGTCGCTGTGCTCGAGATCGCCTTCCAGAGGAATGGAAATGATTTCCATATTATCGTGCGGATGTTTCCCAAAGCCCATACCTCCGGCTACGGTATCATCATTCAATACACGTAAAGCACCAAAATTCATACGCGTAGGATCGTTGTACCCTGCAAAAGAGAATATATGCGATGACTTAAGCCAGCCATGGTCTGCATGTCCGCGTGTGGCCGCTTTATGTAAAATTGTTTGCATGACTTTTGTTTTTAACTTGATTATTTCCTAAGCAAATTCTCTAACCTCAACTACTTTTTCTGCAAGCCATAAAAATTCCTTGATAAAACTGTCAATGCTTTTTTGAAAACTTTCATCAAGCAGATTACCGGAAACATCAAATTTTTTATCAACCTGCGGTGTGATCAGCATATAAGGAGAACCAACCCCAAATAATGCATATATGAATTGTTGCAATTGCATTGCTGCACGTATGCCTCCCATTGCTCCAGGAGAAGCGGTGACTATACCGAATGGCTTATGTGACTGTTTTGGGAAATGATCAAAAAGATTTTGCATAGCAGGGGAGTAGCTGCCGTTATATTCTGGTGTCACTACTATAAAAGCATTTGCATTAAACATTCTTTCAGCCAACTCTTTATGCTCTGCAGGTGCTGCCTGTGGTGTAGAAAATACATTCTGAATAAGGCCTAATACATGATCTCTCAAATCAATGACACCTATTGAATGTTGACCTTGTTCTTTTAAAACTGTTTCCAGGTGCAATGCCACACGGTTTGTAACACTGTTTGTTCTTGGACTCCCTGATATTATTTCTATTCGCATAATAATAAATTATAAATAAAGGTACGAAATCAATGTTTAAACATCAAAATTATTAATTCTTATTTTTCCAGAATTATAATCGTCGTATTTATTCCAAAAACATCCCAAAGAGATTTGAGTCTTTTCTAATTACTTTTAAGATGTAAAGTCTTTTTTCTGATATTTTTTATTCTAAAACTTTTAATCATCTGTCATGTTCAACCGTCGGCAATTTATCCATTCTTCGGCCTTAGGTTCACTCGCGTTACTATTTAAGGATCCTTTTTCACTGGATGCGAAAGACGTAAGCATTATAAATAGTCCAATCGTTATCAGTACCTGGGCTCCAAATGTGAAAGCGAATGAAGTTGCCTGGAAAATTTTGAATAAAGGAGGTAGATCATTGGATGCGGTGGAGAAGGGAGTGCAGGTGCCGGAAGCAGATCCCACAGACCAAAGTGTAGGATATGGCGGACTACCTGACAGAGACGGCAAGGTCACTTTAGATGCATGCATTATGGATGAAAATGGAAATTGTGGCGCTGTTATGTTTTTAGAAGGCATTATGCATCCTATAAAAGTAGCAAGACTGGTCATGGAAAAAACCCCCCATGTGCAGTTGGTAGGAGATGGCGCTTTACGATTTGCATTGTCCAATGGTTTTGAAATAGAAAATTTATTAACCCCTGAAAGTGAAAAAGAATGGAGGAAGTGGTTAAAAGATGCAAAATATGACCCTATGACAATTCCAAAACTGCTGAATGAAAAAAATCAAAATAATATTCCCGGTCAGAAAGATAATCATGATACAATAGGTATGCTTGCGTTGGATGCATCAGGAAATCTAAGTGGCGCATGTACTACCAGTGGTTTGGCTTTTAAAATGCGGGGCCGGGTTGGCGACAGCCCTATTATTGGTGCCGGACTTTTTGTAGATAACGAAGTGGGCGCAGCTACTGCTACCGGTGTTGGAGAAGAAGTAGTCCGCACCTGTGGATCGCATACAGTGGTAGAATTAATGCGGCAGGGATTAAAACCTGAGGAAGCATGCAAGCGTACGGTGGAACGTATTTTAAAAAAAAGAGGCACTGCTGCAAAAACTTTGCAGGTAGGGTATATTGCCGTAAATACCAAAGGTGAGTTTGGTGGCTATGCTTTGCAACAGGGATTTAATTATGCAGTGCAAAGTAAAAAAGGTGTGAAAGTGTATGATGCAAAATTCTTTTACAAACAATGATTGATTATATAATTGAGATTGCCACTGCTGATTTTGAAACTACACAGTCGGCTGTGCATGGTGGAGCGGATAGAATTGAATTATGTGCAGCCTTAGGTGATGGTGGAACTACACCTTCATTTGCCATGATTAAAAAATGCAGGGAAAGTTTTTCAATACCCATTTTTCCAATTATCCGCCCGCGGGGTGGTGATTTTTTATATAGTGAAGAAGAGTTTGAAATCATGATGCATGATGTACTTGTAAGTAAAGACCTCGGTTGCGATGGAGTGGCAATTGGGCTTGTAAAAAAATTTGGTGAAATTGATACCGACAGAACAAAACGTCTTATAGTAGCAGCCTATCCTATGGAAATAACCTTTCACCGTGCATTTGACCGATGTAAAGATCCATATGAAGCATTAGAACAATTGATAGAAATGGGTTGCCAAAGATTGCTTACCTCAGGACAAAAATTAACAGCACCTGAAGGCATTGACGTGATTAGTAAATTGATCAGCCAGGCAAATGATCGCATAATAATAATGCCGGGAAGTGGTGTACGCAGAGAGAATATTAAAGATATTGCTATGCAATCTGGCGCAATGGAATTTCATTCTTCACTACGCAACAAAACAAAGAGCAAAATGGAATTTATGCATTCAGCTTTTACCCAAAACGAAGAAAGTTATTACAATTCTGCGATCAATCCGGATGATGTAAAAGCGCTTCGTGAGGCATTGTTGCATAAATAAAAAACGAAAATTAAACTGTCAATCTTTTTAAATTTATAATCTTTAAAAGGTTTTATATGTACATACAAATTCATAAGTCCTTACCAGCATTTTGTTTGATTTTTTTTATTTCATGTACTACTCCAAGGACAATTACCGGCGTTCAGCCGGCAACATCAATCAACCAACCTATGAAAGCGCAGCGTGAATTTCGTGCAGCATGGGTAGCAACTGTTTCTAATATCAATTGGCCGAGCAAGCCCGGACTCAGCACTGAAGAGCAAAAACGTGAAGCGATTGTTCTACTTGATTTTTTGAGAGACCACAATTTCAATGCAGTCATATTCCAGGCCCGGCCACAAACAGATGCATTATATAAAAGTGATATTGAGCCATGGTCTTATTATCTCACCGGCGAAGTGGGCAAAGCTCCGGATCCTTATTACGATCCACTTGAATTCTGGACAGAAGAAGCACACAACCGCGGATTAGAAATGCATGTATGGTTAAACCCATACCGGTCGCATCACAAAGACGGGGGCCCTGTCAGTGAAAAATCAATTGTAAAAACAAAACCGCATTTATCTGTTTTTTTAAAAGAAGGATACTGGTGGCTTGATCCTGCAAAGAAGGAAACACAATATCTTTCTACTGCTGTGGTGATGGACATGGTGAAGCGTTATGATTTAGATGGTGTGCATTTCGACGACTACTTTTATCCTTACCCTTCTTATAATCTTAATGAAGATTTTCCGGATGGAGATAGTTGGGCTGCTTATCAAAAAGAAGGGGGTAAACTTTCACGTAGTGACTGGCGACGCAACCATGTAAATGTTTTTATTGAGCAATTGTATAAAAAAATAAAAGCTGAAAAAAGTTGGGTAAAATTTGGTTTAAGTCCTTTTGGTATCTGGCGTCCGGGTTACCCTTCATCCATAGAAGGATTCGACCAATATGAAAAATTATATGCAGATGCAAAACTTTGGTTGAACAAAGGATGGATTGATTATTTTGCTCCTCAACTATATTGGACTGTAAATGATATACCACATAGCTATCCTGTTTTACTTGGATGGTGGGCTGCGGAAAATCATCTGAATCGCCATCTATGGCCTGGTATCAGTGTGTATAAAGGTCGTGGTGAAAAGAACATTGATGAAACGATCAATGAGATCATGATCGCACGTGGCATGTTGCCAAAGAGCGAAGGTGTTATTCATTGGAGCATTTCTGGGCTTACAAAAAACGACAGCCTTGCGAAAGCTATTTTAGCCGGGCCATATAAAAAAAGAGCACTGGTACCACCAACGCCATGGCTGGATAATATTGCTCCTGTTATGCCTATCATTACTACCGTTGCGCAAGACTCCCTAATTAATATCGAATGGCAGCATCCCGATGAAAAAGATGTTTTTCAATGGGTGGTTTATTTTCAATACGGAACCAAATGGGATTATCAGATATTAAATCGTAAAGAAAGAATATTTCAGATAAGTAAAATGTCGGCGGATAAAAAAAATACTTTAACCCGTGTAGCTGTAACCGCTGTTGATAGAATGGGCAATGAGAGCAGGCGAAGGGAAATTCAGTTAATTAATTAGTTGCTGATTTTAACAGTTATTATTCAACCTTTATGAATTGCGAATAATAATTTATACCTTTTGCACCTAAACCAAAACTAACATTATGGATACTTCCTTTCTAAGTGACATCAACTGGCTCGCTGTGCTCGTAGCTGCTATTGCTTACTTTTTGCTTGGCGCAATATGGTATTCCTTTTTATTTCAAAAACAATGGATCAAACTTCAAAATATAAATGTGAATGATCCGGAAATGAAAAAAGGAATGGCTACCACCATGTTCACTTCATTTTTGTTGATGTTGCTCACTACTATTGGCCTGGCTATTCTCGTTGAAAAAATAGGCCTTTCCACGGCAATTAATGGAGTTAAACTTGGATTATTGACAGGCATATTTTTCTCATTGACGGCTATCAGTGTAAGTTATTTATATACAAAAAAGCCTGCGGGTCTTCATTTCATAGATGGTTTTTATCATGTGGTGGGACAGGTTATTGCAGCTGTTATTTTATGTATTTGGCGGTAAGTGTTAGATTTAGAGCCTGGGAATTTTATTAATAAATGGCTAATCACTAATCGATTTTGTGGGAGTGAGCCTGAAACTCACATCACCAGCTATAATCACAAATAATAAACTAAAAATCTTAAACCCCTTGTTATTCAACCTTAGTGATCTTAACTACGTTGGTAGGTAAATGTAAATGAACAGGAGTGCTGCCGGTGCTTACAATCACATCTCCGGATTTTAAGAATCCTCGTTCTTTTAAAATATTGATCTGATCGCGGATTATTTCATCAAGACTATCTTCTTCATTATAAAAAAAAGCCCGTACACCCCAGCTTAAACTAAGCTGATTGACAAGTGAACGTTCCTTTGTAAAAATAAATACAGGAGAACGGGGCCGATAACTGCTTAACATAAACCCAGTATAACCACTTTGCGTCATACCAACCAAGGCATCCGCATTGACATCGCTCGACAACTTACATGCATTATAACACACCGCATCGCTGTGAAAAGAAGGGGAGTGGGGTTGGGGTTGCACTGACTCTTCGCGGTCATAATTATATTCTGTTCTTTCTACTTCCATAATGATCTTACGCATGGTTTCTACCACAAGGTTGGGATGCATACCGGTAGCAGTTTCTGCACTAAGCATTACCGCATCCGCACCTTCGAGTACTGCGTTAGCCACATCCGTTATTTCACTCCGGTTTGGTTTGTTCCGATCTATCATGCTTTCCATCATCTGCGTAGCTACTATTACGGGTTTAGCCCGGTGCAGACACTTCCGGATGAGCTGTCTTTGTATAAGTGGTATCTGCTCTACCGGCAACTCTACTCCAAGGTCGCCCCTTGCTATCATAATGGCATCGGACTCCACTATGATGTCGCGAATATTATTCAAAGCTTCAGGCTTTTCTATTTTCGCAATGATCTTTGTTTTGCTATTTCGCTCCTGCAATTTGTTTCTAAGAATAATAATGTCTTTTACACTGCGTACGAAGGATAAGGCTACCCAATCCAGCTCATTATCAATAATGAACTTCAGGTCTACTAAATCTTTTTCGGTGATGGCAGGCAGGGATATTTTGGTGTCTGGCAAATTGATACCTTTCTTGGAAGACAGCATGCCTCCTAATAATACTTCTACAAGTACATCATTATTCTTATTGATTGACTTTACAAGTACTTCAAGCTTACCATCATCTATCAGTATTTTATTACCAATTTTTACATCTGCATGCAGGTTGGGATACGACACATAGATGCGGTCTTTATTACCGACCAGTTTTTCATTGGTAAATGTGAGTATGTCGCCCGGAACTATTTCTATTCCGCCATTTTCCATTTCCCCTACCCGTAATTTCGGACCCTGCAAATCGCCTAAAATTGATATGTTGTATGGCTCTGTTTTGTTTATCTGCTTGATGAATTCAATGATCTTAAGTTTGTCCTCATGACTGCCATGAGAAAAATTGAGCCTGAACACATTTACACCACATTTTATTAAATCCAGCAATTTATCATAGGTATCACAGGCTGGGCCTACTGTAGCCACGATCTTTGTGCGATGATAAGTATGCTCAATGCCGGCAGCTTTATCCATGCTTTCATGAAAATATTTTCCTACGTTCTTACTCATAAAAAGGTTTATGATTTTTGATTTTTAATTTATAATTCATCCGACTCTGTTAAGACAGTGTATCCATTAAATCATAAATTATAAACAATAAATTATAAATTTAAGATGCCAATATCTTTACAATCTTCATCCATTCTTCACTGATGGTTCCTTTTTTCTTTCCAATGTTTTCTAATGGCATATAGTTCATTTTATTATTAAGAATGCCTACAAATACATTGAACCTGCCTTCCATCAAACATTCCACTGCATGGTAGCCCATGCGGCTGGCAATAAGCCGATCCACACAAGATGGCGCTCCACCTCGCTGGATATGCCCCAATATGCAAACCCTCGTTTCCGCTTGAGGCAGTCTTTTTTTTATAGCTTTGGCCACTTCATCTGCACCCCCAAATCCTTCACCTTCAGCCACTACTACTATATTCACTAATTTTTTTCTTTTTTCTTTTTCTTCCAGAGATACCATCAGCGATTCCATATCAGTTTTCCTTTCGGGAATCAATATGTGCTCAGCCCCGGTAGCAATGCCGCTGTGCAATGCAATATAACCGGCATCACGACCCATTACTTCTATAATGAATAAGCGGTCATGCGCATCAGCCGTATCTCTTATTTTGTCAATAGCTTCGACAGCAGTGTTTACTGCCGTGTCGAACCCGATAGTATAATCTGTACCTTGTATATCTTTATCAATAGTGCCCGCAATGCCGATAACAGGAAAATTATAAATTGCACTGAAATCTACTGCCCCCCGAAAAGAGCCATCACCGCCAATTACAATCAACGCTTCTATTCCTCTGCTGCTTAATGCATCAAAAGCTTTTTGCATGCCGGTAGGTGTCATAAATTCTTTACACCTGGCAGTTTTAAGAATAGTGCCTCCCCGTTGAATAATGTTGGCAACAGACCGGCTTTCCATTTGGTAAATATCATTCTCGATTAAGCCTTGAAAACCACGCATAATCCCAAAAACTTCGAGGCCATGATATATACTGGTACGAACGACAGCCCTGATTGCTGCATTCATTCCGGGTGAGTCGCCACCCGAGGTCAATACGCCTAATCTCTTAATCTTTGATTTCATTAATTATTTGAGTTTGTAAAAAATAATCAACAGGGTAGTATTAAAAACCGTAAAAATAAGGCTTTAGAATTACTGTGTAGATTAGACACATTTCTTGTATTTTATACATAATTCAGGAGCAGGGCATATTCAATTTATTACTAGCAATAAATTTAAATGATAACTTTCTGAAGCGAAGATAACATTGCCATTTTTTATTGTATAAGTTGACTTCAGTAAATTAATTTTCTGCACAACTGAAATGCAATAGATATTAAGATAACATTTCGTCATACATAAGGGCTCATCATGTGTTTCAATCAATTTCAACAATACCCTCATATTTTTGGTGCTTCTAAATAAACATGAAGAAAATACTGATAACGGGAGCAAATGGTTTTTTAGCCCATTATCTCATTAAAATCTTCATCCGGGATTACTATGTAATCGGTATAGGAAAAGGACTTCAGCGAATGCATTGCGATGAAAAAAAATTTCCTTATATTTCTTGTGACTTTACCGATGAAGAAGAAATTTTAAAAATAGTTGAGGAACATCAACCGGATTTAATTATTCATGCAGGGGCCATGTCTAAACCTGATGAATGTGAATTAAGAAAAGAAAAAGCCTACAATACCAATGTAAAGGCCACACAATATTTATTAACAGCCGCTGCAAAAACAAAAAGTTTTTTCCTATTCGTTTCCACTGATTTTATATTCGATGGAGTGCATGGAATGTACATTGAAGACAGCACTACAGGCCCTGTAAATTATTATGGACAGACAAAACTGGAAGCTGAAGCCTTTGTAAAAGCTTATCTATTCAACTGGTGCATTGTTCGCACTGTACTGGTATATGGTCATCCCCGTGGTGGCCGGGAAAATATTCTTACAACAGTGGCAGCAAAAATCAAAAACGGAGAGGAAGTAAAAATCTTTAACGACCAGCTAAGAACACCTACTTATGTTGAAGACCTCGCAGGAGCCATTAAAACAATTATTGATAAAAGAGCTACAGGCATATTTCACATCTCAGGTGAAGATGTGCTCACTCCATACGAAATGGCTGTCGCTGTTGCAAAACATTTAAACCTTAATGAAAAGCTGATAAAGAAAGTAATTGAAAAAGATTTTGATCAGCCTGCACGGCGACCACTTAAAACAGGTTTTGATATATCCAAAGCAAAAAGTCTTTTAAGCTATAATCCGATATCTTTTCAAGAAGGATTAAGAAAAACATTTAAAGATTAACTGAAAAAATTTTATTTGTAGAAGTGTGGACATCAGCTCATCATCAGTACATTCACACTACGTTGCAAAATATTAAATGCTATTTCAGCCATCAGGTTTTCTTTGTCCAAAGTAGGGTTTACTTCTGTAATTTCAAAACAACAAACTTTCCGGTTTTGCATAAACTTCGAGATCAGATCTTCTGCTTCTCTTTCCCGCAAACCATTGCCAACCGGAGTCCCGGTTCCTTTAGTTATAGATGAATCCAGGCTATCAACATCAAATGAAACATATATATCTGTACAATCGCTTAGGTAGCGAGTAACGGCACGTACAATATTTTCCGGTCCTTTACTTCTTATTTCTTTAGTGGAAAAAACTTTCATATCATACTTGTCTATAAGATGTTTTTCCTCTTTTTCAAAGTCTCTTAAGGCGATGTACACTACATCTTCAGGCAATACTTTAGGTGCTACATTCCCAATATTTTTTAAATAATTCCAATGATTTGTAGTTTCTGCGTCAAGTTCATGAACGGCGGACTCGATATTATCTTCAGCGATGGTAACAGCCAATGGCATGCCATGCATGTTTCCTGAAGGCGTGGTAAATGGAGTATGAAGATCAGCATGGGCATCAATCCAGATCACGCCTAATTTACTCTTCGGCCTGGCCATTTTGATTCCTGCGATGGTGGCCCCGGAGGTACTATGGTCTCCACTAAGTACTACAGGAAAAAAATTATTTTTCAGGGAATCCTGGATTGCCTTGCTTACCTTACCATACATAGAAGCGATACCATTGATACGCTTTGCATATGGTGAATGTATTGGCTCGAAGAGTAGATTGTTCTCAGCTTGTATTTTTTCAGATGGAAAATGGATAAAGAAAGAGCTCATAAAATCCAGCGCAGCGATTTTTATAGCATCTATTCCCAGGCTGGCACCACGTGTGCCGGCGCCAATCTCTGATGGAACCTCGATCAACTTAATATTTTTCATCTAAACATTTTATTCCATCCAATCACAAAGACAACAACACTTTGGCGAAATTAGCATTTACCTTTTTGTGTTGCAAAACTGCCAACTTTAACTCATTGGCGTGCTATGTATTCAATCAAGTTCTGTGTACAAAAGGTGTATAATAGCAAGGATATAAAGCTATGTATGGAATCGCTTCTTTCTTCATTCTGTTATCTTTGTTTTTCAAAATAAGCAGAAGAAGTGCGTCTAAAATCCCTTGAAATCAAAGGCTTCAAATCCTTTGCTGATAAAACCATACTTAATTTTGATGAAAACATTACCGGTATTGTAGGTCCCAACGGATGTGGCAAAAGCAATATAGTAGATAGTATTCGCTGGGTAATTGGCGAACAAAAAATCAGTCATTTACGTTCTGAAAACCTTGAGAGCCTCGTATTCAATGGCTCAAAGAGCCGTAGTGCCAGTGGGTTGGCAGAAGTAAGCCTTACTTTTGAAAATACAAAAAACCTGCTTCCGACTGAATTCAACACGATTACCATTACCCGTAAATTTTATAAAAGTGGGGATAGTGAATACCGCTTAAATGATGTAAGCTGCAGACTGAAGGATATTCAAAATCTTTTTCTGGATACAGGAATTTCCACTGACAGTTATGCCATCATTGAGTTAGGGATGGTAGATGATCTGATCAAAGACAAAGAAAACAGCCGCCGCCGCATGCTGGAACAGGCCGCAGGCATTTCGATTTATAAAACAAGAAAAAAAGAAGCAAAACTTAAACTCGATGCTACAGAGCAAGACCTTGCAAGAATAGAAGACCTTCTTTTTGAAATTAATAATCAACTGAAAACACTCGAGAACCAGTCGAAAAAAGCAGAAAAATATTTTGAGCTCAAAAAAGAATACAAAGAGCTTAGTATAGAACTGGCAAAAGCTTCATTGGAAGGATTTAATGTCACTTACAAAGAACTTAATGAACAAAACAAAACACATACTGATGAACGCATTATACTAGAAGCAGGTATTGCAACCAAAGAAGCTAAATTAGAAGAAGAAAAACTTGAGTTTATTGAAAAAGAGAAAAGCTTGCATTCCATGCAGCAAACATTCAATGAGCTTGTACAAAAGTTACGCACAAAAGAGAATGAGAAAAATTTGGCTTCACAGCGACTCGAACATCTGAAAGAAAGGGGTTCAAATTTTGAGCAATTTTTACAAAGAGCGCAAGGACAAATTAAAGGACTGGAAGAAAGCATTTTTTTCAGTCAACAAAAAGTTTCAGAAGAGGAAGATTCTTTATCAGGGCTAAATGAAAGGTTGGAAGAATACAGAGCAGGTGTAAATGCTAAAAGGGTAGTGCTGGAAGAAAACAGAATGACTGTAAACAATCTGCGCTCATCATTTCAACAAATGCAAAGAAGCCAGTTCGATGCAGAGAAAAAAGTTGCGGTAGCTGATACTTCTATTCAAAATATGCAACGGGCAATAAAACAGGCTGAAGAAGATAAGATAGCCCGTGCAAATCAATTGAACGAGTTAGAGCATCTTATTTCAAATAAAACAAAAGATGTTGAAAGCAGGAAAACAGACCTCGACCAACTACACCATCACCACAACACAACCAAAGAACAAATATTAGAGTCGCAAGCGGTATTGGAAGAACTGCGCCAAAAGCTTGCAGATGAAAACCGTAAGCTTGATGCAAAAAGGAATGAGCATGAACTCTTAAAAAGCCTCATTGATTCCATGGAAGGATATCCTGAGAGTGTAAAATTTTTGCACAACAATAAAGACTGGAATCACACAGCTCCCATACTTTCTGATATCATTTATGTAAAAGAAGAATTCAGGGCAGCTGTCGAAAATGTATTAGAACCTTATCTCAATTATTACGTTGTAAACAATCTGCACGAAGGCCTGGTAGCGGTGCACTTACTGAATGATAACAAAAAAGGGAAAGCGAATTTTTTTCTACTTGATAAAATAAATGGAGCAGATAAAAAAGCCAATGCTCCGGAAGGAACATTGCCGGCTTTGGATGTAATAGAAGTTGACACAAGGTATAGAGGCCTGGCAGAAGAACTCCTGGGTAATGTTTTTATTGCCGATGACGAAAATGCTTTGGAAAATAGTAACGGAGCAGTGATATTGGAACGGAATGGAAAATACGTGAAAGGCCGCTATTCATTGTCAGGTGGAAGCGTGGGATTATTTGAAGGAAAAAAAATCGGTCGTGCCAAGAATTTGAAAAAGCTGGCTGAAGAAATAACGCAACAGCAAAAAATTGTTGATGATTTTAGAACCATGATACAGGCAAAGCATAATGAAGTAATCGCATATAATGAGAACCTTCGTGGACATGCTATACGTGAGGCTGAAAATGCACTTCAGCAATTAAATAATGAATTGTTTACACTGCAAAACCGGGTAGAAAATCTGCATACGACACAATCACAATCTCAGAAAAGATTGCAAGACCTGAATTTACAGTTAGAACAAACAATGACTTCTATTGGAGAAGTACGAACAGAAGCCGCCAAATTGCAGGAACAGCTTGCTCAATCTTCAGAGCAAATGATAGAAGCAGAAAATGCATACGGTGCTGTAGAAACCGAATTCAATGAAGTAAATGAAGAGTTTAATAACATGAATCTCCAGGTGATTCGTCAGCAAAGTAAAATAAGTTCATTAGCACAGGAATTAACATTTAAAAACAATCAGCTTAAAGACTTACATGAGCAGGTTGCTTCGAATGAAAAACAATTATTAGAAACAGCAACAAATGTTGAGCAACTGACTATTGATCTGCAGCAAATCGAAAAAGAACTTTTGCATTTGATGCAAAACAGGGAAAGTGAAGAACGTATTCTTAACGAAGCTGACCAGGCTTATTATATTATGCGCAACGAGGTAAATGCAAAAGAAAGTGAGTTGAGGCATTTAGTAAAAAGCAAAGAAAATGTAGAACATATTCTTGGAGCAATCAAAGATCAATTATCAGATCTAAAATTGGGGCTTGCAGGCATGAAAGAAAGACTGAACGTTGAGTTCAGAATAAACATTGAAGATATCCTTGATGAAAAAAGAGTGGGTTATGTACCGATGGAAGAACTGCAGGAAAAAGCAGACCGTATGAAAAAAAGAATGGAAAATTTAGGTGAGGTCAATCCCACTGCCATTGAAGCATTTGAGGAAATGAAGAAAAGATATGACTTCATAGTGGAACAAACGAATGACTTGAAAACTGCAAAACAAAGTTTATTGCAAACGATAGCTGAAGTGGAAACCACTGCTAATCAGAAATTTTTGGAAACCTTTAATCAGGTGCGGGAAAATTTTAAAAAAGTATTTAAAACATTATTTACTGAAGACGATACCTGCGATCTTGTTTTAGAAAACCCTGATAACCTTGGTGAGACCAGTATAGATATTATTGCAAAGCCAAAGGGCAAGCGACCCAGCAGCATCAACCAATTGAGTGGTGGCGAACGTACATTAACGGCAACGGCTATGCTTTTTGCCATTTACCTGATCAAGCCGGCTCCCTTCTGCATTCTCGATGAAGTAGATGCTCCGCTCGATGATGCCAACGTGGGAAAGTTTACTCATATGATCCGTGAATTTAGTGAAAACTCGCAATTTATAATCGTGACTCATAATAAATCAACAATGAGCACGGTAGATGTGATATATGGTGTAACGATGCAGGAACCCGGAGTGAGTAAATTGGTTTCTGTGGATTTCCGGAATTTGAATTAGTAGTCAGAATGTTGTTGTAAAAGCCTGGTTCGTGTGTTTGTCATGCCGATGCAGATCGGCATCTTTCACTAAACGATCTTTAATGACAAAATGCTGAAACATAACTGAACAAAATCACCCTTTGGTTCAGCAGGACAATCAGTTTTTACATCATTACATTCATTTGAGAGAGTCTGAGATTCTTCACCTTCGGTTCAGAATGACAAAGAAGCATCGTTTTGATGACAAAGTTCGATCTAACCCATTTACACCAAGCTTTTGTTAAGAACGCAGTCAGACATGCAAGCTATAAGCGTTTACATTTAAATTTGGGCAAGCGAAACCCATGAAAAACATTATTCCACTTTTCATTTTATTATTCTCATTCACCTCTGTTTTTTCACAGGAAAAACCTGAAGGATTATTTATCAATTCCAAAGCCCCCGACTTCAAAGCCACTGATCAGAGCGGCGCGGTTGTCAACCTGAAAGAATTACGTAAAAAAGGTCCTGTGGTAGTGATATTCTATCGTGGTAACTGGTGCCCTTACTGCAACAAGGAGCTGAAACGCTTTCAGGATTCATTGCAATTCATCACTGCCAAAGGTGCAACGCTGATTGCTATTACACCGGAGAGAGGTGATGGTGTAAATAAAACAATTACTAAAACCGGCGCTGTATTCCCTATTCTTTATGATGCTGGTATGATCATCGCCAGGGCTTACCAGGTTTCTTTCCAGGTAGATGAAAAAACGCAAAACCGTTATAAAAGCTTCGGAACCGATCTTTTAGAGATCAATGGTCAAAAAAATAAGGCTTATTTGCCGGTGCCGGCTGTTTATGTAATCAATAAAGAGGGATCTGTTAAGTACCGTTTTTTTGATAATGATTACCGGAAAAGACCAAGTGTAAAAGACATTCTAAAAGAGTTATAAGTATTACTTCCTTGCCGATGCAGATCGGGTCCTTCACTACGGCATTTCCCCTAACAAAGTGTCTGTCATACAATGCAGGTCGGCATCTTTCATTAAAGGATTTTTCCTCAATAAATGTGTCTGTCATGCCGATGCAGATCGGCATCTTTCACTAAAGGACTTTAGTTTGAGAATGATGCTGAAGTAATACTGAAATACCTGCCTGACCGCCCGCCCCTGTTCCATTGATAATTGGATTTATTTCATAGAGTTTGCGATTCTTCACCTTTGGTTCAGAATGACAATTTAAATGCTGTCATATCAATGTAGTGTGTCTGTCATGCCGATGCATATCGGCATCTTTCACTACACTTCTTTGCTTTTTGAGAAAGATGATGAAACATCAGTCTGACCGGACGGGCAGGAGTTCAGCTTGACATAAAATCTTAGAATTGAATTCATATGCCATCGTCAACCCCATCAACGATTGTGTAAAAAGAAATATAAAAAGTCGTAAGAAATTACTTCTTAGGGCTGAATAAAAGTTTTCCAATCTTGCCATTTGCACCGGCAAGAAAAACAGCAGAACCATTTTTGGCCTTCCTGCAAACATTAAAACCCTCTTTACTGATTCCTCTCCAAATATTTCCGCCATCTATAGAATAATCTACCCCATTAATTCCACAGGTGATCAATTGTTGTTTTGATAAATATTCCACACAACTTCTGTAACCATGCGGGGATTCCTTCGGGGCTTTCCAGGTTTTACCTCTGTCTGCAGTTATGAATGCATTTAAACTATCGGAATTGGGATTGTTGAAATCACCTCCAACAACTATCATTTTATTTCCACCTTTGCGACTTCCAGGATCCATTACTGCTACAGAATTAGCACCTGTTGTTTCCCTTCCCTGAATTAATGGAAGACGTTTTTTATCGTCTCTTATAAAAATGCTTGAGCTCAATCCACCTGTTACAAATACCGCTTCATCTTTGTCCAATACACGGATGTTAGTGCCACTGGCTGCAAAAAGAGCTTCACCACTGTCTGCTTTGGGTTGATAGCTCTTTGGTATTTCTTTCCAGGTATTTCCCCCATCAAATGTGCGGGCTATAAATATGTGCCCGTCAATAGGATCGCCAATCACGATGCCGGCCTGTTCATTCCAAAATTCCATGGCATCAAGGAACATTCCTTTTGCTTTGTTTTCATACACTACTTTCCATGTATTTCCTGCATCAAGTGTTTTTAAAATATAAGCCGGAGAATCAATGGCCATAATGATTGCAGTGGTAGCATCAAATGCTTCAATGTCGCGGAAGTCTGTTTTTTCAAAACCTTTTACAATGCTCCATTTCCAGGTTTTGCCACTGTCGGTTGTTTGCCCGATCGTACCGTTGCTGCCACTGACCCATGCTACCCGGTCGCTCACCACACTTAGTCCTCGCAGGCTTGTTTTCGTGTCTTTGGTAAGCACCTTTATTTGGGGTGAAAGCTTTTGGGAATATGTATTAAGTGAGTAGAGAATATATGTTACCAGCAGAACTACTACTATTTGGCTTTGCTTGCCCGTCCGTACCGGCTCGGGCGGACGTCGCACTCTTGTGCTGCACCAAACTATGCAACACTTTGCAGCACCCCGCAGAATTGCGGCGGTACGATTTGTAATTCTATTCAGCATGATGTTGCCAATAAAAATCTTTTCATAAATGTGATAGCAAGTTAACCAAAATTGTTAGGTAGTATTTTGGTATCAAATCAATTATGAATTTCAAAAAATGTAGTAATAAAAAAAGGAGGTATTGATTACCTCCAATGTTTTTATTATTACCGAAATGAATGCTGCAAAAAGCTCAACCCGTTTTAATTCGTTTTCAACTTTCCTGCAAACACTTTTTTAAATTTATCCAATTTGGGTCGAATTACAACAGAGCAATAAGGATTGGAATTTTTGTTGTTTTCATAATACTCCTGGTGGTAATCTTCGGCAGGATAAAATTTTGCAGCCGCAGCTATTTCCGTAACAATTGGCTTCGAAAAAGCGCCGCTTTTTTCTAATTCAGATTTATAGTATTGCGCTTTCTCTTTTTGGTCTTTATTGTGATAAAAAATTGCGCTTCGATATTGAGTGCCTTCATCTGCTCCCTGGCGGTTAAGCGTGGTAGGGTCATGCGCCTGGAAGAAAACTTCCAGCAATTCATCGAAAGAAATTTTATCAGGTTCATAATTCACCTGAACACATTCAGCATGTCCCGTTTCGCCGGTACAAACCTGCTTGTATGTAGGATTTTCTACATTTCCGTTTGAGTACCCTGATGTTACTTTCAATACACCATTCAATTGTTCGAAGAGGGCCTCAGTACACCAAAAACAACCTGTTCCAAATGTGGCCGTATCTACTTTTTCATTCATATTCATAATTGAAGCACTTAATTTACTCGACTGCGTATTTGCCATACAACCTGCAAGTGCACATGTGATTAATAACGCTGCGAAAATTATTTTGTTCATGTGAGGCAAACATAAATAAGATTTTACAACTTGAATGAAAAGGATGCAAGTCAAACACAGTTTTAACAGAGGTTTGCAGTCCTTTTAGCTTTGCCTTAAGACATGATTCAGCCCCTTACCTTTGAGCATTAAATTTTAGGAAGTTCACTACATGAAATTATATCCTGAATCCGCTGCGGTACAATTGGAACTGGATAAAGTAAAAGCATTGCTTCATGAAAAATGCCGAACTGAATATGCAAAGGAAAAGGCCCTGCATTTAAGGCTTCATACACACAAAGACTGGATTGACCGGGAATTAAAACAGGCTTACGAATTAAAAGTTCTGTTACAAAATGGCATCCATTTCCCCAATGATTTTTCTCAAAACCTTTCTACAGAATTGCGGTTGTTGCAAATAGAAAATTCAGTTCTGTCCGGAGAACAATTGATTTCTATTAATAGATTAACCCAAACTATTGAAGATCTTTTTCGATGGTTTCATCCTGAAAACAGATGTGCATTCCCGGCATTGACATTCGTGATAGAGCATACTTATTACGAGAAAAAAATTCATGAACTGATTACTGAAATCATTGATGAAAAGGGTATTGTAAGAGATAATGCCAGTCCTGAATTACAATCAATCCGCATCAACTTAAATAGAAGAAGGGGGGAATTGAGAAGGCTCTTTGATCGCATAATCAACAAACTAAATAAACAAGGTTACCTCGCAGAGATTGAAGAAAGTTTTATGAATGGTCGCAGGGTATTGGCTGTTTTTGCAGAACAAAAAAGAACAGTAAAAGGCATTTTACACGGTGAAAGCGACAGCAGGAGAACTTCCTTTATAGAGCCGGAAGAAACGGTGGAACTTAATAACCAGATCTATGAATTGGAAAGTGCAGAGCGAAGAGAGGTAATAAGGTTATTAAAAGAATTGACACAAAAACTTTCTTTTTATAGTCCATTGCTCAATGCATACCATATAGTTGTTGGTGAATATGATTTTATAAGTGCTAAAGCCTTGCTTGCCATCAGCATGAACGGGGAGTACCCTGTGATAAATGATAAGGTCAAGTTGGAATTAGTGAATGCACGACACCCTTTACTTTATTTGTATAATTTGAAATCAGGTAAGCCAACGATACCTGTGAATCTGACATTGGATGAAAACAACCGCATATTGGTGATCAGTGGTCCCAATGCAGGTGGCAAAACCGTAACACTCAAGACTGTTGGTTTGCTGCAGATGATGGTGCAAAGCGGGTTGTTGGTTCCTGTGGATCCTGCTTCGCAGTTCGGGATTTTTAAACGGCTGATGATACATATAGGGGACACACAAAATCTTGAATTTGAATTGAGTACTTACAGCAGCCACTTGCTCAACATGAAAGAACTCATGGAAACAGCAGGCGGCAAAACCCTTTTTTTTATAGATGAATTAGGCAGTGGAAGCGACCCCAATCTTGGTGGTGCTTTTGCAGAAGTGATATTGGAAGAACTTGCATTCAAGCGGGCTTATGGCATTGTGACAACGCATTATCTGAACCTGAAAGTAATGGCTAATAAAACATCAGGCATCATCAATGGAGCTATGGAATTCGATGAGCAGAACCTGTTGCCCCTTTATAAACTGATCATTGGCAAACCCGGAAGTTCATACACATTTGCAATCGCAGAACGCATTGGTATGGATAAAAAATTGATCCAGCGGGCACGTCGTTTAGTGGACAAAGATCATTTCAAGCTCGATAAATTATTAAACAGTACTGAACAGGAGCTTAGAAAAATAGAACAAAAAGATATTGAACTTCAAAAGGCCTTGAAACTGAATGAAAAGCTGCGAAAAGAAATGGAAGAAACGATCAACTACGAAAAACATAAGCAGCAGGTAGAAATATTAAAACAACAAAACAGAATAAATGAGGAGCGGCTGATTTATTTGAAAGACATGGAACGGAAGCTGCGCCACATGGTAATAGAATGGAAAAAAACAGATGATAAAGCCAAAGTGGTCAGGGAAATGGCAGCACTGTTGTTCAAAAAGAATGAAAATAAAACCCTTAGTAAAAAACAAAAGATCATCGAATCCAAATACGAAGAACTGAATGGTGATATCCAGGTAGGCGCAAAAGTAAAAATGAAACGCAACCTGCAAGTAGGAGAGGTACTTGAGTTGCGTGGCAAAAAAGCAGTGGTGAAGATTGGCTTACTGCCTATGCAGGTTGACCTGGAAAATCTTGTGTTGATTAAAGAGAAAGAATATTAGCTTAATGAAATTTTTAGCTCGAATCTTCACATGTTGGCGTGCAGGTATTCTTTCAGATTGGTAATCGTCTCTTCCTGCGAAGAAATAGTTTCTTTTACCACATCATTAATTGAAATGAGTCCTTTTATATTATCGCCCTCAAAAACAGGAAGATACCGCACGTTCTTATCCGACATCAGTTGCATACAATATTCAATAGTGTCGCCTGGATTCACATGCGGAAGATCGGTAGTCATAATTTCGCCGACCAGTGTATCCGTGGAAGATTTTCCTTTCAAAACTACTTTCCTGGAATAATCCCGCTCTGTCATCAACCCCCTGAATATTTTTTCATCCATCACTGCTATTGAACCGATATTGCGATCCGCCATGAGCTGAAGTGCATTAATAACGGAAGTATCAGGTGGCACAGAAATTATATTTACTCCCTTTCGGCTAAGCACATCAGAAACTTTCTTCATATAAATAAAAATTGGAAATGTAATTTACAACTATTGAGGGTTTTTGGAGTTCAGTTTTTTTGTTGAACATTCTGCGTTGATTATTGTATTCTTTATAAAAAGTAATTTTGCTATTATTAAGACCTGTTACACCAATGGCAACTAAGAAAATAACATTGCGTAATTATAAGTTTGATGAAAAGAATCCCTCCATTGAATTAACAATGGAGCAACTGGAATTTCACGCACAGAAGCTATTAAAATTATTAAGGACCTTTGCTAACGTGTAGATTATCCAAAGAAGAAAAAGAAAGCTGCTTAATATTATTTGCATTAGCGAATCGCCTACGTCTTGTAAACCGATTTAACTTTTTTCACATCAGCAAATGGTTTCCTTCATTCAAATCTGCATGTTCATTCA
>Ga0183260_10000055_pt1 | contig 74874 bp, 79 predicted proteins | sample AntDrymUQ4972206_2_FD_129768 | JGI IMG/M metagenome (GOLD analysis project Ga0183260, IMG submission 129768) | Polar desert sand microbial communities from Dry Valleys, Antarctica - metaG UQ497 (22.06) (version 2) (version 2) | ecosystem: Environmental > Terrestrial > Soil > Desert | place...
GGCCCGCTTCACGTCGGCCGCGTCCTTCTCGAAGACGTAGCGGATCAGCCGGGTCCCGAGCCGCGGGCTGATGTTGAGGGCGATGAGCACGGTCGCCGTGCCGACGAGGCTTCCGAGCAGACAAACCGCGACCGCAACGACGGTCGCCGTTCGAAGCCTCAACCCCACCAAATGCCCCCGAGTCACTCTGTAAGAGCGCGGTCGTCCCACGCTCAGGGTAGCGCCCGATCGGGCTGAGGCCGACGGCTACTGGGTTCCTTCGAGCACGCCCCGCGCCGTGCTCGGCACGGATTTCACGTCCCGCGGGGCAGAGGCGGGGGACCTGCGGGCGATTCGGTGGCTTTCGGCCGAGGTGAAGAAGGCGTACTGGGCGCTGTTCGACGACACCGGCGAGGCGCCGGGCGCAACGCTTCGACGCCACCTACCGAAAGCGCTTCCCGGCCGCCGTCGACTGCCTCATGGGCGACTTCGCCAGCCTCACCACCTACCTTCGCTTCCCCGCCGGCCACCACGGACGCATCCGACACTCCAATTTCATAGAGCGCACCTTCGGCGAGACATGCCGGCGGGTCAAGGTCATCGGCCGGCTCCCCGGTGAACGGACCTGCCTGGGCCTCGTGTGGGCGGTGCTTGACCGGGCCAGTCGCGGATGGCGGGGTGTCGTGATGACGCCGGCCGCCGTGCGCCAGCTCCAAGGGCTGCGGGCGCAGTTGTTTGGTCCGACGACTGCGGAGGAGGTGATCACCGCCGTCGAGGACGCCGTCACACCCGCCGCGTAGAATGATCAACGGAGCCTGCGGTCGTCGCTATTTACACCGAACCTGGGACGCCACCCGTCGGCGCCGAACGCGAGCGAGTCACGAAAGCGCACCGACTGATCCGTCAGAGCCCCTACTTTGCCCCTGGTGACACGGACCCGAGCACCGGGCCGACATGGCTGACTGGCACAGGGGAGGCACCTCCGTCCTCCCGATACGAACTGGTGTTCGTATCGTAGCAGGGGCGGATGGCGATGGCAAGTGTTCTGTCGCAGCACTTGATGTGGTACTTCCTTGTTGTCATCGTGTCAGCGCTGATCCAGGCCCGATCGCTATGGCTGGCGTCGCCCGTGCTCGCCTTCGCCCTCCCACTCGCGGTCCTCCTTCTCCCAACGGTCGTTGCGGGCCTCCACCCGGTCCTTCCAGTGGCCGGCTTCCTCCTCGGACCCGTAAGGACCGAGGCGCTGGGCCGGCGCACAGGCGCCGGCGGCGTCCTCGGCCCGGCCGTGCTCCATGCACCAGTACCACTGGCCGGCGTCGGCTCCTGCCATTTCTTCGACCTCCGATCTCTGCGGGACGGGAGGGGAGGTCCACCCCGTCGTCGACATCCTTCCCTGGCGGATGAGGCCGTGTCGCCGCGTCGCCGCGGCGTCGGCTGACGGCGTCACGAGTTGGACGAGGGGAACGGGCGGGGGGTGAGACGCCGAGTAGGTCGAGTGGTGTGTGGTGTCCAACCCACCATCGTGCGGTAGAAGAGAACGATGTCGGATCCCCGCCTCGAGACCGTCGCCGCCGTGGTCGCACGGGTGGAGGTCGCGGCCTGTTCGCTGGCCCGTCTGGCCACGAGGGCAGCCGTCGCTCGTCGAGCTGGTCGAGCTGCCGGACAAGCTGAGCGGCGTGACGACGAGGCGTGCCGGCCAGGTACGGGCCGGGACCCTGCTCGATCGGCCCGACGGCGGCCTGCTCGGAACACTGCGGTCGGTGCATCCTGCGCGACTACGGCGACCTCGTCGGCTCCTGGGGCGCCGTCGCCCAGCTGCTGGTGCCGTCCTTCTGGCTGCTCAGGGTCGCTGCGCTCGTCGCCGTGCCGGTGGTGGTAATCGCGGCCGCGGTGGCCGGGCTGGTGGACTCACCATGACGGCATGAAGCTGCGGATCGGAGCGCTCCTGGCGACCGTGCTCGCCCTGACCGTGACCCCGGGCGCCGCCGCCCAACCGGTGCCGTCCGCCGTGATGGTCCTCGAGGGCAAGGGGTTCGGCCACGGGGTGGGCATGGCCCAGGACGGCGCCCTTGCCATGGGCACACAGGGCGCCTCCCTGCCGGACATCCTCGCCGCCTTCTATCCCGGCACCGCCCTCGCCCGCCGAGCGGGCAGCGTCCGCGTCGACTTGCTCGAGAGCCCGAGACCGGCCGTGGTCGTGGCGTTCCCGAACGGCGGCGAGGTCCGCGACGCCCAGGCCGGTCCCCAGTCCTCGGGGTTTCCGGTGAAGGTCTCACCGGGCGGCAGCGTCCGCCTCGGCGTCGACGGCGGGCGCTACCGGGCGACTCCCCTGAGCGGGGCGACGCCCGCCGTCCCACCGCGTCCGGCCCCGCCGCCTGCCACTCCCCCGCCGCCCACCACTCCCCCGCCGCCACCTCCCAGTGCCCCGGCGCGACCACCGACGAGCACGACGACCACGGCCACGACCAAGCCCCCTCCCGCTCCTGCACCGGAGCCGGTGTCTGCACGTCCGCTCTGGGCGATCCCCCGGGGTGGCGGAACGGTCGCTGTGCCCGATCTCAGTCGGCGCTACCGGGGCACCCTCCAGGTCGAGGGTGCCGGCGGCGGGTTCCAGCTCGTCAACAACGTCGACGTCGAGCAATACCTGCGGGGGATGGGCGAGGTGCTCGAACCCGGGTGGCCGGCCGCCGGCCTCCAGGCGCAGGCCGTCGCCGCCCGCACCTACGCCCTCCGGGCGATGGCCACCGACGGCCGCCTGTGCAGCACCCAGCAGTGCCAGGTGTACCTGGGCGCGGAGGCCGAGTATGCGGCGATGGACCAGGCGGTGGCCGACACGTTGAGCCAAGTCGTCGTGTTCGACGGAGCGTTGGCCGAGACCGTCTACTCCGCCAGCGGCGGTGGTGTGTCGGCCACGCCGGAGGAGGGGTTCGGCACGCCCGACGCCGAGTACCCATACCTGAGGTCGGCGCCCTACCCCACCGCCGACCCCCAGCCCTGGGCCCTGCGCCTGTCGCTCGACGAGCTGGCGCGGACGTTGGGGTACAGCGGCCGCCCATCGGGTGCCCGCGTGTCACGGACCGGGCCCTCCGGGCGCGCCCTGGAGCTGACGGTCGACGGCGACGCCGGTCCGGTCAGCGTGGAGGGCCGGCGGGTCGCCGACCGCCTGGCGCTCCGATCCACGCTCTTCACCGTCCGGATGGACACGGGAGACCCGTCCTCAGCGGGAGCGACGGAGCAACTCGCGCCCGGCGCGGAGGTGCCGCCGGCGCTGGCACCTGCACCGGACCTTCTCGGGCGACGTCGAGAACCCTGGGTGGCGCTGGCCGTCCTCCTGCTGGCGGGCTGGGGTACGGCCGCCGTCCGGTGGGCACCGCTCCGGCGCCTCTGAGCGCGTCGGGTTCGCGACCCCACGAGCCCGATCGGCGCCTGTGGGCGCGTAGGCTCGCGGTCCGTGGTGTCGACACTGATCTGGATCTCCGGGGCCTCGGGAGGAATCGGCCGAGCGCTTGCCGAGACCGTTCCGTTCGACGACGCGCGGGTCCTGGGCATGAGCCGGGGCAAGCCACCGGTGGGTGAGCACCTCGAGGCAGATCTCGCCGACCCGGCATCCTGGGCGACCGTGGCCGAATCCTTCAAGCGCGAGCTGCGCGAGTTCGACGGCGAGCGCGTTGTGTTCTTCCACGCCGCCGGCACGCTCGACCCCATCGGATTCGCCGCCGAGGTCGACACGGCCGATTACACCCGCAACGTGATCCTCAACAGTGCGTGCCCCCAGGTCCTCGGCCAGGCCTTCGTCGCAGCCGCGCGAGAGGTCGATGCCCGGCGCCACCTCGTCGTCCTCACCTCCGGTGCGGCCCGGACCGTCTATCCCGGATGGTCGTCGTACGGGGCCGGCAAGGCTGCGGTCGACCAGTGGGTGCGCGACGTCGGCGCCGAGCAGGAACGGCGCGGGGGCGTACGGGTGCTGGCGATCGGACCCGGAACGGTCGACACCGGCATGCAGGAAAGGATCCGCGCGACACCCGAAGAGGCGTTCCCCGAGCGCCAGAAGTTCGTCGGGCTCCACGAGGAGGGGAAGCTGACCGGCCCTGTCGAGGTCGCCCGGAAGCTATGGGGTCTGCTCGGTGCCGACCTCGACAACGGCGCCGTCGTCGACCTGCGCTCCCTCGAAGACGACGGGAAGGCCTGACCATGGCCGCCAACCCAGATCGCCCCTCTCGCGGTCGGCGTCGGGCCGCGGCCAGAAGGGGCGGGGCCTCTCCGGCCCGTCGGACGGTGCCTGAACAGACCAGCCGCACCGATCCCCGCTGGGAGGAGCTCCTTGCTCCTTCCGAGGCCCTGGCCGACGACCACGTCGCTGTAGCCGACGCCGCCCCGCAGGTTGCGCCGGGCGACGCCGACCCGACCCACCGTCAGACCGACGAGCAGCCGGTGGTGGTCGTGGCCACCACGCCTGGCGCTCCCGCCGCCCGGGTGACGTCTCCGCTGGCGGTGGCACCACGTCCGCCAGCCCCCCGTTCTGCGTCGGCAGCGACGTCCCGAACCGCGACGTCCCGAACCGCCGCGAGCCGTGCTGCGACGGGCCCTACTGCAGCCCCCCGGGCTGCGACCCCGCCGCCCGCCGCGCCCGCGCCCGGCGCCGAAGCGCCGGATCCGTCCTCCGAGTTTGGCCGCATGTTCAGCCGACTGCTGGTACGGATGGGCGCAGTCGAGCGCCGCCTCGAAGTGTTCGAAGGGCGTGCCCGGACTGCTGCGAGCTCCGGCGAAGGCGCCGCTCCTGTGCCGACCCCAGACACGAAAGCCAAGGAGGCGGAGCGCGAGTACGACCGTCAGATGCTCACCTGGCTGGCCGACCGGGTCGAGGTGATGACCGCCCAGATCGAGGAGCAGCGCCGGCTGGCCGACGGCCGCACCGGGGTGGTCGACGGTGTGGTGGACCGCGCCGCCACCCTCTCCGTCGAGTTTGCCCGGTTGCAGGCACAGATCGACGATCTGGTGGCAGCCAGCGGCGAGCAAGACGGGGCGGCGGCCTGCCCCCAGCACCAGCTGCTGGCTCCTACGGTCGACGAGCTTCGTCAGGCAGCCACGGCCGCCGATCACCGGGCGCTCGCCTTCGAAGCCCGACTCGCACAAGTCGAGACGCTGCCCTCGGTGATGGAGCACGTCGCAACCAACCAGTTCCATCGGCTGGCCGCCGAGCTGCCCTCCGCCCCCGTCGACATCGAGGGCGTGTACAAGGAGCTCGACTCCGTGGCCGAGGTGGTGGCTGCCCGCGACGCCGCCGTGGCCCGAGGCCTGGACCAGATCGGGTCACTCGACGCCACCGTCTCCCAGCTGCACGGCGACTTCGTCCGGATCGTGGAGGCGTTGGCCGCCAGCCAGGCCGCCGAAGAGGAGGTGCAGGAGCGTCTCCGTGCCCTCGACCGACGCCTGGAGGTGCTCGAGTCGCCCGAGCACCAGGTGGAGCGCCTGTACAGCGCTCTCGACGCGGTCAGAGGCGGCGCTCCGGAAGCGCCCCCACCCGCTGCGCCCGAGACGACCGACATCCGCGTCGCCGACGGCGCTGGCTCCGCCCAACCCGGCACCGCGTCGGCGAGCCAGGCCCCAATGGCGCCGCCTCAGCAGGTGATCCAGTCACTGGCCGCCGACCTCGACCGGATCCGGCGTTCGCTCGAGATGCTGGCCGACGAGGCCCCCCCCTGAACCGACGACCGCGGCGATGGTTCCTACGCTGTGGGGGTCCCGTAACAAGCGGAGGTCAACCATGAACTGCCCTGTCGACAACGAGGTGCTGCAGATGAGCGAGCGCAGTGGTGTCGAGGTGGACTACTGCCCGCGATGCCGTGGCGTGTGGCTCGACCGTGGCGAGCTCGACAAGATCCTCGAACGGGCCGAGCGTGAGTTCCGGGTCGTGGGCCGGAGTCGCGACGACGATGACCTCGACGACGACGACCGCTGGCGGGACCGTGACAGGAGTCGCCAGTACACCGGCGACGACCTCAGGGACGCGCCTCGCGGTGTCGATCGCCCCCGCAAGAAGCGCAAGAACTTCCTCTCCGAGATGCTGGAGCTCGGCGGGGACTGACGGCCGAAGCGAGCCGGGGTCTACGCTCATCGGCGTGGGTGGCCGGATCATCGACGGGGACCGCTGGATCGCCGAGCGACTGTCGTTCCTGCAAGAGCGACTCACGGCCGAACTGTCAGACGTCGAACGACGGGCGATCGAACAGGAGATCTCGACCCTCCTGCGCGAGCGGGGACTCGGAGTCCGCGGCCCTCGGTTCCCACGGTTCTCACGACGGGCGAGGCGGAGTCGGTGACGGTCTCAGTTGCGGGCCTTGGGAGCCCATTCGAAGCTTCGAACGGCGACTAGAAGCCCCACCAGCCCCCAAGCCGCCAGGACGGCGAGGTGGCCGGGCTCAAAGCCCGCGCCCTCCGTCGCCGGGTTGAACGCGGTGAGCAGAGCCTGGAACAGGTGCTTCACCGGGAAGACGTCGCCGATGACCTGCATCCCCCGGGGGATGTCCTCGTTCGGGATGAAGATGCCGGAGAAGAAGTAGAGCGGGAGCACGACGGCGTTGGTGATCGCCGGTGCCGCGCTCTCGGTGGGGATGACGGCGGTGAGCGCGAATCCCAAAGCGCAGAATGCCGCTGTTCCGAGCACGACCGTCGCCAGCAGTCCGGGGATGGTCGATATGGGGAGCTCGACGCCGTACACGAGCCGTCCCAACAGGGTGACCACCACCACCAGCACGAGGGTCACGACCGTGGCGGTGAGGATCCGGCCGGCCATGAAGATCCACGGCGGCAACGGCGTGCTGCGGACCCGCTTGAGCACGCCCCGCTCCCGCAGGATCGTGACGGAGATGGCAAGGTTGAAAAAGGTGGCCGACACGACGGCGAGGGCCAGGATCCCCGGCACGTAGTAGGTCGAGCCCTTGACGACCCGGCCGTCGACCTCGGTGGGGTTGTTGCCGAAGATCGACACGAAGATGAACAGGAAGATGAGCGGGAGGGCCACGGTGAAGAAGACGGTGGTCGGGTCCCGCCAGAACGTCTTCTGGTCGTAGCGGAACTGATGGACCACCAGGCGGCTGGTCCTCACGCCTCGACGATCTCCCCGGTCGTGAGCTCGAGATAGGCGTCCTCGAGGGTCGGGCGTACCGCCTCGAGCGCCTCGAGGTCGATGCCCCGCTCGACGGCCCACCCGCACAGCACCGCCAGGTCGTGCACAGCCGACGTACTGGCGACCTCCAGCCGGTCGTCGGAGGCGCGGGCCAGCGCCGTCAGTTCGGTCGGGAGGTCGGCGGCGTGAAGTTCGGGGGGAAGACGAAAGCGAATGTTGGTGACGCCAATGGCCCCGAGCTCGCCCGGCCTCCCCGTCGCCACGATTCGGCCACCCTTGATGATGGCCACCCGGTCGGCGAGTGTCTGGGCCTCCTCCATGTAGTGCGTCGTGAGGAAGACCGTCTTCCCCAGCTGGCGGAGGTTGGCGATCATGTCCCAGGCGCCTCGGCGGGCGGCGGGGTCGAACCCGGTGGTGGGCTCGTCGAGGAAGAGCAGCTCTGGGTCGCCGACGAGGGCAAGAGCCACGTCGAGCCGCCGCTGTTGCCCACCCGAGAGCCGGCCGGCGCGCTGATTGGCCTGCTCCGCCAGCCCGACGAGCTCGAGCGTCTCGTCGACCGGTCGAGGCGACGGGTAGTAGCCGGAGTAGAGCTCGAGCGACTCGCGGACGGTGAGGAGCGACTCCAGCTGGCCGCTCTGCAGGACGACGCCGATCCGGGCCCGCCAGGCGGCCGTCGCCCGCTGCGGGTCGGTGCCGAGCACCTCGATCGCCCCATCGTCACTGGGCCGGTAGCCCTCGAGAATCTCGACGGTGGTCGTCTTGCCCGCGCCGTTCGGGCCGAGGAAGGCGAAGATCTCGCCCTGGGTGACGTCGAGGTCGATGCCTCGCACCGCCTCGAGACGTCCGTAGGACTTCGTCAGCCCCCGGACGCTGATCACCGTCCCGCCCACGCCGGCCGATCCTAGGAGATCGGCGGGCGGCCGTTGTGGAGGGGTCGACTTCGACCGGCTCGCGCCGGGGCGCGTCGGGTAGCGTTTCCTCTCTCGCCCGGCAAACACGTTTCGGGTGCGACCCTCGAACCAGGAGATCCAATGGGCATCTGGGTTGTGGTTCTGGAGGCGGTCGCCGGCGACGACCCGAGCACGATCGAGCCCGATGACCTCGACGCTCTGGCCGACGAGCTGGCGGAGTGCTATCCCCAGGTGGCCGGAGGACCCGCCTTCTACCAGGCCGAGTTCTGGGTCGAGGAGTCGAACGCCGGCGGGGCGGTGATGCACGCCCTGCGCGTCTGGCAGGCGGCGATACGGGAGCTCGGCATGCCGAGCTGGGACGTGGTGAGGGCCGAGGCCCGCGACGCCCACGCCATCGAGGCCGGCCTCATCGATTGGGCGCCGCCCGCCGAGGACGAGCCCGACGACGAGCCCGTCGACGACGACGTTTTGGCCGAGGACGAGCCCGACGACGACCTGGAGGAGGACGACGACGAGGAGGAGCTCCCGACGCCGCGGGAGCGGGCCGGCGGCCGTGCCGGCCGGCTGCGACCAGTGACCGACGCGCCCGCCGGGAGGACCGCTCGCGCCCGGCCCGCGAGCGCCCGCGCCGCCTCCGCCAAGCCCGCCGTCAAGAAGCCCGCCGCCAGAAAGACCAGTGCCCTGAAGCCGGCAGCCAAAAAGAGCACTGCCGTGAAGGCGGCAGCCAGGAAGACTTAGACTCGGGTCGCTGCTGCCCCGCGCAGTGAGAAGGCGGTCGCCAAGCCGGCAGCGGCCGGTGCGGTGGCGAGCGGCAGGAAGTCCGGTGCCCGCGTCGCAAAGCGCCGCTGAGAAGCGCTCGGGACCCCTGAAAGCGGGCCGGCGAACTATCCCCGTGGCAGGGGAAGGCCGGAAGCGTCCCGGAGGCTCCGGCTGGCAATCAGAACGACGTCGATCAGCCACCAGATGCCGAGGCCACCGAGGGTCAGCAGCTTCAGGACACCGAGGCCGGTCCAGCCGAGGTAGAAGCGGTCCATCCCCAGCCATCCGAGAAAGATCGACAGCAGCAGGGCGCTCAGGAAGTCACGGTCGCTGGTCTCCGGCGGGCCGTAGGCAGACGCTGGGGCGGTTGGCGCCGTGGGGGGCGGCCCGGCGGACGTCAATGCCGAGGCGGCCGGCGGCGGTGGTGGACGCGGCGGCGGTTGAAACGGTGGTTGAGGCGCAACGGGCGCAGGCGGTGGGAGCCCCAGCACCCCCTCGTACTGGGCAACTGTTGCCCACGTCTGTCCCCCGTCGGGAATGATGCGGTTGTCCCTGGTCAGGGCACCCCGCTCGACGAGAGCCCGCACTTCGGCGGTTGGAACAGGGCCGATGCTCCGCCCGGCTTCCTCGTACCACCACCGCCCCGACCAGCTTGTCGCGCTCATGACGACATGCTCGCACACCGCGCCCGCCCGACGGCTTACTGAGGCCCATCGTACGCCGACCCGTCACCGCCACAGGACACTAAGGAACTGCTGAGATTCACCAGTTGTGTGACGATTCCTGGTAAGGTTCTTTGCCCCGGCAGTCCGGCTGCCCAGTTTCGGAAAGTGACGGTCAATGGCCCGAAAAGCCGCTACTCCCAAGGCAAAAACGGCGCGATCCATGTCCGAAGAGCACAAGGCCGCGCTGGCCGAAGGACGCGAGCAGGGACGAGCCGTTCGCCGCTATCTCGAGGCCATCGAGGCTCACAAGCCGCGGCGCGGCCGTAAGCGCAGCCCCGAGAACATGCAGAAGCGCCTGGCCGCCATCGAGGAGGACCTGGCGACCGCAGACCCCCTAAACCGGGTGCATTTGAGCCAGGAGCGCATCGACCTGCAGCGCCAGTTGTCGGTGGGCACCGAAAAGGTCGACCTCGACGGCCTCGAAAGCGAGTTCGTCGTCGCCGCCGGCCCCTACAGCGAGCGCAAGGGCATCTCTTACAGTGCGTGGCGCGCCGTTGGCGTCGAGGCCCGCGTCCTCAAGGCCGCCGGCATCAGCCGGGGCCAGTAGCCCTTTCGTTCCGTCTGTCCCCGTCGAGGTCGGCGCCTCCCGCGTCGACCATGCCCAGAACCCGACCGTCCGCCGTAGTGACGAGCGTCCGGCGCGTGTCGCCTTGGGCCAAAGCCTCCAGGGTCACGCTCGGGCCAGACGGTACTGGCGGGCCTCGAGAACCTCGACGACCTGAGCTCCTCTGTCGATCAGCTCCCGGACCCCGGTGCGGTCGATGCTCTCGAACATCGGCACTCCTCCCGGCGACACCCCTTCCCGGACGCCGAGCTCGTCAACCCCCAACCAGCCAACTGCGACGCCTCGGTCTGCCACTCCGGGGCAACGCCACGGTGCGCGCCGGACGCGAGTGCCCTCAGAGCGTCGTCATCGGACCGGCCGTCGTCGGGGGCACGGTCGGAGGCGCAGTGACCGGCGGCGCCGTCGGCGGGGTCGTCGGTGGCGCCCGGGTGGTGGGTGGCGCGGTCGTGGCCGGGGTGGTGGATGGCGCCCGGGTCGAGGGCGTGGTGGTCGTGGCGCCTTCCGGCACGAACAGCGTCACCGTCGTGCCCTTGCGGGCATTCGTACCGGGCCGCGGAGTCTGCTCGGCGACGCGGGCGGGATCGCTGGTCCGGTTCGGCTCACGGGAGACCACCGGCACCAACCCGGCGTCTCTCACCTTCCGCTCGGCGTCGGGTACGAGGTCGTTCACGACGGAGGGAACGCCGGTCGTGCCCGATTCACCGCTACGGAGAACGGTGATCAGAACGAACGCGACCAACACGAGCACTACGAGCAACCCAATGGCGGTGAGCTGACGGCGGCGGAAGACAGCGGCACGGTCGGGGCCGACACCCATCATGGTCGGTTCGGCGACCGGCGAGGCCACCGGGGAAGAGGCGGCCGGCGCCATCATCACGGTGGCCGGAGCCCCCTCGCCGGTCGCCGCAGCCGGCGCCATCACAGTCGCCTCGGCGCCGCCACCCCGGCCGATCGCCAGTAGCTCGGACCGGAGCTCGTCGGCCGACGAATGTCGCTGGGTAGGGTCCTTGGCCATGGTCTTCAGCACCACCGCGTCGAGTCCGGGCGACACATCGCTGTTGTGCTGTGAAGGCGGCACCGGCGCCTCCGACGCGTGCTTGTAGGCGATGGCCACCGGGCTCGGGCCCGCGAATGGTGGGCGGCCCGTCAGCATCTCGTAGAGGACCACCCCGAGCGAGTAGATGTCGGTGCGTGCGTCGAGGTCCTGGCCCTGGGCCTGCTCGGGCGAGAGGTAGGTGGCCGTTCCCATCACCGCTCCGGTCTGGGTCAGGCTGTCCCGAGGGTCACCCGCCCTGGCGATCCCGAAGTCGGCCACCTTCACCACGCCCGACACGAGGACGTTGCCGGGCTTAACGTCACGGTGGACAACACCTTGGCGGTGGGCGGCGTCCAGGGCGGCGGCGATGTCAGCGGCGATCTCGGTGGCGTGGGTCGGTTCGAGCGGCCCCTCGGAAGCGATGATGTCCCGCAAGGTCTGGCCCTCGACATATTCCATGACGATGAAGTACGAACCGCCGTCCTCGCCGAAGTCGTACACCAACACGATGTTGTGGTGGTTCAGCCCGGCGGCGGCCCGGGCCTCCCGGCGAAAGCGCTCGACGAACGACCCATCCAAGGCCAGCTCGGAGAACAGCAACTTCACCGCCACCGGCCGGTCGAGGAGCTGGTCGTGGGCCAGGTAGACCTCGGCCATCCCGCCCCGGGCGAGATGGCGCACGATGCGATAGCGCCCGCTGAGCACCCGGTCGGCCACGGGCCGCAGCCTAGGAGAGGACGGGCGCCGCCCTGACACGGCCGGCAGCGGCAGTGGCGCACCCACCGGGACGGTGCCGCGACCGAGGATGGCCGCGCGCGCGACGAGTCGAGGCCCTGGCCCAGCCTCAGGTCGCAGCCTTGGCCATCGCCCCCAGGGCGTCGGCCGGGCCGAGGGCGATGATCAGGTCGCCTTCCCCCAACACGGTGTCCCCGCGCGCCGGCACGTGGAGGTCGCCCTCGGCGCTGCGCACGGCCAGCACCATGACCCCCTTCCAGGGTTGGCACGCCTGCTGCACCGTCCGGGTGGCGAGGGCCGACCCCTCGCCCACCATGAGCTCCTCGATCCGGAGGTCGGGGGCCACGCTCACCATGTCGACGAACTCCAGCATGGCCGGCTGCAGCACCTGCGACGCCATCCGCACGCCGCTGACCGCGTAGGGCGACACCACCCGGTCGGCGCCCGCCCGACGGAGCTTGTCCACCGACTCGGGGCGCGAGGCGCGGGCGATGATGAACAGCTCGGGATTGAGGGCGCGGGCGCTGAGGGTTATGTAGACGTTCACCACGTCGGAGTCGACCGCGCACAGGAGCCCTTGTGCCCGCCGGATTCCCGCCTCCTCCAGGATCGACTCCTCGCTCGGATCGGCGATCAGATAGGGGATGTCGGCCTCGATCAGGAGCGGCTCGAGCGGCTCCTGCGCCTCGACCACGACCACCGAAGCGCCTTGTCGCAGCAGCTCCTTGGTCGCCGCCCGCCCGACGCGTCCGTAGGCGCAGATCACATAGTGGTCACTGAGGTCCTGGATCCGTCGCTGCATGGCTCTCCTCTCGATCGAGCGGCTGAGCCGGCCGCTGGCCAGCAAGGTCGTGAAGCGGGCCAGGAGGTCGAAGACGACGGCCAGCCCGAACGCGATCAGGGTGATGGTGAAGACCCGTCCGACGGCACTCAGAGGCTCGATCTCGCCGTAGCCGATGGTGGCCAGGGTGATGACGGTCATGTACACGGCGTCGACGACGCTGTAGCCCTCGATCACCATGTAGCCCGCCGTTCCGTAGAGGAGGGCGAGGCCGAGTAGGAAGAGGGGAAGGCGTACCCGCGCCGCGAGCACTCGCTGCGCCCGGCGCCTGCCCTTCGGGGACCGGCTCGACGGTGCGCTCACGGCTCAGGCGGCTCGGATCATGGCGGGTGCAGCGTATTGTCTCGGACGCCGCCGAACCTCGAATCGCCGCGGCCGGCGGACGGTCCTCCCCCGGTACGCTCGAACGGTCGGCACCCCCTCGGCAGCGAAGGTGGTCAACGGTGCCCGAGCTCCCCACTGACGACGAGCTGCTCAAGGCCCTCCCGAGCGCCGACCTGCTAACCGGGACGCCCCAGGAGCCCGGCCTGCACCGGGCGCGCGTCGGCGACAGCGAGGTGCTGCTGTGCCGCCTCGCCGACGGCCAGGTCGTCGCCTTCGCCACCCGCTGTCCCCACCAGGGCACCGACCTGCTCGAAGCCAGCTTCTTCGACGGTCAGCTCCGGTGCCCGCACCATCTGTACCTCTACGACCCCCTGACCGGCGAGAACGTCATCCCCGCCCGGGACGCCCGTCCCGAGAACCTCTGGAAGTTGAAGCCGGGTTACCTGCCCACGTACCGCGTCGTCGAGCGCGACGGCTGGATCTGGGTGGCGGAGCGACCGTGCCCGGCGCCGCCGGCCTACGACCCGACCCGCGAGCGACGGCCGGCCGGTGCCCGCCGTGCGACGCCGGGCAGCCTGGGCGAGCCGCCCCCTCCGCCGGCGGCGGCGGCTGCGGCGACGGGCCCCGTCGAACACCCTTCCAAGACACTGCGGGTACGGCCGGGGTCGACGTTCGAGCTCCGGCTGCCGATGTCGCCCCGGCCCGGCCACGCCTGGCGCGTCGAGGTGTCACCTCCCCTGCTGTCGGTAGTGCAGGAGCGCTTCGACCCGACCGCCGACCCGCCCCGCCACCGGGTGAGCCTGTCCGCTCGAACCGAAGGCGTCGCCACCGTCCGCTGTGCCTTCGCCCGGCCCTGGGACACCGAGCCGGCCGAGGTGCGGACCTATGTCGTGCGCATCGAGACCGCCGCCGGTCCCGGCGCGGGTCAGGGTCCGGAGGATGGCTGATCCTGTCGGGCCGGGCTCCTGCCGCGCGACACGGACAACGCCGGATCCTGGTACCACTGGATGATGACGACAGCGCCTGTCCTCGACGCCGACAGCCTCCTGTTCGAGCTGGTGGCCACCGCCGAAGGGCGTGCTGACCCCTACTCCCGCTACGCCGCCCTGCGCTCTCGCGCTGCTGTCCACCACAGCGCCATGGGGTTCTGGGTGCTCACCCGCTACGACGACAGCCAGCAGTTGCTACGCGACCACCGGGTGGGGAAGGACTTCTCGGGGGCGGCGAGCGCGCTGGGCCTGAGCGAGGAGCACCAGGCCGAGCAGGCGGCGTTCCGCAACGACCACTCCAACATGCTGTTCGCCGACCCGCCCGACCACACCCGGCTGCGGGGCCTGGCGACCCGGGCGTTCACTCCCCGCACGGTCGAGGCCATGCGCCCCCGGATCGTCGCTCTCGTCGACCGCCTGCTCGACGACATCGGTGACGGCGAGGTCGACGTCATGGACGTCCTCGCCTTTCCCCTCCCCGTAACCGTCATCGGGGAGATGCTCGGCGTACCCGCCGAGGACCGGGCGCAGTTCCGCCCGCTGGTCCGGGCCAGCACGGCGGTACTGGAGCTGGTCGTCACCCCCGAGGCGCTCACCGAGGCCACTGCCGCCAGCGCCACCATGGAGCACTACTTCGCCGAGCTGGTAGCCGAGCGCCGAGCCCGGCCCCAGGACGACCTGATCACGCTGTTGATCCAGGCCGAGGACGAGGGTGACCAGCTCAGCGAGGGAGAGCTGATCTCCACTGCGATCCTGCTCTTCGCCGCCGGCTTCGAGACCACGACCCACCTCGTCGGCAATGGGCTGTTGGCCCTGCTGCGACACCCCGACGAGCTCGCCCGCGTCCGCGACGACCGCAGCCTGTTGCGTCCCGCCGCCGACGAGCTGCTGCGCTACGACAGCCCGGTGCAGATCACAGCCCGCACCGCCTATGAGGAGATCGAGATCGGCGGCCAGCGGGTCGGGGCGGGCGAGACCGTCCTCGCCCTCCTGGGTGCCGCCAACCGCGACCCCGCCCGGTTCACCGATCCCGACCGCCTCGACGTGGGCCGCACGGAGGGCAGCGCCCTCAGCTTCGGCAGCGGCATCCACTACTGCCTGGGCGCCGCCCTCGCCCGGGTCGAGATGCAGGTCGTCCTCGACCGGCTTGTCGACCGGTTCGCCACCATGGAGCTGGTGGGTGGCCAGCCCCGCCACCGCGACAGCCTCACGTTGCGGGGCCTCGTCGACCTCCGGGTGAGGTTCACCGCCTGACGATCCCACCCGACAAGCCACCGCCCGACACGCCGGCGGAGAGGCAGCGGGTCAGGCCCCTCCCCGCCCGGGGATACCCTCGGGGCCCGGGACGCTGTCGGCGGAATGCTCGGCCGACCCCTGGGCCGCCAGGCGGTCGATGGCATCTGTCAGCCGCTCCACGGCTTCGGTGAGGTCGTCGGCCGTCGGCATGCCCGCCAGTGACAGCCGCACCGATGCGACCTCCCGAGCCAGGAACTCGGCGTCGGCCTGGGTGCGGGCGGTGACGGTGCGGTCGCGCTCGGACTCGGCGCGGTCGCGGAGGTCCTGGCGGTTCTGGGCGAGGAGGATCAGCGGCGCGGCGTACGCGGCCTGGAGCGACAGGGCGAGGGTCAGCAGGATGAAGGGGTACTCGTCGAAGCGGAGCCCGGGGACGGTGGCGTTGATCGTGATCCAGACGATGACGACGACCGTCTGGATGACCAGGAACCGGGCGGTGCCGATGTAGCGGGCGATGGCCTCCGAGAAGCGCCCGAAGGCCTCGGGGTCGTAGTGCGCTCCCACGCCCAGCCGGCCCTTGGGCGACGACAGGTCTCCCCGGTGGCGCAGGACCATCAGCGCCACCCCAAGGGAAGGGTCCGGTCGAGGACGTCGTCGACGGTGACCGCGCCGAGGAGCCGGCGCTGGTCGTCGCACACCGCCATGGCCAGCAAGTTGTAGGCGGCGAGCTCCTCGGCCACGGACAGCTCGTCGAGGTCGGGCGTGATGAAGCCCGGTTCGGTCTCGATGCAGGTGCCCACCGGGGTGGAGGGCGGCTCGCGCAGCAGGCGTTGGAAGCCGACCGGTCCGAGGAACGTGCCGGTCGGGGTCTGCGTCGGCGGGTGGCATACGAACACCTGGGCCGCCAGGGCGGCGGGCAGGTCGAGCTCGCGAAGACGGGCCAGGGCCTCGGCGACGGTGGTCTCGGGCACGACGATGATCGGCTCGGAGGTCATGAGCCCTCCGGCGGTGGCCGCGTCGTAGGTCAACAGGCGCCGCAGGGGGTCGGCTTCGCCGGGGTCCATGGCCTCGAGCAGCTGCCGCTGACGCTCGGGCGGCAACTCCTTCAGAAGGTCGGCGGCGTCGTCGGGCGCCATCTCCTCGAGCACGTCGGCCGTGCGCTCGGTGCCGAGGCCCCGGATGAGATCGACCTGCACGGCCTCGGGAAGCTCTTCGAGCAGGTCGGCGAGGCGTTCGTCGTCCATGCTCTGGATGAGTTGGCGGCGGCGCTCGGCGGTGAGGGGGCGGAGCCGCCGGGCGGCATCGGACGGGTGCAGCAGGCGCAGCGCAGCGGCCTCGCTGGCCACCGGACCGGTGTCGAACAGCTCGGGCACCTCGTCCCAGCCGACGACCCTGGTCGAGCGCAGCCGGCCGAGGGGGCCGGGTGGGGCGAGGGCCACGGTCGCCACCTCCCACGAGCGGGCCCTCCCCGGAACGGGCCGGAGGCCGAGGTCGGTCACCGCCGACCCGTCGACCCGCCGGGTGAGCAGCTTGGACGCCAGGAGCTCACCGGGACGGACGGAGAAGTGCCCCAGGTCGACGGTACCGCCGACCAATCGCAGGCCGGACGAGTCGAGCTCGCCGGCTCGCGCCGCGGCGACGAAGATGCGCCGCCGCTGGATGGCCGCCACGAACCCGAGGACCGCCGGAGGGTGCCCGCCACCTGAGGGCAGGAGGACGACGTCGACCAGGTTGCCGATGGTGCTCCCGTCGGAACCGACCAGCGGCAGGCGTCCGATCCGCGACGCGTAGATGAGAGGCTCGTCCACGGCCGACGAGGCTAGATCCCTGCCCGACACGTTGATCACGAGGCGTCTAGAGGCCGGGCAGGCCGTCGATGCCTTCGGTGTTCCGCCCCATCGGCGCAACCCTAGAGGCGCACGCAAGACGGGGCCGGATCAGTGTCGCATCACGGCCAACCAGGTCTACGGAGCGGCTCGTCGAACCGGCGGTGAACTCTGTGCGGGCATGGTCGAGCCGATTCGTTGGTTGGCATGGAGGAGAGGACGGAGTCGTCGCACGGGCACCGCCGGGGATGCGTTCGAACAGGCACTGGGTCGCCTCGACCAGGCTGCGGAGCTGGCAGACGTCGACGACGAGGTCCTCGAGAGGCTCCGCCACCCCAAGCTGGTGGTGGAGGTGTCGGTCCCACTGCGGATGGACGACGGGTCGCTTCGGATCCTGCGCGGGTACAGGGTCCGCCACGACGACACCCGGGGCCCGGCGAAGGGCGGCATCCGATTCCACCCCGACGTCGACCTCGCCGAGATCAAGGCCCTCGCCTTCTGGATGACGTGCAAGTGCGCCCTGGTCGGCATCCCGTTCGGAGGTGCCAAGGGAGGCGTGGCCGTCGACGCCAAGGCCCTCTCCTTCTCCGAGCTCGAGCGGCTCAGCCGGGGGTTCATCCGCCTGGTCGCCGACGTGATCGGCCCGGACACCGACGTCGGGGCCCCCGACCTCTACACCAACGAGACGGTGATGGGCTGGATGATGGACGAGTACTCGACCATCCGGCGCGCGAAAGCGCCGGCAGTGGTGACCGGCAAGCCCACCGCCCTGGGCGGGAGCCGGGGACGCGACGACGCCACCGGACGGGGCGCGTACTACTGCATCAAGGAGCTGGAGAAGCGCCGGGGATGGGACCCGTCGTCGGTGCGGGTCGCGGTCCAGGGCTTCGGCAACGCCGGCCAGCACGTGGCCCGCTTCCTGCATGCCGACGGCTACCGCGTCGTGGCCATCAGCGACTCCCGGGGGGGCGTATACGACCCGCACGGCTTCGACGTCCCTGGTCTCGTCGACGCCAAGAACCGGAGCTTCCGGCTCCAGGCCCTGTACCACGGCGGCTCGCTCGAGGACCTCGTGGCGGCCCAGAGGATCACCAACGCCGAGCTGCTGGAGCTCGACGTCGACCTGCTCGTGCCCGCCGCCGTCTCCAACCAGCTCACCGTCGCCAACGCCGACCGGGTGCAGGCCACGACCATCGTGGAGGTCGCCAACGGGCCGACGTCGGCCGAGGCCGACGTCGTGCTCGCCGATCGAGGCGTCACGGTGGTGCCCGACATCCTGGCCAACGCCGGTGGGGTCACCGTCAGCTACTTCGAGTGGGTGCAGAACCGGACGGGGCTCTACTGGAGCGCCGAGGAGGTTCACGATCGCCTGCGTCCGATGATGACCGACACCCTCGACCAGGTCCTCGACCTGGCCGAGACATCGGGTGTCGACCTGCGCACCGCCGCCTACGCCCTCGCCCTGGGGCGCGTCGGCGCCGCATTCGGTGCGCAGGCCAGCAGCCCGGTGTTCCGTGAGCCGACGCCGTAGTGCCGGTCAGTCGAGCTCGGTCAACACCTCGCCGATGATCTTCGTCGTCTCGTGGGCGGGGAGGGGGTCGCCGCCTTCCGCCTCTGCGACCTCGGCGGCGAAGTCCTCGACGGCGTGGACGCCGCCGACGAGAACGTGGCGCAACGCCTCGCCGCTGGCTTCGGGGTCGTCGAGCGCCTCCACCGCCGGCGCCACCGCGTGGTCGGGCGAGGACGCGATGGCGTGCACCACCGTCATGGCCTCCTGCCGGCCGGTTGCCGTCGAGACGACCGGCGGGCGGTCGGGATTCTGCTGGAGGTCCCACTCGGCGAGCGCCTCGTCGTACCCACCTTCGCCCGGGTGCAACAGCCGGGTCGTGGGCGCCGCATCCGCCTCCGTCGCCTCACCCTCAGCACCGGCGGACGGCGAATCTGCACCGTCCTCAGTCTCGTGCCGCCCATGCTGCACCGGAACGACGAGAGTGCCATCGGCGTTACGAACGATGTCCATCGAGGGGGCTCCTTGGGTAGACGACGCGGGCACGACGGCTGGACCTGTTCCTACCCAGGCTTGTCGCCGACGATGTCGGCGCCGTGGCCGGGCCTCAGCCCGTTGGCGGGCCCTCGCTCGTCCGGTCGCCGTTGGCGTTCTCGCCGCTCCCCCGGTCGCCGTCGGCGCCATCGCCGTTGGGACGGCGCCAGGCCCGGCCGGCGAGCTCGGCCTCGGTGAGCTCGACCTTGGTCGGGTCGGCGGGAAGGTCGTTGTCGACGAACGCCGGCGTCCGGTGGCCGTTGAGGGTGGGAAGGGGCACCTCGACCTGGCCGTGGCCCTTGTGGGCGGCCAGCACCCTGGCGTGGTACTCCTCGGCGATGTCGGCGAAGGTCGCGGACCCGTAGGGCGACCCGTCGATGAGGGTACCGGGGCGTCCTTCGATGATGGCCTGGATGTCGTCGCCGGTGACCGTCTTGTGCGTCTCGAGGGCGTGGGCCACGGCCAGGACCGCCCGGCGGTTCTCGGACAGGAGCAGGTGGGTGCGCTCCATGAGCTCTCCCAACCGCTCCTCGACCTGTTCTCCCAGGCCCCACTCGATGAGGTCGAACGGGCCCCGCTCGTCGCCTCTGCCCGACTGGCCCAGCCGCTGGGCCAGACCGTGGGAGGCGACCGTGGTGCCCATGCCCCACCAGCCCTCCATCATGCCGACGATCATGGTGGCGGCCTCCAGGTCACCGGCGACCCCCGAGGAGTTGTCGCCTTCGAAGAACATGCGCTCGCCCGCCAGCGACGCCAGGCTCACGACGATGTCGGCCTCGTACTCCGACCGCCAACGGGTGAACTGGTCGTCGGGAGGGATCGAGGCGACCATGCCCAGGTAAGTGCCGCCCTTCTCGATGGTTGCGATGTCGATCACCATGTGGCGGCGCACCCGGTAGGCGGCCACCGCGTGGCAGGCCTCGTGCACGGCGACGGCGTGGCGCTCGCGCTCGATGTACTCGACGTCCTCGGGGGGGCCGAGGTCCTTGAGCTGCTTGGCCTTGACGATGTCGGCCCACGTGACGGTGTCGCGGCCCGCCCGGATGGCGTTGATAAGCGCCTCGTTGACCATGTCCTTGATGGTGGCGCCGGTGGCGTACGGCGTGATGGTGGCCAGCTTGTCGACGTCGTCGGCCGTCAGCTCGTGGCTGACCTTGGTCAGGTATCCCTGGTACGTGCGGATCCGCCCGGGCTTCGACGGGTAGCCCACCTTGTAGATGCGGTCGATGCGGCCGGGGCGTAGCAGGGCCTCGTCGAGGGCCTGGGGCATGTTGGTAGCCATCATGATCAGGATCCGGTAGTGCGGCGGCGGCTTCGGCCGCAGGCCGAGCACCCTGCGCACGACGCGGTTCATGAAGCCACGGGGCTTCTTCAGGCCCGACATCTCGGCGAGGAGGGCCTGCAACGTGCCCATGTCGCCGCCGCCCATGCCGGCGATGATGCCGTCGCGCGTCCTGCGGGGCGGCTCGGGGCCGGAGCTGGCGTCGGCGGTGCGCATGGTGTTGCGGAACACCATCGACGCGGTGTTGCCGGACAGGTAGGAGAGGCCGTTGCAGGAGGTGAGCGGCGACCCGTGAGCCTCGGGCCCGGTCATCTTCCCGCCGAAGGCGCCCCCGCCGGCGAGCGCCCCCCGGTTGCCCAGCGAGTCGGCCTCGTCGAAGAAGACGATCACGCCGCCGTAGCGGAGGGCCAGCTTGCGCACCTTGCGAAAAAGTGACTTCACCTTGAGAATGCCGACCCCGATGAACATGGCCTGAAAGGCCCCGGGGTCGACGAAGACGTACGGCCTGCCGGTCTCGCCGGCCACCGCCTCGGCCATCAAGGTCTTTCCCGTGCCGGGCGGCCCCCACAACAGGATGCCGCCCGGGACGTAGCCCCCCTTGTCCTCGATCGACTCGGGCGCCTCGAGGAAGACGATGTTCTCGCTGACCTTCTCCAGCACCGCGTCCTGGCCCCAGACGTCGGAGAACCGGGTCTTGATGTCGTCGGGGAAGTAGACGTCGACGCCGCCCTTGGACATGAACCAGAAGATGGCGACGAACTGCAGCACGGCGATCGAGAGGATGAGCAGGACCTGGAACAGCATCGGCAGCGACTGGACGATCAGGACCGGGATGCGGGCGATGGCCAGCACCGGCGACACGTCGGTGGCGGCGGCGACGATGAAGTCGACGAGAAGGAAGAGGAAACCGAACTTCACCGCCCGGGCGATGCGGTAGCGGGTCCAGTCGTCCAGCTTGCCGCGCCGGTCGGCGCGGGCGGCGACGCGCTGCGTCCAGGACGTGTGATAGGAGGCCGAGCGCTCGCTGACCAGGTAGTGGACCTGGCGCAGGACCTCGAGCCCGAAAAGGGCGACCAACCACCATTTGGCCCGGAGCTGGCGGTCGACGGCATCGCTGAAGGGGAGAATCGGGTTATCGCCCATGTCGATCATGACGAAGAGGACCCAGGCACCACCGAGCCAGAGCAGGATCTTCACCCGGTCGAACGCCGTGGCCTTCTTGCGCGTGGCCCGGTCTTCCTCCCGCTGACGGCTCTCGAATCGCATCGGGCCGCCGGGCGGCGCCAGGCCCACGGGTGCGTCGGGGGTATCAGGGGGCATGGTCAGCCCTTCTGCTTGACGGTGAACGAGCTGGCGATCTCGTCGAGAAGCTTACGTTGCAGGATGAACTCCCTTTCCCCCGCACGTATGAGCAGTACGTGAACACGGTCGCTCCCGGCGTCGAGCAGAGTGGTCTGGTCGACCACGTAGAACTGGCCCTTCTGGCGCAGCTCGAAGCGCAGTCGGCTGCCCCGTGCGCCTTCGCCCTGCTGGATGGGCTCATCGGCGAGAGGGCGGAACGACTCGGTGATCGGAGGGTTCGGCCCCAGCGGCGACGACGCCCGCTCCTCGTCGTACTGGGCCTTCAGCTGGTCGTAGGGAAAGAACATGTTGCGCAGGCTGGCGATGTTGACCCGGTCACGCTCGTCGTCGGTGAGCTCCCGGACCCGCACCTCGACCACCGGCGCCTCGGCGTAGGACACCGCGTGGAGTGGCTCCGGCCGGGGGTCGCCGTCGAACGCGATCCGCCACTGGACCTGGCCCTGGAACGCCTGGTCGACGAACGAAGGCGCATCCTCGCCGGCCAGCTCGACGGCCGCGGCCTCGGCCTGTACCAGCAGTTCGCCGTCGAAGCTCTTCCACGTGCGCGGCACCTTGAGGTACGTCTCGGTGTCGGCGTGGGCCACGTAGCGGAACTTCGAGGGAGAGCACCCGGCGGCGAGGACGAGCCCCGACAGGGCGACGGCCACGAGCACTCGGGCCGGACGGCGTCGCATGCTCAAGTATCGGTCACAGAACGGCCGTATGGAGCCCGACTTCCCACCGCCCGATCGTACCTGTCCCTCCCGCTCGTTCCTGGCCCGGCGAGAGCCATCGGTAGAATCAGGCCATGGCCAAGGAACGGATCGTGCTGGGACGCAAGGGGCACTCCTCGATGGTCCCCGTCCGGTGGACCTCCGACTGCCCCGACGAGCTCGACGACATCGAGACCGCGGAGTACGTCGGTGCGGTCTGGGAGGGCGATGAGCTCGTCACCTACGACATGGCCGGGCTCAGGGAACTGCTCGCCTACCAGACGGGCAGCGGCGACTACCTGATCGACAACGATTAGCTGTCCCAGTCTGGCATTTTCGGTACCGGAAAGCGGCACGTCAGTGCCGCTTTCCTCACCCAGAACCGGTTGAGCGGGCGTCGAAGGTGGGGACGAGGCGCCGGGCGGCGCGGGCCTCGTCGACGCGGCGGACCGGGGCGGTGCGGGGAGCCTCGTGGGCGTCGTCAGCCGATCCGGCGGCGATGGACACCAGGGCGTCGGCCAGCGCGGCGAGGGTCTGGGGGCTTTCCGTCTCAGTGGGCTCGATCATGAGCGCCTCCTCGACGATTAGGGGGAAGTAGACGGTTGGGGCGTGGAAGCCCTCCTCGAGAAGCCGCTTGGCCACGTCGGCCGCCCGCAGGCCGGAGCGCCTGCGGAGTCCGGCGGCCGACGCCACGAACTCGTGCATGCTGGGCCGGTCGTAGGGGATGTCGTAGGTGCCCCGCAGGCGAACGCGCAGCCAGTTGGCGTTGAGAACGGCCGCCTCGGCCACCTTGCGAAGGCCGTCACCCCCGTTGGCGAGGATGTACGACCAGGCGCGGGCCAGGGCCAGGGCGTTGCCGTGCCAGGAGTGCACGCGCCCGATCGACCGCTCGGGTTGGCTCCAGACGAACAACCCGTCGTCTCCTCGCACCGGCCGCGGTCCGGGCAGGTAGGGCGCCAGCCTCGGCGACACCGCCACCGGGCCCGCCCCGGGCCCACCGCCGCCGTGGGGGACGGCGAAGGTCTTGTGCAGGTTCATGTGCACGATGTCGAAGCCCATGTCACCCGGCCGGGTGACGCCCAGGATGGCGTTGAGGTTGGCGCCGTCGTAGTAGAGCAAGCCGCCCACCTCGTGCACCGCACCGGCGATGGCGACGATGTCCTCCTCGAACAGCCCGAGAGTGTTGGGGTTGGTGAGCATGATCCCGGCGACGTCGTCGTCGAGGCGCTCCCGGAGGGCGACGACGTCGACGCAACCCCGCTCGTCGGAGGGGACGGTGGTGACGTCGTAGCCGCCGAGGGTCACCGACGCCGGATTGGTGCCGTGGGCCGAGTCGGGGATGATCACCCGTCGGCGTTCCCGACCCCCGGCGGTGTCCCGGTGCCAGGCCCGCATCAGCAGGAGGCCGGTGAGCTCGCCGGCGGCGCCGGCGGGCGGCTGGAGGGTGGCGGCGTGCATGCCGGTCACCCGGCACAGGGTCTGCTCCAGGTCGACGAGCAGCTCCATCCACCCCTGGGTCAACGCCGCCGGTGCCGAGGGGTGGACGTCGGCCAGGCCCGCCAGCGAGGCCACCTCGTCGCAGAGCTTGGGGTTGTACTTCATGGTGCACGAGCCCAGCGGGTAGGCGCCGAGGTCGACCGAGTACTGCCGGTGGCTGAGCCGGGTGAAGTGGGCCACCAGGTCGCGCTCGGAGACCTCGACCACCGGAGTGGGGTCGGTGCGCAGGTGCTCGGGCGCCACCAGCTCCTCGGCGCCCCACTCGGGCACACTGGTGGTGAGGAACGACGCCGCGCCCCGCCCCGGCGACGACAGCTCGAAGATCGTCGGCTCCTCGTCGCGCCCCATGAGCGGCGCACTGGTGGCCCTGCCCCCGGCGGTGGTCACCGGACCACCTTCTCGAGGGCGTAAGCGTAGGCGTCGATCTCGGCGCGCGTGCGGCGCTCGGTAACGGCCACCAGCAGGCCGCCGCCGTACTCGTCACCCAGCGGGACACCGGCGAGGAACCCCTCTTCGGCCATGCGCTCGACCACGACCTCGGCGGGAACCCGAAGGCGCACCCCGAACTCGCGGAGGACGGGCGTGGCCGCCACCGGCTCCACCCCCTCGATCTCGAGGAGTGCCTCTCGGGCGTAGCGGGTCCCCCGGGCGCAGCGCAGAGCGAGCTCGCGCAGGCCGGCGGTGCCCAGCCACGCCAGGTGCACGACAAAAGCGACGGCGATGAGCGTCTGGTTGGTGCAGACGTTCGACGACGCCTTCTCCCGCCTGATGTCCTGCTCACGGGTGCGCAGTGTGGTCACGTACGCCCGGCGGCCATCGACGTCGACCGTCTCCCCCACCAGCCTCCCGGGCAGGCGGCGGACGTGCTCAGCCCGGCAGGCGAACAGCCCGAGGTAGGGCCCGCCAAACGAGAGCGGGGTGCCGAAGGGCTGCCCTTCGCCCACGACCACGTCGGCCCCGTAGGAGCCCGGAGGGCGGAGCAGGCCGGCGGCCACGGGGTCCGAGGCCACGACGAGAAGGGCGCCTGTGCGCCGGGCCGCCGCGGCTGCCGCACGCAGGTCCTCGATGCACCCGAGGTAGTTGGGGTACTGGACGAGCAGCGCACCGGGCTCGCCGGCCTCGGGCCAGGCAGTGCGACCATCGACGAGGGGGATGTCGACCAGCTCGTGCCCGGTGCCCACCGCGAAGGTGCCCATGACCTCCCGCCAGTGGGGGTGCAACCCTCGCGAGACCCAGACCGTCGGGCGGCCGGTGGCAGAAGCCGCCAGGTTGGCCGCTTCCACGCAGGCCGAGGCGCCGTCGTAGAGCGAGGCGTTGGCCACCTCCATGCCGAACAAGCGGCTCACCACGGTCTGGTACTCGAACAGGGCCTGGAGCACGCCTTGGGCCACCTCGGGCTGGTACGGCGTGTAAGCAGTGACGAACTCGGAGCGGAACGCGACCCGCCGTACGACCGAGGGCACGTCGTGGTCGTAGGCCCCGGCACCGGCGAAGCACACCAGCTCGGCGCCCGTCCGGCGGTTGGCGTCGCCGAGGTGGGCGGCACGAGCCAGCACGTCGGGCTCGGACATCCCCGGCGCCAGGTCGAGCCCACCGGCAAGGCGGAGGGCCTCGGGAACGGCCGAGAACAGCTCGTCCACCGACGTGAGGCCGAGATCGCCGAGCATGGCCGCGGCCTCGTCGTCGGTGTGGGGGACGAAGTGGCCCACGATCAGCTCCGGCCGGTGCCGACGAACGGGATGGCCACGACCCGACCGGCCAGGACCTGCGAGCGCACCTCGACCCCGACGTCGGTGCCCGCCTCCACTGTCGGCGGCAGGAAGGCAAGGGCGATGCCCCGCCCCAGTACCGGCGAGAAGTTCCCGCTCGTCACCTCGCCCACGGCCTCGCCATCGACAAGCACGCGGCACCCGGACCTCGGCGGTTGGCGTCCTTCGGTCTCGAGGCCCTTCAGCGCCCGGTGGACTCCAGTGGCACGCTCGGCCTCGAGCGCGCCACGCCCCCGGAAGTCGCCCTTTCCCCAGGCCACCACCCAGGAAAGCCCGGCTTGAAGGGGGGTGATGCCCGGGCCCAGCTCGTGGCCGTGCAGAGGCAGCCCCGCCTCCAGGCGCAGGGTATCGCGGGCACCCAGCCCGGCCGGCACGACGCCGGCGTCGAGCACCGCCTGCCAGAAAGCGGGGGCGACGTCGACCGGAACCGCCACCTCCACGCCGTCCTCACCCGTGTACCCCGTGCCGGCGGCGACGCACGGTGTTCCCTTCCAGTCGATCTCGCGAACGGCGAAGCGCGTTGCCTCGGCCGCCGCAGGAGCGACGTCGGCCAGCCGGCGGCGGGCCTCGGGCCCCTGGACGGCGATGACCGCCCTGGCGGCGGTGACGTCGTCGCCGCCGACGGCGTCGACCACCCGCTGGGTGTTCGACGCGTTGGGCATCACGTGGAAGTCGGTCTCGTCGACCCACCAGACGATGATGTCGTCGAGCACCGAGCCGTCGGCCTCGTCGAGCAGGTGGGTGTACTGGGCACGACCCGGGGCGATACGGCCGAGGTCGTTGGTGAGGGCCCGCTGGAGGACCTCGAGCGCTCCCTCCCCGGTCACCCGCACGGTGCCCAGGTGGCTGACGTCGAAAGCCACCGCCGCCTCCCGACACGCCCGGTGCTCGGCCAGGGTGCCCGCCGGGTACGAGAGGGGCATCTCCCAGCCCCCGAACGGCACCATCCGGGCGCCGAGGGCCCGGTGGGCGGCGTCCAGCGGTGAGGTCCGGGCCTGGCGGGGGGGGGCCACGGGGTGAAGGCTATCGGCGGGCGGATGCCGCCCCTGTCACGGCCGGAAGGCGGCAAGGACCTCGTCGTGGAGGAGCCCGTTGGACGACACTGCGCTTCCTCCGTCGTCGGTGGGCGTGCCCCCCAGGTCGGTGAAACGCCCGCCCGCCTCCTCGACGATGAGCTTCAGGGGCGCCAGGTCCCAGAGGCGCACGCCGGGTTCGGCGTGCACGGCCACGTCGACGGCGCCCTCGGCCACCAGCATGTGGGCCCAGAAGTCGCTGTAGCCCCGGACGCGCCAGACCCGACGGCCGAGAGCGAGGAAGGCGTCGGCCAGCCCCAGGCGGTCGAACGACACCACCTCGTCGTAGCTGAGCAGGGCGTCGTCGAGGTTGGCCACCGCCGACACCCGCACCCGCTTCCCGTCGGCGAACGCCCCGCCGCCTAGTGTCGCCCACCAGCGCCGGCCCAGGGCGGGAGCCGACACCACACCGACGGTCGTCTCTGCCCGGTGCTGGAGCGCGATCAGGGTGCCCCACACCGGGATGCCCCGGACGTAGTTCTTGGTCCCGTCGATCGGGTCGATGATCCAGCGCCATTCCCCCGCCTCCGGACCGGTTCCGGCGGTCTCGCCCTGCTCCTCTCCGAGGACCCCGTGAGAGGGGCGCTCGGCGACCAGGCGGGCCCGGAGGGCCACCTCCACCGCCCGGTCGGCCTCCGAGACCGGCGTGAGATCGGGCTTGGTGTCGACCACCAGGTCCGAAGCACGGAACCATTCGAGCGTCATGGCGTCGGCTACGTCGGCCAGCGCCAGCGCGAGCTCGAGGTCGGGGTTCAGGCGGGCTTGCGGCGAGGGGGGGCGGGAAGCTCGTCGGCGGGGGCGTCGAATCGCAGGGGCAGCGGTTCCACGGCGTCGGGCACGGGCATGTCCTGTGACGGGGGCTCCAAGCCGTACTTGACCAGCAGGTTGAGGTAGTCGCGCTGGTAGAAGATCTTGACCCGCACGTCGGGGTACAGCTCCCGGAGCCGGCGGACCTTGCCGTTCTTCTTCGTCACCAGCTTCTGGTTCATGGTGGTGATCTCGATGAACAGCTCGTAGGCCGGGAGGTAGAAGTCGGGGCTGAACGCCTGCTCGGGGTTGCCCTCGTTGTCCCACTGAAGCACGAAGGTGCGGGGCTCGTACTCCCACACGATGCCGTAGAAGTCGAGGAGCTTGGCGAACTGGCGCTCGGAGTTGTGGGCGAAGCGGACGCGCTCGTGAGGCAGCGGGGACACCGGGTCCAGCCCCTCGGACCGACGGGCGGATGTCCCACCCTGGTCCGGCACCGGAGGACGGGCCCTGGTCAGAGAGCTACCCCGTGCCACCCGTGGCCTCGGCTGCCGGGGCCGCGCCTGAGGCTCCGGCGTTGACCGTGGGGCGCAGGTCGGTGATGGCGGCGTCGAGCTCGGCCTTCACGCCGCCGAGAGCCATGATGCTGAACACCCCCTGGCCGTCCTTCAGCAGGTCGATCAGCTCGCCGGTGTCGCGGACGACGAGCACCGAGTCGGAGCTGCCGAGAACGAGGCTGACGGCCGCGATGTCGGTGCCCAGGTTGTGGCGGATGTACTCGATCGCCCGCCGGGCCTTCTGCAGCGAGACGCCGGCGTCGAGCAGGCTCTTGATGACCTTTAGCTCGACGAGGTCGCGGTAGGAGTACTGGCGCTGGGTGCCGCTCCCCCGGGCGTCGGCGATCGACGGCCGGATCAGGTTCGTGCGGGCCCAGTAGTCGAGCTGGCGGTAGGTGATACCGATGATCGAGCAGACCTGCGGACCTCGGTACCCCTCGTCGTCTGGCATCTCCGACTCGCCTCCCGTGCGGTGTCCGATCGCGTTCCACATGGCCGCACCTGGGGCGGACCACAGCGACGTAGTTACGCAGGTGTGAGGCTAGATCCCCAGGTCGTCCACAGTCAACGGTATTGCCGGCGGCTTCGCGGTTACGAGGCGAAATCCTCGGGGTTGACGCCCTCGAGGAACTCGCGGAAGCGCTCGACCTCGTCCTCCTCCTGGGTCTCCTCGCTGACGGCGACGGCGGCCTCGTCGAGAACGGTCTCGTCGGCAAAGATCGGCGTGCCCAGCCGGGCGGCCAGGGCGATGGCATCGGACGGCCGGCTCGACACCGAGCATCCCGTCCCGTTGCGGGTCATCTGGATCTCGGCGTAGAAGGTGCGGTCGCGCAGCTCAGTGATGACGATGCGGTCGACGCCCACCCCGAGGGCGTTGAGCACATCGCGCATCAGGTCGTGGGTCATGGGTCGCTGGGTCTCCACGCCCTGAAGGGCGAAGGCGATCGCGGTGGCCTCGACGGGGCCGATGAAGATCGGCAGCACCCGCTGCTCACCAGTGGTTTCCCGAAGCAAGACGATCGGGTTGTTGGTGGGCATCTCGACCCGCACCCCGACCAGATGCATCTCGACCACGGCCCGACCCTAGCCTCTGTACAACTCTTCCAGGTACGCATCGGGGTCGTTGCGGAGCACCTTCAGATCGCCCGCCAGGACCCGATCGAGGTTGCGATATCGGCCCGCGTAGTCGAGCCCGTAGCCGATCACGAACTCATCAGCGATCTCAAAGCCCGTGAACCGGACGGGGGTAGGGACGATGCGCCTCACCGTCTTGTCGAGCAGGGCGCACGCCTCCACCGACCGGGGCTCGCGGCCCCGCAGCTCGCCCAACAGATAGGTGAGGGTGAGACCGGTGTCGACGATGTCCTCGACCAGCACGACGTGACGGTCGTAGAGGTCGATGTCGGTGTCCTTGACGATGCGGACCCGCCCGCTGTCGGGGGCGTAGGTGGAGATGGCCATGAAGTCGATCAGGGGCGCGACGGTCAGCGACCGGACCATGTCGGCGAGGAAAGGGATGCTGCCCTTGAGCACCGCCACCAGCACCACGCCGTCGTCGTAGGCGGCCGAGATCTCGGCAGCCAGGCGGGTGACACCGGCCCGCAACTCGTCGGGGGCGATGAGCGTGCGCACAGGCCCGGCCGGTGCGGCACGACGCATCATCGGATCGTCGTCGCTCACCGGTCCCTGAGGACCCTAGGGTCGCTCGTAGTACTGGCGGAGGGCGTTGCGGAGCATGGCCTGGCGCAGGCCTTGGCCGAGGCGTGCCAGCTCGGACAGGGTGTCGGTGGCCTGCAACCGCGCCTGGGGGTTGCGCTGCTTCAGCATGGGCATCACGACCTGCTCGAGGAAGCCCGCTTCGCGGTCGGCCGCCGTCTTGTACATGCGCAGGTGGCGGGCTTCCACGCCGTACTTCATGAACCCGGCGGCGAGCCCGGCCACCGACAGTGCCTCATCGTCGTAGTACACCGCCGAACCGACCTTCCGCCCGGTGAGGATGCCGTACTTCTCGAGATCGCGGAGGTCGTCCTCCTCGAGGCCACTGGCCGCCGCCAGTTCGGTGATGTTCAAGCTGGCTCCCGACTGACGGGCGACGAACGGAGGCTCGGTGTCCGGCACCCCGGGTCCGGGAGCTCCGACCTCGGGTGCGGACAATCGGCCGGCCTGGCCGGCGTGCAGCAAGTCGTCGGCGCCGGGGTCGCCGTCGCCGTCGGCCCCGCCCCGAAGACGGCCCTTGATGACCTTCAGGGGGAGGAAATTCTCCCGCTGCTGGCGCAGGATCCACCGCAGCCGCTCCACATCGGTGTCGTAGAACTTCCGGTAGCCCGACGGCGTGCGCTCGGGGTCGAGCAGTCCCTGGCTTTCGAGGAACCGGATCTTGGAGATCGTGACGTCGGGGAACTCCTCTTTGAGGAGCGACAGGACTTCGCCGATCGACAGGTAGGCCCGATCCTCCACCGGATGCGATCCTCTCAGCCCTCGCCGGCCGAGCCGGAGAAGAAGACGAGTTTGAACTTGCCCACCTGGAGCTCGTCGCCGTTAGTGAGGCCTGCGGCGTCGATCCGCTCGCGGTTGAGGTAGGTGCCGTTCAGCGAACCCACGTCACGCACCTCGTAGCCGTTGGCCGAACGGACGATCTCCGCGTGCCGGCGGGAGACGGTGATGTCGTCGAGGAAGATGTCGCTGTCGGGGTGGCGGCCGGCCCGGGTGACGTCCTGGTCGAGGGCAAACCTCGACCCGGCGTTGGGGCCCCGTTTGACCACGACCACGGCCATGCTCTCGGGAAAGTCGCCGAGGCTGACGGTGAGCTCGTCGTCGACGACCTCGCCCGTACCGTCCACCGGGGTGAAGGTGATGGTGGTGTCCTCGTTCTTGGTGGGCTCGAGAATCGCGCCGCAGGACGAGCAGAAGTTGGCCCCCGCCGGATTCCGATGCCCGCACGTGTTGCAGTACACGGGCCCCAAAGGTACTGCCTGCGCCGTCTCGGGTCCGCCCGGCGCCTCGAGGCCGCCGCCTCGCCTCACTCGGAGATGAGCTGGCGGTAGGCGGCGGCGTCGAGAAGAAAGTCGTAGGCGGCGGGGTCCGAAGGCTCGATCACTGCGATCCACCCCTCGCCGTAAGGGTCCTCGTTGATCGCCTGCGGCGAGTCGGCGAGGGTGTGGTTGACCGCCACCACGGTGCCGGCGACGGGTGCGTACACGTCGGACACCGACTTGGTGGACTCCACCTCGCTGAAAGCCCTCCCCGCATCCACGGGCGAGTCGGCGTCCGGCACCTTCACGAACACCACGTCGCCCAGCGCGTCCTGGGCGTAGTGGGTGATGCCCACCCGCACCCTGGCGTCTTCCAGCCGCGCCCACTCGTGATCGCGCGTGTACCGCCGGTCCTCGGGAACGTCCATGGCCGAGAAGGTAGCGGACGGTGCTCGGCCCGACCATTGGCGGGCTCTCCCGGCGGGGCCTCAGCCCAGGATCGTGCGGACCCGCTCGGCGTACTCGCTGGCGAGGCCGCGGGCCTCGGCGTCGCTGTCGCTCTCGGCCCAGATGTGGGTGATGGCTTCCTCGGGATCGGGCAGGACGAGCGCCCATCCGTTGTCCCTGTGCACCTTCACCCCGTCGACGAGAAGCACCTCCTCGTCCTTCACGTCCTCTACCAGCTTGCGCATGAGCACGCCCTTGTCGGCCCAGGGGGTCTCGACCGTCTGGTGGGCGGTGTGCACGGTGGGCAAGCCGGCGACGACCTGCGACAGGCGCCGGCTGGAGCGGGCCAGCAACTCGAGGACGTGCACGAAGGTCGCGGTGGCGTCGTAGGCGGGCAGGAAACGGGGGAAGATGAAGCCCCCGTCCTGACTGGCGGCCAGCACGACGTCCTCGGTGGCGGCCACGTCCATCAGGTGGGCCGACAAGAGCTTCGTCCACACGACCTCGGCGCCGGCATCGGCGACGATCTTCTCGGCGGCCCGGCTCACGGCCACCGGCAGGGCGATGCGAGCGCCCTTGTGCGTGCCCGCGACCAGGGTGATGAGCGTGAGCAGCGCCTGCTCGTGGTCGAGGACGTGGCCCTCGTCGTCGATGAGGACGATGCGCTCACCGTCGGGGTCGATGACGGCGCCGAGATGGGCACCGGACGCGCGCACCAGGTCGGCGACCTTGGCGGCATGGAGGGTGGGCTCGAACGAGGCGGCACCGGCCGTCGAGGCGTAGGGGTTGACGGCCAGGACGTCGGCGCCGAGCTTGGCCAGCACGTTGGTCATCACCATTGCAGTGGTGCCGTAGGCGTAGTCGAGGACCACCCGGAACCCAGCCGTCCGAACGCTCTGGATGTCGACGGCGTCGATCAGCGCCAACGTGTAGAACTCGAGGGCGCGGGGCGGGAACCCGATGTCGCCGATGTCCGCGGCGAAGCTGCGACGGAAGTCCTGGCGGTAGTAGGCCCGCTCGATCTTGCGCTGCGCCGCCTCGTCGAGGTCGGTGCCATCGGCGTCGAAGAACCGGATGCTCACCGACTGGGGGTCGCCCGACACCAACCGGACCGTGAGGCCGCCCTGGGCCGCCTCGCTCCGGAGCTGGAAACGGGTGACCGGCACGGGCGCCATCTCCAGGTCGTCGACGTTGACTCCCGTGGCGTTGAGCCCGGCCATCATCGCCCGCTTGAGGGCACGAGCCGCCCGGCTCGAATCGCGCGACGTCGTGACGGTGGCGCCCTTCTTCATGGTCGTGCCGTAGGCCATGGCGACCCGCACCGCCAGCTGCGGCGTGACGTCGACGTTGGCCAGGCCGGTGACGCCCATCCGCCCGAACAGGCTGCGCGACCCGCGCGACTCCCACACGATCGAAGAGTTGATGATGGCGCCCGGTTCGACCGTTTTGAAGGGGTAGACCTTGACGCCGGTGTTGATGACCGCATGGTCGCCCACCAGGCACTCGTCACCGAGTACGACGCCCTCGTGGCAGCGGGCGTAGGGCCGAAGGTCGCTGGCGCGCCCGACCACCGCACCTCGTAGCTCGACCGACTGGCTGAGGTAGGCGTTGTCGTGCACGACCGAGCGCCGGAGCGTGGCACCGGCCCGGACCATGACGTTGGACCCGAGGACGGTGTACTCGCCCAGGCTGGCACCGGCCTCGACCCGGCAGTGCTCGCCCACGACGACCGGCCCCGTCACATCGGCACCGGGGTCGATCTCCGCGCCCTCGCCGAGCCAGACCCCGTCGGCGACCCTGAACCCGGGAAGCTCGACGTCGACCTTCTCGTCGAGGACGTCGTGGTGGGCCTTGAGATACGCTTCGAGCGTTCCGACGTCCTCCCAGTAGGCCTTGGCCACGTGGCCGAACACGGGCTTGCCCGCTTCGAGGAGCGCGGGGAAGACGTCTTCGGAGAAGTCGACCGACTTGCCCTCGGGGATGTAGTCGAAGACCTCGGGCTCGAGCACGTAGATGCCGGTGTTGACGGTGTCGCTGAAGACCTGGCCCCATGTGGGCTTTTCGAGGAACCGCTCGATGGAGCCGTCGTCGCGGGTGATGACGATGCCGAACTCGAGGGGGTTCTCCATCGACTTCAAGGCGATGGTGGCGAGCGAGCCCCGGTCCTGGTGGAAGCCGACGATGGCCCCGAGGTCGATGTCGGTGAGCACATCGCCCGAGATCACCAGGAAGGGCTCATCGAGCTCCTCCTTGGCGTTGCCGACCGAGCCTGCCGTGCCGAGCGGTGTCTCCTCGGTGGCGTAGACCATCCGTACGCCGAACTCCTCACCATCTCCGAAGTAGCCGCGGATCGCCTGGGGCATGAACGCCAGGGTGACGACGATGTCGTCGAACCCGTGCCGCTTCAGCAGCCGCACGATGTGCTCCATCATCGGGCGATTGACCAGGGACATCAGCGGCTTCGGCTGGTTGGACGTGAGGGGTCGGAGCCGGGTGCCCTCGCCGCCGGCCATGATCACGGCCTTCACCCGGCTGACCCTATCCGACCGCCTGCGTCGCCCAGATCGGCGTCGGCGCTCGCATTGCCGCCGTTCACTCCAGACCTCCGGGCCCGCCCTTCCCGGAGCGCCGAGCGCCCCACGGGCACGTAGGTCACGAGCGACCAGTACGAAAACGCCAGCCCCACGAGCGCGCTGGCCCAGGCCACGGCCCGCAGCACCGTTTCCCCCGACACGTCGGGGGCGTTGGCCGCGAGGAAGAGAGGGAACGCCGTCATCAGGGCGAACGTCCCGCACTTGCCCGCCCAGCTCACGTCGATCCTGCGGGCGCCGAGAGCGGCCAGCAGTAGCACCGCCACCGATACCGCCACCTCCCGGAAGATGGCCAGCACGGCCACGACGACCGGCACGGAACCGTCGACGAGGATGGCCACGATCCCGACCACGAGCAGGGTCCGGTCGGCGACGGGGTCGAGCACCTTGCCCACCGTCGAGACCTGGTTGTAGCGACGGGCGATGAACCCGTCGACCCAGTCGGTGGCTCCCAGCACGCCGAGGAGGACGGCCGCCCCTATGCGGTTGTCGCGGCCGAACAGCAACCAGAGGAAGACGGGGACGCAGAGAAGGCGTCCGAGGGACAGGGCGTTGGGAACGGTGACGACCCGGTCGAGACGATCACCCTCGGTGCCTCCAGGCGCAGGCTCGGGAGGGGGGGTCACGCCCGAAGTGTACGACCGGTGGCAACGCCCTCCCGGCCGGCACCTGCGCTTCGGTCTGGCCCCTCACCCGGACGGCGGGCCGGTGCGGAAAAGGCGCAGGGCACCGCCCACCGCGATCGCCGCCCCGGCGAGCAGCCCGACGTAGAGGCCGGCGGCCGGATCCGAGGCGATGCCCAGGCGCGTCGCCATCCCGAACAGCACCACGGTGACCACCGCCGCGCCGGCAGACACGACGACCAACGGGGAAAGCCCGGTGCGCCCGAGCCAGCGACGGACAGCGTGGTAGATCGGGACGGCCGCCGCGACCACCAGGGCGAGGGCGACGATGCGGAACGATCCCCATCCGGTGAGCGTCTCACGAAGCGCCGGGTCCGACGCTGGGCGACGTTCCCAGGGAGCGAACAGGCTGAGGAGGAGGATCACCCCGGCGACGCTCGACACCCAGTCGGACACGCCGAGGTGGGCCGGGCCACGTCGGTCTCCGGTCACCAAAGCTCCGGGGGAAGGTGCATCATGACCAGACGTTAGCCACGGTTGGCCTGTTCGGGGGTGGTCTGTCGGAGGGCCGAAGCTCCTTGTGGCGGTGCCCAGAAACTGTGCCGCCTCCGGCTATCCGGCGGCGTGGAGGAAGCCCCCGGGGTTAGGCGAAGATGCGACGTGGCGATCGACGGCTCCCCCCTCCCCGCAGCGACAGTCGTCGATCTCGTCAAGCGCTATCCCAAGTCGGCGGTGAACGCAGTGGACGGGCTGTCGTTCGCGGTCGAGGCGGGCGAGGTGTTCGGGCTCCTCGGGCCCAACGGAGCGGGCAAGACCACGACCGTGGGAGTGCTCACTACCCGTGTTCGGCCTACGTCGGGAAGCGCATCGGTCAGCGGCGTCGACGTCACCCGCGACCCGGTACGAGCCCGGAGCCAGTTCGCCGTGGTGCCCCAGCGCAACAACCTCGACCGCTCGTTGTCGATCCGGAACAACCTGATCTTCCACGCCGCCTACCACGGTGTGCCCGCCCGGGAGCGAGCGGCCCGTGCCGACGAGCTGCTCGACCAGTTCGGCCTCCTCGAACGGGCCTCGGGCAAACCCGACTTTTTCTCGGGTGGTCAGGCACAGCGGGTGATGATCGCCCGTGCCCTGATGCACGAGCCCAGGGTGCTGTTCCTCGACGAGCCCACGACGGGCCTCGATCCTGCGGCGCGCCTCTTCGTCTGGGATCGCTTGCGCGAGCTCGAGCGTCGAGGCGTCACCCTGGTGCTCACGACCCACGACATGGACGAGGCGGCCGCACTCGCCACCCGGGTGGGCATCATGGACCGCGGCCGCCTGTTGGCCCTCGACACGCCGACCGCTCTGATCCGGTCGCTCCCCGGCCGCTCGACGGTCGAGCTCGCCACCGACGCCGGGGGTCGGGGCACCGACGGGTTCCTGGCTGCACTCGGCGAGCTCCCCGACGTCGAGCGGGTGGAGCGGCTCCATCCCTCCGACGAGGACCCGAGCGCCGACGCGGGCGAGACCGGGCTGCGGGTTCGCCTCTACGTCTCAGGCGATGCGCCCCTGCTCGTCGCGCCGGCGGCGTCACTGCTGGCCCGGGAAGGGCGGGCACTGACCGACGTGAAGCTGGGAACGCCGACGCTCGAGGATGTGTTCATCGACCTCACCGGGAGGAGCCTCCGGTGACGACCACGACCGACGCGGAAGGGATCGAGCCAACCAGCCCGGGCCGGGCGTTCCGCGCCGTCCTCTGGCGTGACGTCTACGTCACCGGGGGGGAGCTGCCCGTCTTCCTGGCCCAGGTCATCCTCCAGCCACTGTTCCTGCTATTCGTGTTCGGCAAGGTGCTGGGCACCCTCGGCTACACGACCCGCGACTACGCCGACCTCCTGTTTCCCGGCCTTCTCGCCCTCACCGCGGTCATCACGGGGATGCAGACGCTCGCCTTCCCGCTCGTCGCCGAGTTCGGCTGGACCAAGGAGATCGAGGACCGGTTGCTGGCACCGATGCCGACCGGCCTGGTGGCGGCCGAAAAGGTCGTGTTCGCCACCCTGCGCTCCTTGGTGGCGACACTGATGATGATCCCCATCGGCCTGGTCGTGCTCGACTCCATCCCCTGGGACTGGGGCAACTTCGGACTGTTCGCGGCGACGGTCGTACTCGGTGCCGTCCTCGGCTCGAGCCTGGGCCTCGTGCTGGGCACGCTCGTGCCGCCCGCCCGCATCAACATTCTCTTCTCCCTGGTCTTCACGCCGCTGCTCTTCACGGGGGCCAGTCAGTACCCGTGGCCGTCGCTCGAACGCATCCGTTGGTTCCAGGTGCTCACCGCCCTGAACCCCATGACCTACGTCAGCGAGGGGCTCCGGGCTGCGCTCGTACCCAGCGTGCCCCATATCCGGCCGTGGATCTGCCTGGTGGTGCTGGTCGCGGCGATCGCCGGTCTGTTGAGCGTCGGGATCCGGGGCTTCTACCGCCGCGCCCTCGACTGACACCTCCGCACACCGAAAGCTGAAAACGTCGGGCGCCCGCAAGGGCGCCCGACGTTTCGCTTCGTTTCGATAGCGCTAGACCTGCTGGCCCCCGGTAGTCACGCAGGGCTGGTTGAAGGTGCGGTACCGGTTGGCGAACCAGATGTTGTTGTCGCAGTTGGGGTTTCCGTCCTTCAGGTCGAAGCTCGGCCCGAACACCGGGCTGGGAATGAAGGGCAGGGCGCTGTTGCCGACTGCGAGGTTGTTCAGGATCCGGTTGTTGGTCGCTCCGGGGAAGGCAGCCACAGGCCGGCGGATGTCGATGCCGCTGTCAGCGTTGTTGGTGACCTGGTTGTTCTCGACCAGGTTCCGGGCCGCCCGGGTGAACACGATGATCCCACTCCCCCGGCGGGCCGTCGTTCGGAAGAAGCCGTTCCTGCTCACCTTGTTGCCGGTGACGCTGTTGTCGAAGGTGTCGGCGAAGAGCGCGATGCCGTCGAGTCCGTTGTTCGCGACGGTGTTGTTGCTCAACGTGTTGAAGGCACCGTCATTCTCCATTCTGATGCCGTCGTTGTCGGTGCCGATCGGCGTGACTCGGTTTCGGCTGATGTTGTTGCCGACGATGAAGTTGCTGTCGACAACGTTGCCGGTCGACGCACCGGCCGTGGCGCGGGGGTGGTCGTTGTCGACGCGGGAATAGATCCCGACGCCGGAGTACGGGGCGTTGTTCACCGCGCGGCTGTTCAGGACCCGGTTGTTTCGCGAGGACAGGATGGCGATCCCGTCTCCTCCCCTTCCGCCGACGCCCCCGATGTTGTCGTGGGCGTTGATGTTGCGCACCACGTTGCGCGAACCCCCCTCGATGGCGACACCCATGTCGAAGTTGCTGATCTCGCCGTTCTGCACGATGACGGCCGACCGGTTCAGGAGGTAGACCCCCGCCCTGTCACCCGAAGCGGCGATACCGAAGATGTGGTGACCGTTGAGGTCAACGGTGATGCCGTCGGCACCGATGACGAGCCCGCCGGCGGTGCACGGACCGAGGTCCGCCTGCAGGACGACGCTGTGGGTAATGGTGTCCCCACAGGCCAGGCCATCCGCGTGTTCGGCACCGGCAGGGGCGGTTAGACCCAGTCCGCCCACCACCACCAGGGCGGCAGTCATCATGGCTCGGGTTGCGTTTCGTTTCACGTGCGTCCTCTCTTGCGTCCCCCGCCGTTTCCGGGACGCGTCCTATATATCAATGGAGTGCGACCGCGACCGGCATGTCGAGTTTCCGCCAGGCCTCTCGGAGGGCCGACTACTGCGCGCACAACAATACCAACTCTTCGGGCGACCCGGGCGCGAGCGTTCGCCGTCGGGACCGCCATGCCCGGGTGGGCTGGACATGGCGTCGGCAGCCCGGCTACGGGCCGGCGCGGGCCGTGTCGGTGGCCGCGGTGGTAGCCGAGCCGTTGCCGTTGCTGGCCGCAGTGCCGTTGGCCAGCTCGCTCAGCCGCATGACAGGGACGGCCCCGGTCATCCTCGTCGTGGTCAACGGTCGCGGCCCGGCGTGGCCTCTGAGCGAATGTGGACCGCAATGGCGCGCCGCGGATCCACCGAAGTGAAACGGGGCTGTCACCGACGAGGTGAGCGAGGAGAACCCAGGGGCGGGTAGGGAGGTAATGCCGCGAGTCCTCGCTGGGTAGAATGGCCGTATGGCTCAGAGCGAGAGTCGGGACGTCGAGTTGGCGGAGACCTTCGCCGAGGTGGCCAGGGTCCTTCTCGACGAGCACGATGTCGAGTCCACGCTCGAGCGCATCTGTCAGCTGGCGGTGAAGACCATCGGGGGGTGCGAGGCCGCCGGCATATCCATTGCCGAGGGCAAGCGGGTCACGTCGCATTCCACGTCCGACGACCTGCCGTGCGTCGTGGACGCGATCCAGTCCGAAACCCAGGAGGGGCCCTGCGTCGACGCCATCAAGGAGCACTCGGTGTTCGTCACCGGCTGGCTCTCCCAGGAAGATCGCTGGCCCCAATTCTCCCGTCGGGCGAACACGGAGACGGGCGTCGAGAGCATCCTGTCGCTGCGGCTCTTCGCCAGCGAGGACACGATGGGATCGCTGAACCTCTACAGCTCGGAGTCTGACGCGTTCGACGATCAGGACATTGCCGTGGGGTCGGTCTTCGCCGCCCATGCCGCGGTGGCTCTGGCCCACGCGAAGCAGGAGATGCATCTCGAGCACAAGGCCGACAGCCGCGACGTCATCGGCATGGCCAAGGGCATCATCATGGCCCGCCAGAAGGTCTCCGAGGAGGAAGCCTTCGACATCCTGCGTCGGGCGTCCCAGCGGATGAACGTCAAGCTGCGCGAGTTGGCGGCACGAGTCATCGAGCCGTCGCCTTCCGACGAACCTCTCGGGCCGGGGTAGCCAGGCGCTAAACTAGCCTAGCCTGGCTAGTTCTTCATCTTTCTTGTGTCCCGCGGCTCCAGGAACGGTTCCTTGTCTGCCGGGTGACCTGCCTCGATCTGGCGGCCGCGTTCAAGTTCGGCGTTGAACTCGGCGCCGAGCAGCACGGCGATGTTCGCCCGATCCACCAGCTCGTCCTCTTTGAACTCCCGGATGGTCCGCTTCAACACCGCCACCCACGACGACTTGGCGAGGTCCGTCGGAGTTCGGGTGCTCGAGCATCCGGTTCCGGGCCGGGCAGTCAACTCCGGATCTCGTCGTTCGGTCCTTTCACCTACCCTCCCCAGGGTCATCACGGCGGTACCAGCTCATGGGCGTCGGCCTGGGGCAGCGGCCACCTCTTGTCGATTCGCTGGGCGTGGGGACCTGGAAACCACCCCCGCCTTCTTGGTCGATGATGCCGCCTTTTTGGCCTCGCCCTTGACCGCCCCGGTTGGCCCTTGGGCCTTCTTCTTGACGGTGGCTGTTGCCCCCTTGGTCCTTGCCGTCACCGCCTGGGCTGCATCGGAGGTCTCGCCCTTCACGCGACCCACCGACGACTGGGCCTCGCCTTGCACCTCCTCCACGGCCTCGACTGCCGTGTCCTTTACGGCGTCCAGGCCGACCTGGGCGGTGGAATGCAGTTCACCGGCAACGCTCTTTCCCACCTCCGCGGCTTCCTGGGCCAGGGGGCTGCAGCTCGAAGAGGCTATTGGCCAGGCGACGGGACAGGGCATGGGCCTGGCTCTCGATCTGGGTGCGGGCCTCTTCGGCGAGGGTGCGGGCCTGGCCGGCGACCTCCCCTCGCACCTGGTCGGCCTGCTGCTTAGCGGTGGCCCCTACCTGGCGGGCTTGGCGGGTGGCGACGCACTACCTGTTGGCCCTTCTCCTGGGCCGTCGACGCCACCGCCTGGGCCTCGTCGGCCGCTCGCGAGCCGACTCGGGAGCCGGCCCGGGCTGCGGTCTGTCCCGTGGATCCAGTTGGGCGCCGCGCCCCACCCGTCTTGGGCGACGTCGTCGGTCGTCGTGCCATTACTGCTTCCTACCTTTGTATTCGGATTGAAGGACCTCCTCCTCGCTGAGCGCGACCTCATGCTCACCGGCAGAGATTTCAGGGCCGGCGATAGCCTCGTCGACGTTCTGGTCAGTGATGGGCTCTCGCTCGACCCGGACCACCTCCCGCTCCACCGGCACCGTGGTGGTCACCGGCTCGGTGACCACGTACCGGTCATCTGTTCGGGGGTGAGTGCGCTCATCGGGCTCGTCCTCCTCATCCGGTGTGTCCATCCGAATCCCGAGTTGCCTCCGCAGCCTCTGGCTGGTGTGGTCGTCGAGTGAACCCTCACGACACCCTTGCAAGAACGCCCCGGGGTCCCGCGGATTACGCTCTCACGGTCCGAACATTCGACCCCGCGGAGAGCTGGTCAGCGGTGAGTGGTGACTCGAGCGGAGGCGAGGCCAGCGATACCGACTTCGTTGAGCTACATGCTCTTGTGACACGTGTGGTCTGCGCACGCACTCGGGACCCCGACACCGCCGACGACGTGGTTCAGGAGACCGTGGCGCGGGTCTTGGCTGCGCGTGGGCGTCTCGACAACGCAGCCCTGGCCCCGTACGCGGTCGTCACGGCTCGCAACCTCGTGCGGTCGTTGGGCCGGGAGGAAGAGCGGCGTCGACGACACAGCCACCGACTGGTCGAGGGTGCGACCGCCCCCTCACCCGAGGACGCCGTCGCACAGGAGGAGGAGAGGGCCGCCCTGACTCTTGCCTGGTCCAAGCTGGGCTCCGAGGAACGCCAAGCCCTCGCTGATCACGAGGCTGACGGAGCCGCGGTCGCCACCTTGGCACAGGAGTCGAACTCGACGCCCGGCGCCGTCGCTGTTCGCCTCGCCCGTACACGCGACAGACTCCGCGTTGAGTACGTGCTCGCCCTGAGACGGGTGGAGCTGCCCACCGCCCGTTGTCGATCGGTGCTCCTGGCCATCTCCGCCCGCGACCAACGCCGGCAGGAGGCTCTGTTTGCCGGTGAACACCTCCTGCACTGTGAATGTTGTGCGTCCCTCAGCGAGCCACTACTCAGGCGCAGCCTTCCGCTGGTCGTCCTGTGGCCACTGCTGGCGGCGTCGAGCATCGTCAGGCGTCTCGGAAGGGCCGGTCGTTGGGCCCGGGGCCATCCCGTTCACGCGTCCGGAGCAACCGCGGGCCTCGCCGTCGTCACGGTCGCCATCGTCGTGGCACTGGTCCCGACACCGGTTGGCTGCGAAGCGGCGACAGGTCACTCCTTCCCCCGCCTCCGGCGAACGAGTTGGTGAGCACGGGCAACGCCCGATGGAGGCCCGGTCTGCAGTAGTGCAGAGCGTGGTTTCGCCTACCAGTTTCTGGATCGGGACCAGCCAACGCGATCGACTGTTCATCGAGCTGCCAGCGCCCCCCCCGTTCCCGGTCACCGTCGACCAGAAGGTGAGCTTCGTCGGCTACGTCGATCCCAACCACGAGGACACCGTCGACCGCTACGGACTAGTCGGCCAGGATGCAGTCCAACTGCGCGAGCAGGGGTACCACCTCCATGCCGAAGCCGACGCCATCCATAGGGGCTGATCCCTCGGGGTGAGGCCGCGGGCGCTCGTCCGGGACAGGGTGACTACCCGCCGCCGCGCTCGAGCCGTGACGCCATCTCCACGTAGCGCCCGACGGGGATCAGATGCACGCCGTCGAACGCTCCAGAGCTCCGGATGGCGTCGATGAGCTCGTATGCCACCTCGACCCCGGCGGAGGGGTCGGCATCGACGCAACGCGTCACCCTCCACGCCAGAAGGTCGTCTACGGAAAAGCCGACCCGGACGAAAAGGGCGTCAGCCTCCCGCTTCCAACCTGGCACGGGGCCCAATCGCGAGGTGACCCCACGCGAAAGGGCTCGGCACCGCTTGCGGTCTCTAGCGTTCAAGCAGGCGATGGGCCGACCACCCATCAGGGATTGTTCGCAGGCAGCGACGAAATCATCCCTGCAACAGGAAGAGGGGTGCTGATCGCACCCCCTTCTGACCTGCAACTATGTGGTCGGGCTGGGGAGATTTGAACTCCCGACCTCCTGACCCCCAGTCAGGCGCGCTAACCAAGCTGCGCCACAGCCCGAACAGGGCCGAGCTTACCCGGAGGGCGACGGGCGAACGCGGTGGGGGGTCAAAGCTTGCCCAGGACCCACTCGATGCCCTGCCAGGCGCGCCACCCGAGGTAGACGACGATGGCGACGACAAGGAGCTTGAAGTGCCAGGGGGCCTTGAGCGGCTCACCGATGACCGTCTCGCAGTCGGGGCACTGACCACCACCCGCCAGCGAGTCGGTCGGCCGGTAGCAGCTGCAAGTCTCACACCAGGGCAGCGGCTCAGACCCTCCGCACGGCCAGGATGGCCACATCGTCGGTGAGAGCCTGGCTGGCGAAGTCGCGGGCCGCCGAGAGCAGCGACTTGCACATCACGTCGACGGCCATCCCCGGATCGCGCCGGATGGCCGAGGCGATCCGCTCCTCGCCGAACAGGGCCCCGCCCGCCCTGGCCTCGGCCAGGCCGTCGGTGTAGAGCAGCAGCATGTCGCCCGGGTCGAGTGGCACCTCCCGGCTCAGGTAGGTGCCCTTGGGGTCGAGGGTGAGCATGGGCCCGGTCGACGGCAGAGGGCGTACCTCCCCGTCGTGCAACATCCAGGCCGGCGGGTGCCCGGCCGACGCCCACCGCAGGGTGCCGGCCTCCTTGTCGACCACCGCCACGCACATGGACACGAACTCCTCGTCGCGCACCTGGGAGGAGATCTGGGCGTTGAGCTCCTCGAGGGCCTGAGCCGGGTCGCGGTACTGGCGGAGGAACACGCGCAGCAGGTACTTCACCTGGAAGGCGGTGATCGAAGGTTCGATCCCATGGCCCGAGACGTCGCCGATGACGATGGCGAGACGGTCGGCCCCGGCCGGGAACAGGTCGTAGAAGTCGCCGGCCATCAAGCCTGTGCCCGGCTCGTACACCTGGCCGACCTCGAACCCCTCGAACTCCGGCAGGTCCTGGGGTGCGAGGCGGGCCGCCCACCGCCGCGGTGCCAGTTCGTCCTGGGAAAGCGTCTCCTCGGCCCGTCGCTCGAGACTGGCGCGCTCTTCGATGAGCGCTGCCTCCTGGAGGAACTTGCGCCCGTACACCAGCGTCATCGCGATGGGCACCAGCAGGAGAAGACGGAACGCTCCGAGCCAGCCGGTGCTGCTCACCGCGCCGGTGGTGGCGGTGACGGCGGCGATGGCGTAGATGAGGGTGTTGTGGACCTCTTTGCGGTATGCGGAACGGGCCAGGTCGGCGGCCACCGACTCGCCACCGTCGCTCGCGCTCTTGATCCGCCGCCACGACCGCTCGAGCCGGAGCGCCGAGCGACCCCAGATGCCACTCGCAACGAGGCACCCGAACGCGACCGCCAAGAGGACGGGGGCCTCGACCATCAGGTCGATGTTACGACGGTTGGAGCCGATCGCCTAGAGGTTCCGTCCGGTGACCACACAACGTGGTCGTCGCGCCGCCCGGAGAAGGAATAGGTGCCGCGGCTTCAGGCGCCCCGGCGCCGGACCCGGAGCTTGAGAGGCGTGGGTCCGAAGTCGAAGTGCTCCCGGATCCTGCGCTCCAGGTACCGCAAGTAGGTCTGCGGCAGCGGACGGTTGGCGAAGAGGGTGAACGTGGGCGGGTCGGTGGCGCCCTGGGTGCAGTAGAGGACCTTGGCTCCCGGTGCGGCGTGCGCCGCCTGGGCGGCCTGGATCACCTGGTTGAGCTCACGCGTGGGCACCCGCCGGTGGTACGCCTCGATCGCCTCGTTCAGAGCCGGGAGCAGCTTGTGCACCCCCTTGCCGCTGAGGGCGCTGACCTTGAGCACCGGGGCGTACCCCAGAAACCCCAGGCGGTCGTCGAGGTCGATCCTCACCTGGGCCCGGTCCTCGGAACCGAGCAGGTCCCACTTGTTGAGCACCACCACCACCGGGCTCCCGGCGGCGTCGACCCGTTCGGCCAGGCGCTGGTCCTGATGGGTCACTCCCTGGGTGGAATCCAGCACCAGGAGGGCGGTGTCCGACCGGTCGATGGCCTGGAGGGCACGCACCAGCGAGTAGTACTCCGTCCCTTCCTCGATGCGGCTCTTGCGGCGCATCCCCGCGGTGTCGACGAAGCGAATGGGCCCGTCTGGCGTCTCGACCACGGTGTCGATGGCGTCGCGCGTCGTGCCCGGCGCATCGTGAACCACCGAGCGCTCGTCGCCGATCAGGCGGTTGAACAGGGTCGACTTGCCGACGTTCGGTCGCCCGACGATCGCCACCGCCACGACGTCGTCGTCCGGACCCTGCCCGGCCGGGACCGCCGAAACGTCGTCCTCGGGGGGGAAACCGGCCACCACCGTGTCGAGGAGGTCGCCGCTCCCCCGCCCGTGGAGCGCACTCACGGGCATGGGGTCGCCCAGGCCGAGTCGGCCGAGGTCCCATGCCTCGTTCTCTCGGGCCGTGTTGTCGGCCTTGTTGGCGACCACCACCACCGTCGGTGTCCGATCGACCCGCCGCAGGGCCCGGCGCAGCACACCGGCGACGCGGTCGTCCTCCTCGGTGATCCCGATGGTGACGTCGAGCACGAACAGGACGACGTCGGCGTCGGCCACCGCCCGTTCCGCCTGGCGGCTCACCTGATCGACCAGCTCGCCGGTGTGCGGTCCGGGGGCCAACCAGCCACCGGTGTCGACGACGACGAACTGGCGCCCGTTCCATTCCGCTTCGAGGGTCTTGCGGTCCCGGGTGACGCCCGACCGTTCCTCGACGATGGCCTCTCGACGGCCGACGATCCGGTTGACCAGGGTGGACTTGCCCACGTTTGGTCGCCCCACCACGGCCACGACGGGCAGGACGGCCGCCACCTCGCTGTGCCACCGGTCGCTGCAGTCATCGCTCGTGCTCACGCCGGCACGCCCAGTGCCCGCCGCAGGGCGACGCCGTCGGTGGGCACCACCTCCACCGGCCGGGGCAGGTCGGCGGGGCGGGTGCCGTCGAGGAAGACGCCCTTCGACAGACATACGTCGGGCAGGAGGTAGCGGTGCCCTTCGGGCTCATCGGCCAGCAGCGGCGCCAGGTCGGCGCCCACCAGCAGGCCGGTGACGCCGATATTGCCTCCGAAGAACCGGTTGGGGACGGCCAGCACGCGCACATCGGGGCAGCCCAGGCGGGCCACGAGTGGCTCGAGCACCCTTGCCCCGTACTCGCCGGTCAGCACGGCCACCGGCCGCCGGTCGTCGGGCTCGGGCGCCACGGGCCCGGCACTGTCAAGGCGAGGCGCCCGATAGCCCTCGGCTCCCGCACCGTCGACCCAGGCGAAGAACCCGGGCCGGGTCCCGACCGCCTCTTCACCCGGGCCGAACAGCTCCATCTCGAGGGTTCGCGCCATGCCGATGCCGTCCTCGTGCTGGGGGAACCCCTCATAGGCCTCGGCTTCGGGGAACGGGCGGCCGGCCAGCAGGTAGTACTCGTCGGCGGCGAAGACGAGCCGTCGGCCCACCGTCGGGCGGAAGACCTGCTGCCACTCCTCGACGGTGTCGACGACCGCCCCCGCCTCGGCCATAGTGTGCGGGCGCATCGACGGCTCGTTGGACCACCGGCTCACGCCCAGCGGCACCACGCACGCAGTGGCCAGCTCGGGATAGGAGTCGAGGATGCCGCAGAGTGTGTCGTCGAGCACGTCGCCGTCGTTGACCCCCGGGCACACCACGACCTGGCCGTGGACCTCGATGCCGTGGTCGAGAAGAGCGCGTACCCAGCGGAGGCTCGTGGCCCCCCGGCGGTTGCGCAACATGCGTGAGCGCACCTCGGGGTCGGTGGCGTGGATGCTCACGTTGAGGGGCCCGAGGCGCTCCGACACGACCCGCTCCAGGTCGAGCTCGGTGAAGCGCGTGAGAGTCGTGTAGTTGCCGTACAGGAACGACAGGCGGTAGTCGTCGTCCTTCACGTAAAGGCTCTCGCGAAGCCCGGGAGGGAGCTGGTAGATGAAGCAGAACTCGCAGTGGTTGTCGCAGGTGCGCACCTGGTCGAAGAGGGCCGACCACACCTCCACGCCAAGTGGCTGGCCCGAGCGCTTGTCGACATCGACGTCGAGATCGAGCCCGCCCCGCCGGACCTCGAGGGCCAGGTCGCCCTCGTCGGTCATCAGCTGCCACTCGATCACGTCGCGTGGCTGCACGCCGTTGAGGGCGACGATCTCGTCGCCGGCGTGGATGCCGGCCTGCTCGGCCGGCGACCCGGGCGCGACAGCGACGACCAGAGGGAAGGGCACCGGCCCCAGGATAGGGCCAGGGCTTCTGTAGCCTTGTCGCCATGGACGAGCGAGCACCGACCGGCCTGGCCACCGCCCGGCCCACAGGCGTGGATCAGGTGCTGTTGGCCTCGCCCCGCGGGTTCTGTGCCGGCGTGGAGATGGCCATCAAGGCGCTGGCGTGGATGGTGCGGGTGTTCGAGCCGCCGGTGTACTGCTACCACGAGATCGTCCACAACCGTCTGGTCGTCGACCGCTTTCGCAGCCTTGGTGTCGTGTTCGTCGACGACGTGGCCGACGTACCCGTGGACGCCCCCCTCATGCTCAGCGCCCACGGATCGGCCCCCGAGGTGGTGGCTGCAGCCCGGGCCAACGGGGGGTTCGTGATCGACGCCGTCTGCCCCCTGGTGACCAAGGTCCACCACGAGGTCAAGGTGCGGGCGGGAAAGGGCTACTCGATCGTCTACGTCGGCCACGAGGGCCACGACGAAGCGGTGGGCACCATGGCCGTCGCCCCCGAGGCGATCCACCTGGTCGAGTCGCAGGAGGAGGTGGCCGGCCTTCCCCAGCCGGACGGACCGGTGGCACTACTCGCCCAGACAACCCTCAGCCACCAGGACTGGGCCGGCGTCCTCGAGGCGGCGCGTGATCGCTTCCCCGAACTGTGGATGCCGGGTCGCAGCGACCTCTGCTTCGCCACCACCAACCGCCAGGCCGCCCTCACCGAGATCGCGACCAAGGCCGACGCCATCGTGGTCATCGGGTCGGCCAACTCGTCGAACACCGTCGCCCTCGAGAAGGTCGCCCGCCGCGCCGGGTGTGCCCGCGTCTACCGGGTCAACGCGGCCGACGAGCTTCCTTCCGACCTCGCCGGGGTCGTCGGCGTCACCGCCGGGGCGTCGGCCCCCGAGGAGCTGGTGCGGGACGTGGTCGACCGCCTGGCTCCTACGGGCGGCATCGAGCTGGTCTCGGTGACCGACGAGGACGAGTACTTCCCCCCGCCGCGTGAGCTGCGGGAGCTGCTCGCCGCTCTCGACGCCGTCGTGGGTGTGTCCCTTGCCGCCCCCCCGCGCCCGGACTCACCGTTCGCCGACGACCGCCAGGTGGCCGCCAGCGACGTCCTCGACGCCCTCGCCGACTGACATCGGCGTTACCGATCGCCGGCGATGATGCGGGCCTCGTCGAACAGGCGCTGGAGCTCGGTCTGGAGGGCGGCGGTGAGCGACCGCACTTCACGGCGAGAGGGGTGGCCGCTGGGCTTGGGCGGAGGGGGCACCATCGGCTCGCCCACGATCACGTGGACCTTCACCGGCTTCGGCACCTTGGCTCCCCGGCCGAGGGCCCGCTCCGAGCCACCGATGCCCGCGGGCACGATCGGGACGCCCGTGCGGATCGCCACGTAGGCGGCGCCCTCGTAGAGGTCGGACACCAGGGGGCCCGTGCGACGGGTGCCCTCGGGGAACAGCACCAGGGGCTCGCCGCCCTGGATGACCCTCATGCACCGGCTGAGCGCCTCGCGGTCGGCAGCCCCCCGGCGCACCGGGAACGCGCCCAGAGTGGTGATGAACCGGCCGAACCAACCCACGGTCCAGAGCGCGTCCTTGCCCATGTAGCGCATGCGCCGCTTGGTGAGGACCGACATGAGGGCGAAGTCGATGTTGGAGTGGTGGACCGGCGCCAGGATGAACGCACCGCTGCTGGGCAGGTTCTCGATCCCCTCGTAGGTGGCGCGGAAGTAGAGCTTGGCCACCGCCCGGATCGCCGCCCGGGCGACGCGGTACATGCCGATGGCCACGGGCGTGGGCGGGCCGTACTCGGGCTCGGGCCCGACTCCGCCGCCCGACGAGGTGGCCTTGGGCGTCGGGTCGCTGACCGGTGCCGGTGCCGGCCCCGTGCCGGTGCCGGCGGCCCGAGCCTGCCAGCCTCTGCCCAGGCGCCCGACGATCTCGTCGACGATCTCGTCGACGGGCAGCTCCGTCGTGTCGATCACCAGTGCGCCCTCGGCCTGGGTCAGTGGCGACGCCGAGCGGGTGGAGTCGAGCCGGTCGCGCCGGGCCAGCGCGTCGGCGTCCTCGTCGGCCGACCGACGCTTGGCCCGCTCCTCGTCGCTGGCGGTGAGGAACACCTTGAGCTGGGCGTCGGGGAACACGACGCTCCCGATGTCACGGCCCTCCACCACCCCGCCGCCCCTTGTCTTCGCCCACTCCCGCTGGCGGCGCACGAGCTCGGCCCGGACGTCGGGCTCTGCGGCCACCGAGCTCACCACCCGCCCGACCTCGGGGCTGCGCAGCTCGTCGGTGACATCGTCGCCGTCGACGATCACCCGCTCGCCCACCTCGAGCGTGACCTCGGCTGCCAGCTTGGCCAGGTCGCCGGCACCTGCGACCTCGGGGTCGATCCCCCGCCGGAGGGCGGCGAGGGCGACCGACCGGTACATGGCCCCTGTGTCGAGATGGCCGACGCCGAGGCGCTCGGCCACGGCGCGGGCGACGGTGGACTTGCCTGACCCCACCGGCCCATCGATGGCGACGACCCGCATCAGCGCTCCTCTCCTCCGTCGGCCAGTGCGGCCAGGTGGACCTCGAACCCCGGATAGCTGGTGACGACCGACTCCCAGCCGTCGACGACCGACTCCCCGTCGGCGGTCATGGCGGCCACGGCCATGGCCATGGCCACACGGTGGTCGCCCCGGGCGTGGGCACGGGCACCTGCGAGGCGGGTGTCGCCGGCCACCACGAAACCGTCGGCTCTGGTCTCCACCGTGGCCCCGAACGCCCGCAGGCCCTCGGACACGGTGGCGATGCGGTCGCTCTCCTTGAGCCGCAGCTCTGCCGCCCCGCCGAAGGTGGACGGCCCCTCGGCCACTGCCGCGGCCACGGCCAGCACGGGGATCTCATCGACCAGCCCGGGCACGTCGTCGTCGCCCACGTCGGTGCCCCGCAGCGGAGCGTGACGCGCCCGCAGGTCGCACTCCCCCACGCGCTCGACGTCGGCCCCCATGCGCCCGAGAACCTCGAGGAAGCCCACCCGCCCCGGGCCAAGGTAAACGCCCTCGACGACCACGTCGCTCCCCGGCGTGATGCACGCCGCCACCACCCAGAAGGCGGCCTGGGACGGGTCGCCGGCGACGTCGAGCGTGAACGGCTGCAGGCGGGAAGGCCGGAGACGTACGACCTGGCCGCCGCCGTGGCCAGTTGCGCCGTCCTCGGTTGTCACCTCGATGTCGGCTCCGCACAGCACCAGCAGCTCCTCGGTGTGGTTGCGGGTGGCGACCGGCTCACGCACGACCGTCTCGCCCTCGGCGCCCAGCTCGGCCAGCAGCACCGCCGATTTCACCTGGGCACTGGCCACCGGAGGCGTGTAGTCGATGCCCCGGAGCCTCCCGCCACGCACGACGAGCGGGGGGTAACGGCCGCTCTCGCGGCCGTCGACCATCGCCCCCATGGCTCGCAGGGGGTCGGCCACCCGGTCCATGGGCCGGCGTGTGACCGACGAGTCGCCGGCGAGGACGGTCAGCCAGTCGAACCCGGCGCTGAACCCGGCCAGGAGACGAATGCCCGTACCGGAATTGCCGACGTCGAGCACAGACTCGGGCTCGTGCAGCTCGTGAGGGCCGCCCGTGATGCACAGTTCCCCGCCGACGCCCGCGGCCCCCTCGACCTCGGCGCCCATGGCCTCCACCGCCAGGCGGGTGCGGGCCACATCGTCGCCGTCGGACAGCCCCCGCACGACCGACGTCCCCTCGGCACGCGCCCCGAGCAGGAGCGCCCGGTGGGAGATCGACTTGTCGCCCGGGACCCGGACGCGCCCGCGCAAGGGGCGTCCACCGGACACACACAGCTCGGCCGTCATGAGAGGTGGCGGCGCGCCGGCCGGTAGCCCCGCTCGGCCAGGGCCCGCCGGACCCGCGGTTCCGCGGCGGCGGCGATGACGAGCAGCAACACGCCGCTGGGCCCCTCGGGAGAGTCGACCGTCTCGAGGTTCTCGATGTTGACATCGAGCTCGGCGAGCAGGGTGGTGACGTCGGCGAGCACGCCCGGCCGGTCGGGCACGGGCACCCGCACCTCGATGAGGTCTCCGGGACGGTCGAGGCGACTGGGGAGCTTGATGCGGGCGTCGCGAGCCTGCTCGAGGGCCAGGCGCAGGGCCTGGCGGTCACCGCCCGCCACCCGCTCGCGCATGTCGCCCAGCGCCTCCACGAGACGGTCGAGCCCGTCGAGGATGGCCTCCCGGTTCTCGGTGCACACGTCGAGCCAGTTCGCGGGATGGCTGGCTGCGACCCGGGTCATGTCGCGGAACCCGCCGGCGGCGAGCCGGAGCACCGCGGCGTGCTCCTCCGCTCCCTGGGAGGCAAGGCTCATGAGCGAAGCGGCGGCCAGGTGGGGCACGTGGGAGACGAGCGCCACGAGCGAGTCGTGGCGGTCCGGCGGAAGGGCGACGACCTCGGCACCCAGCGAGCGCACGACGGCCCGCACCCGCGTGTACGCGTCGCTGTCGGTCTCGAGGGTCGGCGTGAGCACCCAGGTCGCTCCCTCGAACAGCCCGGCGTCGGCGCCTTCCACTCCGTCGAGCTCGGAGCCCGCCATGGGGTGGCCGCCGACGAAGCGGGGATCGTCGACGTCGGCCACGACCGTCGCCTTCACCCCGCCGACATCGGTGACCACGCCCCCTCCGGCAAGGGCGGCCCGTGCGGCGCCGACGATCGAACCGACCGGCGTGGCCACGAACGTCATCTCCGCCTCGGGGTCGGTGCCCACGGCGTCGAGCGCACCCAGCTGCAGGGCGCGGGCGGCCCGGGCGGCATCGACATCGTCGCCGGTGACGTGCCACCCCCGCTCCCGCAGGGCCAGGCCGAGGGAGCCACCGATGAGCCCGGTGCCGATCACCACCGCCCGTCGCCCCGCCCCCGTCATCTCGACCCGGTCGGCAGGGGTGGCCCGGTCAGCGGGGCCATCTCGGTCAACCGGGGAGGTCATCGCGCAGCCCTTGGGCCCCCTCCAGGTAGACGTGGCGCAGCTCCGACCGGGCCCGGTCGCTCGTCACGTGCATGAGCACCCGGATGCAGCGCTGGGTGGCGTCGGTCACGCCGAGCTCCCGGGCACACAGCAGAGGCACGTCGCCCAGGCCCGCCGCCCGCACCGCGGCGGCCGGGAAGATCGACACCAGGTCCTCGGTGGCGGTGAAGATCATGGAGATGATGTCGTCGTGGCCGACGCCGTTGCGGGCGAGCATCTCGCTCACGAGGAGCTGGACGCGCTCGGTGATCTGCGCCTGGTGGTCCTCATCGACGGTGGTTGCGCCGCGCAGCGCTCGAACTGCAGTAGGCACGGTTTCGGAGGTTACCCGGGAGGCGCCGACCGGCCTTGCGCCGCCTCCTCCAGCGACCGGACCTCGGCGACCGTGAGCAGGCGCCAGTGGCCGGGAGCGAGACGACGGTCGGTCAGCGGGCCGATGCGGGTGCGCACCAGGCGGACGACCGGGTGCCCCACGGCCGCACACATCCGCCGTACCTGCCGCTTGCGCCCCTCGTGGATGGCGATCCGCACGGCCCGGGGATCCACCAGGGCGACCCGGGCTGGCGCGGTCGGCCCGTCGTCGAGATCGAGGCCCTCGCGCAGCCGGCGCAGCTCACCTCTGGTGGGTGTGCCGGCGACCTCGGCCAGGTACTCCTTCTCCACGCCGAACGATGGATGGGTGAGCCGGTGGGCCAGATCCCCGTCGTTGGTGAGCAGGAGGAGGCCCTCGGTGTCGGCGTCGAGCCTCCCGACCGGGAACACCCGGGGCTCCGACGGCACCAGTGCGACGACCGTGGGCCGGCCCTGCGGGTCCGACGCGGTCGTCACCACACCCTTCGGCTTGTTGAGCAGGTAGTAGACGAGACCGGGTCGCACCGACAGCGGCACCCCGTCGACCTCGATCCGAGCCGTCTCGGGATCAACCCGCCGGCCGAGCTCGGCGACCTCGCCGTCGACGGTCACCCGACCTTCGGCGATCAGCTCCTCGCAGGCCCTCCGGCTTCCGAGCCCGACGGTGGCCAGCACCTTCTGGAGACGGTCGCCCTCGCCGGTCGCAGGGCCGGTCACTCCTCCCGGGCGCCCAGGCCGCGCTCGAGGGCCTCCACCGTCTCGGGCCCGGGCACGAAGTCGGCCAGCGGCGGCAGATCGGCGACGGAGTCGAGGCCGAGCTTCTCGAGGAACAGACGGGTGGTGCCGTAGAGGAGCGCCTGGCCCGGGCCCGGATCGCGACCGACCTCCTCCACGTAGCCGCGGTGCTGCAGGGTGCGCATCACTGCGTCGGCGTTGACACCGCGGATAGCGGCCACCTGGGCCCGGGACACGGGCTGCTTGTAGGCGATGATCGCCAGCGTCTCCAGGGCGGCGGCCGACAGGCGGGCCGACTGGCCCTGGAGCACGAAACGCTCCACGTACGCAGCCAGGTCGGGGTGGCTCTGGAAGCGGTAGCCGCCTGCCACCCGCACCAGCGTGAAGCCCCGGTCGTCGGCCTCATAGGAGGCGGCCAGGGTCGCGCACAACTCGTCGACCCGGGCGGGTGACATCTCGAGCAGCTCGGCCAGCAGCTGGGGGTCGATCGGCTCCTCGGCGACCATGAGTATCGCCTCGAAGGCCCGGGTCGCCTCGTCAGCCATCGTAGGAGTCGACCGGAGCTCTCGCTGTCTCGTCGGCACCCGTCCAGACGACGGCGAGCTCGCCGAAGGTGACCGCCTGCTCGAGCTCCACCAGGCCCTGCTTGTACAGCTCGAGGAGGGCGAGGAAGCGCACGATCACGTCGAGGCGGGTGGGCAGGCCGAGCGTGAGCTGGCGGAACGTCCGGCGACCGGCGCCCGGCAGCGCGACGGCCAGCTCGTCGACCACCTCACCCACGCTGACCCGCACGGGCGCCACGTGGTCGAGGTCGACGACAGGCGGCACCCTGGGCGCGGTGGCCCTCAGGTAGGCCGCCTGGAGCCGCTCGGCCGTGACCCCGGCGAGGAGGTCGGGGGCCAGCCCGAGTAGGTGGGGCTCGAGGCCGGCGGTCCGGGGACGGGACAACTCGGCCGCCGCCCCGAGGCGCGCCAGCGCCTCCCCGGCGTCACGGAAGGTCTTGCACTCCAGGAGGCGGGCGAGCAGCAGGTCGCGCTCGGAGAACAGGGCCAGTTCTTCGTCGAGCTCCACCTCGTCGGAACCGGGAAGCAGACGCCGGGCCTTCAGCTCGACCAGGGTGGCGGCGATGACCAGGAACTCGGTGGCTCCATCCAGGTCGAGGACCAACATGGCGTCGATCTCGGCCAGGTAGGCGTCGACGATGGCCGAGAGCGACACCTCCCAGAGGTCGACCTCTTCACGGGTGATGAGGTGCAGCAGGAGGTCGAACGGCCCCTCGTACACCGAGGTCCGCACGTCGTAGGGCACGCGAGAAGGTTAGCGGCGCGAGACGCCGATACCGGGCATGCTCGGACGGCGGCGTAGCATCGGCGGGTCATGGCGCGAGTCCTCTCCGGCATCCAGCCGACCGGCGACATCCACCTCGGCAACTACCTGGGGGCCCTCCGGCAATGGGTCACCGACCAGCGCCAGTACGACTCCTACTACTGCGTGGTCGACCTGCACGCCCTCACCGTGCCGCGCGACCCCTACGAGCTGCGGGCCAAGACCCTCGAGACGACGCTCGTGCTCATCGCCGCCGGCCTCGACCCCGACCGCTGCACGCTGTTCGTCCAGAGCCACGTCGCCGAGCACGCCCAGCTCGCCTGGATCATGGAGTGCGTGGCGGCCATGGGCGAGCTGCGGCGGATGACCCAGTTCAAGGACAAGGCGAGGGGTGGGGAGGAGTCGGCACGCGTCGGCCTGTTCACCTACCCGGTGCTCCAGGCGGCCGACATCCTCCTCTACGGCGCCGACCGCGTCCCGGTGGGTGACGAGCAGCGCCAGCATCTCGAGCTCTGCCGTGACCTGGCCACCCGCTTCAACCACCGCTATGGCGAGACGTTCGTCGTGCCCGAGGCTGCGGTCCCCGCCGTGGGAGCGAGGATCATGGACCTGCAGAACCCCGACAACAAGATGGCGAAGTCGGCTGACTCGCCCAAGGGCGTGGTCATGGTCCTCGACGAGCCCGATGCCATCCGGCGGAAGTTCAAGCGGGCGGTAACCGATCCGGGGGCGTCGGTGCGCTTCGACTTCGAGCACAAGCCGGGCGTCTCCAACCTCCTCCAGATCCTCGCCGCCGCGACCGGTCGCTCGCCCGAGGAGGTGGCCGACGCCTACGACCAGTACGGGCCCCTCAAGGCCGACGCCGCCGAAGCGGTGATCGAGCTGCTCCGCCCGCTGCAGGCGCGCTACTCGGAACTGGCCGGCGACGCCGCCGCCGCCGAGGCCGTTCTCAAGCAAGGAGCCGACAAGGCCCGCGCGGTGGCATCGACGACCCTCGCCCGGGCCCAGGACGCCGTCGGCCTCCTGCGCGCTGGATGACCCTGTGAGGCGTCGTCAGGTCATGGTCAGCACGGGTCGCCGACGGGCGAGCAACATCCTGCTGGCCATCGGCTACCCGGCGGCCGCTGCTGCAGGGGCCAAACTCGTGCCCATGTTCACCCAGCGCCGCCTCCGACGGTTCCTCGTGCTCCAAGCCGGCACGGGGGCGGTCGTCGCCGGCCTGGCGCTGCGTCGGCGCCGCATCCCCACGCTTCTCAATGCCGGCGCCCTGGTTGCGACCTCCGCGGCGTGGTGGGCGTGGGGCCGCCGCGGACGATCCGGGCTCGCCAAGTGAGCACCGACCAGACGAGGAGCAACACCGACCAGGCGGCGGACGACGCAGAGCGAGGAGCCGAGCACCAGGAGAACATCGTCTCCCGGCTCACCGTCCGCGGGCTCCACATCGCCGAGGACATCGTCTACGCCATCACCGCTTTCATCCTGGTGGGTGGCGCCCTGATCGTTCTCGGCCAGACGGTGTACAGCTTCTCCACCGACGTCGGTGACGGGGTCAAGAAGGCCATCGAGCACGCCCTCGAGGCCCTGCTGATCGTCTTCATCCTGGTCGAGCTGCTGAGCGCGGTTCGGGAGGCGATCGCCGACCACGCGCTGGTCGCCGAGCCCTTCCTGCTCGTCGGCATCCTCGCCTCCATCAAAGAGATGGTGGTGGTGGCCACCTTCCGAATGGAGACCCAGAAGCCCTCCGACGTCGCCCTGAAGGTCGGTGTGCTGGCGGGGGTCGTGGTCGGCCTAGCCGTCGCCACCCTGATCCTCCGCCGTCGCGAGCAAGAGCCCCGGGAGTCGGGCGACGACGCCTGATCCCGGGCCGCCGGGCGCAGCCGACGGCCCCCGCCGGCTCTGGTACGGGGTCGGTGCGGCGGTCGCCGTTCTCGCCGTCGTGGCCGCCATCGCCTGGATCGCCTCGGGCGTGGCCGGCTTCATCGGCCAGATCGACGACTTCCAGCGAGTCCCGATCGGCGAGGAGAGACGGGTGGCCTTCACCGGCACCGGGGGGTACACGCTGTACTACGAAGGCCCGGGCGCCGACTCGGGTGACTCTTTCTCCGGGGCCCCGGATCTCGAGGTCGAGATCGCACCGGTCGACGGTCGCCCTCTGCGGCTGTCGGACTACGACTCGGACGTCACCTACACGATCCACGACCACGAGGGCCGTGCGCTCTACAGCTTCGAGATCGACGACCCCGGCACCTACGTCGTCCGCAGCGATTCACGACTCGCCGAAGTGGGCGAGATCGCCGTCGGGCGGGGCCTGGGCCGCCGCCTCTTCGGCCCGATCGTCGGAGGCATCGCCGTGGGCCTGTGGGGCGTCGGCGGCGGGATCGGCATCGTCGCGCTCACGGCCCTCCGCCGCCGCGACGCCCGCCGCCATCAGGCCGCTCGGCCACCCTCGATGGTGAGGTGAGCGGACTCAGGACGGGCCGCCGCCGCCCATCTGCGCTCCCGCCGCCGCGGTGGTGACGGCGAGGTCTTCGACCCCGGCGACGTGGATCCCACCGGCCCGGTAGCGGCGTCGTTGCCGCGACTCGAGCCGGGTGGCGACCCGGCTGAGGGTGGCGTTGATCGCGATGTAGATCAGGGCGACCAGGACGTATGCCTGAATCGGGTTCTGATAGAACTCGGCGGTGATGCGGGCCCGGCGCAACAGCTCCTCGTAGAAGATCAAGACCCCGAGCGATGTGTCCTTGAGCAGGGTGACCAGCTGGCTGATGATCGACGGCACCATCCGCCGCACGGCCTGGGGCACGATCACCAGCCCCATCACCTGCCAGTAACCGAGCCCGAGGGCGGACGCGGCCTCGCCCTGCCCCTTGTCGAGCGAGAGAATGCCGGCCCGGAAGATCTCCGCCAGCACCGCGCTGTTGTAGACGGCGAGCGCGAGCACGAGATACCAGAACGTGTCGAGCCGCAGCCCGAGCTGCGGGAGGCCCAGCCAGCAGAACAGTACGAGCAGGTACAGCGGCATCCCGCGGAAGAACTCGACGTACGCCGTGGCCACCCACCGCTGGGGCCGGTTGCGCGCCAGCCGGGCGAGCGCCGCCAGGCCGCCCACGACCACAGCCACCACCATGGCGGTGCCCGCCGCCTTGGCCGTGTTGAGCAGCCCGCCAAGCAGGAACTTGGCCACCGACCACTGCGTGAGCGGCCGCCACTTGGCCGAGGAGAGCTGGCCCCGGTCGGCAAGGCGATTGACCGCAACGCCGAGAAGGAGGGCGATCACCACGGCGGCGAAGATCGAGGCCACGAGGACCCGCCGGCGGGCACGGGGCCCGAGCGCGTCGGCCAGTACGGGAGCCGTCAACGCATCACCGCTTGATCGCCAGCCGGTGCTCGATGCGGCTCAGCACGAATCCCGTGGGGAGGGTGAGGGCGAGGTACCCCACCGCCGCCCCGAGGAAGATGGGTATCGGCTGCGCAAAGTCGGTGATGAGCTGCTCGGCGGTGTCCGCCAGCTCCCTCACCGAGATGAGGGCCGCCAGGGCCGAGTTCCGGATCAGGGCGCTGAAGATGCTGCCGAGGGGGCCGACCACCGTCCGTAGCGCCTGGGGCAGCACGACGATGCGTAGGACCTGGGGAAACGTGAGCCCCAGAGCCCGGGCGGCCTCGCCCTGGCCACGGGAGACGGCGTTGATGCCCGAGCGAACGGTCTCGGCGATGAACGCGCCGGTGTACGCCGAAAGCACGATGATGGCCGACACGAAGCTCGAGTAGGTGATCCCCACGTCGGGGAGGGCGAAGAAGAACAGCACGAGAAGCACGGCGAGGGGTGTGTTGCGCACCGTGCCCACGTACAACGCCCCTGCCGCCCGCAGGGGCGGGACAGGACTGACCCGGAAGGCAGCCACCACGATGCCGATCACGAACGCTGCCGCGTAGGACAGCACGGTGAGCAGCACCGTGGTGCGCATGCCTCTCAGGAAGAGGTCGAGGTTGTCGAAGACGACGTCCACCGACCGCTACCTACCTTCTCAGCGGGTTGTCGTAGTGGTGGCGGCTGACGTGGACGTGGTGGCCCCGGCCGCGGTGGTGCTCGTGGTGGCGGCGGCGGTGGTGGCCGTCCCGGTCCCGCCGTAGCGGTCGACCTTCGGCGGTTGGGGGGCGGTCAGACCGAGCTTGCCCAGCGTCCGGTCGTAGGCCGCCTTCCACTCTCCGCTGGCGTAGATCGCCTCGAGGCGGTCGTTGAGGAACGTGCGGAAGTCGTCGTCGCCCTTCTTCAGGCCGATGCCGAGGGGCTCCTCGCTGACGTTGACCTCGACCAGCTTGAACTGGCGCTGGCCGCCCTCGACCTGCCCGAGCAGGATCCCCCGGTCGGTGACCACGGCCTCGACCCGACCCTGGCGCAGGGCCTCACTGCACTCGGGATAGGTCTCGAACAGGGTGAGCTCGGCGTTGATCTGCTTGTTCTGAAGGTTGGCCGGCGTGGTCGACCCCCGCCCGGTGCAGACCTTCTTGCCGTTCAGGTCGGTCAGCGTCTTGATGGCGCTGTTGTCGCTCTTCACCATGACCGTCTGGCCGTCGACGACATAGGGGCCGGCGAAGTCGACCTGCTTCTTTCGGTTGTCGTTGATCGTGTAGGTGGCGACGACCATGTCGACCTCGCCCGCCTGGATGACGGCTTCCCGGACGGCGGTGACCGCCTCCTTGAACTCGATCTTCTTGTCGATGGTGTCGAGGGTGCCGCCGAAGATGCCGATGGCCATCAACTTGGCGATCTCGATGTCGAAGCCCTCGAGCTTGCCGTTCGTCGGGTTCTTCAGCCCGGAACCGAGCTGGTTGAACTTGGTGCCGACCACGAGCTTGCCCTTCGACTGGATGCTGGCCATGGTCGTGCCGGCGGCGACCGACGGCTGTGCCGTCTCGGCGGTCGTGGTGGCGGTGGTCGACTCGTCGTCGGAATCACCGCACCCAGCCGCCACCAGGGTCAGGGCCAGCAGCACCGGTAGTAGTGACCAGCGGCTTTTGCGCATGTGTCTTTCCTCCTCGTTAGTGAGCCAGGATCTTCGACAGGAAGTCCTGAGCCCGTTCGGACTCGGGACGGGAGAAGAACTGTTCGGGTGGAGCGATCTCGACGATCCTGCCGCCGTCCATGAACGCCACCCGGCGCGCCGCCGAGCGGGCGAAGCCCATCTCGTGGCTGACCACGACCATGGTGGTGCCCTCGGCCGCCAGCTCCACCATCACGTCGAGCACCTCCTTGATCATCTCGGGGTCGAGGGCCGACGTCGGCTCGTCGAACAGCATGAGCTTGGGGTCCATGGCCAGCGCCCGGGCGATGGCTGCCCGCTGCTGCTGGCCGCCCGACAGCTCGGCGGGGTACCGGCCGGCCTTCTCGGCGATGCCGACCCGCTCCAGCAGCTGCATGCCTTTGTCGCGGGCCGCCTCCCTGGCCAGGCCCCGCACCTTCATCGGTCCCAGGGTGACGTTCTGCAGCACCGTCTTGTGGGCGAACAGGTTGAACGACTGGAAGACCATCCCCACGTCGGCGCGCAGCTTGGCGAGAGGCCGGCCCTCGGCCGGCAGGGGCACGCCGTCGACAGTGATCTTGCCCGAGTCGATCGGCTCGAGGCGGTTGATGGTGCGGCAGAGCGTGGACTTGCCCGACCCCGACGGGCCGACGACCACCAGCACCTCGCCCCGCGCCACGGTGAGGTCGACGTCGACGAGGGCGTGGAGGTCACCGAACCATTTGTTGACGGAGTCGAGCACGACCAGCCCGTCCCCGCCGGCATCCGACGCCGCCGCGCTCATTCCTCGCGCCCCAGAGCGACGAAGCCCACCAGTCCACCGCTGAGGAGCGTGGCACCGGCGGCGATCGCCAGCCAGAATCGGCGGTACCCGACACGATGGCAGGCGCCGTCGCGGGCGATGTCGTAGATCGAACCCCCTCCGTCGGGCTCGAGCACGTTGGCCGGGGCCGGGCCGCAGTCGACCTCGGTCGGCAGGATGGATTGCTGGCGGTCGAAGCTCCGCAGGTTGAGCAGGGTGTCGTCACTGAAGGTCGCCTTCACCGGGACGAGGAGCATGAGCGCGGCGACCACAAGCCCGGCGAACATCGCCACGACTGGGAGCACCCGAAGCTGCACCGACGTCACCCGATATTCCTCACCCGGCGTTGAGCCCGGTGATCACGTCGGTGCGGTGCTCGATGGAGCGGCCCTTCTCCAGGCGCTCGGCCAACTGTGCCGGTTCGATGCCGAACGCGCCGGGCGGGAACTCGACGTGCTCCTTGGAGGAGCGGACGACCACCCCGTCGGCGACGATGATGTCGTCGATCCACTCCCAACGGATGAGGGTCCGCTGATCGCCGGGGCCGAACGTCGACACGCCGTGCAGGTCGACCCGGAGCGTCACCTTGGGCCCGAAGCGCCGCCGGCGCACAACGAAATCGGCAACCCTCTGCGCCATGACCAGCCATTGTACGTTCGCCCGCCTCCCGAAAGGCGGTTCCGGTGTTCGGCCGACGGGGCGGTGGTGTCAGATCCGGCTGGTCAGATGGAGGCGTCGGCCATACTCGGCACCCGCGAGGTGGCGGTGGTCCTGCGGAGGTAGACGAGCCAGGTGACGGCGGCGAACACGATGTAGGACACCAGGAAGACCCACAATGCCGGCACCGACCAGTCGGCATTGGCGGCAGCGACGGCAACCTTCTCGGCCGGGGTCTTGGCCGCCTTCACCAGGTTGGAGACGCCCAGGCTGGCCTGGCGCAGCACCACCTGGAGGAGGAAGCCCCCGAAGGCGCCGATCGCCCCGGCGATGCCGATGACCGCAGCCGCACGCCGCTTGAAGTCCACGGCTGTCTCCCCCGGCTCCAGGCCCTTCGCCTGGGCCTCCTTCCGACCGAGCGCACTGAATATCGCCGGGATCATCTTGTACGTCGAGCCATTGCCCATGCCGGCCAGCAGGAAGATCACCATGTAGGAGGCGAAGAACAGGAAGAAGTTGCGTTCCTGCACACCGACGATGGCGGTGGCGGTGAACACGGCCATGCCGAGAAACACCGCCAGTGTGACTCGAGCGCCTCCCAGCTTGTCCGCCACCCAGCCGCCCAACGGTCGGGAGACGGATCCGATCAGGGCGCCGAGGAAGCCGAGCCCGGCCAGGTAGGTGGCGATGAAGGGGTGGCCGGCGAGGAACTCTGGGAAGGTGTTCTTGATCACCAGCGGCAGGGCGAATGAGAAGCCAATGAACGAGCCGAACGTGCCGATGTAGAGCAGCGACATGATCCAGGTCTGTCCCGACCGGAGCGCCTGGACGTACGACCTCTTGTCGGCCTTGGCCTGGGTGAGGCTGTCCATGTAGAGCCATGCGCCGATGACCGCGATGGCGATGAACGGCAGCCACATCAGGCCGGCATAGGCGAGGTGGACGTCGTGCTTCGGTAGCTTCACCGCCGCCGCGGGCACGCCGACGATGATCACCAGCGGCACCAGCAGCTGGGCCACGGCGACGCCGAGGTTCCCGCCGGCTGCGTTCAAGCCCAGGGCGAAGCCCTTCTTGCGCTCCGGATAGAAGAACGAGATGTTGAACATCGACGAGGAGAAGTTCCCGCCACCGAAGCCGGCCGTGGCCGCGCACAGCACCAGTATCCAGAGCTGGGCGTTGTGGCTCTGTTCCCCGAGCCACCCACTCGGCACGATGATCGCCAGCAGCAGCGTCGGGATGAACAGAAGTGCCGCACTCATGGCCGTCCAGGCCCGTCCCCCGAACTTGGGCACCGCGAACGTGTAGGGGATCCGCAGGAACGACCCGACCAGGTTGGGCACCGCAGTCAGGAGGAATTGCTCCGACACCGAGAGGGTGATGCCGATGTTGCCCAGGTTGATGACGACGATCGTCCAAAGCACCCAGACGCTGAACCCGAGGTGCTCGGCGACGATCGACCAGGCGAGGTTCCTCTTGGCGATCTTCTTGCCGGTGTCCTCCCAGAACGTCTCGTCCTCGGGATGCCAGTCGTCGATCCACCCCCGACGGCTCGAGGCGGCTTTCGGCCCGACCGGAGGAGGCGTCGTGGTGGTGGTCGTGTCGGTCGTCGTACTCATGACACCCCTAGGGTCTGATGGCCGATGTTGTCTCTTGGTTCGATGCGCACTGCGCACTGCTTGTAGTTCGGTTCCCGGGAGATGGGATCGAACTCGTTGAGGGTGAGCCGGTTGACGCACGACTCGTCGTAGTGGAAGGGCACGAAGATCTCGCCGGGCCGCACCACCGACGTCACGCGGACGGTGATGTCGTCGACGGTGCCCCGGCGCGAAACGAGGCGGACCTTGTCGCCAGAGTGGACTCCCAGCCTCGTGGCGTCGGCGGGGTTGAGCTCGACCCAGGCTTCGGGGGCCAGCTTCTCGAGAATGTCGACCCGGCCGGTCTTGGTCCGGGTGTGCCAGTGCTCGACCGTGCGGCCGGTGTTGAGCATGAACGGGAAGTGTTGATTCGGAGCATCGGAGATGGGCTCCGGCGAGATGCACCAGATCTTGGCCCTGCCCGACGGGGTCTGGTAGCGCCCGTCCGTGTAGAGGCGCGCCGTGCCGCCTGAAGCCGGCGTGTCGCCTGAAGTGGGCGTGCCCGCCGGGAAGGGCCACTGCAGTCCTCCGACCGCCTCGATGCGGTCCCACGTCATCCCGCTGTAGTCGCAGAGGCGGCCGGCGGAGACCCTCCGCCACTCGTCGAAGGCGTCCTCGGGCCCCTGCCAACCGGGATAGATCTCGTCGCGCTGCCCCAGGGCGGCGGCCATGGCCAGGAAGATGTCGAAGTCGCTGCGAGCCTGACCCGGGGGCTCGACGGCCTTGCCCACCCGCGACACGCGCCGCTCGCTGTTCGTGAAGGTGCCGTCCTTCTCGCCCCAGATGGCGGCCGGGAGAACCACGTCGGCCAGCTCGGTCGTGGGCGTGGAGAAGCCGTCCTGGACGACGAGTAGGTCGAGCTTGGACAACGCCCGCTCGAGCCGCCCCCGGTTCGGGAACGAGACCGGCGGGTTGGTGGCGATGATCCAGAGCGCCTTGACGGTGCCGTCGAGAACTCCGTCGATGATGTCGGGGTAGGCGCGCCCGCGTGCCGCCGGGATGCGGTCGACGGGCAGGTTCCAGATAGCGGCGAGGTCGGCCCTGTCACCGTCGTTGTCGTAGGCGCGGTATCCCGGCAGTGATGCGGTGAAGCCGGCCTCGCGCGTCCCCATGGCGTTGCACTGCCCGGTGATCGACAGTGGTGCGGCACCGGGGCGGCCCACGTTCCCGGTCACCAGGCACAGGGTGTTGAGCAGGGTCACCGTCTCGGTCCCCTGAACGGAGTGGTTCACACCCATGGTCCACGCCACCAGCGCCCGCTCGGCCCGGCCGATGGTGAGGGCGGCATGGCGGACCGCGTCGGCCTCGACACCGCACTCGGCGGCTACGCGGTCGAGGTCGTAGGGGCCGACGTGGGCGACCAGCTCGTCGAACCCCTCGGTGTGGGCCCCGACGTACTCCCGGTCGACGAGGCCCTCCTCGATCAGGATCTTCAGGATGCCGTTGAACAGGGTGATGTCGGTGCGGGGCCGGATGGCCAGGTGCTGGTCGGCCAACCCCGCCGTCTTGGTGACGCGTGGGTCGATGACGATCACCGTCGCATCCCGGTTCTCCAGCACCCGGGGCGCGAGAAGCGGATGGTTGTCGGCGATGTTGGCCCCTACCAGCACCACGCAGTCGGCTTCGGCCAGGTCGTCGTAACACCCGGGGGGGCCGTCGCTGCCGAAGCTGCGCTTGTAGCCGGAGACCGCGCTGGCCATGCAGAGCGTCGTGTTGCCGTCGTAGTGCTTCAGCCCGAAGCCGAGCCGGACGAGCTTGCCCAGTGCGTAGAACTCCTCGGTGACGAGCTGGCCCGTGCTCAGCACGGCTACCGACTCCGGGCCGTGCTCGTCGAGGATCCGGCCGAACTCCGAGACGGTCGTGTCGACGGCCTCGTCCCAGCTCACGGGAATCTGCGCACCGCCGGGCTCCCGACGCATCAGGGGCGCCGTGAGGCGACCGTCGGCGTGGATGGTGTGGTGCTCGGACAACCCCTTCGGGCAGAGCCGGCCCCGGTTGACGGGATGATCGGGGTCACCCATCACGCTCACGGCGCGCCCGCCGCGGACGCCGAGAAGCATCCCGCAGCCGACAGAGCAGTAACCACAGGTCGTCTTGGTCCACCTGTCCGGGTGCCGGCTCTCGCCCATCACCCCGAAGCGCTCGTCGGTCTTGTACCCGGGGACGTCCGACTCGGTGCCGAGCCCCAGCACCTGCATCAACGACGCCGTGCGCTCGCCGTTCACGGCTTCTCGAAGAAGTTGGCGGCCATCCCGTAGGGCACGACCGTGACGTAGAAGAGATACCGGCCGATGATCTCGCCGAGCACCAGCACCACCAGGCTTGTGCCGAAACGACCGGCCGCCGCCGGCCCGGCCACCGGCACGGCCAGCGCCCATGCGGACAAGGCCAACCCGGTGACGGCGAGGGCGATGCGGGCGGCGAACAACCCACGGAAGCGATCGAGCAACAGGGTGGCCGTGCCGCGGTGCTGGCGGTCGTGACGACGCCTCACCGTACTGACCAGGTGGGCGAGGACGGCGAGCTGGACCATCGTTCCCGCCGCCGATGCCCCCAGTAGCACCCCGATCCACCCCCCGTCGAGCTGGGCCCGCTCGATGCAGAACAGGGTGACCAGGGGACCGATCGAAAGGGCGGTGGCGAAGAACGCCCCCAGGGTCCGCTTCGAGTTCCACACCGGTCGCGCCGGCACGAGGTAGATCCGGCCGCTGGCGTAGACGCCCGCCACTCCCAGGACGACGGCGACGACCCCCACGGCCGCGCCCAGCGCCGGGACCCCGCCTCTGACCGCCGACCGCCACACCGCGGCGTAGGCGAACGACGCCACGGAGAAGGCGGAGAAGAGCGCCACCTCGCGACTGAGCCACGAGGTCCGGAGGTTCCGGAGCGCCTTGAAGGCGTGGGTCGGGCGACCGAGGTGCAGCAGCGAGGCAACCATGGCCACCGCGCCGGCGATGAACCCTCCCGCGGCGCCACCGGCCAGGGTGCCCTCGCCGGGACCGCCCACCAACTGGGTCGCCACGGTGGCGGCCACGATGCCCAGCGACAGCTGGGTCAACAGGGTGAGGCCGATCAGCGGCCAGTGCGGGTCCTCCGGGTCCACCCGGTAGTCGCTGGCGGCGGCGGTGTCGGGCGGCATGTCGGCGGGCAGCGAGATCCGCGTGGTCGACAGGGAGATGTCCGCCGGCGGCATCCCCGGCGCGTCGGCTGCGGCATGGTCGGCACGCCAGGAAGCGACGTTCACCTTCTCGACGGTGATGGCGTGGGTGGGACACGCCCCCACACAGGCCGGCTCCTGTCCGGCCTCGAGCCGGGGCAGGCACATGTCGCACTTGGAGACGATCTTGCGCTTCTGGTCGAAGACGGGGACCTCGTAGGGGCAGTTCCAGATGCAGTACTGGCAGCCGATGCACTCGTCGGCGTCGTGGCGCACCACGCCGTTGTCGAGCTTCACGTAAGCATTAGTGGGACAGCCCGACAGACAGGTCGGTTCGAGGCAGTGGTTGCACGCCATCGACAGGTTGAAGCGCCGAGTCGTCGGGAACGAGCCGCCTTCGAGCTCACCCACGCGCCGCCAGGCGACGTCGATCGGGGTGTCGTTCTGCTCGGCACAGGCGACCTCGCAGGAATGGCAGCCGATGCAGGCGTCCATGGCGAAACCGAAGCGGTACTGCTCGCCGGCGTCGAGCGGGAGGAGCTCGGGTTGTCCGAGGAGGGTGTCGGGGGTCGCCGAGGCGATGCCGAGGAAGGCGACAGGCGCCGAGGCGGTCACCTCTTCAGTCGTTGCCATCAGGACCTCAGCCGCGGTGGGAAACGTCACCGGTTCAACGTAACGAGGCAATGTTGCCGTTCAGCGAGGGGTGTGTTTCGGCGAGACGAACAAACCCCCACAACGGTCTTGCACGTCAGGGCAATCTGGCTCCGAACTGATTAATCAGCCGTCATAGATCGCCCCTTTTGGCAAAATTCTCCCGCTCATCGTCCGCTGTGCCGATGCAAGCTGTCGGACGACCGTCGCCCGGTGTCAGCGGGTGGCGAGGGCGGGCACGTCGGAGTCGACGGCCGGCTCGGGGATCGGCTCCGGCGCCGATGAGACCGGCTTCGCCCGGTCACCCACCCAGGAGTAGACCAAGCCGACCAGCACGCCGCCGCCCACGATGTTGCCCGGTACCGTCCAGGCCAGGTTCCGCCACAGATCGCCCCAGCTGGCATTGCCCTCGAAGATGCCCAGGCCGAACACCGTCATGTTGGCCACGGAGTGCTCGAAGCCCGAGGAGACGAACGCGAGAAGGGCCCACCACAGGACCACGAGCTTGGCCACGTCGCTCTTGGTCCGTCCCGCCATCCAGAGGGCCAGGCAGACGAGCGCGTTGCACAGCACCGAGCGCCAGAAGAGCTGGGGCCCGGTGGCCGCGTTCTTGGCCGCCACGACCGACTGGACCAGGACCTCGGCCGGGCCGGTCGCGCCGTTCGGCCCGCCCAGCGAACCTCCGGCATTGACCATCGCCGCAAACCCGATGGAGCCGATGAGGTTGCCGACGAGCGAAGCCGCCCACACCGCCGCCAGGTCGACCAAACGCACGCTCCGCGCGTACAGGCCCTGGAGCATGTACATGACATTGCCGGTGAACAGCTCGGCCCCCGCGAAGACCACCAAGGTGAGGGCGACGCCGAACACCGCGCCCTGCACCAGCTTTGTAGCCGGAGACTTCGACGCCAGCAGGGGGCCGGCGACGCTCGCCAGAAGGACCACCGCGACCCCGACGAACGCGCCGGCCAGCGCCGACGCCGCTAGGTAGCGGGGGAGTCGCCGTACCTGGTGGGCCTTCGTCCTGGCCAAGCCGGCTGACTCGTCGAGCGCGTCGGGGATGGGGATGGGCATCGGTTGTCTCCTGGTTCTCGTGGTCTCGCTCGAACGACTAACCGGCCAGAACGGGCGCCCTGGACGTCCCAACCTGCACCGTGCCGTCCTCCACCCGCACCGGCCAGGTCTGCACGCCGGTGGGCGACGGCCCGCTGGCGACCTCGCCGCTGCGGACGTCGAAACTCGCCCCGTGCAGCGGGCACTCGAGACACCATTCTCCGACGGTGCCCTCGCCCAGTGATCCCCCAGCGTGGGGGCACGTGTCGTCGGTCGCGAAGAAGCTGCCCTCCACGTTGGCCAGGGCGAGGCGGCGCCCGTGCGCCTCGACCGTGCGGACCGTCCCCGGGGCGATGTCGGCCGCCGTCGCGACCGTCACCCAGGGCCCCTCCGACTCGGGTCCCGATCGCACCACCACCGGTCCGTCGCCGGCCTCGGCCGGTGGCTCGGGGCCCGAGCCCCAGCGGTCGTGCATCACCGCCTCGATGTGGGCGGCGAAGGCCGCCTCGCCAACACGGTTCACGGTCTGGCCCAGCGTCTCGGAGCCGTACCGCATGGACTCCCACACCCCGACCATCACTTCGACAGCGGCGGGAACGTCCTCCGCCGCCACGCGGCCGACGACCTGGCCCACCCGGCCGGCGTCGAGGTCGGCACCGACGAACACCTGGTAGCCCGGACGGGAGCGACCGCCGACCCGTACCTTGGAACCGGCCAGGCCCACGTCGCCCACTTGGTGCTGGGCGCAGGAGTTCGGGCAGCCGGATATGTGGACCCGCAGCGAAGAGTTCCGGCCCAGGGCCGGGCTCTCGAGCAGCGTCATGCCAGCGTCGGGAGCAGTGGTGATGCCGAGGGCGCAGACGGCCGACCCGGTGCACGCCCGCACCGAGGCCACATGCGACTCGCCCACGAGGTAGAGGCCCCGGTCGAGGAGGGCCTGGCGGATGGGCACAACCCCGTCGAGGGAAACGTTGCGGAGCACGACGTTCTGGTCGCGAGAGAGGTTGAGGGCACCGTCGGAGAAGCGGTCGGCGAGGTTGGCGACGGCGTCGAGGTCGGCGCCGTAGAGGTCGCCCATCGGTGCGTCGACGGTGACGACGGCCCGGCCCCGCTGGCGTTGCGGGCGGACGCCGGCCGACCAACCTCCCGGAGGTACCACCCCCAGCACGGCGACGCGGTCGGCCTGGTCGAGCACCTCGACCGGCGGCAACGGCTGGTGCGGGCGAGCCCGGGCTTCGGCGAATGCCGCGTTCCAGGCGGCGCGGAACCCGTCGGGCCCGAGCTTCTCGGCGGCGTACTTGAGGCGGCCCTTGGCCGGGGCCTCGAAGTCCCCATGCTCGACGAAGACGTCGATGAGCGCCTCGGCGGCGGCGAGAAGGTCGTCGCGGGCGATGAAGTCGGCGAGCTTGACGGCCAGTTGGGGGTCGCGGCCGAGACTGCCGGCCCCCCACAACTCGTACCCGGGTTCGCCGTCGCGCACGACCGAGACGAAGCCGCCATCGTTGAGCAGAGCGTCGTCGCGACAGCGCGGCGATCCTCCGAAGGCCAGGTTGAGCCGGCTCGGCAGTTGGCAGTTGAGCGTCGCCGAGCGATCCAGGATGGCGTCGGAGACGGCCCGTGCGTCGGGGAAGCAGTCGAACGGCTCGTCGAGGCTCACGCCCGCGTCCTCCGAGCACATGACGTTGCGCATGGTGTGACCGCAGGCCGATCGGGTGGTGAGTCCGAGGCGGGCCACCTTGTCGATCACCTCGGGCACCTCGCGGTCCTGGACCCAGTGCAGCTCCGCGTTCTGGCGGGTGGTGAGGTGGATCCAGTCGTTGCCGTAGGCCCGGGCCAGGCGGGCCAGGCCGCGGGCCTGGTCCGTGGGCAGGACCCCGCCGGGGATCCGTATCCGGACCATGAAGACGTGGTCCTGCTCCTGGGCGCAGACCCCGTGGGTCTTCAGGGCATAGCGATCCTCGGGCTCGAGCCACCCGTCGCCCTCACGGGCCAACCTCTCGAGGTCGACCTGCAACCCGTCGCGCTTGGCCTGGGGAATGTTCGGTCCCGCCATGGCCCCTGACCCTAGAGACCCCACGTTGCCGAACCGTGTGGGCAATGTTTCAGGAGTGCGAAAGGATCCTTTCTGGCAACCTGACGTGCACCCTTGGCGGCGGAGCCGCTCGGCGGCGCGAACTACCTACGCGATGCGCACTCGATGCACTGGCGCGCCGCCGGCTTGGCCTCGAGCCGCGCCGGCGCGATCGGCTGCCCGCAGCCCTCGCAGGTGCCGTAGGTTCCGGCGTCGAACTTGGTCAGGGCTTCTTCGACCTCGGCGAGCGTTTCCTGGAGCGAGGAGGCGAGTGCCTCGACCTCGGCACGCTCGGCGGTCACCTGGCTGGTATCGGCGAAGTTCTGGTCGAACGAGAGCGAACTCGAGCTGCCGGGGGCGCCCAGATCCGCCAGCTGCTGGGTGAGCTTGTTCTTCTCGTCCTCCAGCTCGGCCCGGAGGTCGGCCAAAGCTGCCTCGCTCTGCACCCGACCACCCTAACCGGCGCGTCCGCCTCCGGCGCGCGGATGTGCCGCGTCGTAGATCTGACGCAGGCGCTCGGTGGAGACGCGGGTGTACACCTGTGTCGTGGAGACGGAGGCGTGGCCCAACAGCTCCTGGACCACCCGTATGTCGGCGCCATGGTCGAGCATGTGGGTCGCGCACGAGTGGCGCAGCACGTGCGGGGTGAGCTTGTCACCCAGACCGACTTTGTCGCCGTAGCGGTGGACGATGTGCCAGGCGCCCTGTCGCGACAGGCGCCCGCCCCGGGTGTTGAGGAACACCGCCTCGGCGTCACCCCGGCGGGCCCACCTCGCCGGGGCCATGGCCCCCCGCCCCGAATGGCTCAGCCAGGCGGCGAGGGCCCGGAGCGCCGGTCGGCCCACGGGTACGACCCGCTCCTTGGCGCCCTTGCCGAACGCCCGCACCATTCCGGCGTCGAGATCGAGGTCGCCCAGCGAGAGGCCCACCATCTCCGACACACGAAGGCCACAGGCGTACAGCACCTCCAGGATGGCCCGGTCACGCCGGGCGACGGCGTCGTCGCCCACGACCGCCGCCAACAGAGACGCCACCTCGTCCTCCGACAATGCCTTCGGCAGTCCCGCCGGGACCCGCGGAGGGCCCACGTCGCCCGCCGGATTACCCAGCGCTCCGCCCTCGTCCTCCATGAACCGGTGCACGGCCCGCACCGAGACGAGGGCCCGGGCCACCGAGGCCGGAGCCCGGCCGGCGGCCCGGAGGAAGGCCATGTAGTCCTCCACGACCCGCTCGGTGACGTCGGTCAGCTCGAGCTTCCGTCCGTGCAGGAACTCCGAGTAGGCGGCGAGGTCGCGGCGGTAGGCGGCGAGCGTGTTCGCCGACCGCCCCTTCTCCACCGCCAGCCACGAGAGCAGTTCTTCCGCGGGGACGGGGAGGGCGGGCCTCCTCAGCCGGTTCCGAGCCATTCCCGCGGATCGACCGCCTCCGTGCCGAGGGCCTCGGCCACCGCTGGGTTGGCCACCCGGCCGGCGACAGTGTTGACGCCGGCTCGCAGCGCCGCATCCCGGCCGATCGCCCCGGCGACCCCGAGCCCCGCCAGCTCGACAAGGTAGGACAGCGTGGCGCTGGTCAGCGCGTAGGTCGAGGTGTGGGGGACCGAGCCGGGCACGTTGCCCACCGCGTAGTGGAGAACGCCGTGCACCTCGTAGACCGGGTGGGCGTGGGTCGTCTCCCGGATGGTCTCGATGCAGCCACCCTGGTCGACGGCCACGTCGACGACGACGGCCCCCCGCTTCATGGTGCGCACCATCTCCTCGGTGACCAGCACCGGAGCCCGTGCTCCCGGCACCAGCACGGCTCCGATGACCAGATCAGCCTTGGCCAGAACCCGCTCGATGACACCGCGGTTGGAGGCCAGTGTCATGATGCGCCCCCGGTGGATCTGGTCGACCCAGCGCAGGCGGTCGAGGCTCTTGTCGAGCAGGAGGACCTCGGCCTCCATCCCCTGGGCGATCCACGCCGCGTTCCAACCCACGTTCCCCGCTCCGAGCACCACGACGCGCGCCGGTCGGACGCCGGGCGCCCCGCCGAGCAGCACTCCCCGCCCGCCGGCGTCGCGCTCGAGGTAGTGGGCGCCGATCTGGGGAGCCATGCGGCCGGCGACCTCGCTCATGGGAGCGAGGAGGGGCAGGGCGCCGCCGGCGGTCTGCACCGTCTCGTAGGCGAGCGCGGTCGTGCCGGCGTCCAGGAGGACCCGGGCCACCGCTGGGTAGGCGGCGAGGTGCAGGTAGCTGAACAGCACGAGGTCGCGCCGCAGGCAGCGGTACTCGTCCGGCTGCGGCTCCTTCACCTTCACCACGAGCGCCGCGCCCCAGGCGTCGTCGGCACCCACCAGGTCGGCTCCCGCTGCCGAATACTCGTCGTCGTGGATCGACGAGTCCTCGCCGGCACCGGACTCGACCAGCACCCGGTGGCCATGGGACACGAGCTCCTGGGCCCCGTCCGGCGTCAGGGCGACGCGGTGCTCGCCCTCCTTGGTCTCCCGGGGCACGCCGACGTCCACGCCGTCACGGTAGTAGTGGGAGGCTCACCGTTCGCCGGCCAAGGCCTCCCGGGCAAGGGTCAGGCCGATGATCGACTTGGCGTCGACCAGCACGCCTGACGAGATGATGCGGGGGACGTCGGCAAGGGCCACCGTCTCGATGGTCATGTGCTCTTCCTCGACCCCGTGGGCGGTGAGCTCGGCCTTTTCCAGCCCGGTGGCCAGGAAGACCTGGGAGAGCTCGTCGCAGAAGCCGGGTGAGTTGTAGAACTCGGCCAGCTTGCGAAGGCTGCCGGCACGCATGCCCACCTCCTCCTCCAGCTCCCGCCGGGCGGTGATCTCGGGAGGCTCTCCGTCGACGTCGCGCTTGCCGGCCGGGATCTCGAGGAGGACCTTGTCCACGGCCGCCCGGTACTGCCGGACGAGCAACACCTCCCTCCCCCCGTCGAGAACGGGCACCACCGACACCGCTCCCGGGTGATGGACCAGGTCGCGCTCGAACGTCTCCCCCGAGGGATCGGCGAAGGTGGCCTCGACGGAGGTGATGAGGAAGCCCTCGTGGACGACCCGCTCGCCCAGCTTGCGGAACCCTTCGCCCACCTCCGCCATCAACCTGGTCCGCCCCGCCTCAGGGCCCGGCTACCGGAAGGGGCTCCGCCGGTTCCGGCGTCACCGGTACCGGCGTGCGGCTCTCGGCCCGGGCGAGGGCGGCGCCGACGAAGGCCCGGAACAGCGGGTGGGGACGGTCGGGCCGGCTCTTGAACTCCGGGTGGGCCTGGGTACCGACCCAGAAGGGGTGGCCTTCGAGCTCGACGAACTCGACCAGGCGGTCGTCGGGCGAGGTGCCCACGGCCAGGAGGCCCGCCTGCTCCAGCCGGCGGCGGTAGCGGGGGTTGAACTCGTAGCGGTGGCGATGGCGCTCATAGACGATGGTCTCACCGTAGGAGCGGGCCACCAGCGAGTCGGGCCGCAGGCGGGCGGGATAGACGCCGAGGCGCATGGTGCCGCCGTAGTTGACGATCTCGCGCTGGTCCTCCATGAGATCGATCACCGGGTGCGGCGACGCGCCGTCGAACTCGGAAGAGTTGGCACCGGTCAGCCCGCACACGTTGCGGGCGAACTCGATGGCCATGGTCTGCATGCCGAGGCAGAGGCCGAGGCACGGCACACCGTTCTCGCGGGCGTAGCCGGCAGCGGCGATCTTGCCCTCGATGCCCCTCGTGCCGAAGCCCCCCGGGACCACCAGCCCGTCGAGATGCCTGAGCCGCCCGGCCGCAAGGAGGCCCTCCACGTCTTCGGCCTGGACCCAGTCGATCTCGACGCAGGCCCCGTGGTCGAAGCCGCCGTGGCGCAGGGCCTCCACGACCGACAGGTAGGCGTCGGGGAGAACGACGTACTTGCCGATGAGCCCGATCGACACCGGCTTGTCGGCCGCCTCGACACGATGGACTAGGGCCTGCCAGGCGCTCAGGTCGGCGGGGTGCTCGGTGCCGTCGAAACGCAGCAGGCGGCACACGTAGTCATCGAGGCCCTCGTCATGGAGCACGAGCGGGATCTCGTAGAGGTTGCGGGCGTCTACCGCCGACACCACCGCCTCCTCGGGCACGTCGGACAGGAGGGAGATCTTGCGCTTCAGGCCCTCGCTCAGGGGCCGATCGCTGCGGCAGACGATGGCGTCGGGCTGGATGCCGCGGCCGCGAAGTTCAGTGACCGAGTGCTGGGTGGGCTTGGTCTTCTGCTCCCCCGACGGACCGATGAACGGCACCAGGGTGACGTGGACGTAGCAGACGTTGTCGCGCCCGACATCGTTGCGGAACTGCCGGATGGCCTCGAGGAACGGGAGGATCTCGATGTCGCCGACGGTGCCGCCGACCTCGGTGATGACCACGTCGACGTCGTCGTTGGCCACCCGCAGGATGCGGGCCTTGATCTCGTTGGTGATGTGGGGGATCACCTGCACGGTGACGCCCAGGTAGTCGCCGCGCCGCTCCTTGGCCAGCACCGACTGGTAGATGGAACCGGTGGTGGCGTTGGAGTCGCGGTTCAGGTTCTCGTCGATGAACCGCTCGTAATGACCCAGGTCGAGGTCGGTCTCGCCGCCGTCCTCGGTGACGAAGACCTCGCCGTGCTGGAACGGGTTCATCGTCCCGGGGTCGACGTTGATGTACGGGTCGAGCTTCTGCATCGTCACCCGGAGGCCCCGGCTCTTCAGGAGCCGGCCGAGCGAGGAGGCGGTGAGCCCCTTGCCCAGCGAGCTGGCCACACCACCGGTGACGAAGATGTGCTTGGTCACGCCCACCTCACCCTAGGGAGTCGAGAGGACGACGCCGGGCCGGGAGTGCCAGCCGGGGTACGGGGTTCGGGGACCAGCCCCGTCGCAGGCGACCGTCGCAGAGACAACCGTCAACCTACCCCAGCCGCGCCGGGGCCACGGGGACCGCTTCGTCACAGGGTGTCGTCGGGCTCGGCCAGGATGGCCGCCGCCTTCTCCACCGCCCGACGGGCCCGGGTCAGGCGCCGCTCATCGACGGGCAACTCGGTCCCTCCGGCGTCGATCGACTCCCGCAACCGGGCCAGGGCGAGGTCGGCCAGCTCCTCGGAGATGACCTCCAACCGGCCCCTGATGTCCTCGAACTCCCCTGCCATGGTCTCGTCACCCCGTCCCTCGGTCGCCCTCAGAGGAAGGCAAGGCCAACGTAGATGGCCGGTCCGGCCAGTACCACCTCGGCTGCGTCGAGGACCCGCAGACCAATTCGGCGCGTCGGATACCCTTCTTCTCGTCCTTACCCCGCTCCACTCCACCCCCGCCCCGTCAGCGGGCGGGGGTCAGCTTCGTCGGTGCCGTGCCCGGTTGTGGAACCCGCAGGCGGGGCGGCCGTTGGCCTGGGTGGTGAGCCCACCTGCGGCCCACGGCTCGACGTGGTCGATGTCGCAGGCCTCGGCGGGAATGTCGCAGGTGTCGTGGAAGCACTCCCGGTCTCGCACCTGCACCGCCCGGCGGGTGGCCCCGGCGAACAGGCGCTGGCGCACCCCC
>Ga0183260_10000056_pt1 | contig 74706 bp, 71 predicted proteins | sample AntDrymUQ4972206_2_FD_129768 | JGI IMG/M metagenome (GOLD analysis project Ga0183260, IMG submission 129768) | Polar desert sand microbial communities from Dry Valleys, Antarctica - metaG UQ497 (22.06) (version 2) (version 2) | ecosystem: Environmental > Terrestrial > Soil > Desert | place...
TCCACGTGCAACCCTCCTCCCCGGCGACGCCCGCCGTTCCACGTGCAACCCTCCTCCCCGGCGACGCCCGCCGTTCCACGTGCAACCCTCCTCCCCGGCGACGCCCGCCGTTCCACGTGCAACTTTCCCGTTTGAGTCGAGGGTCCTTTTCACCGAAGCCTCAGCGTGTCAAGATGGGCGCCGTGAGCGACGCAGAGGGGTCGACTCGTCCGGCGGTCTCCGCAGCTCCGTGGCCGGAAGGGCGGGAGAACGGTGTTGCCCCAGATGAGGCGGCCGATCAGCCGACGGAACCCAGGGTAACGGCCGACGACGGCCGCTCTTCGGGATTACCGCCCGATCCAGGGGGAGAAGGACCCGATCCGCAGGACGCGCCCGCTGCCCCGCCCGTGTCCGAGGCATTACCGGCCGAGACACCGGTGGACGCGCCGGCGGTGGATGAGGCCCTCGTGCTACCCCCTCCGACGAAAGGCCTCTTCGACCAGGAGCGCGAGGTCGAGCGAGCCGCCGAAGCAGCAACAGCGGCGGCTCCGGATCCTCTACACCATCTCGCCGAGCACCCGCATCGTCCTGAGGCTTCCCAGGTTGAGGCCGAGACGCCCCTGCCGCCGGCCGAACCAGTCGGAGCGCGGCCGCCGCCCGCGGGCGGAGCGGTCGCTTTCGATTCGGGGACGGTATTCCCTGAGATGACCCCCGAGCCGTCGCTTCCAGAGAACGACTCCACCGAAAACGCGCCCGACGAGCGGAGCAGTCCCTCACCCGGCCCGGTCGAGCGGTTGCCGAAGCCCCCCCTTCCTCGGGTCCTGGCAATCGCCAATCAGAAGGGTGGTGTGGGCAAGACCACTACCGCCGTCAACCTCGGGGCGGGGTTGGCCGACCTGGGGTACCGGGTTCTGGTCGTCGACCTCGACCCTCAGGGAAACGCCACTACCGGCCTGGGGATCAACGCTAGGAACCTGACCGGCTCGGTCTACGACGTCCTTCTCTCCGATGTGGCTGTGGAGGACACGATTGAGCCGACGGCGGTCCGGAACCTGTTCGTGGTGCCGGCGACGATCGACCTCGCCGGCGCCGAGATCGAGCTTGTCCCCGCTTTCAGCCGCGAGCTCAAGCTGAGGCGGGCGTTCGACCGGCTCGATGGCGACTTCGACTTCATCCTCGTCGACTGTCCGCCGTCGCTCGGCTTGTTGACGGTCAACGGGCTGGCGGCGGCCACCGAAGTCCTGGTGCCGATCCAGTGCGAGTACTACGCACTCGAGGGTCTGGGACAGCTGATACGCAACATCCGGCTGGTGCAGAGCAACCTCAACCCCCGTCTGGAGCTCTCGACGATCGTGCTCACCATGTACGACGCGCGGACCAAGTTGGCCGACCAGGTCGCGCAGGAGGTCCGGAAGCATTTCGGTCCCAAGGTCTGCCGCACGATCGTCCCCCGGACCGTGCGGCTCTCGGAGGCGCCCTCGTTCGGGCAGCCGATCATTGTGTTCGACCCGTCATCCCGGGGGGCCATCGCCTACCGGGAGTTGGCCAAGGAGGTGAGCGGTGGCGCGGAGAGGCGGTCTGGGTAGAGGTTTGGGTGCTCTCATCCCGCCGGCGGCGGATGAGACGCCGGGCGTGGGCTTCCAGGAATTACCTGTCTCGGCCATCGAGCCGAACCGCCGGCAGCCGCGGAGCTCCTTTGACGAGGAGGCCCTCACTGCTCTGGCGGCGTCGATCCGGGAGCTCGGCGTACTGCAACCTGTGCTCGTTCGGCCTTCAGGGGCCGGGACCTACGAGTTGGTCGCCGGCGAACGGCGCTGGCGGGCGGCGAAACGCGCCGGCCTCCAGTCCATTCCTGCCCTCGTCCGCTCCGGTGACGACGCGTCGGCGCTCGAGCAGGCGGTGGTCGAGAACGTCCAACGTGAAGACCTCAACGCCCTCGACGAGGCCGCCGCCTACCAGCAGCTCATCGAGGACTTCCACCTCACCCACGAGGAAGTGGCAGCTCGCATGGGCAAGAGCCGGGTCACCATCAGCAATACCTTGCGGCTCTTCCAGCTGCCCCCATCGGTCCAACGCTTGGTGGTGGAGGGAAAGCTCACCGCCGGCCACGCACGGGCCATGCTGAGCAGTCCGGACCGGAGCTTCCAGGAGGCTCTCGCCCGCCGCACCGTCGCCGAGGGCCTGTCGGTTCGCGCCGTGGAGGAGGCGGCCCGCCGACACGAAGAGGAACCGGCGTCGAGATCCCGTGGTGGAGGCACCACGCGGAGTGGTCGACTGCGTCCACCAGGCCTTCTCGAATTGGAAGAACTGCTCTCGGGCTATCTGGACACGCGGGTCAAGGTGCAGCTCGGGGCCCGCGGTCGCCTGGTGGTCGAGTTCGCCGACCTCGAGGACCTGGAGCGGATCTACCGGGTGATGACCAGTGCCGCTCCCGCGGCCCCGCCACCAGAAGACAACTTCTAGTGGCTCCAGGCGCGGCGGCCACGCCGCGGGAACCGCTGTTGTCGCCTTGGTCCACCTTGACCGTCCACAGTGTCGTCCTCAGCTGTGGACGGTCTACAGGAACTCGGCGAGCTCGGTGAGCAATTGGCTCTTGCCCTTGGCGCCTACGAGGCGCTTCTTGGCGACGCCGTCCTTGAAGACCATGATGGTCGGGATGCTCATGATCTCGAAACGCCGGGCCACGCCCGGAGCGTCGTCAACGTCGACCTTGGCCACCCGGATCCGACCGGCGTTCTCCGCTGCGATCTGCTCTAGTACGGGGGCGACCATGCGGCACGGTCCGCACCACTCCGCCCAGAAGTCGACAAGCAGGGGCAGCTCGGACGCGCCGACCTCCTCGTCGAAGGTGGCGTCGGTGAGCTCGGAGATGCCACTGGTCATTGCGGTATGCCTCTCTTCAGACGTGGGATCAGGTGTCCCGTGGGATGAAACGCTTTGCGCTGGGCGGCCATTCCGGGACCCGCCCGAGGGATGGCGAGGGCAAGGGGAGCGGGGTGCTCACGAGTTGGTCGGCGTGCCGGCAATCGGCTGCTGGTGGGGCTGGGACTCCAGCCAGCGTTCGGCGTCGATGGCGGCCATGCAACCCGAGCCGGCGGCGGTGACGGCCTGACGGTAGGTGTGGTCCTGCACGTCGCCACAGGCGAACACGCCCTCGACGTCGGTCTTGGCCCCGTCGTGGGTGAGCAGATAGCCGGCCTCGTCCATCGGAAGCTGGCCTTTGAAGATCGCCGAGTTGGGCACGTGGCCGATGGCCACGAACACGCCGCCGGCCTCGAGGGTGGACTCCTCGCCCGTCTTGGTGTTGCGGACCCGGACGCCCTCGAGGTGCTGGTCGCCGAGCAGGTCGACGGGCACGGAGTCCCAGAGGAACTCGATCTTCTCATTCTTCATGGCCCGTTCCTGCATGATCTTCGACGCCCGGAGCGTGTCCCGCCGGTGGATGATCGTGACCTTCTCGGCGAAGCGGGTGAGGAACAGCGCTTCCTCCATGGCGGAGTCGCCGCCACCGACCACGACGATCGGCTGGCCCTGGAAGAAGAACCCGTCGCAGGTCGCACAGGTCGACAGGCCTCGGCCCATCAGGCGCCGCTCGGCCTCCAGGCCCAGCATCTTCGACTGTGCGCCGGTGGAGACGATCACGCTGTTGGCCCGGTACTCCTCGTCGCCGACCCAGACTCCGAACGGCCGCGGCGACAAGTCGACACGGGTGGCCTTGACGGTGAGGAACTCGGCGCCGAAGCGGGCGGCCTGGGCCCGGAACTGGGCCATCAACTCGGGGCCCTGGACGCCGTCGACAAACCCGGGGTAGTTCTCGACGTCGGTGGTCAGCATGAGCTGGCCGCCGGGCTGGTCGCTGGTCGACGACGGCTCGCCCTCGAGCACGAGAGGCCGCAGATTGGCCCTCGCCGTGTAGATGGCGGCAGTCAGCCCGGCCGGGCCGGAACCGATGATGAGTACGTCGCGGACGTCGGGCACAACCCTCCAGGTCTTCGGACGGAAGCCGCCCTCAGGCGGGCTTGGGCGCCTTCTTCGACCAGAGGAACGCCCCGGCGGCCGTGAAAATTGCTCCGAGCGGAAGATAGACGCTCCACACCGGACCAGGGATCAGCTCGTCGAGGGCCCGCACGCCGGCGATCACGGCCAGGGTGGCGGCGGTGATCCCCATGATGGCCCCGAACAGCCCGTAAACGACGAGCCGGGCCACCTTCACCAGGCGCTCGGTGGTATTCGACCGGACCTTCTCGACCAGATCGTCGAGCTTGTCGAGGGCGCCGGTTGCCCATTCGGGCGTGGGCGGCGGCACCGAGGCGGGACCGGAACCCGGCGGAGGAACGCTGCTGACAGGAACCTGGGACGGCATCCCGGAAAGCCTAGTGACCATTCCGGCTCGTCGCTATAACGCCGGTGCGGCCTTGGCCGCCACCGCCGACAGGGGGCCGATCGTTGCGGTCACCTACTGTGCGGGCGTCACCGATGGGGGCAGGGCCCCACGCGCGGTGAGGGTGGCCCGCCCGGGAGGAACGCTTGGTGCGTGGAGTACTGGCTGTGGTCGCCGGGGCGGCCACCGCCGGCTTCGGGGCCGTCATCGTCGGCGAGTACCCGTTCTCCGGTGCGCTCGTGGTCGGAACCGGCGTCCTCGTCGGCTTGTTCGTGGCCGAGGTCATGGCCGCGGTCGGACGTGTCAGAGGCAAGGGCCCGGCCGCCGCCGCCGCCCTCCTCACCGCCGCTGGTCTTGTGTGGGCGGCTTGGATCGCCGAGAACCACGACCTCGGCCGGGTCGCGGTCGAGGGATGGGTGGCCGTCGTCCTGGGCGGGGTGGCCGCCGCAGTCAGGGCAAAGAAGCCGCGAGCAGGAACCGACAGTCGGGCTGAGCCCGCACCTGAACCGTGATGGGCCCTCCGACGGGAGCGAAGCCCAGCACCGCGGCCGGCACCCCCTGCCGGGTGGCACTGGCGTAGTAGACGACCGGGCCCAGGTCGCCGCCCTGGTCGCGAGCCTGCATCTCGCACGGCCTGCTCCCCACCACGCCGGGTGTGGGTGGGGCGATCCCCCCGACACCGCCAGTGGGGGCCCGGGGCGCCGTCGTGGTCTGGGCCCCCGCCGCGGCGCGGTCCCGTCCCGCCCGGAGATCGGGGCCGGCGCGGGCCACTAGGGTGGTTGTGTCGGGGATCTCTCCCAGATCGCCCCCGAACACAGCCCCGTTGATATCGGCGCCCGCCCGCCCGCCCTCTGTTGGCCCCGCCACACCCGGCGCCGCCGAGTCGGATCGGGGGACCCACTCCTGGCCCGACTGGTCGGTGAGGGCGGTGGTTGTGTCGTCGCCGTCGCCGCCACCGACGACGAGGGCGAGCACCCCGGCCACGAGGAGCACGACGGCAGCGGCGGAGGCCCCGGTCATCCATCCCGTCCACCGGGAGCGGTCCGGGTTCCCGACCGGCGCTTCACCTGAGTGCACGAGGCCCCACGGCGCGTGGCCTTTGCGCCCGCCGTCAGTGGGCGCCTCCCGGCTCCTGCTCGCGTCGGCCCCGTACGCGGCGAGGGCGTCGGCGACGGGGTCGAGGCCGGCGGTAGCGGCGGGGATCGGACCGGCCACAGTGGCGCTGAGGGCGGCGAGGTCGGCGAGCTGCGCCCGGCAGGTGGCGCATGACGCCACGTGGGCCGTCCACTCCGGCGCCTCACCGTCGTGGTGGGCGCTGAGGTCCTCGAAGCTCGGGTGGATTCTCATGCTCATGACCTTCGACGCTTGCCAGCCCTCGGCGGGTTCCCGCCGAGCAGGGGGAGGAGTGCGGCCCGGCCCCGGGCGATACGGGAGCGGACCGTGCCCACGGGCACGTCGAGGACCTCGGCGATCTCGACGTAGGAGAGCTCGCACAGGTCGCGCAGCACAACCGCGACCCGGAAGTCGGGGGCCAGACGGCCGAGCGCGTCGCCGACGTCGAGGCGGTTGGCCACGGTCTCGCCGGTGTCGGGCGCCATCAGGGCTGCGTCGTCGCCAGCACCGGGAGCGAAGATCTCACCCGGTGTTCCCATCGCCGAGCCGTCCTCGGAGAGCCCCGGCGCCGGCCGCCGCCGCCTCCGGCGCAACTCGTCGAGACACGTGTTGGTGGTCACCCGGTAGGCCCAGGTCGCGAACGTAGACCGGCCGTCGAAACGGGCCAGGCCCCGGACCAGGGAGACGAGCGCGTCCTGACAGGCGTCGTCGGCGTCGGTCGGGTCACCCGTCAGGCGCAGGCACAATGCCCGGAGTCGCGGGTGGTGCCGCCTGAGAAGGGCGTCGAGGGCGACCCTGTCGCCACCCTGGGCGGCGATCACCAGCTCGTGGTCGGGTAGTGACGCGACGGCCGAAGGCCGTCCCTGCGGTCGCCGCCCCGCGTCTGCCGTCACGCGTCGAGGCGGACCTCGCCCACGGCGACCGTACTGGTCTCGCCTGGGTCCGTGATCCAGATCAACACGGCCGCGCCCTCCCGGCCTTGGAGGTCGAAGGTCGCCGGCCCGTCGATCCCGGTCTTGGACGCGGCCGCCTCCCCCCAGTCTGCCGGGGGGGCACCGGCCAAGGGACGGTCGGCAACGAAGACCTGGGCGCTCCAGCCCCGGGTGGACGATTCGATCTCCAGCCGGCCGAGCTTCCGGCGACCGTCGAGCTCCAGGAGCACGCCCACGCCGGTCTTCAGGCCCCCGAACTGGCGGTCGATGTAGCGCTCGGTGTCCCAGATGGTTGCCGGGTCGCCGTCGGTGAGGCGGGGCAGCTCGTCGTCGTGTTCCCGTCCGTCGCCCTGGGGGTCGAAGGCGGTCGCCCTGGTCACGGGAAGGGGGTCGTCTCCGGCGGCCTCCGACTCCGGCTCGTTGAGCAGACGCTGGCCAGTGTCGGACCTGGCGAACAGCGCGCCCACCACGCCGAGGGTGACGGCGAGCACCACGATGAGCACCGTCGGTACCATCCACGAGCGTTCCGTCTGGGCGAACGTGGGCGGAGTCCCGCCCGGCGGCGTGTCCTGGCGGACGACGACCGGCTTGGCATCGTCTGGCCCCAGGTCGACCGAGAGCAGGGCAGTGTGCAGCTGGCCGGCGGTGGGGAAGCGCTGCGCCGGTGATTTGGCCATCGCCCGCAGGACGACGGCCTCGAGGGAACGGGGGATGCCGGCCCGCACCTGGCGCGGTGCCATGGGTGCGGCGGACAGATGCTGGAGGGCGAGGGCGACCTCGGTCTCCCCAGAGAACGGAGGCCGGCCGCAGAGCATCTCGTAGAGGACGACGCCAAGGGCATAGACGTCGGAGCGCCCGTCGACGGGTTCGCCGTTCACCTGCTCGGGCGAGAGGTACTTGGCCGTACCCACGATGGCGCCGCTCTGGGTGAGATCGAGGGAACTGGACCCGGAGGCCCCCTCGGCGGCCTCGCTGGCCGCCTTGGCGATTCCGAAGTCGGCCACCTTCACCCGGTCGCCCTCGGTGAGAAGGATGTTGCCCGGCTTCACGTCGCGGTGGACGACGCCGGAGCGGTGGGCGTAGTCGAGGGCGTCGGCCACCTGGGTCCCGAGATGCACGACGCGCGACGGGTGCATCGCTCCCCGCTCGAGCAACTCCTCGCGCAGGGTCCGTCCGTCGACCAGCTCCATCACGATCCAGGCCACGTCGCCGTCGACGCCGGTGTCGTAGGTGGCCACCACGTTGGGATGGGCCAGGCGGGCGGCGGCGATCGCCTCCCTGCGGAAGCGGGCGAGAAACGACTCGTCGGTTGCGAGGTGCTGGTAGAGGACCTTCACTGCCACGCGCCGGCCGAGGATCTCGTCGTGGGCCTCCCACACCTGGGCCATGCCGCCCCTGGCGATGCTGCGCACGAGCCGGTACCGCCCGCCGAGGACGTGCTCGGCGTTGACCTGGCGGGAAACCTCGGGCACTGGGCAAAGGTACAGCGTGGCCCGAGAAGGAGCCCCGCCGGCTACGCGACCTGGTAGGCGACGCCGACGGTCCGCGGGCCGGCATGGGTTCCGATCACCGCGCCGAGGTCGGCGATCACGATTCGCTCGGCGGGCACGTGGGCGGCGAGGAGCCCTCTGAGTTGATCGACGTCCGGAGCGTCGCCGTGGACGATGGCCACATCGCCGGGAGGTTGGTCGGCGGCGACCTTCTCGGCGAGCCACGCCAGACCACGGGCGCGGGTGCGCAGCTTGGGGCCTGGCTCGACCGCACCCCCCTGCACGACGATCGACGGCTTCACCGACAGCAGCGAGCCGAGGAAGGCCTGAGCCCCGCCGATGCGGCCGCCCTTGCGCAGGTTCTCGAGGGTGTCGAGGGTGCCGTACACGCGCGTCCGTTGTGAGAGGTCCTCGGCGACGGCGGCAACGTTGTCGAGACTCTTGCCCGCCGCCCCGGCTCGAGCGGTCGCGAGCACGATCATGCCCAGACCCATGGTGACCGAGCGAGAATCGACGACCCGCACTGCGATCTCGCCCTTGACGGCCCGTGCCGCGGCCTGGGCGGCCTGGATCGTCGCCGACAGTTTCGACGACAGGTTCACACACACCACGCCGTCGGGGCCATGGGCAGCGGCCTTGCGGAACGCAGTCTCGAACGCCCCGGGGGAAGGGGCCGACGTCTCGGGCAGCGTCGACGACGAGGCGCAGCGCGACCAGAACTGAGCCGGCGTGAGATCGACGCGGTCGACCAGTTCCTCGTCGCCGAAGCGGATCGAAAGAGGGACGACCTCGATGTGGTGCTCGGCGACCAGCTCGGCCGGCAGGTCGCAGCTGCTGTCGGTGACGACGGCGACGGCCATTCCTAACTCACCCGTCCCCGGGTTCCATCCCCTCGTCCTGTCGGCATCGGGTCCCTCCTCGTTCACGTGTCGTGGCCGGCTTCGCCGCCCCGGTTCACGCCGGCACGAGCCGGCGGGCCCGCCGTCCCCGGAGGGCGTGGCGGCCCCACCATACGGCGAGGAACAAGGCGGCACCCAGGGACACGATGAGGCTCATCTTGGAAGCCACCGTCGAGCGCACGGTGAGGCGGGCTTCCCCGAGCTCGAGGTTCCCGTCGGGCGCCTCGAGCGTGATGCGAAGGGGGAACGCGCCGGAGGTCCGGGAGACGACGGCGAAGCGCTCGGTGGTGTTGAGGCGGGTGAGATCGAGCGTCTGCACCCGTCCGTGTGGGAAGTCGAGTTTGTCGCTCTCCACCCGCACGACCACCTTGGCGGGAACGCCCGTGCGGTTCTGGAAGGTGACGGGAATTTCGCCCTTGCGGTCGGTGAGCGTGATCGAGCGACCCTCGGGCATGCGGATCTCCCCGGCTTGGGCGCCGATCCCCTTCAGGACGCCCTCGAGGTACGGCTGACGCTGGCGCGCCGTGCGCCATTCGTCGGACTGGGCGACAAGGTGACGTTCTTCCAGCTCCGACTGGGCGGGGGTCCTCTCGCCGAGGACCGAGCCGAGGGAGTCGAGCCGGCTTCGAGCGGTGCGGAGATCTGCGGCCGCCTCGGCCAGGCCCCCCGGTGTGTCCGGCGCCGTCGCCAGCTCGCGCACGAGGGGACGACCGTCGGACCCCTTCACCGGCGCTACCGACGAGAACACCGAGTCGAGCGACACGGCCTCGACGAGGGGATTGCCGGCCAGACCAGCGAGGAGCATGTCGAGGAACTGACGGTCGGGGCGCCAGGAGCCGGGCGCGACTGCGGCCACGGCCCGACGATCGGCTCCCGGTTGGTCGAGGTAGACGACCGCCAGGTCGGCCAGCAGGCGGTTGGCGGCGAGCGCCGGGCCCCGGCGGTTGTCGAAATGGGCGGCGAGCCCGCTGTCGGCGGCGACCCCCTGCAACTGCCGGGCCCCGTCGCGCACCTGGAAGGGTTGCGTGAGGGTGACGTTCTGACGGGCGATCGGCTTGAAGCTCACGTCGTCAGCCACGAGTCGGTCGATTCCCCGGGCGTTGCCCAGCAGCGTCACCGAGGCGCTGTCGAGGGGCCCGCTGGCCAACCAGGTCCGGGTGTCGGGCCGCACCCGCAGCACCCCACTCACGGCAGACAGACCCAGTGCCACCTGGGTGGTGGCGTCCTTCTCCAGACCCGCAGCCAGGAGGTCGGGCAGGCGGGTCGGGACGTAGCTTCCGGCCAGCACCGTCGCCCCCGCCGTCTTCTGCTGGAGGTTCTTGACGAGTCCTTCAGCTCGCTCGTCGGTGCTGGCGGCGAGAGTCGTGAGGGTCTCGGGCGTGGGCGCCAGAGCGACGGGTTCATCGCGCACGGCGTCGAGGGCCCCGACGGCAGCGACGAGCTCGTCGATGTCGCGCAGTTGGCGAGCACCTGCGGGGGGCAGCCCGGGCGGGGCGTGGAGAGGGAGCACCAGGCTGAGGCCGAGCTTCGGTCGCACGGACTGTGTCGGCACGTGGACGATATGGGTTGTGAAGCGGTGCAGCACCCGCCCGGTGCCGCGCTCGCGGAGATCGACGCGGACCGGGAACACGCCGTCGTCGCGTCCAAGCGAGAGGTCGTCCCGCAGCTGGAGCGTGACGGTGACCTCGCCGGCGGGGTCGGGCGTGAGGGAGGTGAGCGGAAACGCCTGGGTAGGCAGCAGCGCCGCCGCGGTCGCCCGGTCGCGCAGGGTTTCGGCGAACTCCGAGCGGGTGACGACGGCTGGGTAGATCGTGGTCGCCAACTCCAGGTTGGAGGGCCCGGCCGGGCGTTGCACCCGCATGCGCATGACGAAGTCGTTAGTCGGGCCGACCCAGGGCGACTGGAACGTCAGGGTCACCGACCCGTCGCCCGGCTCGGCGGGGGCGACGGGTGCGCACAGGCCAACGGCCAGGGCGACGACGGCGACGACGGTCGCCGTTCGCCGGGCGCGTGTCAGCTGTCTTCGGACGGGGCCTGTTCTCATCCCAGGTCCCGTCGCAGAACGGCCAAATCCGATGGCTGGGAGCAGAAGCCCGACCGGAGATAGAGCCGGTACGCCGCCCCGTTGCCCACCTGGGTGTTGACCACCGCCCGCCCGCAGCCACGCCGTTTGAGCCAGTGGAGGCCGTCGAGGACGAGGGCCTGCCCCAACCCGGCCCGCTGGTGGCGGGGATCCACGGCCAGGCGCTGGAGGTAGCCCTCGGGCCCCGATCGTCCGGTGATGGCGTAGCCGACGACCCCGTCGCCGTCGGTCGCCACCCGGAACCGGGCCGTGGGCGTGGCCGCCACCGCTTGGTCGAGGCCCCACTCGTCCAGGCGCCAGAACGGCGAGAAGGTGGCGGCGTCGATCCGCAGCACGGCGTGGCGGTCAGAGCGCCGACACCGCCTCAGGGCGGTGTCGGGGAGCGGGGGCAGGTTGTGGAGGCTGTGGACGAGCAGGGTCAGCCGTTCCTGCTCGGCGAACCCGATGGCGAAGAAGGGCTGGCGCTCGGGCGCGGCGAGGGCGGCGGTGATGACGCTGGTGAACCCCCGGTCGGCCAGCTCGCCCAGGCAGCGCCGCAGGAACCCGGGGGTCGGAAGAGGGGCGTTGGGCACGGGGGCGAGGAAGGCGACGCGACCGTCCGAACGCCACGGCCCGGTGCGGACCTGTTCGTTCCCGTCCCCCGACGCGAGGATGTCGGTCCTGGGCTTCGCGCGTGATGCCACCTCGGAGAAAGGTTACCGACCCCCCGGGCGGCACCGCCCCCTACCCCGCCGCCGGCCGTCCTAGGTTGTGGTCATGCGGGTACTGCTGGAGACCCACCCTTGCTTCGCCGAGCACGATGCCGGCCCCGGGCACCCCGAGCGCCCCGAGCGGCTGCGGGCGGTGGTCGACGGCATCGACGGCCTGCGTCTGGGCGACGACCTGGTCAGGGTCGAGCCCCGACCGGCCACCCGCGACGAGCTGACGAGAGTGCACGATCCTGGTTTCGTCGAGGCCCTGGAACGCTTCTGCGCCGACGGCGGTGGGCAGATCGACCCGGACACCCGGGCCGGCGAGGAATCGTGGGAGGCCGCGGTACTGGCGGTCGGGGCCGGCCTCGACGCCGTGTCCCGGCTGAGCGCAGGAGGCGCCGACGCCGCGTTCTGCGCGGTGCGGCCCCCCGGCCACCACGCCACACCCGGTCGGGCCATGGGCTTCTGCCTGCTCAACAGCGTGGCCGTGTGTGCCGGCGCCCTCGCCGGTCGGGGCGAGCGGGTCGTCATCGTCGACTGGGACGCGCACCACGGCAACGGCACCCAGGACACCTTCTTCGCCGACCCCCGGGTGCTGTACGTGTCGATGCACCAGTTCCCGCTCTATCCCGGGACCGGCCGGCTCGAGGAGTCCGGCGAACGGGAGGGCACGGGCTCCACCATCAACCTCCCGTTCCCGCCCGGGGCGACGGGCGACGTCTACCTGGCGGCCTTCGACCGGGTCGTCGCCCCGGCCACCGCCGCCTTCGGTGCGACCTGGGTGCTCGTGTCGGCCGGCTTCGACGCCCACCGGTCGTGTCCTCTCACCAGCTTGGGCCTCTCGGCCGGCGACTACGCCGACCTCGCCGCCCGCTCGGCGGCCCTGGCCCCGCGCGGACGGTGCGTGGCCATGCTCGAGGGTGGCTACGACCTCGACGCCCTGGCCGGTTCGGCCGCCGCCTGCGTCGGGGCCCTGGCCGGCGTCGACCACCGTCCCGAGCCGCCCACGTCGGGCGGGCCCGGCCTCGAGGTCGTCGAGGCCGCCCACCGCATCCACGCCGGCTGACCCCGGGAACGTTGCCGCAGACGGGCCGGCCGGGCCGTAGCCTCGTCGGTCGTGGTTCCCGAGCGGCTGCTCCCCCTCCTCGCCGAGCTCCGGCCCCTGGCCGAGCGCTTCACGCGCGCCGGCCACCGCCTCTACTTGGTGGGCGGGAGCGTGCGCGACGCGATCCTCGGCCGCCCGCTCGACGACATCGACCTCGACTTCACGACCGATGCCCGTCCCGACGAGACCGAGGCGGTCATCGCCGGCTGGGCCGAGGCCGTCTGGACCCAGGGCAAGCGCTTCGGCACCATCGGGGCGGCCCGCCAGAGCCGGTTGTACGAGATCACCACCCACCGGGCCGAGGCCTACAGCCCCGATTCCCGCAAACCCGAGGTGGCCTTCGCCGACGGCGTGGAGGCCGACCTGTCCCGCCGCGACTTCACCGTGAACGCCATGGCCCTGGCCCTGCCGGAGCCCAGCCTCGTCGACCCGTTCGGCGGCGTGGCCGACCTTGCGGCCCTGCGCCTGCGCACGCCCCTGCCGCCGGAGGACTCCTTCAGCGACGACCCGCTGCGGATGCTGCGGGCGGCCCGGTTCGTGGCCGGGTACGGGCTGGTACCGGAGCCGGAGTTGATCGGCGCCGTGCGCGTGTTGCGGTCCCGGCTCGAGATCGTTTCGGCCGAGCGCATCCGTGACGAGCTCGACAAGCTCCTGGTGGTGGAGCGCCCGGGCAAGGGCCTCTGGTTTCTGGTGGAGACGGGCCTGGCCGAGGAGTTCCTGCCGGAGCTGCCGGCGCTCGCCCTGGAGCAGGACCCTGTGCAGCGCCACAAGGACGTCCTGGCCCACTCCATCGCCGTGGTCGAGAAAACGAGCCCCGACAAGGTGTTGCGTCTGGCCGCGCTGCTCCACGACATCGGCAAGCCCAAGACCCGGTCGTTCGGTCCGACGGGGGTGTCGTTTCACCACCACGAGGTGGTCGGTGCGCGCATGGCCGAGGAGCGCATGCGCGCTCTGCGCTACCCCTCCGACGAGATCGCCGATGTGCGCAAGCTGGTCGAGCTGCACCTGCGGTTCCACGGCTACGGCGACGAGGTGTGGACCGATGCCGCCGTCCGCCGTTACGTGCGCGATGCCGGGCACCTGCTCGGGAAGCTGAACGAGCTGACCCGGTGCGACTGCACCACCCGCAACCAGGCCAAGGCGGTGATGCTCGCGCGGCGGATGGACGACCTCGAGGCTCGTATCGTCGAGCTGGAGGCCCGGGAAGAACTGGACAGTCTACGCCCCGACCTGGACGGCAATCAGATCATGGAGCACCTGAGGCTCGCCCCGGGCCGCGCCGTCGGCGAGGCCCGGGCCTTCCTCTTGGAGCTACGCCTGGAAGAGGGACCGCTCAGCGAAGAGGAGGCCTATCGCCGCCTCGACCAGTGGTGGGCCGCCCACCACGAAGAGCCCGGCCCCGCTCCTGCGGCCGACGACCGGTAGCCGGCCGCCCGGCTGCCTCCACGGGCGAAACGCCGCAAGGGCAGCCGCGGCCCGTCGATCAGCCGGCGAAGGGGATGAGCTTTCCCCAGGTGAGGGGGCCGACGATGGCGTCAGCGGCCAGCGAGTTGGCGCCCTGGAACGCGACCACAGCCGCCTTCGTCTTCACGCCGCCGAGGCCGTCGATCGCGCCCGGGTCCTGGTTGGGCTTCCGGGTCGCCTTGAGCAGGCCCTGAAGGTTGTCCACGTGCTTGCCCTTGACGATGGTCGTCTGAGCGTTGCGCAGATCGATCGTGTCCATGTTTACGGTTACCTGTGCCATCGGTCCTCCTGGTTGTCGGATGGTAGGGCTCGGGCGCGCGCGCCCGGCCCTGGTAGCAACGGGGTGCAACGAGAACCTTCCAGCCATGAACGGCTGATCCCGCCGATCCGCCCTGCTTCCGGACGAGGCTAACCCACCTCGGGATGCCGCTCGGCCTCGACCCATCTGGTCGGATCGCCGAGGCCGCGGTGCGTCCGGTCCGGCGCTCAGGCCCAGAGCTCGGCGAGGAGCGCGTCGACGACCTCGACACCCGGCGCCGGCCCGTCGGCGGGCCCGGGCAGCCCGGCGGCGCCATTCCGGTCCCCGACGTAGGTGGCGTCGGTGAGTGCCTGCACCGCAGGGCTGAGGAAGCGGCTGAGCTGGGCGTAGCTGTGGCGGTCGTCGAGACGATGGCGATGGTGGTGGTAGCGCACAGGGACGTTCACCTCCAGGACGTCGCGGGCCCGGGTGACGGCCACGTAGAACAACCGCCGTTCCTCGGCCAGGGCCTCGGCATCGCCTGTGGCCATGTCGGAGGGGAACGAGCCGTCGGACGCATGGATCACGTGCACCACCGTCCACTCGCCCCCCTTTGCCGAGTGGACGGTGGACAGCACGAGCCAGTCGTCGTCGAGCGACGGCGGACCGGCCAACTCACCGGTGCTCACCGGCGGGTCGAGGGTGAGGTCGGCGACGAAACGATGGCGGTTCGAGGCGGTGGATGCCTGCTCGGCCAGCCGCTCCAGGTCGCGGCACCGGGCGACGGGCGAGCCGTACCGCCGCCGGATCACCGGTTCGAGCCACTGGCGGAGGCGGTCGATCTGGACGCCCGCCGACGGAGGGGTACCTCCGGCGTCGCCCCTGCCGCCGCATTCGGCCAGCGCTCGTCGCAGGCCGGCCAGCTCCGTTCTCGCTACCTCCGGCACCGCCGGTGCCGCTGCCAGCAGCCGGGCCAGCGGCGTGGAGGCGCCAGGGTCGCCCGCCTCGCTCGCCTCGGTCTCTCCGGGCCGAGGCACTCCCAGCTGGCCCATGACCCGCGTGGCGGTGGCGGCACCGACGCCTTCGAGGAGCTGGAGGACCCGGAACCAGGCCAGCTCGTCGCGAGGGTTGTCGAGCAGCCGCAACAGCGCCAGCAGGTCCTTGACATGGGCGGCCTCGAGGAACCGCAGCCCTCCGTACTTCACGTAGGGGATGTGGCGCCGGCCCAGCGCCAGCTCCAGAGGCCCGGCGTGGTGGCCGGCCCGGAACAGCACGACCTGGTCGCGCAGGGCGACGCCCGCTTCGCGGTGGGCCAGCACCGAGTCGCACACCACCTCGGCCTCGCCGGCCTCGTCGGCGCAGGTGCGCAGGAGCGGTCGCCGGTTGCCCGGCCGCTCCGACCAGAGGCGCTTGGTCGCGCCCTGCGGGCCCTCGGCGATCACCTGGTTGGCCAGGGCGAGGATCGGCGTGGTGGAGCGGTAGTTGTGCTCGAGGCGCAGGACGACGGCGTCGGGATAGCGGCTCGGAAACGCTTCGATGGCGGCGGCGGTGGCGGCCCGGAAGCCGTAGATCGCCTGAGCCTCGTCGCCTACTGCGGTCACGCCCCTGCCGGCGGGGCGGAGCAGCGCGACCAGGTCGGCCTGCAGGCCGTTCACGTCCTGGTACTCGTCGACGAGGACGTGGTCGAACAGCCCGGATAGCACGCGTGCCCCGACGTCGAAGCCTCCGAGGGCACGTACCAGCAACAGCAGGTCGTCGAAGTCGCAGAGCTGCTGGGAGCGCTTCCGGGCGGTGTAGGCGGCGAAGACGGACCGGATGCCGTCGAGGTCGTCGTTGCACCAGGGGAACGACCGGGCGACCACCTCCGACAGTCGCATCTGGGCGTTGGTGACATGGCTGAGGATCGCCGCCAGCGTCTCCTTGCGGGGGAACCGCCGCCCGGTCGGCCGGGCCAGGCCGAGGTCGTGGCGGACCAGGCCGATCAGCTCCGTGCCGTCGGCGGCGTCGAGCACGCTGAAGCCCGGGTCGAGCCCGATGAGCGAGCCGTGGCGGTGGAGGAGCCGCTGGGCGACCGAGTGGAAGGTGCCGCCCACGACCCGGGCGGCCTGGGCGGGGTCGGCCAGGCGCCCGGCGCGGGTCAGCATCTCGGCGGCCGCCCGTCGGGAGAAGGTGAGCAGGCAGACCCGCTCGGGCTCGACCGGCCGGCCGAGTAGAGCGCCCACCCGGGCGGCCAGAGTGGCCGTCTTGCCCGTGCCCGCCCCGGCGAGGATCAGCAACGGCCGCTCGTCGTGCTCCACCGCCTGGCGCTGCTCGGGGTTCAGGTCAGCCGATCCGGTGGCGAACATACGTTCGGCACGTTACCACCGCGCCAGACTCGTGCCGTGAAGAAGTCGATCGACTACGCCCTCGACGACCATCCCGACGGTGACGACGACCGGCCGCGCGCGTCGTGGTCGGTGGCCCTCTTCGACGACTGCGAGGGCTGCGACGACCTCCGGGTCGAGCTGACGCTCGAGGAGGCCGGGCGCCCGGGAGCGGGCGTCATCGCCCACCTGGCCCCCGAGACCGCCCGCCGGCTCCGGGCCTCAGTTGCCGCCGCCCTCCGAGAGATGGGCGAACCGCCCGGCCCGTGACCAGGAGGAGCGCAGGGCCCGTTCAGCCTGCGCCTCGCCGGGGCTCAGCTTCCGCCGGGGGGTTGTGCCCGTTCCGGGAAATGATGTGCGGTCGCAGCGTGGTGATCGCGACCGTCGTGCGCCCGGGTACGGGGAGGAGGCGGCTACCTCCGGGTCCACATGGCCCACGTCCGCCGCAAGCTCGAACACGATCCGTCCCGCCCGAGGTACTTCCTCACCGAGCCCGGTGTGGGTTACCGATTCGAGTTGCCGGGCGGCTCGTTGTCGCCGGTCGACCGGCCTGGCCCTGCACCGCCCTGAGCCTGTCCCCCAGGGCGGTCTGTCTTCTTCCTGGGCAGTGCGGTCGGGTGGAAGGGGACGGACGTCACGACCGTGCCCGGCCTGTCGATCAGCGCCAACTTCAACGCCAGCGCGCTCTGGCCGTGCAGGACGTTGGCCAGGCTCCGGATCCCCACGACGAACTCGGGGATGATGATCGTGATCGTGTCGTTGGCCCAGCGCTCGTCCAGGCCGTCGAGGAACTGCTCGACCGGCGCTACGAGATCCCGGTACCGGGAGGAGGCGATCTCCAGGGGCACGTCGAAACCGAACCGCTTCCATTCGGCCTCCATGTGCTTGCGTTCGTCGTCGTCCGACGAGATGTAGAGCGCCAGGACGTGGTTGGGCCGAAGGGACTTCGCATAGTCCAGCGCGGACACGACGCCCTTGTGGATCCGACCGACGAGGACGACGACGGTGTGGTTGAGGTCCTGGTGGTACACCTCCTCCGGCGTGATCGTGAGTGCCACGTTGAGGCGCTCGTAATGCCGCTTGATCGCCCTGAAGACGGCGATGATGGCGGGGACGACCACGATCGGGACCCAGGCGCCGATCGTGAACTTTGTGATCCCGACGATGAGCGTCACGATCCCCGTGGCGACGGCACCGATCCCGTTGATGACGGTTCCGCGGCGCCAGCCCGGTTCGTGCAGCTTGAGGTGGTGGCGGACCATCCCCGCCTGGCTCAAGGTGAACGAGGTGAACACCCCGATGGCGTAGAGCGGGATCAACGCCGTGGTGACGCCTCCGAAGGCGACGATCAGTCCCGACGCCGCCACTGCCAGGAACAGCACGCCGTTGGAGAACACCAGCCGGTCACCCCGGTTGGAGAACTGCCGGGGCAGGTAGCCGTCGCGGGCGATGATCGACGAGAGGCGGGGAAAGTCGGCGTAGGCCGTGTTCGCCGCCAGTACGAGGATGGCCGCGGTCGCGAACTGCAGCACCCAGTAGTACGGACCCCCACCCACCACGACGCGGGACATCTGCGACAGCACCGTCTCCTCGTGGGTCGGGAAGGGGGCCAGGTGGTGGGCGAGGACGGAGATCCCGAAGAAGAGGGAGCCGAGGATCGTGGCCATCCAGAGCAGCGTCGTGGCTGCGTTCTTCGATTCGTTCTTGCGGAAGGCGGGGACCCCGTTGGAGATGGCCTCCACGCCGCTCAGGGCCACCGCTCCTGAGGAGAAACCCCGCAACAGCAAGAAGAGCCCGAGCGACCCCCCGGCCTCGCGCATTCCCTCGAACCGCTCCGGGTCGAACGGGACGGGGTCGATGTCGCCGAAGTAGGTACGGAAGAGACCGAACACCACCATGCCCCCGAGGGACAGGATGTAGACGTAGGTGGGTATGGCGAACAGCCGGCCCGACTCCTTGGCGCCCCGGAGGTTGGCGACCGTGATCAAGGCGATCAGCACGAGGCACATCAGCACCCGTCGATCGGCGAGCCCCTGGAAGGTGGGGATGGACACGATGGCCGCCACGCCGGCCGAGATCGACACGGCGACGGTAAGGACGTAGTCGACGAGCAACGACGCGCCGGCCACGAGTGACGGACCCTCACCGAGGTTCTCGCGGCTCACGATGTAGGAGCCCCCGCCGGAGGGGTAGGCGAAGATCGTCTGGCGGTACGAGAAGGTGACGATCGCCAGGAGGACGGCGACCAGGATGGCGATCGGGACGAGTTCGGAGAGTCCGAGAGCCAGGCTGGAGGCACCGAGAGCGGTGACGAAGAGGATCTCCTCGGTGGCGTAGGCCGTGGAGGAAATGGCGTCGGAAGAGAAGACCGGGAGGGCGATCCACTTCGGAAGCCGTTGGTGCTCCTGCTCCTCGGTCGCCAGCGGACGACCGACCATCAGGCGCTTCAGCATGCTCACGGGAGCGCGACGATACGACTACTCCTGGGCCGCGGTCACCGGACTGCCGGCCTCGGTCAGGAGCCCTCCCTGCGGGCGCGCATGACGAGGGTCCGGGGCACGAACTGCGAGGCCTCGCGCCACGTCGTGCTCCCCTTCCCGTCGCGCTGCGACTCGGGCTCGAGGATGGCGTCGACGCGGAAGTTTGCCCGGCTGAGCCCGGTGAAGAGGTCGGAGACCGTGTGGTGGTACCCGAAGTACGGCGGGCGGTCGGATTCGAGGTCGATCCGGGACTGGTCGAAGTACGACCGGCGCACCAGCAGCGGCTCCTCGGGGTCGTCGTCGACGATCATGTCGTAGGCCGGGTGGGGCATGGAGAAAACGAACGACGCTCCCTGCCTGAGCACGCGGTGGACCTGGCGAAACACCCGGTTGATGTCCTCCACCAGGTTGAGCGCATAGGTGGAGAACACGGCGTCGATCGTCTCGGCACGGGCGAAGGCCAGGTCGGCCAGGTCGCCCTCGTGCAACTCGACCTTCACGCCCGCCCGCTCCGACAGCCGCCGGGCGGCGGTCAGGTGCTGGGTCGAGAAGTCGAGCCCGGTGGCCCGGGCACCCATTCGGGCCAAGGCGACCGTTCCGGCCCCCGACCCGCAGCCCAGCTCGAGCACCCGCTTGTCGGCCACCGTCCCCAGGAGCCGGTAGTCGGCCTCGGTGCCGATGTCGGGGCCGTAGCGGAGGGTGTCGGTGGCCGATGGGTCGATGACCGGCTGACGGTTCCACATGAGCGCGTTGAGCAACGACACCCCGAAAGCTTGCCCTACCCCAGCCCCGGAAGGCGGGATCCGCCCTCAGCCGGATATGAACCTCTCGACCATCCGGTGGGCTTCGTCGTCGTGGTACTGCAGCGGCGGCGACTTCATGAAGTAGGCCGACGGGCCGAGGAGGGGACCGCCGATGCCCCGGTCGAGGGCCACCTTGGCGCAGCGGACGGCGTCGATGATGACCCCGGCCGAGTTGGGCGAGTCCCAGACCTCGAGCTTCAGCTCCACGTTCAGCGGCACGTCGCCGAAGTTGCGGCCCTCGAGGCGGATGTAGGCCCACTTGCGGTCCTCCAGCCAGGGCACGTGGTCGCTCGGCCCGATGTGGACGTCGTCGGCATCGATGCCGTTCTCGACCTGGCTGGTGACCGCCTGGGTCTTGCTGACCTTCTTCGACATCAGGCGCCCGCGTTCGAGCATGTTCTTGAAGTCCATGTTGCCGCCGACGTTGAGCTGGTAGGTGCGGTCGAGCACCAGCCCTCGGTCCTCGAACAGCCGGGCCAGCATGCGGTGGACGATGGTGGCACCGACCTGGCTCTTGATGTCGTCGCCCACGATGGGAACGCCCGCCTCGGTGAACCGGGCGGCCCACTCGGGGTCGGAGGCGATGAAGACGGGAATGGCGTTGACGAAGGCGACGCCGGCGTCGAGGCAGGCCTGGGCGTAGTGCTTCTGGCCCTCGTCGGACCCGACGGGCAGGTACGACACGAGCACGTCGGCCCGTGCGCCTCGCAACACGTCGGCCACGTCGACGGGCTCGGCCGGCGACTCCTCGACCGTCTGGCGGTAATAGCGGCCGAGGCCGTCGAACGTCGGCCCCCGCTGGACCTCGACGCCGAGCTCGCCGACCGACGCGAACTTCACTGTGTTGTTCTGGCCGGAGAAGATCGCCTTGCCCACGTCGAGGCCGACCTTGGCGGCGTCGACGTCGAAGGCGGCGACCACCTCGACGTCGCCCACGTGGTAGCCACCGAGGACCACGTGCATCAGGCCGGGGACGCCCTCGTCGGGATCGGCGCCCCGGTAGTACTCGATGCCCTGGACGAGCGAGCTGGCGCAGTTGCCGACGCCGGCGATGGCGACCCGTACGGTGCCCGGGCCGGTGCCCGCAGTGTCGGTGCTGGCGGAAGCGGTGCTCACGTCGTATGTCCTCCCAGACTCTCGCGGGGGTTCTGGCGCTCTTGGGCGATCAGGTTGTCGAGCCAGGAGATGTCGCGCTCCGTGGCCTCGGTGCCGTGCTCGACCAGCGACCTGGTATAGGAATCCATTCGCTCCCGACGGGTCCGGAAGGTGCTGCGGGTCCTGGCCAGGCGCTCGACCAACTGCGCCCGCCGCCGCTCGAGCAGGCCCAGCCGGGCCTCGGGCCGGAGGTGGCGGCAGAAGGCCAAACGGAGGGTGAAGGCCCGATCGTCGTCGACCGACGGCTCCGACTCGAGGAGCTCCTCGAACAGCCGGTCGCCGGCGGGCGTGATGCGGTACACCTTGCGGCCCCGGGTGGGCCGGTTGACCTGGCGACGGGCCGTCGTGCGCCGGGCCCGGAAAGCAGCGGCCTCGCCGGTGATCGAACCGGTCATGGGGATGACGGGCGCGACGCCCTCGGGCTCCGGCGCCGGCGAGGTGGTCTCCACCGCTCCGGAGCGTTCCAAGCGGGCCAGTGCCGGGTAGAGCGAGCCGAACGACACGCTCGACAGCGGCCCGAGGGCCTCAGTCAGACGCTTCTTCAGCTTGTAGCCGTGGAGATCTTGCTCTTTCAGCATTCCCAGGATGGCCAGCTCCAGCACCCGCACGCTTCTCCTCGAATTCACCTCCGATATATCGACTCGATATATCGGACACATGTTACGCGATCAGCGTGGCCGGTCAAGTCGGTGCGGGTGGAGCCCGGAGGGAGCAGGGCTTGACGATCCGGGTAGCGTCTGGAGCCGTGAGCTTTCGGGCCGAGTCGCTCAGGGGACTGAGACCGGAGACGCCGCCGGGTCAGATCGACTATCGCCTGGTGCGCAAGCGCACGATCGACGAGTTCCACCGCGGGCGGCTCTCCCGTCTCGACGTGTGCGACGCCCATCCCGAGCTGCTCCGGGCGGCCCGGAACGTGGGCGAGAACCGCAGCGAGCCCTGCCCCATCTGCCAGGAGACGCCCGCCGTCCTGGTGTCCTACGCCTTCGGGCCCCGGCTGCCGGCCCACGGCCGCTGCATCACCACCCGCAAGGAGCTGGCCCGCCTCGGTCGGGGCAATGGCCCGGTCATCTGCTACGTGGTCGAGGTCTGCCCCGGGTGCTCGTGGAACCACCTCGTGCGCTCGTTCCCGGTCGGCGGACGGAGGGCGTGAGGAGCCGGCGCCGCCTGGCGCGATGAGCCTCCGCCGGCGGTTGCTGGCGGCCGTCCCCGCCCGCGACCGCTCCGCCCATCGCAGAAGCATCGATCGCACAAGAGCGGTGCCGGCCGGCCCGATCGACGACGGTGCAACGGCCCTCGGGGTCGAGCGGGCGCGGCTCCTGTGCCTGGCTGCGGCAGCCGGTGTCGTGACGATGGCGGTCACGTCGACGGGCGACCTGCTGGTGGTCGGGGTCCTGTTGGGCCTGGTCGCCGCCGACGCCGTCGTCGGTGCCGTCGGGGTCGTCGCCGGGATGGCCACGCTCGGCCGGTGGAGCTCGTCGTCGCTGACGGCCCTGGCCGGCGGCCAGGCGGTGCTCGGAGCGGCGGGATGGACGGGCTCGGTCGTCCTCGCCCTGTCGTCGTGGGCGGCGGCCGCCGGAGTGATCCTGGTCTCGCCGGAGGGGCGGCCGGCGGCGCTGGCTTTCGGGCTCGTCGCCGCCGGGCTCGTCGCCGGCCCGGCCCTCGGTGACGGATCGGGGTCCGATCTGGTCGTGCGGATCGTGGCGTCGGCGATCGGTGTCGCCGGCGCCTGGGCCGCTTCCCGGGCCGTGCCCCGACGCCTGGCCAAGGTGGGAGGACTGGGCCTGGCCGTCTTCGCCCTGTTCCTCGCCATCGCCCCGGCGACGACGACAGGATGACGGGCCTGCTGACCGGTGGCCAGTCGGCCGCCCTGGTGGTGGCGCTGGGCGCACCGGTGGCGGGCGCGATCGCCGTCGTAACCGGTCGCCTGTCGCCTGTCGCCCGGGTGGTGCAGGCCTCGGCCGCCGTGTCGGCGGCGGCGTGGGTGCTGTTGCTGTGCACGGGGGCGCGTGGCCGGGCGGCGGTGTTCCACGTCTCGCCCCTCGTCGCCGCCGGCGGGTGCGGCGTGGCGCTGCTGGCCGCCGCCGCCCTCGACGGCGCGCGACGCGACCACCGGGCGGTCGTCGGCACGGTGCTCGCTCTCGTGGCGTCGTCCGCCGGCCTGGCGGGAGGCGGAGGGTCGGGGCAGGTCGTGCTGGCCGGGGCGGTGCTGGCCGGCCTCGTCGTTGCCACGGCGGCGTCCGTCGACGCCCTGCCGCCGCCGGAGCGCAGGGCCACCGTCTTGTTTGCCCTGGCCGGCCTGGGCGCGGCGATCGTGGGGTTCGTGCTGCTTCGAGCTGGCGGCGACGGCTGGAGCCTTCCGTCGACGGGCACCGTCCCCCGGGCGTCAGTCGTCGCCTTCGTGCTGGCGGGTGCCGCTCTCGTTGTCGCCGGCACGCTGACGGGCCGGCGGCCGACCGCAGTCCTCCTGGCCGGCGGTCTGGTGCTCGGCCTGGCGGCAGGCCCGCTGCGGGCCGGAACCGACGACCTGGCCGCCGTTGCGATCGGCCTGGCGCTCCTGGCCGTGGCGGCGGCGGCTACGGGCCGGGGTGCGACCGCCCTGGGCCTCCTCGCTCTCGCTGGCGGCGCCGGCCCCGCCGCCCTCGTCCCGGCGTCGCGTCTGTTGGCCGCAGGGTCGGTCGTGGCCGCCGCCGTCGACCGGCCCGCGGCCTGGCTGACGGCCGTGCCCGGAGCGGTGGCTCTGGCCGTCGGTGTCGTCGACACCGGTGGGCCTCTGGCGACCGGCATCGCCGTGGCCGCGAGCCTCGTCGCCGCGACGCTGGCGGTACGGGCCACCGGGCCGGCGGGGAAGAAGGATCCTGTCGCGACCGGGCCCGATCGGCCCTGGGCCACCCCCGGGATCGCCCCGGCGGTGATCGTCGGTGCCTGGCTGACGGTGTCGCCCGGCGCCTGGACCTGGACCGGGGCGTCGTTGCGCTCCTACGACCGGGGGATGGCCCTGGCCGTGGGCGCCGGACTGGTGACGGTCGCCGCCGCCCTGGCCCCCGAGCTGCGCCTTCTCACCCGGTCGGCGCCTCAGCAGGCTCCCAGGGGCCTCCGACGGGTGCAGAGCCCAGGGGGACCTCCGTGGCGACGCTCGTGCTGGAGGGGGGCCGGGCGACCACCGTCGCCCTGGTCCCGTCGGACCTCGTTGCGGCGGCTCGGCCGGCGCAGGCCGCCGCCTTCCCGCTGACGCCGCCGCACGCCCCTGCGGTCGTTGAGTATCTCAGGGGTCCCCAGGTGATCACAGAACGTCCGGAGCATCCCACTCCGACGGATCGGCACCGGGCCCGGGTCGGGGACCCCCGCTTGGTACGCTCTAGTCGACGTGCGCCGAAGCCCCGCCCTCGTCGGGCCCTCTTTCAGTGTGCGCGCTCCTGAGCGCGTCCCCGAGTCCCTCCCGCGGCGCCGCCGCGCTCCCCAGCGCCGCCCTGTGCCGGGTCCATCGCAAGCCCCCGATCCGCGCAATGCGCCCGGCAAGGTCGGCCGCGGCGCCTCCGCTCCCCGTCCGCCCCAGGGGCGCCGTCCCAAGCGCCCCAGCTTCTTCTGGCGCTACCGGCGGGTCTGGTTCCTCTTCGGGTTGCTGGCCTTCACCGCGCTGGCCGGCGTGGCGTGGGTGGTGAGCCGCATCCCGGTGCCGCCCGAGGTGCCCCAGGCGCAGACGACGATCCTCTACGACGCATCGGGCCGCCAGCTGGCACTCCTCCACGGCGACGAGAACCGGTTTCCCGTGAAGTTGCGGGAGGTCCCTCAGGTCACCCAGGACGCAGTGATCTCCGCCGAGGACCGCAACTTCTTCGAGCACGGGGGCATCGACCCGGTGGGCATCGCCCGGGCCACCTGGGCCGACATCCGCGGCCGGGGCATCCGTCAGGGCGGCTCGACCATCACCCAGCAGTACGTGAAGAACGCGTTCGTGGAGAGTGGCAAGGGCCGGACCCTGGTCCGCAAGCTCAGGGAAGCCGCTATCGCCGTGCAGCTCGAGAGCAAGTACGACAAGCCGGAGATCCTCGAGCGCTACCTCAACGTCGTCTACTTCGGGCGGGGCGCCTACGGGATCCAGGCCGCCTCCAAGGCCTACTTCGGAAAAGACGTCGGACAGCTCGACCTCAACGAGTCGGCCTACCTGGCCGGCATCATCCGCGCGCCGGCGTCGGGCGACAACTACGAAGTTGGCCAGGGCTACCGCTCTATCGTGCTCTCCGCCATGGTCGAGGAGCGCAAGATCACCCGGGCCCAGGCGCAGGAGGCCGAGGCGGTGGCGGTGGGGTCGGATGTCGTCGCGCCCACGCAGAGGGACACCATCGTGACGTCGTCGACCAAGGGCGTGGAGTACTACGTCGAGTACGTCCGCCAGGAACTGCTGAAGACGTATTCGATCGACGAGGTGCTGCGCGGCGGTATGCGGGTGTACACCACGCTCGACCCCAAGCTGCAGGACCTGGCCTACGACTCGGTCTACGGCAGCACCCTCAATCGGGCGACCGACCCCGCCGGTGCCCTGGTCTCCATGGACAACGAGGGCCGGGTCGTCGCCATGGTCGGCGGTCGCGACTGGTCGAAGTCGAAGGTGAACCTGGCGGTCGGCAGCGAGGGCGGCGGCACGGGCCGCCAGGGGGGGTCGGCCTTCAAGCCATTCGTTCTCGCCGAGGCTCTTCGCGAGGGCTACTCGGTGGAGTCGTCGTTCCGGGGCCCGGCCAAGATCGTGCTCCCCCGGGTCCTGGGCGGCGAGGACTGGGAGGTCGCCAACTTCGAGGACGCGAGCTTCGGCCAGATCAACCTCATCGACGCCACCGTCAACTCGGTGAACACGGTCTACGCCCAGCTGGTCACCGCCCTCGGCGCCGACAAGGTCGCGACGATGGCCAGGGACCTCGGCATCAAGTCCGACCTGCAGGCGGTGCCGTCGATCGCCCTCGGGACCCAGAACGTCTCGGTGCTGGAGATGGCTGGCGCCTACCTGACGTTGGCCAAGGAGGGGGTCCGGGTGGACCCGCGCGTGGTCAAGCGCATCACCGTCGGCGAAACGGTGCTGGTCGAGGACCGGTCCAAGCCCACTCGGGTGCTCGAGAAGGACCAGGCCAATACCCTCAACTTCGTGCTGGGCGAGGTCGTCGAGCGGGGGTCGGGCGCCGGGGCCCAGCTGGCCGGCGGCCCGGCGTTCGGCAAGACGGGAACGAGTGACGACTACGGCGACGCCTGGTTCGTCGGCTTCAACCGCAAGCTCACGACCGCCGTGTGGATGGGGTACCCGGCCGGGCAGTCGAAGCCCCTCCTCAACGTGCACGGGGTGGCCAAGGTGAACGGCGGCTCGCTGCCCGCCGAGATCTGGCAGCGGTTCATGAACCGGGCCGCTCCCAACGTGACCGAGGGTTACCCCGTGCCCCGGTTCAGGGGGAAGGCGCTCGGGGGGCTGATCCCCTATCTCGACCGCAGTGCGACCACGGTGCCTCCCAAGGCGGCCACCACGCCGGCACCGTCGACACGCGCCACCACCCCTCCCCAGAATCAACCGGCAGCGACCACGCCTCCCGCCACGGTGAAAGACGACAAGCCACCTGCAACCACCAAACCGCCGGCCACGACCTGTCGTCCCAGGCCGCCCCAGCTACCGGCGAACGTCCCCTTCTGCTGACCGCCTCCCGGCCCCATCGATAGAGCGCCCTCCCGCCGGTAGAGTGGGCTGACCGCCGGCAGCCGTGGGGCGCCGGACGGGAGGAGGCGCGACATGGGCCAGCAGCTCACCGCCCCCGCGTTGCGGGCGCAGAAGGGTGGTCCCCCGATCGTGATGGTGACGGCCTACGACTTCCCTGGTGCCCGCATCGTCGACGAGGCGGGTGCCGACGTGATCCTCGTGGGTGATTCGGTTGCCATGACGGTGCTCGGTTACGACGACACGCTGGCAGTGACGGTGGCCGACATGTCCCACCACGTCGGTGCCGTGGCCCGTGCCCGGCCCCGGGCCCTCGTGGTCGCCGACCTGCCGTGGCTCTCGTACCACGTCGGGCCCCACGACGCCGTCCGCAACGCCGCGACTCTCGTGCGGGCGGGAGCGCAGGCGGTGAAGCTCGAAGGTGGCCGTCGCCGGCTTCCGGTGGTGGAGGCGATCCTCGATGCCGAGATCCCGGTCATGGGCCACGTCGGGCTCACACCGCAGTCGCGCCACGCCGTGGGTGGGTACCGCGTCCAGGGCCAGCAAGTGGAGGGGGCGCAGGCCGTGCTCGACGATGCCCGGGCCCTGGCCCAGGCCGGTTGCTTCGCGATCGTCCTCGAGGCGGTCCCCACCGAGGTGGCTCGCATGGTGACCGAGTCGATCGCTGTTCCCACCATCGGCATCGGCGCCGGCCCGCACTGTGATGGCCAGGTACTGGTCTTCCACGACCTGCTCGGCCTCGAGGACCGCATCGCACCCCGCTTCGTCAGGCGCTACGCGTCACTCAAGGCCGACGCGGTGTCCGCCGTCTCCGCCTTTGCCACCGACGTACGGACCGGCCGGTTCCCGGCCGAGGCCGAGAGCTACAAGCTCAGCGACGACGTCGCCCGGGCCCTGGGATCCGCAGGGCCCACCGACCGCACGGCGTGACCGACGAGGCCGCCGCCCGGGAGCGGCGGAGCTCGCGGCGATGGTCGATCGCAGGTCTGGTGGCCACGGTCGCCGTCGGCGCGCTCGTCGTGCTCGGAGCCGGCCGACCGGCCGACCCGTACCTGGCCGGGGCGGGTGCAGGAACGCTCACCGGCGAGTTCCGGAGCGTCAGCTTCACCATCACCGGTCCGCGGGCAAAGGTCGCCCCCACCGCCGAGCGCTGCGCCTTCCTGGCAGAGACCGAGGAGCAGCAGCACCGGGGGCTGATGAACAGCACCAGTCTCGAGGGCCGCGACGGGATGCTCTTCCGCTTCACCGACGACGTGACGACCGGGTTCATCATGAAGGAGACGCCACTGCCGCTGTCGATCGCCTGGTTCGACGCCGATGGGAGCTTCGTGTCGGCGACCGACATGGAGCCGTGCCTGGGCCAACCCGCGTGCCAGACCTACGCTGCCGCCCGGCCGTACCGCTACGCCCTGGAAGTGCCCCAGGGCCGCCTGCCAGACCTCGGCGCGCTCACCGGCGCCCGCCTGGCCGTGGGAGGCCCCTGCGGCTAGGGGCCCAGGCAACGGCGCTGACTGTCGTACCCCCCTGTCATGCTCGTCGGCGTGTCGGGTTACCATGGTCCAACTTCGAGAACCCTGCTCCAGGGAGCCGCCCTGGAGCCCTGTGCGGAAACGCCAGGTCCGGAGGGAGGCGAGAGCTCGGGTATGCGCCCGTACGAAGTAATGATCATCCTCAACCCAACCCTGGAGGAATCCTCCATCAGGGATCAGGTTGACCGTTCCACCGAGTTGATCCGTGCCCGCGGAGGTACGCCCGGCCGGGTCGACCAGTGGGGTCGCCGGCGGCTGGCCTACGAGATCGACCACCAGCGCGAGGGCTACTACATCCTTCTGGAGGCCACGGCCGAGCCGGGTGCTCTGGATGCCCTCGACCGGTCCCTTCACCTGTCCGACGAGGTCCTCCGCCACAAGGTCATCCGTCTCCCCGATCGAATCGCCGGGCGGGCCTCCAAGCCCGCGCCGCCGGCTCCGCCGGCGCCCGAGCCCCGCCCTTCGGCCCCGATCGCCGCCGAACCGGCGGCCAGTGAGAGCAGCGAGACCAGTACGAGCGCGAACGGAGCGTGAGGAGATGTCCAACGGAAACACCGTCACCCTGGTGGGCAACATCACCCGAGACCCGGAGCTGAGGTTCACCCCCAGTGGCCAGGCCAACGCCACCTTCGGGTTGGCCGTCAACCGGGTCTGGACCGACCGCCAGACCAACGAACGGCGCGAGGCCGTGTCGTTCTTCGACATCGTCTGTTGGCGGGAGATGGCCGAGAACGCCAGCGAATCGCTGTCCAAGGGCGCCCGGGTGATGGTCACCGGCCGCCTCGAGCAGCGGTCCTGGGAGACCCAGGAAGGCGACAAGCGGTCGAAGGTGGAGGTCGTTGCCGACGAGATCGGTCCCAGCCTGCGCTGGGCGACCGCCGAGGTCCGCAAGAACGACCGCCGGGTTCCGAGCGACGGGTCCCCCCGGCCTTCGGGTCCCGACACGGGCGGCGGTAGCGGGCAGCCGAGGAGCGCCGGTTCCTCCGACCAGGTCACTCCCGCCCCCACCTACGACTACGGCGAGGAGCCCTTCTAGATGGCGCGTGGACGTGATCGAGATCGAGACCGTGATCGCAAGCGGGCGCCGAAGGACACCGGGAAACGGGTCAAGAAGAAAATCTGCATCTTCTGCAAGGACCACATCACCTGGGTCGACTACAAGGACGTGAACGTGCTGCGGCGGTTCATGTCCGACCGGGGCAAGATCCGCGCCCGGCGGGTATCCGGCAACTGCACGCAGCACCAGCGCGACGTGGCCATCGCCATCAAGACGGCCCGGGAGCTGGCCCTGCTTCCCTACGTGACGCGGGCGGCAGCCGAGACGAGGGGCGGAGGTCGCGGCGGAGGCCGAGGCGGCGGTCGCGGCGGCGGCGACATGTTCAGCAGCCCGCGCCCGCCCCGGAGCGCCGAATCCGTTCCTGAGCCCGACGCTGCTCCGGCCGCGGTCATCGACGAGGATGCCGGCCCCGAGGTCGTCCTCGAAGAGGTCGGGGCCAGCGTCGAAGCACCCGGAGCGGCCGAGCCTGCCGGAGGCGACGGGAGCGAAGCCGGATGAAGGTGATCCTCCGGTCCGACGTGGCCAACGTGGGCCATAAGGGCGACGTGTGCGACGTGTCCGACGGGTTCGCTCGCAACTTCTTGGTTCCCCGAGGTCTGGCCATGAAGGCGTCGGAGGGCGCCACGGCCCAGGCGGCGGCCATGCGCAAGTCCCGCGAGATCCGAGAGGAGCGCGACCGCGGCTCGGCGCAGGAGCTGGCCGGTCGGCTCACGCCCCAGGTGATCACGATTATCGCCAAGGCGGGGGCCGAGGGCCGCCTGTTCGGCTCGGTCACCTCCAACGACATCGTGTCGGCCGTCGAGGCGCAGACCGGGATCGTCCTCGACCGCCGCAAGGTGAACCTCGACGAGCCCATCAGGGCGCTCGGGGCCCACGAGGTCCCCGTCAGGTTGCACACCGACGTCGAGCTCCGCCTCTCTGTGGAGGTTGTCACACCCTCGTAGTAGCGTCGAACGCGTGTTCGTCGCAGGGAGGAAGTCGGTCTGTGGACAACATCTCCGTTCTCCCCCGCGAACACACAGGATTGCGGGTCTAGCGTTCCCCAGGCTGCACCGGGCAGGGTGAGACACACATGGTGCAGTCGATCGACGACGCCCGCCGCCGCCAGTCACCAGGCGTAGGCAGGGTCCCGCCTCACAACCTCGAAGCCGAAGAGTCCCTCGTGGGGGCCATGCTCCTCAGCCGCGACGCGATCGTCGCCGCGCTCGAGGCCCAGGTCGCCCCCGACGACTTCTACAAACCGGCTCACGGCCACGTCTTCGAGGCCATCACATCCCTCTACAGCCAGGGGGAGCCCGCCGACCCGGTCACCGTCGCCGAGGAGCTGAAGCGGGCAGGCGTCCTCGACGCCGTCGGCGGGCCGGCCACGCTCATCTCGCTGCAGGCCCGCACCCCGGCCATCGGCAACGCCACCCGTTACGCCGGCATCGTCGAGGAGTACGCCCTTCTCCGCCGCCTCATCGCCGTCGCCGCCGAGATCGCCGAGCTCGGCTACTCGATCCCCGACGACGTGCTGGCCGCCATCGACACCGCCGAGTCGCTCGTGTTCGAGGTGGCGCAGCGCCGGGTCACCGACAGCATGCTCCCGATCCGCGAGCTCCTCGAGCGCCACCTCGACCACATCGAGGCGCTCTACGAGCGGGGCCAGGACATCATCGGCGTCCCCACCGGCTACATCGACCTCGACCAGCAGCTCGCCGGCCTCCAGCCCTCGAACCTGGTGATCGTCGGTGGCAGGCCGGGTAGCGGGAAAACCTCCTTCGCGCTGGGCTTGGCCGCCCACGCCGCCCTGGAGGGGCGGGCGCCGGTGCTGGTCTTCTCGTTGGAGATGAGCCACCTCGAGCTCACCCAGCGACTGCTGTGCTCGGAGGCCCGGGTCGACGCCAGCCGCATGCGCAACGGGAAGTTGCTCGAGTCCGACTGGCCCAAGATCAGCCACGCCGTCGGCCGGCTCGCCGAGGCGCCCATCAACATCGACGACAACCCTCACCTCACGGTGATGGAGATCCGGGCCAAGGCCCGTCGCCTCAAGAGCCGTCAGGGCCTGGGGCTCATCGTTATCGACTACCTCCAGCTCATGACGGGCCGACAATCGGCTGAGAACCGCCAGGTCGAGGTGTCGGAGATCTCCCGTGGCCTGAAGATCCTCGCCCGGGAGCTCGAGGTGCCTGTGATCGCCCTCTCCCAGCTCTCCCGGAACCTGGAGAACCGAGCCGACAAACGCCCGGTGCTCGCCGACCTTCGCGAGAGTGGCTGCATGCCGGCGAGCACCCGGATCATGCGTGCCGACAACGGTGAAGAGGTTTCGCTCGGCGAACTGGTCTTGTTGCAAGAGCAACCGGTTGTGTGGTCGGTTGACGAGCATCAGAGGCTCGTGCCTGCCCAACTGGTGAATGCGTTCCCGTCTGGCATCAAGCCCGTGTTCACACTGAACCTCGCTTCCGGTCGCAGCGTCACCGCCACCGCCAACCATCCTTTCCTGACGATCGACGGCTGGACCAGGCTCGACGCGCTCGAGGTCGGGTCGTTCCTAGCCGTGCCCCGCCGCCTACCGGCGCCGTTGCACCCGGGCATCGGTTGGTCCGACGACGAGTTGGCGCTTCTCGGCCACCTGATCGGCGACGGCTCCATGGGGCCTGCCTTCAAGTATGCGACCGCCGACCCGGCCAACAAGAAAATCGTTGAGGACCTTGGCCGCCGCCTCTTCGGGATCGAACCCGAATCCGAGAAGCTCGGTAACACGTGGCAGCTCTGGTTTCCAAGCCCCTACCGCCTCACCCATGGCGTGAACCACCCGATGCGAAACTGGCTCGAACCCCATGGCCTGTGGAAAGCACGGTCGTGGACGAAGGTCGTTCCGCCGTCGATCTTCGGCCTTGGCGACGACCAAGTTGCCCATTTCCTCCATCATCTTTGGGCTACTGGCGGCTCCATCACCATTGGCAACAACAAGCATGGGCCGCTCGTTCGCACGTACTACGCGACCACCAGCGAACGCCTTGCCCTCGACGTCCAACGGCTCTTGTTGCGGCTCGGGGTCAGATCGACGATCGGAAGCTCCAAGAAGCGGCGAACGGGACGGCCCGAAGAAGGCATCCAGTACTACCGTGAGGCTTACAGCGTCCGGATTCAAACCGCCGCAAGTCAGGCTCGGTTTCTACGCGTGGTCGGATGCCACGGTCAAGGTGGAGCGTGCATTCCGGATGCATTGGCCATCCTTGACGGAATCAAGGCGCATCCGAACGTCGATCTCGTGCCGTGGCGCGTGGCTGCAAGAGTCAAGGAAGCGGCACGAAGAGCAGGAGTGTCAGACCGCCAGATCGCCGAAGGCCTGGGCGAGAGGTGCTGCGGGACCCATCTGCTCGGTAGCGAGGACCGGCCTCGGCGGTTCTCACGAGACCGGCTGGCGTCGATCGCCGCGCTCGTCGGCTCGGAAGAACTAGCAGACATAGCCACGTCCGACCTGTACTGGGACAGGGTCGTCGAAGTCTCCTCGTCAGGGGAGGAGCCGACATTCGATATCACGATCGAGGGAACCAGTAACTTTATCGCTAATGGCATAGTGGCCCATAATTCTTTGGAACAAGATGCCGACGTAGTCATTTTTCTTTACCGTGATGAGTTATACAACAGGGACAGTCCGGACCGGGGTACGGCCGAAGTCATCGTGGCCAAGCACCGCAACGGACCCACGGGCATCACCCAGCTGGCGTTCCTCGAGAACTACACCCGCTTCGCCAACATGGCACGCGGCGTCTGAGCCGCTGTAGGACGAGAGTCTTTCTGAGCAGTGGCGAGAATTGATGAGCACTAGTTGAGCAATCGACGCGGGTCTATCTGAGCAATCACCCCTCGAGTCAGCGTGCGGTGGCGAGTTGCTCGTCCGTTCCACTCGCAGGCAGGAGCGCCAGCGTCTCACCGAGCTCGGACGGCGACTCCTTGCGCAGGCCGACGAGCATCTCGGGGCCCACCCTGAAGCCCCCTCGCCGCTCCCACAGCCCCTCGCCACCGCGATCTCCAGCTTCTGGGGGTCGAAGCGGCTCCACTGGTTCGAGGTCTCCGCCCACGCCGAGAGCCTCGCCCGCGCTGCGACGGTGCTCGGTTGTGATCGCTACGCCCTCGACCGCAGTATTCGAGGCCTGGAGCAGGCCGTCGGCGGGGTCCTGCTGAAGCGGTCGACACCGGTGAAGCCCCACACCGTGACCGCCCTGGGTCGAAAGCTGCTGGCCCAGATGGAGACACGGTTCGGAGCGTCCGCATAGGGATTGCTCATGTTGGCCGACACGCCCCCGTCAGCCCTCTGTGAGAGCTCATCTCCGACCGGCCGGGGTGATGAGCATCGCGGGAACCTTGCCGACCACCTTGCCGACGATGCTGCAAAGAACGGCCCCGGCGCGCTCGGGCATAGGCGCTGGGTCGGCCACACCCGCGGGGCGACGCGCCGAGGCGGCTCGCCGCAGCGGTCGAAGCCGGGAACAGTGGCACCATGATCCGATGGGGAGTTGGCAGCGATGGAAGGCGTGGGAACGGGAGTGGACGCTGCACCCTTGCAAGTACTGCGACACGCACGCCGACGTCTCTGTCCCCTGGAAGGACTCGATGCATCGCTGGTGGTGCCCAGCCCTCACGAGGAAGATCGGCTGGGCGGCGATCATCCTGCCGGTCTACTTCCGGGCGATGGGTGTTGTTTGGTGGCTGTGCATCGCAACCGCGATCGCCTGCGTCGCCTTGTCGGTGGTTCTTCCTTGGCTGGGGAAGCGCTACGGCCCGATCCGAGACCAGAGCTGACCGGATCTACATCCGCACGGCAGCGAGCAGCTCAAGGCTGACATCGCGTTCGGAGGACAATCTCTCGCCCGGCGAATCGGCGTGACGGTTCTCGGAGGAATTGCTCACCTTGGCCGGCTCGGCTAGTGGTCAGCGACGACGTTACTGCTCATTCTCGAGCCTCCCGACTGCTCATCTTCACCGAATCCCTACACCGATTGTATTGTAGGACGAGACTCTTTGTGAGCAATGGCGGGAATTGATGAGCACTGACTTTCGCGACTACCCCGCGCGACTCCTGCTCCGCCAACGAGATTTCTTGGGAAACCTCGTCAGGCCTGTTCAGGGGGCTGAATAGTTACTACGCTCTTTAGGCAGGGTCTGTTCAGGTCCGGGACCCGAACGACAGGAGGGGATGCAATGAGACCTCGTCGACTCATGCCCGTGCCCGTGCTCGTACTGGCGATGGTCCTGGCCGGTTCCGGTCTGGCCGCCGCCCACCCGGATCACCCTGACCCCGGCTCCGACCGTGGCGGCAGAAGCCGGGACGACTTCCCGGGGGAGGGAGTCGGGTTCGGCAAGCAGCATGGCGGCACCGACGGTCACCTGCCCCCGGTCCGGAGGAACGTGACCCTGGTGGGCAAGGCCGAGGTCACCAACCCGAGCGGTGCCGGCAACACCGGCCGGGTAGGCGACGTGTTCGGCTACGGCGACTACGCGTACCTGAACGCCTACTTCCAGCCGACGTGCGAGGCCGGTGGCGTACACGTGATGGACATATCCAACCCGGCGGCGCCGGTGGAGGTCACCAGCGCCTTCATTCCGACCAGCGCCGGTTCCTACGCGGGCGAAGGCATCCAGGTAATCCCCATGGCCAACCAGTACTTCACGGGCGACCTGCTGATCCACAACAACGAAACGTGCGGACCGCCACCCGACCCGGCGAGCGCCGGCGGCATCTCGCTGTGGAACGTGACCAGCCCGAGGAGCCCCCAGCCCGTCGCCCTGCACCAGGGCGACTTCACCAACCCTGCGGGCGGACCGGATGCGTCGCCCAACCAGACCCACAGCATGTACGCGTGGACCAACGACTTCGACCGCCACACCTACGTGGTGCTGGTGGACGACGAGGAGCTGACCGACCTCGACATCCTCGACATCACCAACCCGTTCTCGCCTGTGCTGGTCAACGACACCCTCGACCTGAACGCCCTATTCGGGGTGGGCCAGGAGAGGCCGCCCAACCTGACCCAGATCTTCTCCCACGACATGGTCGTGCAGAAGGTGGGCCAGCGCTACGTGATGAACGCGAACTACTGGGACGGCGGGTACGTCCTCCTCGACGTCACCAACCCGACCCCGGGCAACGTCAGCCTCATCGTTGAGAGCGACTACGCCCAGCTCGACGAGGAGCGCCTCGAGCGAGGGCAGAGGATCTCCCCCGAGGGCAACGCCCACCAGTCCGAGCTCTCGCCGGACCGGAGGTTCCTGATCGGCACCGACGAGGACTTCAACCCGTTCCGCCTCACGGCAAAGATCGACACCGGCCGGTACAGGGCCAGGGACTACCAGGCGGTGACGGCTTCGGGCACCCCGCCGGTCACGCCGGCTAGGGCGATCAGCGGGCCCACGACGTTCGTCGGCACCGCCTGCGGGCCCCTGGCGCCGGGTACCGGCACCGCGCTCGTCGAGCGCGGCACGTGCAGCTTCCAGGCCAAGCTCGACAACGTCGCCGCCGCCGGCTACTCGGCGGGCATCGTGTTCAACAGCGTCCGTCCCGACTGCCAGTCGCTGGTCAGGATGCTGGCCGAGGGCGACATCCCGTTCCTCTTCGTCAGCCGGCTCACCGGGCTGCAGCTCCTCGGGGTTCTGGGCGTGAACGAGGCCAGCGCCTGCACCACCCCCAGCCCCGCGCCAGGCTCGCCCAGCGCCGCGACCACGATCAAGTCGGTCTTCGACGGCTGGGGCTACGTCCGGCTGTTCGTGACCGCCATTCCCAGCCGGTCAGGCGCACGCGGCGCCATCCGCCAGATCGACACCTACAGCATCCCCGAAGCGCAGGACCCGGCGTTCGCCACCGGGTTCGGCGATCTGTCGGTGCACGAGGTGGCCATGGACCCCGTCGAGCCACTGGCCTACATCTCCTACTACGCCGGCGGGTTCCGCGTCGTGAACTACGGCCCCCGGGGTCTCCAGGAGGTGGGCGCCTTCATCGACGAGGGCGGCAACAACTTCTGGGGCGTCGAGGTGTGGCACGACGAGAACGGCGAGAAGTACGTCCTGGCCAGCGATCGCGACTTGGGCCTCTACATCTTCCAGTACACCCCGGGCAGTCCCTGACCCCAGCATGCGCCGGTGAATCGAGTAGTCGCGATGTCGTCGTCGCGGCCCGCCGGCTCTCCCGCGCCCGGCGAAGGTGGGCCTCGCTGTGGGCGGCCATGCCCGCCAGCGTCTCCCAGTCGGGCTCTGCGCCGCGGACTGTTCCGGATACTCCTCGACTACGGCCTCGGCTCGACTAGCCACGAACGAACGAGCCCGAGACGAACGACCCGATCGCCGCCGTGAGCAGCAGCATCGAGACGAGCAGCACCAACCACGAGGGGAACAAGCGAGCACGCTTGGTTCCCTCGGCGGCTCGACCAATCCGAGATAGGGGAGCACCCGGTCCCAGGTGGCGAGACCGCAGGTGACTCATGTCCACCGTAACGTCTGCCGATCGGCGGGCACTGCGCCGGGCTGGCGGCGGATGGGGGCGGTCTGTGACCAGGTCGGCCCGATCGTCCGAGTGCTGGGGGATCGTCCTCCCGAACCGAGCAAGGACAGACACCGCCGGGCGGCTTGACGATCACTACCGAACCACGACGGTGTGCAACGCTCCAGCCGCGGCAACGTCGGCTCCCGTCACGCCTGGAACCGTCGGGGGGTCTTGCGGTCGACAACGGTGCCGTCACCGAGCATTCCATAGACGTTTCCATCCCGACGCGGCCCCGGCGGCGACGCTGACGGCGCCGTTGGCGCCCGGAACTGGTACCGGCGTCGCTTCCAGCTGGGATAGGGAGCCGGTACCGAGCTGCCCGAACTTGTTCCACCCCCACGCTCGCACTGCGCCATCGTGCGTGACGGCAAGGTTGTGGAGCATGCCGGCAGCGATCTCTCTCACGTTGGCGACACGGAGGACCTGCACCGGCAGGCGTCGATCGGTGGTCGTCCCGTCACCGAGCTGGCCGACGCCGTTCCACCCCCAGGCCCAAACCGTGCCATCGGCTCGCAGCGCGAGGCTGTGGTAGGCGCCCCCGGCCACGGCGACGACATGGTCGAGCCCCTGAACCTGCACGGGGCCGCGACGATCGGTGGTCGTGCCATCGCCGAGCTGACCGAAGTAGTTCCAGCCCCATGCCCACACCGTGCCGTCAGCCCGCACGGCGAGGCTGTGGCAGTACCCGGCGCCGACAGCGGTGACGTTGGCGAGCGCGCCGGCACGCACGAGGGTGTGGCGGTCGGTGGTCGTGGCGTCACCGAGCTGGCCGACGCCGTTCCACCCTGCCGCCAGCACGCGGGTCGGGGTGAACGGTGTTTCGATACGCCGGATTCGGTGATTGTGGCTGTCGGTGACGTACAGGTTGCCCCCGGCGTCGAAGGCCGTCCCGGAGTAGGCGAGGTCGATGCAGGCCTCGGTGGCAGGACCGCCGTCGCCAAGGCCTGTATGGATGTCGTTGGTCCCCGCCACCGTCCGGACCCGGCCCATGGTGTCGATCATTCGGATCGCCTTCTGATCGGAGTCGGCGATGTACAGGCTTCCGTTGGCGTCGAAGGCGATGCCCGTCGGGTCCCCCAAGCCGATCTGGGTCGCCAGCTGGCCATCGGGGTACCACGAGAGGGTCTGGCCGCCCCCGACCGCGGTCGTGATCGTCCCCGCCAGGTCGACCTTGCGAACCCGACTACCGCCGGTCAGGTGCAGCTGCCCAAGGGCATCGAACGCGAGCGTGGACGAGGACGACAACCCAAGCTTCGCCTCCCTGGCGGGACGGTGGTCACCGACGTCGCGCGTCCCGATTGGTGGGTTGCCACCGCCGGCGACGGTGGAGATGACGCCCTCGGGACTCACCTTGCGGATCAGGTCGTGCCCGACGTCGGCGATGTACAGGTTCCCGGCGCCATCGGCGGCCAGGCCCGAGGGCTCGCGGAGGACGGCGTCGGTCGCCACACCCCCGTCGCCAGGGAACGCACTGCCCCCGCCTGCGACGGTGCTGATGATGCCGGCGGGGTCTACCCGCCGGACCCGGTCATCCCAGTAGTCGCTGACGTAGACGCGGCCGGCGGGATCGGCGGCGACCCCGGCCGGCTGCGAGATGCGCTCCTCGGTAGCGAGGCCGCCGTCCCTCAGAGGCGTCTGGTCGGCCCAGGGTTCGGAGTCGCCGTTGCCGGCCACCGTCCGCAGTTCGCCGGTTCGAGTGTCGAGGGCTCGGGCGTCGTCGTGGCCATCGTCGGTGATATAGACGAACGGCCCCTGGGCAGCCAGCTCGCCCGGGCGGACGGAGACGTTGAGCGCTGGCCCCTCCCCCGTGCCCCCCGCCCACGTAGTAATCGTTCCGGGCGGCGGTAAAACGCTGCGGCGCCGGAAGAGTCCGGCGTGAAGGAACCAAGCGCGAGAACTATGGCGATGGCGACGCCCAGAGCGCTTACCGACCTGAACCGATTCCCGCTACCCATGGCAGTTACCTCCGGCCGGCGGCCACCTGCTCGGCGGTGCGGAGAAGCTCAGATGCGAGCGCCGCACGTTCTTCATGCACTTCCAGTCGGCTCGCCATTACGTCGAATTCATGGCCGCCCACTACGGTCCGATGCTGAAGGCGTTAGAAGCCGTAGGTGACGCCCGACGCGAGGAGCTGGCCGATGTAGAAGGGATCGCCGAGCGATACGACCGCGGCGGTGCCGGGGCGCTCGAGTTGGAATGTGATTGGCTGTCGATCGTTGCGGATCGCTGATTCTCTGTCCTACGAGACCGCCGGGGCAGGGCGACGCGACGCCAGGTGGGCCCGCACGAGATTGTCGGGCCGCGCCATCATTTGGGGGCGCTCCTGAAGGTTCAGGACCCGCAGAAAAAGGCCGTGCAGGTCGGCGTCCCGCAGTGTCGCCCGGGTGTACAGGTCGTTGACCCGGTGCGCGATCCACAGTCCGCGCGGCCGGTCACCGGTCACGTGGGACAGGCGGAAATCGGCTGACGTGGACAGTGTCCACACCGAGTTGATCACCGGGCGCAGCCGCCGGAAGTATTTCCCGGCCGGCTCGTGCGGGGACGCGCCCGACCCCAGATAGGCGCCGAGGGTCGCGGAATGGAGTGCGGCCGAAGTCATTCCTTGGCCGTAGATGGGGTTGAAGGAGGCGACCGAATCCCCCGCCCCGACCAGGCCACCTGGAAGCCGCCGGCAACGGTCGAAATCGCGGCGCACGCTCGAGGGGTAACGGTAGGTGGTGACGTCGCTGAGCATGTCGTTGCGGTGGGCGAACTGCCGCAAGGCAATGCACGGGTCGTCCTCGAGGCGTGACGCGTAGTCGGCCGGTTCCGAGCTCGGCCGGTCGCGGTGATAGCCACCGACCGTCACGAGCCACCGGCCACCCTCGACCGGGAAGGCCACCGCACCGCGGGCGCGATCGAGGTCCTCGGTGATGGAGATGACGGCCCGGGCGCCGCCGAGTCGTTCGTCCGGAGCCCTTGCGTAGAACCGCGAGGCGTACCCGAGGTCGACGTTCACCTTCCGTTGTGGCGGCGCGTCATGGCCGATGGCGGTCAACCACCCGTCTATGCGCGTCGACCGGCCGGTGCAGTCGACCACGAGGTCACCGCTGAGTTGCCCACCCTCCTTTCCCGCGCCGGACAGGACGACACCGTTGACGCGCCCTGCCCCCGTCGTGAGTCCCTCGGCCCGTCCCCGCACCACCCGGACGCCGTCCAATGCCGTCAACCGTCGTCGCAAGTGCCACTCGAGGAACGGCCTCGTGCAGGCGACCCCTTGGCCGATCCCCGAAGGCGGCTTGCGCATCCCGTCGACGTACCAGTGACAGTCGACGCCGGGGTCGGCGACCTCGGCCCCGTCGTCGAACATCTCCTGGGTGATCCCGGGGAACAGCGTCTCGATCTGCTCGAGGCCTCGGGCCAGCAGGCCGTGCACCTGGTCCCCCTGGGGGACGCCGCGCCTCGTGGCGGTCCCGCCGCTGAGATCGTCGCGCTCGACGATCACGACCTCGGAAGCGTGATCGCTCAATACCCGCGCCGCCAGCAGGCCGGCCACACTGCCCCCCAGTATCAGCCCGCGTTCCATCAGCATTCCCCGTTTCAGCGCGGCCGACGGCTCACGTTACGGCACGGAGGTCGCCGCCGTCGGAGCTGCATCTGCGCCCGCGAGTTCGCTCGAACCGGCGCGGTTCCTCTGGAATCCCGAAGGATGCCAGGCAACCGGTGCAACCGTCGCGTCGGCGGGCATTCGAGGCGCTGCCGGACGGGTGTCGTCCTTGACGTCCGCCGCGCTGTGGTGGCCAGGAGCCGCCGGCGGCCGCTCAACGCTGTGCCACTTGGGTCGCGACGGTCATCAGGACCCCATCGCAGCGAGGCTTGGTCCGGCTTGCCGTCAGTGTTGTAGTCGGGTCAGGAGCGCTTGGCGTAGTCGTCGAAACCCTGCCAGTCGATGAACACGCAAGGCTCTTCGCCGACGATCCAGGCGTCGTGTCCGGGCGGGCACACCATGAGGTCGCCGGGGCCGAACTCGGCTTCTTCACCGTCGTCCATGACGATTTTCATGCGCCCGGAAATGAAGTAGCCCATGTGGGCCGCCTTGCAGCTGTCAGTGCCGGCGACGGGCTTGACGTGCTTGGACCACTGCCAGCCGGGCTGGAAGGTAGCTCGTCCAACCGGACCGCCGTCGAGGTTGACCAGCTCGAGCTGGCCAGAGCCCTGTTCGAAGGGTCGTACTTCTTCGGGATTCTCGAAGCTCTTTTGGACCATGCCTGCCATCGGATCTCCTTGTTGACGACGCCGGGCAAGTATCGCCGATTGCCGGCGTCGGTGCTCGTGGACCGGAATCGCTCGGTCAACGTCATGACACCTCCCCCGAATGCGGCACGGAGTCTCCCGGTGGCGGGCCCTAAGCTGAGAACTCGCTCAAGTCCCCCGTCCAGGTTGCCGATACCTTCCTCGACGCGTCGTAGCGTCTCTGGGCCGGACGAGCAGAAGGGGACGTCACCGCGAGCAGCAGCGAACACCCCGGACGGCCCCTCGGCCCCACGTCGTGCTTTCACATCGCCCGGGCGGGCGGGACCGTGATCATCACCATCCACGGTGAGATCGACTTCGACGACTGGGCGCGCATCGACGCCGTCCTGAGGGATCTCATCGACGACCAGGGCAACCTCGACGTCGTGCTCGACCTCTCGGAGGTCGTTTATCTGGAACGCGACGCCGTGCCCCTCATCGTCCATGCCGCTCGCCAGGCCCACAGCCACGGTGGGCGCCTGCGCCTCGCCGACCGGGCCTGTCGCGAACGCTGGCGACGTTCGAGCCATTAGCGAGCACCCTCTCGCTCCGCCTCCTTCGCCAGATGCACCGTGCTGGTGCAAGGGTCCCTTACGCGGTGGCCATCGATACCAGGAGCGGCATGCGGTGGATGCAGGCCAGGCGAATCCACTCTGCGCAGGGAAGGCAGCGCGTGCCTCGCCGACACGACCAACTCGGGCTCCAAGAAGGGTCGGCGTGGCCGAAGAGGTCAGTGTCGCTTGTCGTGCCGGCGCATCGGGCGTTCGACTGTCTTGACCTCGCGGAGGTGGGCGGCCCGAACCTGAGGGTCGTTCCGTCGGGTGTCGGCCGTCGTCTCCCGCTCGAGCTTGTGCCAGTTGGCCAGCCGGTCGGGTTCCACCCCGCCAGCGACGGCACAGCCAGGTTCGCCGGCGTGGCGGCAGTCCCGGAAGCGGCACTGCACCGCCAGCTCCTCCACGTCGGGGAAGGCGAGCGCCAGGCCCTCGCCGCCCTCGCACAGCCCGACCGACCGGATGCCGGGCGTGTCGACGAGCGCCCCGCCACCCGGCACAGGGACGAGGTCGCGGGCCGTGGTGGTGTGGCGACCCCTGCCGTCGCCGGCCCTGACGGGGCCGGTCGCCAGGTCGTCGCTACCGACGAGGGCGTTGGCGAGTGCCGACTTGCCCACCCCCGACGGACCGAGGAGGACCGCGGTCCGGTCGGGCCGGAGCCTCGACCGGACGTCGTCGATGCCCTCGCCCGTCACCACGCTGGTGACCACGACGTCGGCGCCGACTACACGGGGCTGCTCCACCGGAGCGGACCCCGCCAGGTCGGACTTGGTGAGGACGACGACGGGGACGGCTCCGCTGTCCCAGGCCAGCACCAGCTCGCGCTCGATCCGGTTGGCGTTGAGGGCGCGGTCTAGTGAGGCGACGACGAGGACCAGGTCGACATCGGCGGCCAGCACCTGAGGGCGCCCGTCGGCACCTCGTCGGACGAGTGCCGACCAGCGGGGCAGGATCCCGGTGACACGACCGTCGGCGACGGTCACCCAATCGCCGGCGGTGGCATCAGGCGTCGTCGGGTAGGCGAGAACGCCGTCTGCGCACGCGACGAGCGTGCGACCGGCGTCGACGCGGACGACGCGGCCCACCTCAGCAGGTGCCGCATCGGCGGCGAGCGCCCCGACACGATCGGACCACCCGTAAGGGGTGAGCGGGTGCAACAGGAATACCTCCGGGGAAAGGTGAAGCGGACCGGAACCGTGGGCGTTCGGTTCTCACGCTCCCTGCGGAGAGACGTGCGGCCTGGTGTCGATGATGGCATGGATCGGTCGCGGCGCGAGCTGGTTTCTGGGGCAGGGGCTACGTCGCAGCCCCGGCGTCCTGGTTGGCGAACGACCCCTGCAGCATGAGGACAGAGTCGGAGAACGCACCGAGGTCGGAACAATCGGTGGCTCCCGCCCGGGCGAGAACGGGGGGCAGGCACGTGAGGCGGCCGGTGATCGTGCCGCTGCCGCGAAGGCCGGCGAACCGTCCTCCGGCTTCGACGATCCGGAAGCCACCGCTGACGACCGCTTCGTTCGTCGACGTCACCTGGAAGCGTCCGACGAAGCGGAACTGGACCCGGTCCTGCTCCTGGCCGTTCTGGCAGAGGAAGGTGGTGATCGTGCCCTCGACGATGCCCCGATCACCCGACCTGGTCGTCGTGGTGACGTCGCCCCGCACCAGGTGCCGAACCGCCAGCGGACCCGAACCGAGGCCCGGGTAGCCGGGGCTGAAGGAGAGAGCGCGGTCGTTGAACGGAGCAGGGGAGCTGCAGGGGATCGCGGAGTAGCTGAAGGGGCTACTGGCCACCGGAATCTCCAACGGGTCGGTGGAGAACAGCGTCGGGGCACCCGACGGGCTTCCGAACCCGCTGCTGTGGGTGTGGACGCTCAACGAGAGCTGACCTGTGACAGGGCTCCGGGCTCCCGTCGGGCCATGCTGCGCCCCCGCCGGGGCGATGACAGCGGCTGACGCGATGAAAACGACGCCGAGGAACACGGATCTCGTGATGGGGCCTTTCCGTCGACGGGGGGGCACGAGGACGTGGACTTGCTGTTTGCCGGGTCGGGGTCTTCCCCTGGCGGACTATCCACAAACCGGGCGACCCCGGGACTGCGCTGTACCCGACGTTCAGCGGGGCTTCAGGAAGACGGGGGCATCATGCTGGGGCAGCGCCGTGGCCCAAGGAGAGGCATGCCATGCGGATCCTGGTCGTCGAGGACGAGAAGCGGCTGGCGGCGGGGCTGCGCAACGGGCTCGAGGCCGACGGCTTCGCGGTCGACGTGGCCCTCGACGGGACCGACGGGCTGTGGATGGCCCGGGAGCAGGCCTACGACGCGATCGTTCTCGACATCATGCTTCCCGGCGTGAACGGCTACCGGCTCTGCGCAACGCTGCGCGAAGAGGGGAACTGGACTCCGGTCCTCATGCTCACCGCCAAAGGGGGCGAGTGGGACGAGGTCGAGGCACTCGACACCGGCGCCGACGACTACCTGACCAAGCCGTTCTCGCATGCGGTGCTCGTCGCCCGGCTCCGGGCGCTGTTGCGCCGGGGAGCACGTGAGCGACCGGCGATCCTGGCCGCCGGCGACCTCCGCCTCGACCCGGCGGCCAGGCGGGCGTGGCGGGGTGAGGCCGAGGTCGAGTTGACCACGCGGGAGCTGGCACTTCTGGAGTTCCTCCTGCGCCGCCGCGGGGAGATGCTGTCCAAGCGGGAGATCCTCGACCATGTGTGGGACTACGACTTCGAGGGCGACCCGAACATCGTCGAGGTCTACGTCCGCCACCTCCGTAACAAGCTCGACCGCCCCTTCGGGCGGGAGTCCATCGAGACGGTCCGGGGGTCCGGCTACCGGATGGCGGTCGACGGCGGATGAGGGTGGCGGGCACGGTGCGGGCCCGCACGACCATCGCCGCCGTGGTGGTTGTCGCTCTCGCTCTTTTGGGCGGCGGAGTGGCGCTGGTGCTGGCTATGCGGCACATCCTCACCCGGGAGGTACGGACTGCCGCCCGGTCACGGGCCGCCGAGGTGGCGGCCGTGCTCGAGGCGGGGACGGTCCCCGCCGCCCTGGTGGTCGACGACGCCGAAGCCGTGCTGATCCAGGTCGTGGACAGGGCCGGCTCCGTCGTCGCGTCGAGCCCCAACGTCGCCGGCCTCCCGCCCGTCGCCCGCCTGTCTCCCGGGCAGTCGGCCGAGGTCCGGGCGCCGATCGACGACGACGACTTCCTGGCGGTGGCCGGAGCTGCCGACTCCCCGGAGGGCCGCGTCACCGTGGTCGTGGCCCGCACCCTCGAGTCCGTCGACGAGTCGACCGCGGTCGTCACCCGGCTCCTCGTGACCGGGCTCCCCCTCCTTCTGGTCGTCGTCGGTGTCACGACGTGGAAGGCGGTGGGGCGGGCGCTGGCGCCGGTGGAAGCCATGCGGCGGGAGGTCGACGGGATCTCTGCCTCCGAGCTGCACCGTCGCGTCCCCGGCCCTCGGCGCAGCGACGAGATCGCCCGGTTGGCGGCGACCATGAACCGCATGCTCGAGCGTCTCGCGGGCGCCCACGACCGTCAGCAGCGCTTTGTCTCCGACGCCTCCCACGAGTTGCGCTCACCGGTCGCATCCATTCGCCAGCACGCCGAGGTCGCCCTCGCCCACCCCGAGCGCACCTCGATCACCGACCTGGCCGGCACCGTGCTGGCCGAGGACTTGCGTGTCCAGGGTCTTCTCGACGATCTCCTCCTCCTGGCCCGGGCCGACGAGCGCACTCTCGAGCTGCGCCGGGCGCCCGTCGATCTCGACGACGTGGTCTTCGACGAGGCCCGCCGGTTTCGGGGCATCGAAGGGTTGCGCATCGACACCACCGCTGTCTCTGCCGGTCGGGTCGACGGCGACCACCTTTCGCTGCGTCGGGTCGTGCGCAATCTCGCCGACAACGCCGCCCGCCACACCGAAGGCAGGGTGTCGTTCGGGTTGGAGCGCCACGACGGCTGGGTCGTCCTCACCGTCGACGACGACGGTCCGGGTGTGGCGACTGGGGATCGAGAACGGATCTTCGAGCGATTCGTCCGTCTCGACGCCGCCCGGGCTCGCGATGGGGGCGGGAGCGGGCTCGGCCTCGCCATCGTGGCCGAGCTCGTGCGAGCGCACGGTGGCACCGTCGCCGTCTTCTCGAACGACGTTGGTGGGGCCCGGTTCGAGGTCCGCCTTCCCGCCCTGACCGAGCCCGCCGACGGGCCGTAATCGCCCAGCCGTTCAGGGTGGGCTCAGCCGGCCTCTGTCACTCTTCGGCGTAGGACGATCGACAAGAAGGAGACGACATGTCCCGAACGAGGAAATGGATCGCCGCCGCGGTGTGCGCCGTGGCCGCCCTGGGCATCGGCACCGGGATCGCCCTGGCCACCGGCGGCGACGACGCCGAGGCCCCGATCACTGGTGACGCTCTCGGAAGGGCCGAGGCGGCCGCGCTCGCCCACACCGGGGGAGGACGGGTCACCGACACCGAGGTCGGCGACGAGGAGAGCTATTACGAGGTCGAGGTGACCCTCGACGGCGGTCGCCAGGTTGACGTGCAGCTCGACGAGGGCTTCGGAGTGGTCGGCTCGTTGGCCGACAGCGACGGCCCGGAGGACGAAGCGGGCGACAAGGACTGACCCTCCCGGCGGGAGGTGCTAGAAGAAGCGGTGTGACGTCCGGGGGAGCGGGGGGCGACCGGCGACTCGGCGCCGACCGAGAGGTCAAGGTGCCGTTCGTCCTCGCCGGGGCGGCGGCCTGGAGCTGGCGGATCCTGGTGGTCAGCGCCGGGCTCGCACTGCTGGTCCTGATGCTCATCCAGCTCTACGTCGTGGTCGTGCCGGTGGTGCTGGCGCTCTTCCTGGCGGCGGCCCTGGAACCGCCGGTGGCGTGGCTGCGGGCCCGACGCTGGCCGACGAGCCTGGCGGCGGCCACGGTGTTCCTCGGCACCCTCGCCGTCCTGGCGCTGCTGGTGACCTGGATCGGCGCCAGCGTGGCCGGCCAGTTCGCCGACGTCGGTGAACGGCTCGACGAGGCCGTGGTCGATGCCAAGACCTGGTTGCAGGGGGAGCCCTTCGAGCTCACCCCCGAGCGGGTCGAACAGCTCGAGGTCGACCTACGCGCCACGATCCGCGGTGCCGGCGGTGGCTTTGCCAAGCAGGCGGCCAGCCAGGCCCGGCTGGCCGGGGAGGTGCTCGGCGGGTTCATCCTGCTCCTCTTCACCCTGTTCTTCCTCCTGAAGGACGGGAACCGAATGGCCGACTGGATACGCCGGCGCGTCCCGGGCCACCACCGCGACGACGCGGCTGCGCTCACCTCCAGGGCCCGGTCGATCATGCGCCAGTACCTCATGGCCACCGCGCTGACCGGGCTCATCGACGGCGTGCTCATCGCCATCGCCCTCGTCGCCCTCGGGGTGCCTCTGGTCGTCCCCCTCGCCGTGCTCACCTTCCTCGGCGGGTTCATCCCCCTCGTCGGGGCCACCGTGGCCGGAGTGGTAGCCGCTCTGGTCGCCCTCGTCACGAAGGGGGTCGTGGTGGCCCTGCTGGTGGTGGCCGCCACCGTCGCCGTGCAGCAGATCGAGGGAAATCTGCTCCAACCGCTCATCCTCGAACGGGCGGTGCGGCTCCACCCGCTGGTCACGGTGTGGGCGGTCGGGGCCGGCCTCATCGTCGGCGGGCTCCTGGGGGCGTTCCTCTCCGTCCCGCTCGTCGCCATCGCCGTAGCGGTCGTGAGCTACTACAGCCGCCGCAACCCCGACCTCGCCGCCGCCGAGCCGTTCGCCAGACGTCGAGAGGCCGTGCCCGAGCCCGTCCCTGCCGCCACCCCGGCGACCGACGAGCCCGGCACCGAGGGCGGGGGCGGGAACGAGGGCGGTGAACCCCCTGTTTGATCACCACGATGTCGGGGGTCAGGGTGTGCGCCGGGCCAGCTCGGAGCCGACGAGCACGGCCAGGTCGGTCTCACCGACCGCCGCCACCGGGGCCTCGATCGGCGTCACGACGCCGGCGTCGAGCCCGAGGCTCGACGCCAGGGCCCGGGCTTCAGCCTCCAGGCCGTCCCGGTACATCACGACGCTCGCGTCCTGGGGGGGTTTGCGGTCGGGCCCGGGTGTCACCACCACGTAACCGAGTGACTTCAGCCGGGCGCCCATCTTGGTGGCCGCACCGGTGACGCTCGACGAGTTGAAGGCCCTGACCTTGAGGTCGGCTGGGTTGCGGGCGGCGGCGGAGGGCGGAGGGGCGGTGGTCGCCGGAGTCGCCGGAGGCGGAGGGGCGGTGGTCGCCGGAGTCGCCGGAGGCGCTGTGGCGGTGGTGCTGGCGACGGTGGAGGTCGCCGTCTGCACGGAGAGAGGAGCGTCCTCACGACGGGAGGGAAGCCCGGCGACCGCCAGGCCGAGCAGGCTGCCCACGAACACGATGACCAGCGGCACCCAGCGTCGTCCCACGGACTGAGCGTACGCGAGGGCCGGGCGCGGACAGGTGAGCTTCCGTAGTCTCGACGTGTGGAGCGTTCCTACAGGGCCTCGCCGCCTTCCGCTGGGGTGCGTGGGTGTGGATGGCAACCGTGCTCACGGTGTCCCGTGACGACCTCGCCCGGCCGTGGGTGGCAGTCGGACTGGTGGCCCTTGCCCTGGTCGTCACCGTCGGCGACACCGTCCTGCTCCGCACCGACACCGCCGCCCTGCTCCGCCCCGCGCCGATCGTGGTGGAGTTGACCGTCGGCGCCGTGCTCGTGTTCTGCGACGGCTGGGCCTACGGGCCCGACCACGCCTTCTCCACGTCGCAGTCTCTGGGCTCGGTGTGGCCTCTCGCCGGGATCCTGGGTGCCGGTGTCGCCATGGGACCGCTGGCGGCAACCGCGGCCGGGTGACCGTGGGCCTGGCGCGTGTGGGGGCGGTGGTCGCCCAACGGCGCCGCCGTCGATTCTGGCGGACGGGTGCTCTCGCTGACCAACACCGTCGTCTTCTACGCCCTCGGAGGCGCCGCCACCGGCTACGTCGCCCGCCTCCTCCGGCGGGCCGAGCATCAGATCTCGGCGGCGCGGGCGCGCGAGGAGGTGGCCCGCACTATGCACGACGGCGTCCTCCAGACCCTCGCCGTCGTCGAGCATCGGGCGACCGACCCGGCCCTGGCCCGCCTGGCCCGCGAGCAGGAGCGGGAGCTACGCGAGTACCTCTTTGGCGTCGAACGCGCCGGATCGAACGGGTTCAGCGCAGAAGCGGCCACCGCCGGCCCCGGTGGTGGGGATCTCGGTGCGGCCCTGCGCTCCGCCGCGGCGCGCTTCGAGGACGCGTTCGACGGCCGGGCTCGGGTGGTGGTCGCCGAGGACATCCCCCCAGTTCCGGTCGCCCGCGTGGCCGCCCTCGCCGGGGCGGCCGGGGAGGCCATGGTGAACGCTGGCAAGCACGGAGGAGCGGCCAAGGTGACGGTGTACGTGGAGCCGGCCGACGACGGGGGAGTGTTCTGCTCGGTGAAGGACGACGGGATCGGCTTCGATCCCAACGCCACACCCCGGGGCGAGGGTCTGACCCGCTCCATACTGGGGCGGATGGCCGAAGTCGGCGGGCGCGCCGAGGTCACCAGCCGCCCCGGCTCCGGAACGGAGGTGACCCTGTGGCTTCCGTGAAGGTCGTGCTGGCCGACGACCACCCGATCTGGCGCGACGGCGTGCGCGCCGATCTGGGCGAGAACTTCTGGGTTGTCGGCGAGGCAGGCACGGCTGAGGAGGCCATCGTCGCCATCCGGGCCAACAAGCCCGACCTGGTGGTGTGTGACCTCAACATGCCCGGCGGTGGGGGCATCAGGGTGGCGCGCACGTGCGGCAACGAGACGCGCATCGTCATGCTCACCGTTTCCGAGCAGGAGCGCGACCTGCTCGACGCGGTGGCCGCCGGGGCCATCGGCTATCTCGTGAAGTCGACCCCCGGCCCTGAGCTGCGGGCCGCCCTGTGGCGGGCGGCCAGGGCGAGCCCGTCTTCTCGCCTGCGCTGGCCGGGCTGGTGCTGGGTGAGTTCCGCAGGATGGTCAAGTCGACCGGCGCCGAGCCCCTCTCGGAGCGGGAGCGGGAGGTGCTGCAGTACGTGGCCCGAGGCCACACCTACAGAGAGATCGGCGCCACCCTGTTCATCGCCGAGAAGACGGTGGAGAACCACGTCCGCAACATCCTCGGGAAGCTCCATCTCAACCGCAAGCAGGAGCTCATCCGCTACGCCTTGGAGCACGGCATCGAGTAGCTGGTGGGGGGTGGCCCCACGCTCGGCTTCATCGCCTGGGCGTGCGCGTCGATCTGGCTCTTCGGCCTTCCCCACCCGGGTCCCGCCGACGCCCGGGCCGCCCTTCTCCGGACTGACCAGGCCGGCTGATGAGCTCCGTGCCAACTCCACCCTCGCTCCCAACGAGGGTTCTCTCGAAAACCCCGGGGAGATCAGCTGACCGTCGACCCGGGAATTCCGCTGGTCCGTGGGAAACCCTTGTGAGTGTTTTCACAAGAGGGTGGTATAGTTCCTCTGTATACGACGAGAAGGGTCGATTGCCATGGGCAACCCTGGAGGCTTCATGGAGCTCACGGTGGGCCGACAACAGCATGAGGTCGTGGTCCAGGAGGATCGTCCTGACTGCCCCGCCCGGATCGACGAGGACGTGGCCGGCAAGGCGCTTCTGCCTGGGTGTGGAGAGGGCGCCCAGAACGTCGGCCTGAGATCCCCGGTCAAGGTCGGCGTCGCCGGGGGTGGGCTTGCCCACTACTTGATCGCCGGTGCTCCTTCTGGGCGACTACACCGTCGTCCACGTAGGACCGTGGCGCCGTAGAGACGCTGTGACCATGGTCGCGGAACGGGACGACACCAACGAACTGTCGGTGCTGGGGGGCTTCGTCTTCTCGGTGCGAGGCGATGCCCTGCTCGGGATCTCGGCTGGCTCACGGCGACTCCTTGCCTTTCTGGCTCTGTGCCAGCAAGTGGTGACGCGCAATCAAGTGGCCGGGACGTTCTGGCCGGAATCCAGTGACGAGCGTGCGGGCGCCAGCTTGCGCTCGGCCGTCTCACGCCTTGACGCTCCGGCGCGTGAGGCGGTCAAGGTCACGGCCGGGGACCTGAGCCTGGCTGATGGCGTGGTCGTCGATGTGCACCACTCGCGGTCGCTCGCCCGACGTCTCATCGACCGAGACGTCCCGCCCTCCGACAGCGACATCGGCGCCCACGCCGTGTCGGCCCTGTCCGTCGATCTGCTTCCCGGCTGGTATGACGACTGGGCCATCATCGCGGCCGAGGACTGGCGCCAACTCCGCTTACACGCCCTCGAGGCCGTGGCCGCCCGACTCACCGCCGCCGACCGCTTGGCGGAGGCAGCCGTCGCCGCTCTGGCTGCGGTGCGGGCTGAACCCTTGAGGGAGAGCGCCCGGGCCGCCCTCATCCGGGTGCACCTGGCCGAGGGGAATCAGTCGGACGCACTCGGGGAGTACGAGGGTTATCGCGTGCTGCTGCGCACCGAGATCGGCGTCGAACCCACGTCTCGACTGAGCCGACTGCTCTCCGACCTCGAAGCGCGGTAACTCTCCCGTCACGGCACGGCGGTCACGGTGGTGGCGATGGGCCTCCTGCCGAACTGGGCCGCGAAACGACGCCTGAGCACCTCGTTCCCCCAGGGGCGCTACGTGTTGGGCTGCTACAGTAAACCCGCGAGCAACGCATCACCGGCGGGCTTGGGGATGGGGCCGTGGTGAGCGATAGCACCGGGTTGCTGATCATCCGGACATGGATCGAAGAAGGGTCGTCGGAGCCTCTTCGAGCCGAGATTTGTATCAGCAACGATGTCTCGGTCGGCATCGAGCGCACGCTGACTCTTTCCCGACCCGAGGCCGTCTGTGCCACGGTTCGGGATTGGCTGGCGGGGATGTCGGGCGACGCAGAGCCGGCTGGATGAGTCCGTCCAACTCGCTCATCAAGCGGTCGGCCACGAAGCGTCGGGCCTCATGGATGGGCGTGGGCCACTGTTGGTGGTGCCGGTACGGGATTGCAACCCATTCGCGGAAGGTTCGGCCGGCGTAGGCGGCGGTGCCGACGGGGCAACCGCGTTGGAAATTGTACTGGCGTTGGGCCTGGAGATGGGCAAACAGGAAGGCTTCGAGTTCTTCCCAGGTGGTGATGGACGGGCGGCGATCAGTTCGAACCACCCCACCGGTAGGTACAAACCTGGGTCAAGCGTCACCACGCGAGAGTCGCCAGGCGCTTGACGCCGTTCCTCGGCAAGACGTTGTCTATGCCGCGGCGGCTCGTCTCGTGATGCCGAGGTCATCGAAGAGGCCGACCATGTCGCGGCGCGGTGCCTCGTAGTCACCGTCGAGCCGGCACAGGTTCTTCCCGCCGGGTCTGGTCGCCCGTACACTGCCGCCCGTGCGTTGCCCGAGCCGGCTGGCCGCCATCACCGTGGCGGTCGCCGCCGTTGCTGCCCTCAGCGGTTGCTCCGACGGCAAGTCTGCGGTCGCTCCCCCCGGGGCGGGGCCGGGTGCGATTGCCTTCACCGTGTCCGGCGACGAGGTGGCCGCCGCCGCCGCTCCCGGGCCCCGGTTCCCCGACGAGGTCCGGGCCAAGGTCACGGCCACGCTCGAGCGCTATCTGGGCGACGCGGTGGTCGGCCCCCTGCGTTCCGGTCGGCCCGCCGGTGATCTGGGGACCGTGTTCACGGGGCCCGCCCTCGCACGAATCAATGGGCCCGATCGGGCGGCCCTGGTCGATGAGGGTCTGCCGCGCGCCGACGATCTCCGGGCCGACGCTGCCAGCGCCCGTCTCGCTGCTCTCGCCGACGCGTCCGGGGCGGTCACCGTAGTGGCCGCCGGCGTCGAGATCCGCCTCCGGACCGGAGGCCCCGACGACGTCACGATCGTGCGCACTGGCGATCTCGTGCTGGTTGCCGACGGCGACGGTTGGAAGATCGACGGATACGAGATCCGCACAACCCGCGACTCGGCCGGCGGCGAACCGACGACGACCACGGCTCGCGGATGAGGATCCGCGGCGCGCCGGTGGCGACCCTGGCGGCCTTGGTCATGGCCGTCGGGCTGGTGGGTCTTCGGCCTGCTCGGGCCGCGTTCCAGGTGCACAAGATCGCCGAGGCCCGCTTCACGGTGGAGCCGGACAAGCCCATCTTCATCCTCGCCATGGGCAATGACGGCCGGCCCGGTGACACAGTCACGCGCGGCGATGCCCTCCACCTTCTAGGGATCAACCCCGGCCAGGGCCGGGCGACGATCCTCGACATCCCACGCGACACCTACACCGCGATGCCCGGGGGGGGGCGCGACAAGATCAACGCCGCCCATGCCACCGGCGGCGCGGCGTCGCAGGCGAGGGCAGTCGGTGCGCTGGTGGGCGTCGACGTGTCCTTCGTGGTCGACGCCGACTTCCAGGCGTTCACGGCGATGGTCGACGAGATGGGCGGTGTCGATGTCGACGTGCCCTTCGCCATGAACGACTCGTTCTCCGGCGCGTTCTTCCAACCGGGCCGCGTGCACATGGACGGGACCGCCGCCCTCGCCTTCGCCCGCAACCGCCACATCGACGGCGGCGACTTCCGTCGGACCGAGGACCAGGGCCTCCTTCTGCTGGCCGGACTGGCCAAGCTGCGGGCCGGGCCCCACGGCGCCGCCGACCTCCTGAGGTATGTGTCGATCCTCGTTCGTCATGCCCGCCTCGAGGGGCTCAGCGTGGTCGACGTGTACCGGCTGGCCCGCCTGGCGGCGTCGATCGACCCGCAGAACGTCCGCAACGTGGTGATGCCGGGTGCGGGCGGAAACGCCGGGGGCGCGTCGGTGGTGAATGTTGGGCCAGGTGCCGACGCCCTGTTCGCCGACTTCCGCGACGACGCCGTCCTGCAGTCGCACTGACGTATCGCCGCGGCGGCAACACCAGCACTGACGGTCGTCCAGATCCTGTCGGCACGGTGGACCCGTGGTCGCGTCGAACGCCGCGACCACGGCCCCACTACCTGGTCTAGTCGTCGTCCGAGTCAGCGCCGCCGTTGCCGTCGCCGGCGTCGTCCTTGGACTTCTGGCTCTTGGACCCCTCGCCGACTACGCCCTGGCCGTACATCCCCTCGTCCTGGTCGGAGAAGACCCGGCTCTGGAGGATGTCCTCGGCGTCGATACGCATGAGCTCTTCCTTGCCGACCTCGTCCATCTCGTTCACGACTCGGCTGGCCTGGCGCAACCGGGCGCGCTCCAGAGCGTTGCGCACGCTGCGGGCGTTGGAGAACCGAGGCTGTTCGATGCGTCGCTCGATGTACTCGCGGAAGGCCCCGTCGGCCTCGTCGGAGAAGGTGTAATGCTCCTCCCTGATCATGATCTTGGCGATCTCCATCAACTCGTCAACGTCGAAGTCGGGGAAGTCGATGTGGTGGGCGATCCGTGATCCCATGCCCGGGTTACTGGTGTAGAAGTCGTCCATCTTGTCCTTGTAGCCGGCGAGGATGACGACGAGGTTCTCCCGGTCGTTCTCCATGATCTGGAGGAGCATCTCGATGGTTTCCTGTCCGTAGTCCCGTTCGTTCTCCTTGCGGTACAGGTAGTAGGCCTCGTCGATGAACAGCACCCCGCCCCTGGCCCGCTTGAGAACCTCCTTGGTCTTGGGCGCCGTGTGCCCGATGTACTGCCCCACCAGATCGTCCCGGGTGACGTGGGTCAAGTGGCCCTTGGAGAGGTAGCCGAGTGAGTTCAACAGCTCGCCCATCCGCAGCGCCATCGTGGTCTTCCCCGTTCCCGGGTTCCCGGTGAAGGACATGTGCAGCGTGGGGCGGTGGGACTCGATCCCGAACTTGCGCCGGAGACGGTCGATCACGAGAAGGTCGGCGATCTCCCGGACCCGGGTCTTGACCATCTCCAAGCCGATCAGGTCCCTGTCCAGGGCGGTGAGGATCTCGTCGGTCTTGGTTTCCTTGCGCTCGGCCTTGACGTCGACGACGGCGTCGTCGTCGAGCTGCTCGGCCTTCCGCTTCTTCTTCTCCTCCTCCTCCTCTTCTTCCTTGGACTTCGGCTGGTTGGCGGCCGTGCTCTGCTTGAAGGATGTCATCGGATCCAAGCCTACCGTGGAGGCTTGGGCTCAAACGTTGAGGAAACGGCGCCGCATCTTGCCTCCCGCAGTGCGGGGGATGGCCTCCACCAGCACCACCTGCCGGGGCCACTTGGGCACGGACAGGCGCTCGGCGGCGTAAGCCCGCAGCCCGGCCAGGGTGGGCGGCTCGGCCGGATCGGTGGGGACGACGTAGGCCACGACCTGCTGGCCCCACTCGGGGTCCGCGGCCCCGCCCACGGCGACGTCGGCCACGCCGGGATGGTCGAGCAGCACGGCCTCGACCTCCGTCGGGCTGACGTTCACGCCTCCACTGATCACGAGGTCGTCGCGACGCTCGATCACGCGAAGGGCGCCGTCGTCCGACCAGGCGCCCACATCGCCGGTCCGCAACCAGCCCTCGTCACCGAGCACGTCGGCCGTCAGGTCGGGCCGTCGCCGGTAGCCCCGCATGACCACCGGTCCGCGCACGAGGATCTCGTCGTCGTCGCCGAGGCGTATCTCGACGCCGTCGAGGGGCCGGCCGTCGTGCACCACGCCGCCCCACGTCTCGGACAAGCCGTACGTGGGCGTCACCCGGGGCCCCGTCGCCTCCGCCCGGTGACGGAGATCCTCCTCCACCGGGGCCCCGCCCACCAGGATGCGACGGAACCGGGACAGGTCGGGACCGGCGTCGAGCGCACGGGCGAGGAGGGTGGGGACGAGGGAGACCAGCGTTGCCCGGCTCCGGTTCACCGCCTCCACCTCGAAGCGGGGAACGACGTCGAGAGGCACACCCGTGACCCAGGAGCGGGCCACAACCGCCAGGCCCCCCACCCCGTTCAGAGGCAGGCAGCACAGCCACCGGTCGGCGTCGCCCGTCTCCAGCGCGCGAGAGACCGCAACGGCCGATGCCAGCAGGCCCGCCCACGTGAGCTCCACGCCCTTGGGCTCGCCCGTCGTCCCCGAGGTGGCCACGACCGCCGCCACGTCGGGGCTGACCGGCTCAGCTCCGGGGAGAGGCCGTCGACCGCCGCCGTCGACCAGGTGCGTGGGGCGGACGGCCTCGAGCAGCCGCTCCCGTTCGGAGGCCGGAGCCCGGGGATCGACGACCACGACGGCGCGGCCCTCCCCCCACGCCTCGACGACTGCGGCCGCCGCCGGGGCGCCGACCAGACTCACGGCGGTGAGCGTCCCGTCTCCCCGGCGATGATCGCCGCCGCGTTGCCCGCCTTCGTGGTCGTCGGCGGCCATGCCCGCTACCGTAAGCCACGTTGGTTGGAGTGATCACTCTGGGAGTAGGGACGCCCGTGGACGACACCATCCGCCCGGCCGCCGCCTGGGAGCAGCAGGGCGAGTACGCCGACATCCGCTATGAGGTGGCCGAGGGTGTCGCCAAGATCACCATCTGCCGGCCCGAGGTGCGCAACGCGTTCCGTCCCCAGACCGTTTCGGAGCTGTCGTCGGCCTTCGAGACGGCGCGCGACGACCCAGTGGTCGGCGTGATCGTCCTCACCGGCGAAGGGCCGCTGGCCTTCTGCTCCGGCGGTGACCAGAAGGTGCGGGGCGACGACGGCTACCGCGACGCCACCGGCAAGGGTCGCCTCAACGTGCTCGACCTCCAGATCCAGATCCGCCGCCTGCCCAAGCCGGTGATCGCCATGGTCGCCGGTTACGCCATCGGGGGGGGCCATGTGCTCCACCTCGTCTGCGACCTCACCGTCGCCGCCGACAACGCCCGCTTCGGCCAGACCGGGCCCCGGGTGGGCTCGTTCGACGGCGGGTACGGCGCCGGCCTCCTGGCTCGCACCGTCGGCCAGAAGAAGGCCAGGGAGATCTGGTACCTGTGTGAGCAGTACGACGCGGAGGAGGCCCTCGCCATGGGCCTGGTGAACAAGGTCGCGGCGCTCGCCGACCTCGAGGCCGAGACCATGGTCTGGTGCCGGCGGATCATGGCCCACAGCCCGCTCGCCCTGCGGCTGATCAAGGCCGGCTTCAACGCCGACACCGACGGGCTCGCCGGCATCCAGCAGCTCGCCGGCGATGCCACGCTCCTCTACTACCTGTCCGAGGAGGCCCAGGAGGGGAGGGACGCCTACGTGCAGAAGCGTCCTCCGGACTTCGGTCGCTTCCCCCGTCGGCCGTGATCGGCCCCGCTTCTGCCCGTGGCTAGCGAGGACAGGCTCAGGATGTGGGTCCAGGGGGCGCGACCGAAGACCCTGGGCGCGGCTCTGTCCCCCGTCCTGGTCGGTACCGCCGTGGCCTCCCGGTACGGCGAGGTGTCGCTTGGCCGGGCGTTCCTCGCCCTCGTGGTGGCGCTCGGCCTGCAGGTGGGGGTCAATTACGCGAACGACTACTCCGATGGCGTGCGGGGCGTCGATGTCGAGCGCAAGGGGCCGGTGCGGCTGACGGCCTCCGGGCAGGCGACGCCCGCGGAGGTGAAGCGCGCCTCGATGATCGCGTTCGTGGTGGCCGGTGTCGCGGGGTTCGTGGTGGCGGTCGACGTCGACACGCGGCTGCTGCTGTTCGGCGCGGCGGCCATGGTGGCCGGTCCCTCCTACAGCGGTGGGCCCAAGCCCTACGCCTCGGCGGGCATGGGTGAGCTGTCGGTGCTCTTCTTCTTCGGGTTCGTGGCCACCTGCGGCTCGGCATACGTGCAGATGCTGCGGGTCCCGTGGCTGGCGGTGGCCGGATCGCTGGCCGTCGGACTGCTGGCGTGCGCCATCCTCCTGGTCAACAACCTGCGCGACATCGAGACCGATGCCGCCTCGGGCAAGCGCACGCTGGCCGTGCGCGTCGGCGCCGCCAAGACGCGCCAGCTCTTCGAGGCCTGCGTCGTCGGCGGCTTGATGGCTGCCGCCACAATGGCTGCCGGCGCCCCCTGGGCCATCCTGTCGCTGGCCGCGGCCCCGCTCGCGGTCCGGCCGCTGCGTCTCGTCGCCCAGCGGCGTGACACCCCCTCGCTGGTGTCGGCACTCGTCGACACCGCCCGTCTCCAGACGGTGCTCTCGGTCCTGCTCGCCCTGGGGCTATGGCTGCTCTGACCGAGCACCGGGTGTCGGTGCCCCTCCGGGTTCCGGTGGCCGGGCTCACGGCCGTTCGGGCCGTGCTGGTCCACGGGCCGGCGGGCTGGGGCGAGCGGTCCACGCCCCCGCCCAACTATCCGAGTGATCCCGCCGCCGCCCGCCGGGCCGCGAGGGAGGCCGCCTGCGGCACCTGGCCGTCGCCGGTTCGCGACCGGGTGGCGGTCAACGCCGTGGTTCCCGCGGCCGACCCGTCTACCGCATCATCCCTCGCTGCCGCGGCGGTGGCGGTCGGCGCCCGGTGCGTGAAGGTCAAGGTCGGGACGCCCGACGACGAGCGCCGCGTGTCCGCTGTCCGCGACGCGGTAGGCCCGGGCGTGGCTTTGCGGCTCGACGCCAACGGGGCGTGGAGCGTCGACCGCGCCCTTGCCGTGATCGGCCGTCTGGCCAGGTTCGACCTCGAGCTCGTGGAGCAACCGGTGGAGAGCCTCGACGACCTGGCCCGGCTCCGCCGGAGGCTCGCGGTTGCGGTGCCATTGGCCGCCGACGAGGCCGTGCGGGGCATCGCCGACGCCCGACGGCTCCGACGGCTCGCCGCGGCCGATGTCGTGGTCCTCAAGGTGCAGCCTCTGGGCGGAGTGGCGGCCGCCCTCGAGGTGGCCGAGATGGCCGGTGTACCCGCCATCGTGTCGTCGCTCTACGAGACGTCGGTGGGGCTGGCCGCCGGCCTGGCCCTGGCCGCGGCGCTGCCCGAGCTGCCCTACGCCTGCGGCCTGGGAACGGCGGCCCTGCTCGCCGGCGACGTGGTCGTCGATCCCCTCGTTCCCGAAGGCGGCGAGCTGACGGTGCGCCGCCCGGTACCCCACCCCGACCTGCTGGCGGAATACGCGGCGTGAGCCAGCTATGGCCCCGGCAGGTTGTCGACGAAATCGGTGATCCGGGTGGCGACCTCCTCCGCCTGCTCGAGCGCCACGGCGTGACCCGCCCCCGTCAGCACCGCGAGGGCGGCCGTGGGGCCGATGGCCCGGGCCATGCGAGCAGCCACGTCGGTGAACTTCGGGTCGTCGATTCCGGCCATCAACAGCACCGGCATGGGCAGCGAGCCGAGCCGCTCCCAGAGCGGCGGCTGGGCGCCCGTGCCGAGCAGGCGCAGAGCGGTGGCCAGGCCCTCGGGGCAGTTGGCCCGCCGGGCGGCGAAGTCGTCGGCCGGGACGCGGAGGCTGGCGAACAACGGCTGGGAGAGCCAGCGGTGGAGGAACACCTCGGTGCCGGCGGCCTCGATCTCCCGAGCGAGCGCGTCGTCGGCCGTCCGGCGCATCGCCCGTTCACCCGGATCGGCGAGGCCCGGCGAGGCGCCCAGCAGCACCAGGCCCGTCACCAGGTCCGGTCGCTCGACGGCCAGGCGCAGGCACAGGCGCCCGCCCGACGAATAGCCGACGTAGACGCCCTTTCCCCCGCCCTCGCCGACGGCAGCAGCGGCTTCGTCGAAGCCCATGCGCAGGTGGCTCGAACCGCCGTGGCCGGGCAGGTCGACCCGCACGACCTCGTAACCGGTACCGGCCAGCCTGGCGACGACGCCGTCCCAAGAGCGCAGCGTCTGGGTGAACCCGTGGACCAGCACCACCCGCCGGTTGCTCCCGCCCTCGACCACGCGGTGGAGCACCACCAGATCATCTCAGCCCGGATGCGAGAACGGAAGACCGAGATGGTGTCGCCGGTGACCGGCGACGTCTCATGACGGCCGATGTGGCCGGCGCCTTCGCCCGCACCCTGGTCGACGAATGGGCCCGGGCCGGCGTGGGCGTCGCCGCGCTCGGCCCGGGTTCGCGCTCCACACCGCTCGCCCTGGCCCTTGCCGCCGACGAACGGGTGCGGCTCGACGTGTTCGTCGACGAGCGTTCGGCCGCCTACTTCGCACTCGGCGCGGCCAAGGGCTCGGGCCGGCCCGCAGTCGTTCTCACCACTTCGGGTACGGCGGCCACGTTGCTGCACCCGGCGGTTGTGGAGGCGTCCTACGCCCGTGCCCCACTGATCGCCTGCACGGCCGACCGGCCTCCGGAGCTGCGCGAGACCGGCGCCGGCCAGGCCATCGACCAGATCAAGCTGTTCGGCGACGCCGTGCGCTGGTTCGCCGAGGTCGGCGTGCCCGACGACGCCCCCGGCGCCGGCCGTTACTGGCGCTCGCTGGCCTGCCGGGCGGTCGCGGAGTCGCTGGGGCCGCCAGGCGGCCCGGTCCACCTCAACCTGGCGTTCCGGGAGCCTCTGGTGCCGACCGGTCCCGCAGGGGCCGAAGTGCCCGGACGACTGTGCGGGGCGCCATGGATCGTCTCCGCGTCCCGCCCACCACCGCCGCACCCCGACGACGTCGACCGTCTGGCGGAGGCCGTCGGAGCCAGCCGGCGTGGCGCGGTGTTGGCCGGTTGGGGTGCCGGCACCGATGCCGGCGCGCTAGAACGATTCGCCGCCGCCGCCGGCTGGCCGGTGCTGGCCGACGCCGTGTCGGGCCTGCGCTCCGGGCCGAACGCCGTGTCTACGTACGACCCGCTTCTCCGGGCCCCCGGGTTCGCCGACGCCCACCGTCCCGACCTGGTGCTGCGCCTCGGCGCCGCCCCCACCGGGCGGGCGGCCTCGGGCTGGCTGGACCCGTCGGTGCCACAGGTCCTGGTCGATCCCGACGGCGCCTGGCGCGACCCGCAGCGGTCGGCCGCGGCGCGCATGGCCGCCGACCCGACCGCCCTCCTCGAGGCGGTGACCGCCACCCTCACGGCGGGCGACGCCCGCTCGGAGTGGCTCGACGACTGGCTCGCCGCCGAGGTTGCCGCGCGCCGGGCGCTCGACGACCTGCTCGACTCCTGGGACCTGCCGTTCGAGGGGCGCGTCGCTCGCGACCTGGTAGCCGGCCTGCCCGATGGCGCGACCCTTGTGGTCGGGCCTAGCATGCCCGTGCGGGACCTCGAGTCCTTCGCACCTCCTCGGAGCGGCGTGCGGTTCGTGGGCAACCGGGGCGCCAGCGGCATCGACGGCTTCTCCTCCAGCGTCCTGGGCGTCGCCGCCGCCGGTGGTGGCCCGGTGGTGGCGCTGTGCGGCGACCTGACCCTCCTGCACGACCTGGGCGGGCTGCTCGGAGCGGCGCGCCGGCGGCTCGACGCCACCCTCGTCGTGCTCGACAACGACGGCGGGGGGATCTTCTCCTTCCTCCCCCAGGCCGGCCTCGTCGATCACTTCGAGTTGCTCTTCGGCACGCCTCACGGCACCGACCTGGTGACCCTCGCCGCCTCTCTCGGTATCCCCGCCCTCCGGGTCACCGGGGCCGCGGATGTGGTCCCGGCCGCCGAGGCCGCCCGAGCCGAGGGCGGCGTGCAGTTAGTCGTCGTCCCCACCGAGCGCGCCGACAACGTCGACCGTCACGACCGGGCCTGGGCCGCGGTGGCCGCGGCCCTTGCTGCGACCAACCCCGCCTGAACCGCTCGGTGGACATGTTCGCGCCAACGGCGTTACCGCCGGATCGTGGTCCTGGCGCCGTAGCATTGGCCAATGTCGGGTGCGGAGATGCGCAAGGCCGAGGGCGGGGCGGTGACCGAGGCCGATGTCGAGGCCCGGTTCCGCCAGGAGGGGCTTTCGCCGAGCGCGTGGGGGAACGGGCCGGGCGACCGCTACGGCTGGCATGAGCACGGCTATCACAAGGTGCTCTACTGCGTCGAAGGAAGCATCGTCTTCCACACGCGCGACGGTGACCTGGCTCTGGCGGCGGGCGACCGCCTCGACGTCGAGCCGGGTACCGAGCACGCAGCCACCGTCGGCGCCGACGGGTGCCGTTGCGTCGAGGCCGCCCGCTGAGCCGTCCGGCACCCGGGAGGCGGCGGCGGGGGCAATCTAAGCTACGACCATGAGCGATCGCTCGACGGGGATCGCAGGTGTGCTCTTCACCGACCTCGTTGGTTCGACCGACCTCATGGCCCGGGTGGGCCAAGACGCCTTCGACGATCTTCGGCGCGATCACTTCGCCCGGCTGCGCGGCGCCCTGGCCCAGAACGGCGGCAGGGAGATCAAGACCCTCGGCGACGGCGTGCTGGTCGTCTTCGGTTCCGCCAGCGACGCCGTCGCCTGCGCGATCGCCATGCAGCAGATGGTCGACCTGCAAGCTCGAAAGAGCAAGGCACCCCTTGCGATCCGGGTCGGGCTCGCCGTCGGTGAGGTCACCTTCGAGGACGGCGACGTGTTCGGCAGACCGGTGGTGGAGGCGGCCCGACTGGTGTCGGTGGCACGGGGCGGGCAGGTCATGGCCGCCCACGCCGTCCGACTCGTCGCTGGCAGCTGTCCCGGGACCACGTTCAACGAGATCGGACTGCTGCATCTGAAGGGACTGCCCGACGCGGTGCTCGCCTTCGAGATCAGCTGGGAGTCGCTGGCCGGATCTACGGTCCCACTACCAGCGCTGCTCACCGACGTCGGGCCTATCTTCGTCGGACGGGACACCGAGTTCTCCGAGCTCCGCCGGGCGTGGGACGAGACCGCGAACGACGGCCTGCGGGTCATGCTGCTCGCCGGCGAGCCAGGGGTGGGCAAGACCCGACTCGCCGCCGAGCTGGCGTGCCAGGTGCACGGCGAGGGAGCGACCGTTCTTGCCGGGCGATGCGACGAGGACCTCGGCGTACCCTTCCAGCTCTTCGTGGCGCCGCTGCGTCATTTCGTCGACCACACCCCCGACGAGGAGCTGCCCGAACGTCTCGGGCGCTTCAAGGGCGAGCTCGTGCGGTTGGTGCCCGAGGTCACCGAGCGGGTGCCGGGGTTGCCGCCGCCGCTCAAGTCCGACCCCGAGACCGAGCGTTACCGGGTCTTCGACGCAGTGGCGGCATGGCTGGGTGAGGTCTCTACCGATCATCCGCTGCTCCTGGTGCTCGACGACCTCCACTGGGCGGCCAAGCCCAACCTCCTGCTACTGCGGCACGTGCTTCGCTCCCGAGGGCTCGGACGGATGCTCGTCGTCGGTACGTACCGCGACAACGAGCTCACCCACAACCATCCACTGGTCGAACTGGTGGCCGACCTCCGCCGCGGCACCGCCATGGACCGGCTCCTGCTCGACGGCCTCAGCCAGGACGGGGTGTCCGCCTATCTCGGCGAGGCCGCGGGGCGCGACCTCGAGGAGGACGACGTTCCCATGGCTCGGGCCATCCATGCCGAGACCCAGGGCAACCCCTTCTTCGTCCGTGAGGTCCTCCGCCACCTGGTGGAGACGGGAGTCCTCAAGCAGCGGAACGGTCGTTGGGACGCGCGGCTCCCGGTGGAGGAGCTCAGCATCCCGGAGGGGGTCCGGGAGGTGGTGGGAAGGCGGCTGACCCGCCTGTCCGAGACGTGCAACCGGGTGCTCCGCCTGGCGGCCGTGATCGGGATGGAGTTCGAGCTGCAGGTGCTCGATGCCGCCGGTGACCTCGACGAGTACATCCTGATCTCGGCCCTCGAAGAGGCGATCGCAGCCCGGTTGGTGGTCGAGTCGACCACCCATGCGCTCCGCTACCGCTTCACCCACACGTTGATGCGGGAGACGGTCTACGGCGAGCTCTCGACCGCCCGACGGGTCACGTTGCACCGACGCGTCGCCGAGGCGTTGGAGACCCTGTATGCCGGACATCTCGATGATCACCTGGCGGCACTGGCCCATCACTACGCCAGTGCGGCCATGCCGGTGGGCGCGTCGACGAAGGCGGTCGACTTCGCCTGCCAGGCCGGCGACCGGGCGCTCGTCCAGCTGGCGCATCACGACGCCATCAAGTTCTTCCAGCAAGCACTCGAGCTCTCCGAGATCTCCGAGGGCGAGCAGGATGTCGGACGACATCTGAAGATCCTGATCCGCCTCGGCGAGGCCCAACGCCGCGCCGGCGACCGGGCGCACCGCGAAACGCTGATCGCCGCATGCCGCCTGGCCCGGGACCACGGCGACGCAGAAGCCCTCGCCCATGCCGCCCTCTCCAACCACCGGGGCATGTTCGCCATCATCGGCGCCGTCGACGATGACCGGACGGCCATGCTGGAGGCTGCCCTCGAGGCGCAAGGCCCGGACGAGACGACACTCCGGGCCCGGCTCATGGCCAACCTCGCGGTGGAGGTCGTGTACGGGGAGGACCGCGACCGTCGACACCGCCTCAGCGTCGATGCGCTGGCGATGGCCCGCCGGCTGGGCGAGGCGACGACGCTGGCGCACGTGCTGCTGGCCCGGATCGTGGCCATCTGGGGGCCCGCTTCGGTCCAGGAGCGCCTGGCCGCCACCGAGGAGCTGCTGGCGGTGGCCTCCCGGCTCGACGACGGCGTGCTCGTCTGCCTGGGGTGCGCCCACCGGTTCATTGCCGCCATGGAGGCCGGCGAGGTGGCGGTGGCCGACCGGTGCCTGGACAGGGCCGAGCAGCTGGCCGACGAGCTCGGCCAACCCACCATGCGGTGGCTCACGATGATCCTGCGCGCCAACCGGGTGCTGTCGGTGGGCTTGATACAGGAGAGCGAGCATGTCGCAGCACACGCGTTCGAGCTCGGACAGTCCGCCGGTCATCCCGATGCGTTCCTCTACTACGGGATCCACAGCTTCAACGTGCGGTTCGAGCGCGGGAACCTGGGCGAGATCGCCGACGACGTCATCCGGATCGCCGACGCCAACCCGGGAGTGCTGTCCATCCGGGCCACGCTCGCGCTCCTGTACAGCGAGACCGACCGGCTCGAAAAGGCCAGGACGGTCTTCGAATCGGTCGTCGCGGATCTCGGGAGCGTCCCCCGGGAGGCCTCGTGGCCCCGAGCCGTCACGCAGGCCGCCCTGACGTGCGCCCGGCTCCAGGATCGGGAGCGAGCCGAAATGCTGGTCGACCTCCTGGTTCCCTATGCCGACCAGATGGTGTGCACCGGGCTCAGTTGGGCGGGGTCGTTCGATCACTACATCGGGCTCCTGGATGCGGTCCTGGGCCGGCTCGACCAAGCAGAGGCGAGGCTCGGCCAGGCCGAGTCGGCTCATGCCAATGTGCCTGCCCCGACCTGGTTGGCGAGGTCCCGCCTCGAGCGAGGGCGGGTCCTGTTGGCCCGGGGCGGCGCCGGCGATTCCGAGCGGGCCGGCGACCTTCTGGGCGAAGCGCTCAGCGCGGCCCGGGAGTACGGCCTCAGCGGTGTCGAACGGTCGGCGTCGAGCCTCCTGGGGGAAGCAGGTTCGCCGGCGTAGCACCGGTGAACGGGTGTGGTGCCCGTCACATTCGGCGCGTGTCGGCGGGCATTGCCTTCTCTCCTGCCGCTCCCTACGCTCTGGGCTGCATCACTGGGGGGCAACGGAGCGAAGGGTGCTTGCGATGTGGAAGCTACGGCGCACGTTCTGGAACTGGTTGTCGATTCTCAAGTTTCGGGCCAACAAGGCCCGCCCCGTCCCTGAGCCGACCCAGGACCGGCGCCGCATCGTTGCGATCCCGCTCGAGAAGCGCTACCCCTCGATCCCGATCTCGAGGATTCCCGTCGCCGACCACGCGCCGCCCGACGAGTCGATGCGGGCCCGTCTTCTCTTCTGCAAGGTCCAGGCCTGGCTCTACCGCCGGTTCCCGCCGACCCAGCCCGGGCTTCCCGAGATCGACCGCGACCCACGAGCCGCGGTGGCGGGTGCGTACACCGTAGGGCATCGCAAGTGCCTCCCGGCTCCGGTCCTGCCCGAGGAGTACGAGGATCCCGTCGACCTCGGACAACTGGCGGTGGCGGGGCCGTACGCCTGCTACCTGCAAGGTGCGGCCGACGGAGAGTTCGAGTGGGACCTTCGTTTCCTCGACGGCTACGAGCATCACGGCGGGCTGCGCTCGCTCGGGGCGCGCGTCGCATTCCGTGCCGACGAGGACCAACAGCGCCTCTCGGCTGTCGAGATCGACTGTGAACTGGGCGTGTGCAAGCCGGGCGAGCCAGAGTGGGCGGACGCGCAGAGGATCGCGTTGTGTGCCGCCACCAATCACCTCTCGCTCGTCCGCCACTTCAACTGGGTCCACCTGACCGCCGTCTCCAACTTCGCGATTGCGACGCGCCACAACCTGCCGGCGGGTCACGAGGTCCGGCGCATTCTCTGGCCCCACATGTGGGGCACCCACTACTCGAACGAGTTGGTCACCGAGATCCTGCTGATGAAGGGCGGTGATTTCGAGAGCGTCTTCAGCTTCAGCCACGCCGGCCTCTGCCGGCTCTTCGAGGACTCCTACGACCAGTACGACGTGCGGGTCATCGATCCGATGGCCGACGCAGAACGGCGGGGCGTTCTGAAGGGTGGGTTCGCACTGCCCTATCTCGACAACCGCCAGGCCCATTTCGATGTGATGCACGCGCACGCCCGGCGGTACCTGCGTCTCTACTACGCGTCGGACGACGACCTGCGTGGCGATGCCAGCGTGCAGGCGTGGGTCGACGAGCTGGGACAGCGCATACCCAACGGCGTCCGGGGTGTCCTGGGCGACGACGTCACCATCGACGGGGTGGCGCGCCTGGTCGCCGGGTTCATCTACCTCGGCTCCGTGGAACACGAGGTGCTGGGGACCCGGCTGTGGAACTACCAGGTCTGGCCCCAGGTGCAGCCGACGCGGATCTACCGGTCAGGCCGACGGGAGTCGATCGACGTCTACCAACGCCTGGTCAACTACAACTTCATCCTGAACGTGCGGAGGACACCCCTGTGCGGTGACTTCTCCCACATGTCGCGCGATCCGGTCGGCCAGCAGGCGTTCCGCACGTTCCTCGCCGAGCTCAACACCCTCCAGGAGAAGCTGGATGCCGAGGACGACGCCTACTGGAAGGTGTCTCCGAAGATCCTGGAGTCCGGTGTGAACGGGTGATCTGAACGAGAACCGACCCCCGGCGGTGACGCCGGGGGTCGGTTCTCTGTGGAGCCCGAGGATGCGGACGCCCTACTAGGGGTTGGGCGTGACCGTGCCCGTGCCCCCGTTGGCGGCGACACATGCCTGGTTCACGGTGCCAAACAGGTTGTTGGCCCAGTTGTTGGCGTCGCAGTTGGGGTTGGAGTCGTGCCCGTCGTGGTGGGCGTTGTCTTGTCCCCGGTTGCCGATCAGGGTGCTGTTCTCCGCCCCCCTGGCCACCTGGGTCAGGATGTTGGTCGTGTTGGTGACCACGTGGATGGTCACCGGGCCGGCCAGGGTGAGGTTGTACAGCTCCTTGCCCACCGCGTAGCTGGCGGAGAGGACCGGGATGCCCACCGGCCCGACCGAGCCGAACTGGGACGACGTGCGGCCCGTCTGGCCCTCGTTGAACATGACCACGGCGCTGGCCCCGTTGGCGATGGCGAGGTTGACCTTGGCCACGAAGGTGCACGTGCCCCGCTGGATGAGAGCCACGTCGCCCGGCTGGAAGCCGGCGGCGGTGTAGTCAGCCTGCTCGCAACCGCTGGTGGACGTGTCGACCGGGTTGGTGTTGATCGTCCCGTTGTCGGTGAACCGGATGTCGATGGCCCGCAGCCTGCTGGTCACGTCGCCGCTCCCCGAGCCCGACATCACCCGGTAGTCGGTGGGCGAGGTGTAGGGCGCACGGTCGGGCGAGACAAGGTCGAGCAGCGTCGGGCCGACGTTGGTGAACCTGTTCTGGAAGACGCGGTCGCCGAGGAAGATGCCGTCGCCGCCGTTGCTGTTGACAATGTTGCCGTTGATGGTGTTGTCGACCGACGTTCCCGGCACTCGGATGCCGCTCCCCTCGTTGAAGGTAGAGGCGTTCCCGTTGATGGTCAGCCGGAACGCGGCGCACACCACGGTGCCGAACGGGCCCTGCTGCAGGACATTGATGCCGTCCTCGACGGTCGTCTTGACGCTGTTGCCCAGGATGAAGTTGTCGGTGTTGGGCGGCGTGGGAGCAGTACTCGGCGTGCCTGGGCAGCCGACGTGACCGTGAATGCCGATGCCGGCCAGGTTGCTCTGCGAGACCGCGTTGCCCTCGACGCGGTTGTTGTTCGCCCCCGGGCCCTCGAGCCGGATGCCTTCGTCCTGGTCGTTGTTGCCACAGCCGCGGACGCCCGTCACGGTGTGGTTCTCGACCGAGTTGCCCTTGATCAGGTTCCCGTCGGAGTTCTCGATCACGGAGATCCCGCCGAACGGGCCGTTGTGGAAGAGGCGGTTGCCCTCGATGCGGTTGTTGGACGAGTTCTGGATGGCGATGCCGTCGCCCAGATCACAGGGGTTCGGTGTCGGGGGCGTCGTGGGCGGCGGCACGATGCCGTCGTTGATGTTCTCGCGCAGGAGCACGCCCTGGACGATGTTGGCGGAGCCGTTGATGATGAAGATTCCGGCGTCGAACCCGTCGACGGCGCCGTTGATCACCCGCACCCCGGTCGTGTTCACCAGGCGGATGCCGGCGTTGTCCCCGGCTCCGTTGGCGGCGAAGACCCGCTTCTGGTTGAGGTTGAGGGTGATGTTGCTGGCGGTGACGACGAGACCGTCGCCGGGGCAGGGCCCCACGTCGGAGTCGAGCGTCGTGTTCGACGTGATGACGGAGCCGCACGTCACATGGGCGGCCGCGGCCGGCCCGGCCGTCAACGCCACCACCAGCCCGGCGACCAGGCTCATCGCCGAAAGCGCACCTATGACCTTTCGAGACACGTTCATAGACCTCAGTCCTCTCTCCGTTTCGCCCCCAGCCCCGCTCTTCCACCCGCCGATGGGTGTCGTGTGGCGTGAAGCAGATGGCCATCTTTGGCCGCTTGTCACTAGATGTCGGTAACACCTAGGTATCGAACTCGCCAGAAGACAACGGCTTTAGGAGCAAACCTTCCACCAACTACCAGCGTGGCGATGGTATACGTGTTCGGAGTCGTGCACAATGGGAACCGGCGCAAAAGGCACCGCAAATAGCCCAACGAACTCGTGGGTTCGCCCTGCGGGTGACGACTGTCACAACTGGCGGAAGCGGAGAAGCCCCCTCGCCTCCGGACTACTCAGGTCCAGAACGACTCAGGACCGCGCCGCCGCCGACAGCGCCTCGAGCATGGGCCGGAGCTTGGCCTCGGTCTCCGACCACTCGGCGTCGGGATCGGAGTCGGCCACGATGCCGGCGCCGGCGACGACGCGGGCGTGACGGCCGTCGAGGTGGGCGCAGCGCAGGGCCACTACCCAGTCACCGTCACCCCGGCAGTCGAGCCATCCGACGGGCCCGGCGTAGAGGCCCCGGTCGAAGCCCTCGAGCTCGGCGATGGCGGCCAGCGCGTCGGCCCGAGGCAGCCCGCCCACCGCCGGCGTGGGGTGGAGGAGCCCGGCGAGGGCCAGCGCCGATGGCGAAGGCTCCGCCAGGTGGCCGGCGACGGTCGTGGCCAGGTGGGTCACCGTCGCCAGGCGCACCAGCTCCGGCCCGGCCGTCGCCACGACCTCCCGGCACACCGGCTCCAGCGCCGACCGCACGGCCTCGACCACGAGGGCGTGCTCCTCGGCCTCTTTGGCCGACGAGGCGAGGGCCGACCCGAGGCGCTCGTCGTCGGCCCGGTCGACCCCCCGGGGAGCGGTACCGGCCATCGGCCGCGAGAGCACCCGCCCTCCCCGGCGGCGGACGAGCAGCTCGGGGCTGGACCCGACGAAGCCGCCGGCGGCGTAGGTGAAGCTCGACCGGTGCGTTTCCTGGAGGTGGGCGAGAACCTGCCTGCGGGCGAAGGGGAGCGCCGATTCCACCGCGACCTCACGGGCCAGGACGACCTTGGCGAGCGGGCCGTCGGCGATGCGGTCGAGGGCACGGCGCACAGCGGCGGTCCACGCGACCCGTCCGCCGCCGTCGTCGACCGACAGCCCCCTACCGCTTCCGCCGACGGCACCGCCGTCGGGCGGGGTGCGCCGGCCGTCGCTGGAGCCGGGCCCGACATCGTCGATCAGCTCGGCCGGCACCGTCTCGGTCACCCAGGCCCGGCCCGTCCCTCGGGGCGAGCACCCCACGATCAGCGCGGGCACGATCAACTCGCCCGCCACGCCGCGGTGGAACGGCAGGGCACCGACGGCCAGTGGCCCTGTCCCCGGCCAGCGGAGGGGGTCGTCGACGGCGATGGCGTCGAGCAACGCCGCCACCTCCTCGGACGCCTCGGCGAAGCGGTCGGGCCCGGGCCCCACCGGGATGCGGGCGGCCACGCCCGCGGTCACCAGACCCGCCCCGTCGTGGAGCCAGGCGAAGCCACCCGGGCCGAGCGACGCCAGCAGGTCGGGTGCCTCCGAGAGAGGCCGGGTGCGACTGGCCAGCCCTTCCGACGCCGGACGTGGGAGGGTCACGACCGGGTCCCGGTGAGCAGCTGGGCGATGCCCACCGACAGCAGCCGGCGATGGGCGTCGGGGAAGCCGGCCCCGGCCAGCAGCGTCACGATGCCGTTGCCGGGCGGCAGGTACGCCACCGATCTCGGCAGGTACCGGTACGCCGCCCGGTCGGACAGCAGCCCGCCGACGAGGGGCACGACCGTGCCGAAGTAGGCGGAGTGGCCGGCGCGCAGCACGGGGTTGGCGGGAGCCGCCACCTCGAGCAACCCCAGACGACCACCGGGGCGCAGAGCCCGGGCGCACTCGGCGAGGAACGGCTCCAAAGCTAGGAAGTTGCGCAGGGCGAACCCGCACACGATGCCGTCGATCGACCCGTCGGCGACGGGGAGGCGCAGGGCGTCTCCGCGAACGAGGGCAGCCGTCGTCCGGGCGGCGGCCAGCATCCCGGCCGAGCGGTCGACTCCCGCCGGGCGGAGGCCGGAGGTGGACAGCTCCCGGCAGAGGTCGCCGGTGCCACAGGCCAGGTCGAGCACCTTGGAGCCGGCGGGCAGCGAGAGCGACCGCACCGTCTTCTTCCGCCAGCCCACGTCCATCCCGAACGTGAGGATGCGGTTGAGCAGGTCGTAGCGGGGGGCGATGGTGTCGAACATGCGGTCGACGGCCTTGACTTTCTCGGCCCCTTCCGGCAGCGCCGCTGCGCTTCGGTCCTCGCTCATGGTCACACCGCCTCGAGGCGGGGGCCGCCGGCCTCGATCGGCATGCCCTCGCGCTGGGCGGCGGCGATCTCGGTGGGCTCGCCCACCGACTCCAGGTGCTCCTGGGCGACCTGGAGGAGGATGCGGCGGAAGTGGTGGGCGACCATGGTGGTGACGGCGGGGAGCAGGGCGCGGAAGGCCTCCACCAGGCGCTCGGCCCGCTCCGCCTCCGAGAGGTCGGCTGTGCGGAGGGGTTGGCGCACGTGGGTGTCGAACAGCTCCACCGCCTGGGTCGCCACCGCCCGGGTCATGGCGTGGTGGCGGCGCGAGAGGTCGAGCAGCTCGGGCATGGGGAGCCCGGTCTCGAGCAGGCGGAGGCCGTTGGCCAACAGCTCGACGTCGGCGTCGCTGAAGCGCGGCTGGCCGTCGTCGGAGGTCCGGGGGACGAGGAGCCCTTCGCGCACGAGTGACTCGAGCAGCGTCGCCGGCGCCTGGCAGCGGGCGGCCAGCTCGTCGAGGCCGAACAGCTCCTCGGTCGCCCCCGGGTCGCCGGCCTCGGCCACGGCGGCGGCCAGGTGCTCGTCGGCCGGATCGAGCTCGCCGGCGAGGAAGCGGCGGATCACCGCGAGTGTGAAACCCCGGCGCTGGAGCTGCTTGACGCGGGCAATGCGCTCGAGGTGCTCGGCGGTGTACCAGGCCAGCCGGCCGTCACGCTCCGGCGGCGGGAGCAGGCGCTGCTTCTGGTAGTAGCGGACGGTGTCGACCGAGACGTCGGCCGCCTGGGCCACGTCCTCCACGCGCATCCGCATGAACGCTTATTCTAGGAGCAATCACTCCCACGGTCGAGGCGCCGCCCGAGCCCGCGCAACGAGTGGGGGGACGCCCTCAACGGAGTCCGGCAGGGAGGTACCGCCTGTCACCCGGCACCGATGAGGCGACGTGCCTGTTGCCAAGTTCGTCGTGGCGCTTCGCAAGGTGTCTTCGACCGTACCCCTGGCCACGCCGGCGGGAATCGTCGTCGCGATTATGGGGTGTTCGACGCGCTGCATATCGCCGGTTTGGGGGTATCCACTGCATCTTCGCGAGTATCCCTGACCGGCACTTCGGAGATGCTTCGTCGGGGCGGGCTGATGAGCGCGACCTACGATGCTGCGATCCTGGCGCCCGGAGGTCCGACGTGGAGCGCAACGATCTTGAACGTCTCCTCATCGAACACACCGACGCGTGGAACAGCCATGACCTCGACCGATTGATGAGCTTGTTCGCCGACAACTGCGTGTTCGAGGCCTCCGCCGGACCCGAGTGCTATGGCCGTAGGTTCGAGGGTCGGGCACAGGTGAGGGCCGCGTTCGCTGATGTGTTCGACTCCATGCCGGACGCAACCTGGGGCGATGGCCGTCACTTCGTGATCTCCGACGACTACGGAGTGTCGGAGTGGAGATTGACCGCCACCCTGGTCGATGGCACTCGCATCGACGTTCTCGGCTGTGATTTTCTCTCGGTGCGCGACGACAAGATCGTTCGAAAGAACTCCTTCCGAAAGCAGCGACCACCTGTCGTGACCTCTAGCGGCTGAGCAGACAACTGTCACCGAACGCCGGGACAGCGCACTCGAACGCTGCGTCAGACTGCAGTTCGTGGCTGACTGGCACCCGCCCTGCTACCAACGGGCGACGCGTATGTGACAGACCCGGATGGACGCCTGCTCGTGTTCGATCACATCGACGCTCCCGCTGCGGGAATGCAGGTGCCGGCGGGCGGCATCAACGACGGAGAGACCGCCGAGGATGCTGTCGTGCGAGAACTCGCGGAGGAGTCTGGAATCGAGTCCGCTTCGATTATCCGCAAGCTTGGCGAGACCTGGTACATGGCCGAGCTCGGCAACGTCCCGGTAGGACTTGAAGAGCAGATCCAGCACGCTTTCCACCTCTGCCTCGAAGTGCCGCCAGCTGAGGTCTGGGAGTGGGACGAGAAGTCCGGCGGAGACATCGTCGAGCACCGCTTCGCCTTCCGATGGGTCTCCCTCGATGATGCGGGCGCCTTGCTCTGGCCCATCCAGGCGATGTGGGTCGATGCCTTCCGGCTCTCGCTGTTGAATCGCTGATCGAGTCGGACCGTCCCCGCGCGCGGGCTCGACGGCATGGCGCTCGAGGTGCCCCCCAAACCGCAAGCGCCGCGGGCCCGACAGAGAGTCGTCCTGATCGCCCGCCTGCGGACAAGGCATAGCCCCCGGACGCGGGGTTCGCTGGATTCGATTCGATTCCTCACCGACTCTGGGAGGTTCCGATGACCGACTTGATGCCTACGCCCGAGATCGAGCGCGCCGCCGAGGGGGACGACCCCATCGACGATGCCGAGCTGGCCGCGGCGGCGTTCCTCGCCCGCTACCAGGGGCGCACGTTGGAGGCGTACCGCTACGACCTGCGGGCGTTCTTCCAGTGGGCGGCCGATGAGCGCCTCGATATCCTCAGGGCCACCCGTCCACAGATTGAGCTGTACGTGCGGGCCATGGAGGCTCGTGGCCTGGCTGCCACCACCATCGACCGCCGGCTGTAGACCGTGTGCGGTTACTACCGCTTCGCTCACATCGACGGCCGTATCGCCTCCAACCCGGCCCAGTACGTCCGTCGTCCCAAGGTCCATCCCAATGACGCCCGCGGCCTCGACCGCGCCGAGCTCGGTGGGTTCCTGTTCGCGGCCGAGCGGGTCGACCACGCCCACGCCGCCTTGGCCGTGCTCCTCGGCCTCAACGGGTTACGGGTGAGCGAGGCGTGCTGGGCCGACATCGAGAACCTCGGCTTCGAGCGAGGCCACCGCACCCTGCGCATCGTCGGCAAGGGCAACAAGCCGGCCGTGATCCCGCTCGTGCCGAGGACGGCGCGCACCATCGACCTGGCCATCGGCGAGCGGACGTCCGGGCCGATCCTGCTCCGCCACGACAGCAGCCGCCTCGACCGGCGCACCGCCCACCGCTGGGTTCGCTCTATCGCCAAGCGCGCCGGCCTCGGCCAGGTCCATCCCCACATGCATTCATCCGCCGACCAAGCCAATCGAGCACCTCCGTGCCGTGCTGGTGGCCACGGGGACGCTGGCCCAACGAGACGAGCAGATGGCCCGGTTGGAACGCTGGGTCGCGGCCACCATCGCTGCTCGCGGCGATCCCGACGAGCAGTGGCTCCTGCGGCGCTACGCCGTCTGGCACGTGCTCCGCCGCCTGCGCCGAGGTCACAACGGCACCGGGACGACCTACGCCCAGACGGCCAGGGTCAAGCGCCAGGTCCGGGCCGCCATCGAACTGCTCGACGCGCTGGGCGGCCGGGGCGTCACCTTGGCCTCGTGCGACCAGGGCCACCTCGATTCCTGGCTCGCCTTCGACGGGGCCACCCGCCAGCGCGACGTCGGGCACTTCGTGCGCTGGGCCGCGGCCGAGAAGCTCACCCGTCTCGAGCTCGGAGCCGTCCGCTGGAGCGGCCCCGCCGGGCCCCTCGACGGCGACGGGCGCTGGGACCAGGCCCGTCGGCTGTTGAGCGACGACACCGTCGACGTCGCCGACCGTGTCGCAGGGCTCCTCGTCCTGCTCTACGCCCAGAGGGGCGCCGCCGTCAGCCGGCTCACCATCGACCACGTCGAGCGTCGGGCGGAGGGCGTGGGATTGCGCCTCGGTGCTCGACCCGTCGTGCTCCCCGAACCCCTCGCGGGTCTCGTGCTCGACCTCGTCGCCACCCGTCGCGGCCATGCCGCACTCGGCGATCAGGGCACATCGGTGTGGCTGTTCCCCGGCGGGCAACCAGGCCGGCCCATCAGCGCCAGCCGGCTCACCGAACGACTCCGTGCGATCGGCATCCATGCCGGGCAGGCTCGCTCCTCCGCTCTCTTCCAGCTCGCCACCGAGCTCCCAGCGGCGCTACTGGCGCGGATGCTCGGCATCCACATCAAGGTCGCCGTCGA